>OBLU010000085.1_pt1 | contig 82159 bp, 60 predicted proteins | sample 1518681 | NCBI WGS metagenome assembly OBLU01 (sample SAMEA3539304, study PRJEB22396) | soil metagenome | biome: tundra; feature: field; material: soil | place: USA | collected 2010-05 | depth 0.15 m | reverse complement strand
TATTAATTAAAATTGAAAAAATTGATGATTACATAGTAACTGAAATTAAAGATTCTGGAATCGGCATGAAGCCTGCCGAAAAGAATAAACTTTTTCTTGAATTCTACCGTGTAAAAAATGAATTCACAAAAGATATTAGCGGTACGGGTCTTGGATTATCTATAGTGAAAAGAATTATTGATTCTTATGCTGGTAAAATTGATGTGGATAGTGAATTCGGAACTGGTACCACCTTCCGGGTATTCTTGCCCGCTATGAAAATTGTTCACGAAGATAATAAAAAAACTTTAATAAATATGCAGTTAACATAATAAACAATATCAATCAACAAATAAAAAGGAATATATCATTATGGCCAAAATAGCTATCATAGATGACGATCCTGATATTATCGACGCTAGTAGCCTTGTACTTACTTCAAAAGGTCATGAAGTTATTACCGCCAATAATCCGGATGATGGTTATAAAATCGTTAAGGAGAATTCTCCCGATCTTATAATTCTCGACGTTATGATGAATGAACCAGACGACGGTTTCTTTCTGGCTCAGAAATTCAGAAAAAATAACATAACCACGCCTATTATAATGTATACCTCTGTTTCCAAAACAACTGGTATCGATTATGGTGTGAATGAAATGGTGCCTGTCAATGAGTATGTGGAAAAACCGATTTCTCCCGCACAGCTCATTGAAAAGGTGGAAAAACTTTTACATCAAAATATCAAAAGGTGAGTATGTTAGTCTATGAAAAAAATGCTCTCTCTGAAGAGATTGAGCTTCTTGTTGAAAAATATGGTGTGGAAAGATCTTCTCTGCTTCAGATTCTTCAGGATGTCCAGAGAAAACATAACCACATATCAGATTTCGCTCAGCAGGAAATCGCCCGCTTGTTAAGCATTCATCCTGTTGAAGTCAACAGTGTCATTTCATTCTATTCTTTCCTTCATTCTGTACCTCAGGGAAGGAACACCATAAAACTCTGCCAAACTATATCTTGCGATATGGCCGGTAAACAGAAAATCGAAGATGCTCTTACTAGAGAACTTGGAATTTCTTTCGGCGAAACTACTAAAGATAAAAAGTACACCCTCGAACATACTAATTGTATTGGGATGTGCGACCAGGGACCGGCTATGCTTATTAACGATAAGGTGTTTACCCGGCTCGATCCCGAAAAAGCTGTCAACATATTAAAAGAAGTGGAGTAGGGAATTATGGAAACAAAATTAGATAAAAATAAAAAAAGAACAGGACCTGTACTGTTTTCAAAATATACTCGTGGGGAGGGCATTAAGAAAGCATTAAGTGTTCCTCGCGAAGATGTGTTATTTGAATTAAAATCCTCCGGCCTAAAGGGCAGGGGAGGAGCAGGATTTCCTACTTCTACCAAATGGATGCTTGTAGCAGCATCAACGGCAAGTAAGAAATTCATCGTCTGTAATGCGGATGAAGGTGAACCCGGTACCTTTAAAGATAGAGTGCTTCTGATGGAATATCCTGAACTGGTGTTCGATGGAATGGTCATTGCCGGATATACTATTGGTGCTAAAACAGGTATTGTCTACCTTCGCGGTGAATATGAATATCTCCTCGAACAGCTTGAAGAATATCTAATGAAAATGAGGGATGATAACCTCTTGGGTAAAAATATACTCGGTAAGCCAGGATTCGATTTCGATATCAGTATAAGACTTGGTTCTGGTGCCTACGTCTGTGGCGAAGAAACTGCCCTTATTGAATCTCTCGAAGGACATAGAGGCGAACCAAGAAATCGCCCTCCGTATCCTGTTAATACTGGCTATCTTGGATTCCCCACAGTTGTCAATAACGTGGAAACATTAGCCTCGGTTCCTCATATTATGCAGAAAGGCGGCGATTGGTTCAGACAAATCGGAACCGATAAATCTACCGGCTCAAAACTGCTGTCAATTTCTGGTGATTGTGAAAAACCTGGTGTTTATGAAATGCCCTGGGGAACCACCATTACTGAATTATTGCAGTTCGTAGGAGCTAAAGATACTAAGGCTGTCCAGGTCGGCGGAGCCTCTGGTGTCAGTATTCCTAAACGTAATTTCGATAGACATCTGGCTTATGAAGATATCGGTACAGGCGGATCCATAATAATTTTCAATGAAAGTAGGGATATGCTTCATGTCCTGCAGAATTTTATGGAATTCTTTGTAGAAGAATCTTGCGGTCAGTGTACCCCATGCAGAATTGGTAATACTAAACTCCTCGAGGGTATCAAAATGATCCGCTCCGGGGAATTTACATTCAGTTATATAAATGCTTTGAAAGATCTTGGTAAATCGATGCAGGTAGCTTCTAAATGTGGACTCGGTCAGTCTAGTCCTAATGCCTTCATTTCTATCCTTGAAAATTTCAAAGAAGAAATATTCTTTCATAATGGAAACGGAAGGAAATAATGGCTAAAGAAAATAACCCTAGAATACCTGTAAGCCAGCAGCCCTTTAAGGTTCAGAAACCGGAAGATACTACTGCTATAGGCGGAACAATTTCTATCGAAGTAAATGAGAAAAAAGTTGCAGTTCCGTTTGGCACTACAATATTGGAAGCATGTAAAGAAAACCAGATTCATGTACCTACTCTTTGCCATCATCCCGACCTTTGTGTTGCAGGAGTTTGCCGTATATGCGTTGTCGAAGTTGATGGAATGAGAACTTTGCAGACTGCTTGTTCCTTTCCCATTACTGCACCTATTAAAATTCATACTTCTACCCCTATGGTCAGGAAGGCTAGAAGGCATATTATCGACCTTCTCTTAAGCGAACATTATGGTGAATGCTATTCATGTTTCAGAAACGAGAATTGCGAACTTCAGACACTTGCTAAAGAATATGGAGTCGATAGCTATACTTTCGGGCATATCACTTCTCCAAAATATGAGGTGGACAGATCTTCGGCTTCTGTTATACGTGATATGAACAAATGCGTACTCTGTAAAAGATGCGTCAGAACCTGTATTGATCTTCAGGAAGTTGGAGTTCTTGAAGCTTTGGATAGAGGGCATGAAACTCATGTGGGAACATTCCTCGACAAACCCTTGGCAGACGTAATTTGCATAAACTGCGGTCAGTGTATAAACCGTTGCCCTACAGCTGCCTTAAGAGCAAATGATCCTAGCGATCAGATTTGGAATGCGATCGATGATCCTAAAAAGCATGTCGTTATTCAGACTGCCCCTTCTCCTCGTGCGGCTATCGGCGAAGAATTTGGTATTGAACCCGGACATTATTTTACCGGGGAACTTAATACGGCATTAAAAAGAATCGGATTCGATAAAGTATTCGATACTGACTTCACAGCCGATCTTACTATCATGGAAGAAGGTACTGAACTCTTGAACCGCCTTAAAAAAGCACTTGTAGATAAAGATGAATCTGTTAAACTGCCTCAGTTTACCTCTTGCTCCCCGGGTTGGATTAAGTTCATAGAACATTTCTATCCTGAGTATCTCGATTATCTGTCTACAGCTAAATCTCCTCAGCAGATGTTCGGTGCAATTACCAAAACTTTCTATGCTAAGGAAGCTAATATCAATCCTGAAGATATAGTAACTGTCGCCCTAATGCCTTGCTCTGCTAAGAAGTTCGAATGTAATCGCCCGGAAATGAATTCATCTGGATATAAGGATGTCGATTATGGTCTTACTACCAGGGAAATGGCTAAGATGATTAAAGAAGCAGGTATCTTTTTACCTGAAATGCCTAAGACCCATTTTGATGATCCATTTGGTGATGCTTCTGGTGCAGGACTTATCTTCGGTGCTACAGGTGGTGTTATGGAAGCCGCCCTTCGTACTGTTTATGAGCTAGTTACCGGAAGGGAAGTACCGTTTGATAATTTAAGGATTACCCCTTGCCGCGGTTTCGAAGGTATCAAACAGGCTTCAGTTAAATTGGAAAACTGTGTTGAAGCATATAAATTCCTTGAAGGTGTAGAAGTTAAATTTATTGTTGCCCATGGAACAGCAAATGCAACCAAAGTCATGGAAATGCTTAAAAAAGGTGAATTGAGTGATGTTCATTTCGTTGAGATAATGGCCTGTCCGGGAGGATGTTTGGGAGGCGGTGGTCAGCCTATCCCTACTTCTGAAGAGATCAGGACAAAAAGAGCTAAAGCGATCTACTCCGAAGAAGAAACTTTGCCCCTTAGAAAATCACATGAGAATCCTCATGTTAAACTCCTGTATGAAAAGTTCCTTACAGAAGGTCCATGCAGCGAACTAAGTCATCATCTTCTTCATACTCATTATACTAAACGTGGTAAATTTATCTCGTAATTGTTAACTCTTGTGTACTCTCTTCCATCAGAAGAGAGTACCGGGATGTTTAATAATTATTTATTATCTTCACCTATAATGAAAATGATCTCTCTAATACCTTCCTGGGCTCAGCACTATGAAGAGTTCTGGGAATCAGTTCAAGTAAGAAATGCCTGGTTCATTAAACTGCGGTATAGCGCTGTCCTCATGCTCGTTGTCTTCCTTACTACTACGGGGCTCCTTTTCAAAATATCCTTTACCCCTGTTCAGTTCTATGCCATTAGTTCTATAACTCTCTCTATCTTTCTTTATAACATAGTATTAGCAAGACTCCAAAAATCTCTTAAATATTCCGATGAAGGATTTAATCCTATTCACTTCTCAATTATACAAATGGTGCTCGATCTTTATGTACTGTGTCTTCTAGTATATTATTCCGGCGGTATTGAAAGTCCATTGTTCCTCCTGTTTATCTTCCACATGGTTATCGGAAGTATGATATTGCCTCGATTCGTTATATACTCCTCTGCCTGTCTTGTTATACTAGTATTTTCAGGTATCGTTTTTGCTGAATATCTCGGTTTAATTGCCCATCATTCAATAGCTGGATTTCTGAAAGATCCTTTTTATAATAACATCTCATATATTTCCGTCATTCTTGCAGTATTCGCCTTTGTCCTTATTATAACAGTAATGCTGGCCAACGAAATCGCAAACAAACTTTATAAGATGGAGGAAAACCTACTTGACTCGCTAGATAAATTGAGAGCTGTCGAAATTGAAAAAGAAAACTATATCACCGGTGTTGTTCATGAAATTAAAACACCTATTGCGGCTGTCCAGTCATATTTAGACCTGATTCTTGGAAATTATCTGGGACCTGTAAGTTCCAAAATCGAAGAAAAATTAAAAAGAACACGATCCAGGTCCGATGAAGCTATACAGATGATCAATAATATTCTCAAGATTAGTCGCCTTAAACTTCTCGATGACCTCGGGAAAGATGAACTTGATATAAAAAGACTAATCGTTTCAGCACATGAAAAATTGAAGACACAGATTGAAGCCAAAGAAATAAAATTCTCGCTCGCCGATAACAGAAAAGATAAAAGAAAAGTATTAGGAGATAAATTCCTCTTGGAAATAGGTTTCTCTAATATTTTGTCTAATGCAATTAAGTATGTCGATAGGTGTGGAAAAGTTGTAATCACTATGACTGATTCAACAAATGAGATAGAAATTAAAGTTTGTGATAATGGAGTTGGCATTCCTCCTGGAGAAAATGAAAACATATTCCAGGAATTCTTCCGTGCCTCCAATATAAAACATAAAGGTTATGAAGGAGTTGGATTAGGGTTAACAGTAGTAAAACAGATCATCACAAAACATAATGGAACTATAACTGTCCAAAGCCCCTCACCATTAGCTTCTGAAAACCATCCCGGCACTTGCTTTATAATAACCCTCCCCGTCATCACCTCCCCTTCTTAAACAATATCCCTTCCTTCCTTATTTAAATGGCCATAAATAATTTGTGTTAACTATCTCTTTCTTAAAGTTATTTCCTTATTTAAGGGCATCAAATAATATGCGTAAAGAAAATTTATAAAGCGGAACGACAGCGAAGAATTCATTATTTGGGTCTTATTTACCGGCATCAATTAAAATACGTTAAATAAATTTGCTGTAACGGAGCGGTCGCGGGAAACGCTGTTTGAGTCCGAAGGACGAGTTTGTTTACCGCAGCGGAGTGGAAGTAAATTTATAGTATTTTAATTGCAGCCTTGATCTTTTGCTTACTTTTCCATCAAGGGAAAAGTAAGGGCAAATTGTTCTTGAATTTTTAGTTACTTTTGTTTCAAGACAACAGTAACGTAAAGAAAATTATTATTCAGAGATGTATTCACATCCCGGAGGAATCTCCGGTCTCACAAGCAGTACCTCCTCCTTCAAAAGCGCAACCTTCCCTGGTTCCATGCCTCTCTTCTTAACGACATACTTCTTCTGAGTATAAGAAACAGGAGTAAGCCCGGCAGTCTTAGCCTTGCTGTGGTAAGCAGCCAGAGCCGCTGCCTTCTTCAGAATATTTTTAGGCATGTTCTCTTTAATGTTCTCTGTACGCAACACAACATGCGACCCCGGAACGCCCCTTGAATGAAACCAGTAGTCATTCTGCTTTGCAAACTTAACTGTAAGCAAGTCATTGTTCTGCGAATCCTTTCCAACAAACACAAGGTACTTGCCATCAATAATATACCGCTTGAACTTATTCTTCATATCCTCTTTAACAGGATTGTTTTCATCATCTTTAATTTTAAGATCTTTCATAATTGCCCTGAGTTCTTCCTTTTCTTCAATATTATCAATTCTATCATTTATTTCCTTAAGCTTATTAAACTCTAATATGAACCTTACCTTCATCCCCTTAGCCTTCTCCCTGGTTATCCTGTCATCTTTGGCTCTCTCAAAATAAAGATCCGCATTCCTGTTCGGAGAAATAGAAGGATTGATAGGAATCTCTATCTCCTTTCCTTCATAAACATCATCTACTAATACCTTATCCATCCGTGGTTTTATCTTATGCAGATTTATTAAAAGAAGATTTCCGTATTTGTTATAAATCTCTTCTTTGCTCTCCTTGCTTAGTATCGAATCCAAACTATTAAGTTTAGTGGAAAGCTTCTCCATCTCTCTTTTAACATATCGCACAATCTTTTTCTTTATGTCCGCTATTCCTTCAATAGAATATTTTCTCCCCAGATAATATTGTAATGCTTCGCTTGTGGTTTGGAATACTGTCTTTTCAGAAAAGGGGATTGATCCGAATGATTCTATTCCCAACTCAAGTGTATCGAATTTGTCAGAATAAAATACAGCAGGATTATTCTTCTCTACTTCCCTTAAAATATTATTTAGCTCCTCGTCTAAATCCTGTTTCTTACCTTCAGTCCTGTTCTTTAATTCGAAAATTATTTCCTTCCCGATATAAGGGTATCTCTTCCTTATTGAATCAGGCGTATCTTCCTCCTTTATTACGAATGCCGGATATGAAAATTCATTCGAGAATTTTATCTCACCTAATTCCTTAATCAATAAATCCTCATCGGGCTCCTCGGATTTCTTAAAAGGAAATATCATTCTCTCTGAAGTTATCAGTACCGCATTTGTGTATTTCCCCCGTATAAAGAAATACAAGTCACATCCATCGGAATTCAACCTGATCACCCTGTCGTACTGAGCTATATCTACCGATAAAATGCTTATTGGCAGATGGGATTCAAAAAAACTTACGCTGTTTCTCTTCGCTCTGCTGTATTTATTTCTTAAAGTTATAAATGAATTTCCCGGATTAACCGATATCTCAATGAACTTCTTCTTCTCGCCGGATCTAAATGCTAATATTAGCTTATCCTTATCCTGTGAAAAGGCATCAGTTAATGTATACCCCTTTAATTCACTATCCGCTTCCACGACAAACTTATTCAGGAAAAAGAAATTTTTATACATATAAACAAATTAAAAAAATTAACACTCAAAACTAAGAATACTCAAAAACCTCATTATTCCCCTAAATTCTAATCCTATACAAAACAAAATATAATCCCTACTGTATGTAGGTACCAAATCCGGGTTCCAACGAAAAAATAAATAAAATTTATTTTTCGTTGGAAGGTCAAATCGGTACCTACATATGTGTAACCTTTTTGAAATTATTTCCCGGGACTTTTACACGAGAGATGAGTATGAGATGATCGAGAGATGAATGGCTTGGTTCCAAAATGATACATACTCCATTCAGATGGTAATTTTACTTTGTTCATATTTAAACGGCCTTAAATATTTTGCGTTCAATAAATTCAGCGAAATGGAATGGCAGCGAGGGAAATTGTTTGAGGACAGCGAGTTTTTCCTGAGTAATGGAATGAAGCTGAATTTATAGCAAAATATTTTAAGCCATGTTTCTTTTGCTCCTTTTCTTGCGACAAGAAAAGGAGATATCTATTATCCTAACTAAAATTATAGTTGACAAACTATAAATATAGTATTATTTTTCTTTTAAAATAGTAAAGAGTTTTCAACTATGAGACCTAAAGAGATGACCAAAGCAGAAGAACAGGTAATGCAGATTCTCTGGAAGCTTGAAAAGTGTGTGGTAAACGATATCCTTACCCATTTCCCTGATCCTAAACCCGCATATACTACTGTATCTACAATTGTCAGAATTCTTGAAAAGAAAGGTTTTGTCAGCCATAAAGCCTATGGAAACACTCATGAATATTTCCCCCTCATCTCAAAAGAAAAATATAAGAACGATTACTTTAAAGGTTTTCTTAAGGGATATTTTTCCAATTCCTTTACCGATCTGGTTTCGTTTTTCAGTAAGAATGATGAAATCGATATTCAGGAGATGGAAATCATCATGAAAATTCTAAAAGATGAAATCAAACAAAAGAAAGGGAAAAGCAATGGATAATTTTATTACATATCTGCTGCAATCTTCTTTATGTCTTACTGTTTTCCTTTTGTTCTATCTCTTGCTTTTAAAGAAAGAGACTTTCTATCTGGGAAACAGGATGTACCTTATTGTAACAGCAGGTTTCTCTGTATTTGTTCCGCTATTCAAGATCTTGCTTCCTGCTTCGGGTTATACAGCAGAAATAACTTATCTTATGGCTCCGGTATTTATCACAAATAAAAGTCAGATTAACACTTCTGTTATAAATTGGTACCAGCTTCCTGAGATTATCTATTTTGTAATCATGTCTGTCTTATTCCTGATATTCATTTTCAAATTAATTCAGATATTCTTGTTGATAAAGAAAAATGAATCGATCGTATTGAAGGGACAAAAGCTTATTGTCCTTGAAAAGGGGAGTACTCCATTTTCTTTTCTAAATACTATTTTCCTTACAAAAGAGCAGATTTCAGATCCATCAGTCGATAGTATTATCGAGCATGAAAAAAAACATATCCATCAGTTCCATTCTATGGATATGATTCTCTTTGAAATTATTAAAATTATTCAGTGGTTCAATCCTTTCGCTTGGATATTCAAAAAGGAAATTGAAGCTCAGCATGAATTCTCTGCAGATTTCGGGTTAATGTCAGATGGAATAAATATCAATGATTATAAAAGTATACTCCTTGCTTACTCATTCGGAGCAGGTGGTAGCACAATAACAAATAATTTCAACTCTCTATTAAAAAGGAGACTTGAAATGCTTTCAAAACAAAAATCCAATGCATTCGGAAAAGTTAAACTTTTCTTTTCTCTCCCATTAATGGTACTCCTTATAATGTTAATCGGTTTTGTTAATGGATGTAATAAAAATGAGAAGATTTCTACAAATCCTCATGTCTCCACAACTGTACAAAAGGATGAAAAAGGTTCGACTGTTTCCACCCCGATACATATGGATGAAAATAATTCCCCTTTTTCCACTACAATACAAAAGAAAAAAGATATATCACTTGTTTCAACTACTGTACAAAAAAATAAAGATGTTTCAATTTCTACTACTAATGGACAAAAGGGTGATAACGAAAAGATTTTTACATATATCAATCAAATGCCCTCCTTCCCGGGTGGCGATGAAGGACTTTATGACTTTATTAGTAAAAATATAGTTTATCCCGAAGTCGCTAAAAGAGCAGGAGTGGAAGGGAAAATCTATGTCCAGTTTGTTGTTGATAAAGATGGCTCAGTTACTGATGTGAAAACACAAAAAGGAATTGGTGCTGGCTGTGATGAAGAAGCTGAAAGAGTCGTAAAAATGATGCCTAAATGGATTCCGGGTAAAAATAATGGCGAATTAGTAAAAATAAGAATATCGATACCTATAATGTTTTCATTGGAAAATGAACACATTATAAAAGTTAAATAAATTAAATTTTTACTACCTGGAGTGCACGATTGCGACATATAAATTATTTATGAAACAAATTTATTTATGATTACAAAAATTCTAATTAATCATATAACGATCATATTTTCATTATGGATTATTACTTTATTAATATTATTTACAATTCCAGTTAGCCCACAGCAAATTCCAAAAAACAATTCTAAGGGTATTATCAGCGGAATATTAATAGATGCTCAAACGAAAAAGCCTATTGAACTGGCTAATTTTATTCTGACCTCTTTTAAAGATACATCAATTATTTTTGGCACAGTATCAGACAATGATGGAAAGTTCAAATTACAAGGGATCCCATTTGGTCTGTATAATGGGAAAATCTCTTTAATCGGATATAAACCGCGTACCAGGAAAAATATAAGTTTCAATCCTAGAGTGCAGGAAATTAAATTAGATACTGTTCTGCTTATGCCTAAAGGTTTTACTTATAAAGAAATACAAATAATAGGAGAGAAAGATAGAATTGCTTATGACAAAGAGGATAAGAATAAGATTATTGTAAATCCCGATAGGGATTGGGGAAATAATGCGTTGGATTTGCTGGAAAATACTCCCATGGTGGACGTTGATATTGAAACAGGAGCCATAAGTATGTTAGGGAAAACAGGGACAGTAATTTACATCGATGGAAATCCCGCAAAATTCTCCGGTATTATGGGAACTGAAGATCTGAAACTTTTATCCGCATCTGACATTGATAAATTTGAACTGATTATAAACCCTTCTATTGAATTTGGAGAAAACACTGGAAGTGGAGTCATAAATATTATAACTAAAAAAATAAAGACCACAAAATACAATGGTAATATTGATGCAAAACTAAATACAAATAATCTATTTGAGGGGTCACTTGATGGAGCATATAATCTGAAAGATGTCAGCTTTTTTAGTAGCTATATCAATAACTATTTTACTTATAATACCAATACAAACCAGTCACGTCAGATGGTTTTAGGAGATACAACTAATTATTTGAATCAACTGGGGAAATCTGATAATAAATCTAATAATAATAGTCTACGTTTTCAAATTAAATTGAATTCAGATCAGTTTAACACTTTATCGGCATACACATTGTGCAGGGACGGGTATAATAACATTTATCAAAACTATTCTAATAATTATGCTGATAATGCTAACTCCATAAATGAAGGTTCCCAAAACATAAGTAATACAAAAACACTTCAGAATTTTTTCACTGAAAGTATTTTATATAATAAATTATTTAAAGAAAAGGGGCGCAATTTATCTATTGCTTTATCATATTCAAATAATCATATGAACCTTGAAAATGATATTACCCAAAATCAGATATCTTCTTTGCCTTCAGTAATCGGGTCTTCTGCTACAACACGGAATACATCTGGAAATACCAATAATAATTTTTATTGGTTAGCTAATTACAATCATCCGGTCAATAATTTTATCAATCTTTTTCTGATATACAAAGGAGCATATGAAAAATTATCCATGAATGATGATTACTATTATTTAGATCCCGATCTGCAAAAATATAATGAAGATATAAAGAGCAAAGTAATGCAGGAATATAATAACTTAAATCAATATGTCGCCTTTGATCTACACGGAACTGCATATAACATTCAATATGATTTTGGTTTAGGTGCTAAAAATCAATTTATCTCAACTGAAAACAAAATCCTCAATAATTCATTTCAAAATAAGTTTAATGATTTTGATCCAAATTTTCGTCTCTCAACTGAAATAGCTGAAGGTCAAAATCTGGGGATTTCCTTTTTGCGCGACTCACAATACCCCATGAATAAACAATTAAGCCCTTATATTGATTATTCTGACTCTACAAATATTGTTGCAGGAAATCCTGAATTAAAACCATCTGTCATAAATCATGTCGGAATAAATTATAATTTATTAAAGGGGGATTTGTTTTTGAATACTGACTTTTCTTACAATTATGTTGAAAATAATATCGAAACGGTTACTGCAGTCCTAAGTCCAACTGTATTAAAAACTTCATATCAAAATCTATCCAGTTTGAAAATGTATAATATAGGAGTTTACCTACGACAAAAACTAGCAGATTGGTTTGACATTGAGCCAGGTATTTCAGCAGGAACGAGTAAATATAATAGTCCCGGAATTAGTACTGAGGATAAATCCTGGAGCAGTAGTATTCGTTCCAAAGTATCATTTAATACTTTTAAATTTCAGATGGATTTTTATTATAGTTCCCCTTCCAGTGACGCTCAACAAAAATCATATGCGAATTTCTATTCAAATGCAGCGGCAAAATTGTTGTTATTCGACAAGCAGTTATCCCTTACATTAAGAGCCGCAGATTTATTTAATACTAAAAACAATAATTCAAGTAGGTTTGGTACTGACTTTTCTATGATAAACAATATAAAACAGACAACAAGGATAATATCTCTTGAGCTTTCTTTTTATTTCGAGGGTAAAGCTCCCGATATTCTTGAGGATGAGAAAAATGTTGATGAACCACCTGATGTTTTTTAAGGAATTATATTATGTGTTATCGTATATTTTTTAAAGCCTTGTTCGGCTTTTACATCGGGAAATATTTATTAGGTTTGGTTCTACTTCTTACTTTCTATGCCGGAACCCTTTGTGCACAAAATAATTCCCAACCTAATGAAATTGATCTTTTGTTTCTAAAAGAAGATAATCCAAAAGCAGCACAAACTATTGAGTCAATGTTAATTAATTCCCCCAAAACTGCAGAATTATATTATAAGCTGGGTCTCGCTTATCAGAATCAATATCTTTACGACAAGGCAATTAATTCCTATTCAAAATGTATTAAGTTAGATTCAAACCACACTCCGGCATACCTTTCTATAGGTGACTGTTATAATGAACTTGGCAATCCTAAAAAGGCACTTCCCGTTTATGAAAAAGTATTTACCTCTGATTCAACCAATATTAAAGCTGGGTTAAAACTTGCGTCAATTTTAGTCGATCTTCAAAAATATCAACACGCTTCAGATATCTTTACTAAGATTGTAGTCTTAGATTCCTCCAATAGTTATATCTATAGGCAGTTGGGGTTATGTGCTGAAAAGCTTGATACCATTAGTTATGGTGTCCAAAAGTTTGATACTCTTTCCTTATCTGTAAAATATTACCTTAAAGCTCTCCGGTTAAATAATAACGATATGATCACTGTCCGGTTGTTAGTCAATTTTTATATTAAACAGAAGTGGACAGGCGCAGCAATTTATTTACTTAAAAATAGAATTGAAAAAGATCCCGATAGCCCAATATTAAATACGCTTCTTGGTGATGTTTATTTCTCTGGTGGAAAATATATGGATGCATTGCATAATTATTCCGTATCAATGCGCTGTGGCGATACAACTGCCTATTTATTGCAAAAAACAGGTATCGGTCATTATTTGAATGCTGTAAAAGTAGATTCAATATTTATAACAAGAAAAATTGTAGGTTACAACCTTGCAGTTAAAATACTTGAAAAATCATTGCTTTTGGAAGATAACCCTGTTACATATTATTATCTTGCCCAGGCGGAGCAGAAATTGGGGAATTATAAAGAATCGATCGATTATTTTAATAGAGCACTTAAAATAATAATCCCGGGATTCCTGCCAGAGATTTATCTTCATATGGGGGAATGCTATTCAAAATTAAATGATTATCCTGAAATGTTAAAATCCTATAAAGCTGCTTTATTATTTGAACCCGACAATACAGCCTTGCTACGAAATATTGCTGATGTTTATGAAAAAGGCTTGTCTGATAATGCATCTGCTGTTAAATATTATAAAGAATATTTGGAAAAAGATACTCTTAATAATGAAGTTACCGACAAGGTAAAACAGAAAATAAATAAGCTGACTAAAAAGAATTAATTAAAATCATTCTGTTCTCTCAAAGATGCCATTTCAGCAATTATAAAAGCTGCCCATATTTTTCTATAATATTGTCTTTCTTGATATTGCCCTGAAAGGTGATATCAATGGTATAGATGTATTAAAAGACATACGTAATCTGCCAGGATATGATAAAATTCCTATAATCGTCTTTACCGCCTTTGCTATGGCAGGCGATAGGGGAATTTTTTTATCGGTAGAATTCGACGATTATATCGCTATGCATCGTTAAAGAAGATCTGTTTTGTTCTAGTAGAAAAAAACCGTCAGAAATAAAAAGAACTGGATTAGTGATATCTGTTACAAAAGACAAATTATCATCAGGACAATTTGTTTTTTAATATTTCTTGCTTATATTAGCCCTAGTTCTTATTAAATATTGGTCGTGAATTTAAAGCGAATTGCAGCGACATAAAAAAAATGCTAAACAGCCTATGATTTTTGATTACCCGCTGTTTGGCGGGCTTTTTGCTTTAAATACATACCGTCGCGATTTGTGACATATTGCAGCGACGTAAATCAATGCTAAAAAGTCTGTGGTAATTATTTTAACCCCTGCTTTTGGCAGGGGTTTTTTTGTATAAAAAATAATATTAACAAATTAAAGGATACTATAATGAATGAATTAACAGCAATACTCGAATCAATACCCATCGATCCGCTTACAGGTGCATTGGCTGTGCCAATCTATCAGACTTCCACGTTTCGTCAGGAAGCTCCCGGCGTTAATAAAGGTTTTGATTATACACGTACTAATAACCCCACAAGAAAAATTCTTGAGGATGTAATTGCTAAACTCGAAAATGGGAAAAATGGACTTGCTTTTGCCAGCGGTCTCGCTGCTATCGACTGTGTTGTAAAACTACTTGAAACCGGCGATGAGGTCCTCGCAGTAGATGATATTTATGGAGGAGCATATAGACTCTTCACAACAGTATATAATAAATTCGGTATAACTATAAAATTTGTCGATACTACCAATCCTGAAAATGTCAGCAACGCTATAACTCCTAAAACAAAACTCATCTGGCTCGAAAGTCCAACTAATCCTTTGCTCAAAATTTCAGATATTCAAAAGATTTCTGAGATTGCTAAAAAACATAATATTCTCGTTTGCGTTGATAATACCTTTGCCTCTCCCATTTTCCAAAAGCCGCTTAATCTGGGCGCTGATATAGTCTTGCATAGCGCTACTAAATATCTCGGAGGCCATACCGACGTTCTGGCAGGTCTTGTTGTAACCAATTCTGATGAACTGGGAGAAAAATTAAAGTACATACAAAATGCCACCGGTGGCGTGCTTGCCCCATTCGATAGCTGGCTTATAATTAGAAGCATTGAAACCTTAAAAATCAGGGTCGAGCAGCACGCTGCCAATGCGCAGAAGGTTGCGGAGTTCCTCCAGACTAGACCCGAAATTAAAAAACTTTATTACCCTGGATTAAAAAGCCATCCCAATTATGAAGTTGCCCGCAGACAGCAGAAACTCCCGGGTAGTATAATATCATTTTCGTTAAAAGAGGATACTGAAGAAAGTGCCGTTCGGTTTGTTACTTCAACTAAAATATTCAAGCTCGCTGAAAGCCTCGGGGGCGCTAAAAGCTTATTGTGCCACCCCGCCACTATGACTCATAAATCAATTCCAAGGGAAAGAAGATTAAACTCTGGCGTTACCGATAGCCTTATTAGATTATCTGTGGGTCTTGAAGATGCAGAGGACCAGATCAACGATCTTAAACAAGCTCTCGATAAGCTGAGTACAGTTGAACGTAGTAAAAAACTTGCCAACTATGAACTATATGTTTAAGAAAAGGAATTTAACTATATGAGTAGAAACAAAATCAAACTTGGCGTATTCGGTTTCGGATGTGTGGGTGAAGGGTTATTCGATGTCCTTGAGAATAATCTTGGCTTTAAAGCCGAAATCCTGAAAATATGTGTAAAGAATAAGGAGAAGAAAAGAAGAATAAACGGCGGTCGCATTACTTACGACAAAAAAGATATCCTTGACAACCCTGATATAAATGTAATTGTGGAAGTAATTGATAACGCTGAGGATGCATTTGAAATTGTTGTCGAAGCTCTTTCTAAAGGAAAAGCCGTGGTCTCTGCAAATAAAAAAATGATTGCTGAGCACCTTCCTGAACTCCTTTTATTGCAGGATAAATATGATACTCCGCTTCTCTACGAAGCCGCATGCTGTGCAAGTATCCCTCTTGTAAGAAATTTCGAAGAGTATTATGATAATGATTTGTTGAATTCCTTCAGCGGAATTATGAACGGTACCACAAATTATATTCTCACTGAAATTTTCACTCATAATAAAACTTATCAGGAAGCACTCCGCCTTGCTCAAAGCAAGGGTTATGTGGAAAGCAATCCTGCATTAGATCTTGAAGGGTATGATTCGAAGTATAAACTTACTATTCTGCTTACCCACGCCTTTGGTGTAACTGTAAAACCGGATGAGATTTATAACACTGGTATAGGTCGGCTTAATAATTTTGATTCTAAATTTGCATTTGAACGGAAATGCAAAATAAAACTCATTGCTCGCGCTCAGAAACTAAATAACGGCGGTATTGCAGCATTTGTAATGCCTGAATTGGTAAATGAAACTAATGAACTGTATGCTGTTGATGATGTCTTTAATGGTATTGTTACTGAAAGCAGTTTTGCAGATAAAAATATTTTTATTGGTAAAGGGGCTGGAGCATTCCCGACTGCCTCCGCAGTATTGTCGGATATCTCCGCACTTAGCTACAACTATCGTTATGAATACAAGAAAAAAAACCAGATCGCCAATGGATTTATTGATAATAATTTCTTCGTTGATGTATATGTAAGATCTGCCGATTCCGCTAGAATTGATGTCAATGCATTTGAGGAAATTTATGAAAGGTATTATTCAAAAGAAGACAATTACTTGACTGGTAAAATAAATTTCGGAAAATTGATAAAATCTGATTGGATTAATAACTCGGATGTAAATTTAATTCTGCTTAATAATAAAATCACCATGTTATGATAATTCTTTAATCTTTGTCTCGATTATATTTACTATATCTTTTATTCCTATTGGTTTGGTCAAATATGATGATGATTTTATTAACCCTACTTGATCTTTCATATCCTCATCTTGGTAACCGCTCATAAATATAAAATGTGCATCACAAAACAATTGAATTTTCCTAGCAGTCTGTATGCCATCCAGCTTTCCTGTTAAACCAATGTCCATTAAAATAATATTGGGAAGTTCCTTCTGGGCAATTTGGATGGCAATATCCCCGGAGCTAATCGGTTTTAATACATCATAAGACAACATCTTCAGCCTCATTTGCAGATACATCGCAGTTATTGCCTCATCTTCCACTATCATGATTTTAATTTGTTGCGCCATTATAATAGTAATATAGGGAAAAATTGAAATACTCTCAATCAGAAACTCAATATAATAGCTCCCAATCGTCTATCTAAATAAATTCTCAACCGGAAATATTCCTGCTGGGGCATTTTCTTATTCACCGCTTCCCCTGCAAATGTTTAGTTTTAATATTTTATTATTGATATCTGTACAGGATAGAGGTCTTTAGACAGGAAATTATCACGGTATATGTCAATTATAAGAAAATTATATTAATGAACTAAATATTGAAATTTTATTTATTAATAATTATATTAAACATATAATAGTTTCGAAACTTGGATCGGGAGATTATTATTTTGAAACGAATCGATACGATGCTCTTGCCAATGACGATTTCCCCGCGCACTTACCTGTTTTATTGTAACCACTTTTTAGATTATATATTTTAGATTAATATGTTCACCTGTTCTTTCTTATTAATTCATTATTTATCAATACTAAATCATTTGGTAAAATCACTAATCATTTAGGAGGTATCCATGTTTAAGAAAATTGCTCTAATCATTGTATTATTTACTTGCATTTCCTTTGCACAGAAGGATAAGGATCATGATCCTTTTATGTATAGCGGCTCAAAAGCTGTTTTATTCAGTTTCTCTGGACTATCCAATTTGGGAGCAAATAATTTTGATGGTGGAGCAGGAATAAAATTCTTTTTAACCCCGCCTATGGCATTAAGATTTGGTTTGCAGGTTAATGTTTCAGGCACAACAACTCCTGCTAATCCAGTTGCTCCAGAAGCAGGTATTGACGGATCGACTAGTTCAACTTCCTTTGGAGCAGAGGCTGCACTCGAATATCACTTAACTACTACCCGTTTGACTCCTTATTTTGGAGGTGGTATTGGATTTATGACTACATCAAATGAAACAAAACCATCTGTAACAGGAACCGGAACTTTATATCAGGTTACAATTAAAGATAATGCTGGAGCCGGGTTTACATTTAACGTTTTTGCATTGATGGGAGTTGAATATTTTATTGTGGATCAAGTAAGTCTTGCGGCTGAATATAGGCTTGGATATTCTATTTTATCCCCGAGCGATATGGTTGTGTCTTCTTCTAACCCCGCCGTCACAAGCAGAACTACAAAAGGTACAAGTACTCATAGTCTCTATTTGAACAGTACTGGTGTTTTAACCTTGGCAGTATATTTTTAATTTGAACTAAATATTAATTCATTAACCCCGCCGTTTATGGCGGGGTTTTTATTATAATACTCCTCCCCTAATATTGTAAACGGTAATAAAAGCAGCTATATTCATTTAATTAATGCAGGAGTTAGTCATCTCCGATATTTTTATGTTAATTAGTATTTGGAAGGAGTAATAAATGTCAGAAACAATTTCAAATGAAAAACTAATTGATTCAATCAATTATCAAAATGGCTCAATAGTAAGTAAGCAAATAATTAAAAAGCCTAATGGAAATATAACTCTGTTTGCATTCGATAAAGATGAATCATTAACAGAACATACATCCCCCTTTGAGGCAGTGGTCTATATGGTTGATGGCGAAATGGAAATCAGAATTGATGGAAATCCATATAATGTCAAAGTTGGTGAAATTTTAATTATGCCACCAAATGTTCCTCATGGATTAAAAGCTACAGTTAAATCCAAAATGCTTTTAACTATGATTAAATAACTCAGGTTATAAAATAGTATTCCTACGTCTGAATTTAATGCTTATCATGGAAATAACATTTCTTACTAGGTTAAAATAAGATAAGCCTTGTAAAACAAGGCTTTATGCATATGTACCGGAGGCCGGACTCGAACCGGCACCTGGTGTAAGCCAGACTGGATTTTGAGTCCAGCGCGTCTACCAATTCCGCCACTTCGGCATTATATATTCAAAAATTAAGAAACAATATTACCCTAAATTACTCTCATATTCAAATAACCCATCACGGCTTTTTCTCTATTTTAGCCCATGAGTCACGCAATGGTACAGTCCTGTTAAAAATTATCTTACCCTCAGTCGTAAGAGGATCAACACAGAAATACCCTTGCCTCTCAAACTGGAACTTTTCCCCAGCCTTAGCTTTTACTAGACTTGGTTCAATTTGGCAATTGCTCAATATCTCTAATGAGTTTGGGTTAATAAGATCCTTAAAATCTTTTTCTTTATCTCCCAATGGATCTTCTGTTACAAAGAATCGGTCATATAATCTTGCCTCTGCTTTAATAGCATGTCCCGCCGATACCCAGTGAATCGTTCCCTTTACACTTCGTATGCTTCCTGTACCGCTTTTTGTTTCAGGATCATATGTGCAGTGCAGCTCTGTTACTTCTCCTGCTTCATCCTTAACTACTTCATTGCATTTAATTATATATGCATATCTTAACCGAACTTCATTGCCGGGATAAAGACGGTAAAATTTCTTGGGAGGTACTTCACGAAAATCATCCTGTTCTATATAAATCTCCTTTGAGAAGGGGAGTATCCTTTTACCCATTGAGGGATCTTCAGGATTATTGATCGCGTCAAGTTCTTCTATTTTCCTATCGGGATAATTAGTAATAATAACTTTTAATGGTTTAAGCACTGCCATAACTCTGGGAGCACGTTTATTGAGATCCTCTCTGATTGTATGCTCCAATAAGGCTACGTCAATCATACCATCCCTCTTTGCTACTCCGATTTTATCGGCAAAACTGCGGATCGACGCTGGTGTATATCCACGCCTTCTCAATCCCGATATGGTCGGCATACGGGGATCATCCCACCCCGACACTTTACCTTCTTGAACTAATTCAAGCAGCCTCCTCTTGCTCATCACGGTATAACTTAAATTAAGTCTGGCAAATTCTATCTGCTGCGGGCGGTTTTCAAGATGAAGTTCAGTAAGGAACCAATCATATAAGGGACGGTGAATTTCAAATTCTAAGGTGCAGATTGAGTGCGTTATTCCTTCAATCCAGTCGGAGATAGGATGAGCGTAGTCGTACATTGGATATATGCACCATCTGTCACCAGTACGGTGATGTGTGGCTCTCTTTATCCTGTACATTACGGGATCACGCATATGCATATTTGGTGATGTCATGTCTATCTTAGCACGTAAAATATGTGCTCCATCTTCAAATTCACCATCCTTCATTCCGGTGAAAAGTCTCAGGTTTTCTTCTATTGAACGGTTACGGTTTAAGGATTCTTTGCCTGATTCTGTAGGCGTACCCCTCATATCTTTTGTTTCGTCTGCAGTTGAAGAATCTACATATGCTTTCCCTTCGTTTATCAACTGAACTGCAAAATTGTAAAGTTGATTGAAATAATCTGATGCATAATACATCCTGTCATCCCAGTCAAATCCAAGCCACCTAACGTCTTCCTCTATTGACTCAACATATTCTACCTCTTCCTTTGCAGGATTGGTATCATCAAATCGGAGATTGCAGAGTCCATTATAATCACGGGCTATACCAAAGTTCAAACAGATAGATTTTGCATGCCCTATATGTAAATAACCATTTGGTTCTGGGGGGAATCGTGTATGAACTCTCCCTTCATATTTATTAGTCTCAAGATCTCCATTAATAATATCCCGTATAAAGTTTGAGGGAGTCGTTGTATTAGTATTCTCTTCCATTTAATAATCAGGTTAATTTTTCAATTATTGTTTTTATTCTGCTTAATGTCTTCTCTTTGCCGATAATATAAAGTATATCAAAAATGCCGGGTCCTCCCACTACACCTGAAACTGCAAGACGCAAAGGATGGATAACGTCCCCATTCCCTGTATTAAACTGTGCTGCGGTATCTTTGAGAACATTCTCATAATCTTCTTTTATGGGTGATGCAATCTTTTCTATCTTCTCAGCATATTGCTTTAATATCTCAGCTGACTGAATATTCCATCTTTTCTTAACCCCTGGTTCCTCATATGATGATGGTTCTTCAAAAAAGTAAAATCCTTTTTCATAAATCTCCTTGATGAATGAGACTCTTTCCTTCATAACTCCAATTACCTTTATTAAATATTCGTCAGTATATTCCTTTTCTGAATATTTTGAGTCTCTCAATTCAGAACGCAACATTTGTAAAAGTTCAGCATCTGTTTTTTTACGTAAATGTTCTTCATTTAACCAGTTAAGTTTCTCAATGTTAAATACTGCACCCGATTTGTTTACACGGTCAAGTGAAAATTTAGATATAAGTTCATCGATGTTGTAATATTCCTTGTCGTCCCCGGCAGTCCATCCAAGGAGCGCTACAAAGTTTACTAACGATTCCTTTAAATATCCCTTATTCTTATAATCTTCCACCGCCACATCACCTTGACGCTTGCTTAGCTTCGAACGGTCAGCATTCAAAAGTAGTGGCAAGTGAGCAAAAACTGGTGTTTCCCATCCAAAGGCTTCATAAAGAATAACATGCTTTGGTGTTGATGAAAGCCATTCCTCCCCCCTGATTACATGAGTTATTTCCATTAAATGGTCATCAACTACATTTGCTAAATGGTATGTAGGATATTTATCGGTCTTAATTAAAACTTGGTCATCAACTACATCGCTGGAAAACTCAACCTCTTCCCTTATATGATCACTGAACCTTATTTTCTTCCCCGCTTCTACATTTAATCTAATAACATATGGAAGTCCTTCTGATAGGTTGCGTCTTATTTCTTCTTCGGAAAGACTAAGACAATGTTTATCATACATTGATTGTAGGTTCTGCTTCTGTTGTTCCTCACGAAGTGAAGTTAATCTCTCAGAACTGCAAAAACAGTAATAGGCTTTTTTATTCTTAATTAATATATCTGCATGATCTTTATAAATATCAAGACGTTCTGATTGCAGATATGGGCCATATTCTCCTCCTTTATCAGGTCCTTCATCATAATCAATCCCTGCCCAGTTTAAAGTAGATATAAGATTCTCTATAGCTCCCGGAACGTAACGGTTACGGTCTGTATCTTCTATCCGAAGTATGAATTTGCCTTTGCGGTTCCGGGCAAAAAGATAATTGTATAACGCTGTTCTTAAACCGCCTACATGAAGATAACCGGTTGGGCTGGGAGCAAATCTTACGCGAGGTATATCATTAATCATAAAAAATAGATTTTCAATTGTTAATAATGAAATAGAAAGGAGGCAGCAAGAAAAAAATTTATTAACTAATGCTTACTTTTGACTCGGTGTAATATTTCACTTTTTGAATAAATTCCTGGCTGTCGATAGGTTTTGGAATATAATCCGTAGCACCTGCTTCAAGACATTTTTCCCTGTCTCCCTTCATTGCAAAGGCAGTGAGGGCTATAATTGGGGTCTCTTTATATTCGGGCATTAATCTAATCCTTTCCGTAGCTTCGAAACCATTCATTACCGGCATCTGCATATCCATCAGTATCAGGTCAAACTTTTGCTTCTTTACCGCCTCTACTGCTTCGGCACCGTTCTCTACTACTACTATGGTATCAAAATTATTTTTCTTTAGAAGACGGGTAACAATAATCTGTGAATGTTTATAGTCTTCTACTAAAAGTACCTTTACTCCGTCCTTTACAGAGGCAACCAATTCTGGTGGTGTCGGTTCATCATATCGATTGATCATTTGATTTATAGTATCCGCCAGATCTTCAATATTACTGCTCGATTTCTCAAGAAGATCGGTGAACAAACCATCGATTTTCTTCAAATCTTCCTTGTAGTTCTCTTTCCCTGTATATATTATTATAGGAAGTTTGGAGAATTTTGGATCAGACTTAATCTGCTTAATCAGATCGTAACCGTTTAATTCTGGCATGTCAAGGTCTATTATAGCAAGGTCAAGACTCATATTTTCGACCATATGATATACCTTTGCAGAATGTGATTCCGCTATGGCGTTGTAACCTGCCTGCACTATTGCTTCTTGGATAAGAGTTAATGTTGGTACATCATCGTCAACTACAAGTATGTTGCTGTCTTTCTTAAGTTTGTAGCTTGTAAGCACTTCTACCAGGAACTTGTACTTAATGGGTTTGACAAAATATTCAACAGCACCCATCAAAAAGGCTTTCTGCTGTTCGGCTTCCACTGAGCACACGATAACTGGGGTGTTTTTAGAGTTCTTATGCTCCCTGATCAGCTTGAGAAGTTCAAAACCGTTGGAGTCTGGTAAAACAATATCCATCAATACTGCAAGAAATACTTCCTTCTCAATTGCCTTGAGAGCCTGATCGGCACTATTTACAATAATTGGCTCATAGCCCCATTTGTTCAGGTAGTTACTAAGTAGTTTCGATGTGGCATAGTCATCTTCCACAACAAGAACTCTGTTTTTCTTTCCAGGCTTTGGAAGGGAAGTGATTGTACTTTCAATTGCGGGCAAGTCTTCAGCATTGATATTGAAATTATACGAAGTACCTTTTCCGAGAGAAGAACTAACCTCAATATTCCCATCTAAAAGTTCTACATAAAGCTTTGAGAGGGTCAACCCAAGTCCTGTAGAATTTCCAGCCTTATTGTTTGTGAGTTCTGATATTGAGAATGGTTTGAATAAATCCCTCACCTTATTGGATGTTAAACCTGCAGATGTATCCGATATCCTGAAATTAATCTTACCTGAGGTTCCGGGAGAAACGATTATGGAAATCTTTCCTCTCTCCGTAAGTCGCAACGAATTGGTAATTATATTTATCAGGATGTATTTTAATTTCTGCGAATCTATCTTAACTGAATCAGGTAGAGCATTATCAAAGTTGGTTAGAAAATCTATTTTATTTCGGTCTAACTTCTCAGTAAATACTCTTAGTATATCCTCAATGAAATTTTTAAGATGAACCGGAGCAAGAGTTTCCTTTATCATTCCCGAATCGAACTTGGCTAAATCAATCAGATCATTTATAAGAGCAAGTAGGTTATGGGCATTTTCCTTCATTGTGGAAACATATTCTGCCTGCGATGAAGTCAGGTTATCCTCATGAAGTAGGGAAATGAACCCCATAATGCTATTTGTAGGTGTACGCAGTTCGCTTGCAATTTCCGTTATAATTGAACCTACGTTTGAATTCTTATTCTCCTTACTCTCCCAGATTGTGAACAAGTTGACTAATGCTAACCCGATTATTTTAAATTGATCCCTGTCTATGTTGGTATATGGTGTCTTTTTTGCAATCTTTAAGAGCGCTATATTACTGGCGTAATTAAACTTCATACACGACTCATAAATCATGTAATCCGTAATCTGAATTTCGCAATCAGACTGAATGTTTAGTTGATTAAAATCCCCCGCAGATTTCATACAGAAACAATTACTACATCCAAACGTAGCATTCTTTATATAAGATTTTCTAGCTGATGAAGATCTGCCTAATACAGAAAGTGTAGAATTATTAACTATTTTGAATATTGTAACTGCTTCAAGCTCAAATTCGCTAACAAGATAGTCTGATACTATATCTGGAAAATCCTGCTGAGATTTTAAAGCAATATTTATAAGATCATTGTAGTTTGTCAGAAATTCGATTTTAGCACTTTGCATCAAAAATATCCCTTAAAGTGTTAACACCTTATAATTACTTGCAAATATATAAATTTAGAGATATAAAAGAAAAGAATATACGATTAAATTTAAGTTTATCTTGTTAAATTATTTCAAACAATATTGTCATTTAAGCTATACTTTTTTTCTTATGCTAAGTAAAAAAACAGAAAATAGCTTAATCGTTTTTTAATATAGGGGTCTCCGATTAAATAAAAAATATTATTTGAATTATATTTCTTAATAAATATTAGTAATTTCTTTCTATGTTTATTAATTTAGAGAAGGTTTAGGTTCTGTTTGTAATAAATTTGATGATTATGCTTAACTAATTTTAATGAAATACAGATGGAAAAATCTCCCAGGATATTGATAGCTGAAGATGAGTCAGTAATAGCTATTGATCTCGCAAAAACATTAGAAAAACTATCCTATAAAGTTATAGGTTCCAGTAGAAATGGAAAAGATGTAATAAAAAAGGCTGGTGAATTAAAACCGGATCTTATCCTCATGGATATTCTTCTTGATGGGAAAATTACTGGAATTCAAGCTGCCGAAGAGATTATGAATATCTACGATGTCCCTGTTATTTATCTGACCGCATATGCCGATCCTGCTACATTAGAAAAAGCTAAACTTACTGAACCCTTTGGATATATTCTAAAACCATTTGACGAGAGAACTCTCCATACTTCAATCGAAATGGCTCTGTATAAACATGAGATAAATAAAAAGCTTAAGGAAAGAACTGAAGAACTTAAAGCAGAACAAGAAAAATCAGAACTCCTTCTGCAGAATATTCTTCCCATTCCGATTATTAAAGAGTTGAAAGAAAGGGGAATTATAGAACCTAGAGGTTATGATTCGGTCTCTCTCCTTTTTACTGATTTTGAAGGTTTTACTCAGCTTACCACAAGTATGTCTCCAGGAGAACTAGTAGCCGAATTGAATGAAATATTCAATAATTTCGATATGATCATTCATAAATACGGTCTCGAAAAATTAAAGACTATCGGTGATTCTTATATGATTGGGAGTGGATTTCCTATCGAAACTAAAGATCATGCGGTTAATATTATTAAAGCAGCTATTGATATGCTTGAAATTGTCAGGGAAAAAAATCTCAATTCTAAATACGAATGGAAAATGAGAGTCGGAGCTCATTCCGGGAATATTGTAGCTGGAGTAGTAGGTAAAATAAAATATAGCTATGATGTTTGGGGAAATACTGTGAATTTAGCTGGCAAAATGGAAAGACTCAGTATGCCGGGAAAAATAAATATCACGGCAGCCACTTATGAACTGATCAAAAATGAATTTGATTGTGAATTTAGGAGTAATGCTGAAATATCGAGAAACGAAAAAATAGAGATGTATTTTGTCAACGGCTATAAATCCCCCAAAATAAAAAATAAAAAAGATTCTATCCCTGCTTCGGCTTAAAAAATATTTAAAAAATGAATGGATCAAAAACAAAAATTCTGATAGTTGAAGACGAAAAGATAATAGGACTTGATATCAAGCATACGCTTGAAAGGATAGGATATGAGGTTGTTAACATTGTAAAATCAGGTGAAGCGGCTATTGATCTTACCGGGGAATTGAAACCCGATTTGGTTCTGATGGATATAATGCTGAGCGGTGGGATTTCTGGAATTGATGCCGCTGAAGCTATAAGAAGGAAATTCGATATACCCGTTATTTATCTCACTGGATTAACTGACGAAGAAACATTTTATAAAGCAAAGATAACTCAACCCTTCGGATATTTGCCCAAACCGTTCGACCAAAAAGGATTGCATACTGCTATAGAAATGGGATTATATAAGCATAAGATTGAATCATTATTAAAACAAAAAACAATAGAGCTGGAAGAGGAGAAGAAAAAAACTGATAACCTTCTCATGAATATTCTTCCGGCTGGAATTGTTAAGGAATTGAAACTTAATGGTTCAGTTAAACCAAGGTTTTTTGATGCCATTACAATTATGTTTGCTAAATTCCATAACTTCATAGGCTTAATTCAGAAATATGAACCCGTTAAGGTGGTTGACCAATTGAACGAGATTTATCATAAATTTGATATGATCGTAGAATATTCAGGTCTTGAAAAAATGAAGACAATTGGGAATACATATATGATCGGTGGAGGTCTGCCGGTAGAGAGTGATGACCATGCTCTGAAAATAATTGAAGTGGCTCTCAAAATGTCTGAATATATACAAAAAGTAAATGAAAAAAATAATCATGAATGGCAATTGAGGATAGGTATAAATAGTGGTCAGGTGGTTGCCGGTGTTGTGGGGATGCATAAATTTACTTATGATGTCTGGGGTGATACTGTTAATATTGCTAGCCGGATGGAGAACTCCTGTGAACCTGGTAAAATAAACATTACTCGTAACACATATGAGTTGGTTAAAGATATTTATAATTGCGAATATAGGGGGAAACTGACTGCTAAAGGAATGGGAGAAATTGATATGTTTTTCGTTAATGGTCTTAAATGACCTATAAGAAAAGTTCAATCTGAAGAATTATATTATCTGTTAATGTAGAATAAATCGGATTTATTAAAGATTCTTTAGGCTTTATTATCTCAGAATATTGCGCTGAAATAGTTAGTTCTTTAAATAACTTGTAACTTAAATATAAGTTTATTTTTGTCCCTTCTCCGTAAAGTACTTCACCTCTGACTAAACCTCCTATATTATTATTATATTCATATACTGAAGAGTAAAAAGAATCTGTTCTAAAGAAACTTACAATACCCGTTAGCCTCAAATTTTTTATTAAATCTATTAATACAGAATTGGTAAGTAGAATACCTTCTTCTGTCATATTGTTCTCCTTAATCCTTATTGCATTGTACTCGGTAATTAATTTTACTCTGACTTCCTTTGATAAATTCCAGGATAGTATAACTCTGATATCATTTCTCCCCCTGCGGACAATAGATTTTTGGTCATCTTGGTTGAGGAGATAGTCTTTGTTTTCATATTTATAGTTTGTTTTGATATTTACATTTTCCTTAAAGGTATTTGTGTAACTGAACAGGAACTCTTCCCCGGCGTTGCTTATGGGAAATCTATAACCCCCGAATGGGAACTTGAATTGATCATAATAAAAGTTAATTGTACCGAAATCGGTTAGTAATTTGAATCCGTTATAAAATCCGGTTTCATTTTGTACTTTGCCTCTTTGCTCTGCCAGACTGTTCCCATGTATTGAATTGTAATTTCTTGGATAATTCCTTATAGAACTGACAAAAAGAAAATTCTTATTGAAAGTTATTTGAATTGTATTTAGTGAAGCTATTGACTTGAAATCGTAGGCAGTTTCACCCGAAAAATTTATTGTGGGGATGAGAAAACAATTATAACTGGTCGAGAAATAGTTAAATCTGTCCCCCTGTGGTGCATATAATAAACTGCCTGATAATGGTTTGTTGTATTTTGAAAGGTAATAAAGAACTCCTAAGTGAAATAAATTATTATAAGAATAATTCCCGCTTCCTCCCAAAGCAGTCTCATTTACTGAATTGTGATTACTTAATTCTGAACTTGTCCGGTGATATCCGGATGTTATCAAAGAAGATATGTCCCCTGATATTGAATCGGTTGATGCATCCAGCTTATGACTCGAATAAAAGAAAGAAAATTGGAACTCATTAAATTCAGTTGAAATCGCTATTCCTCTGAAGAATCGGTTCTCGTCAGTGCTGTTATACGGATGAATAATATTCTCTCTATTCTTAATAGGGAAAACTGCATCGGTTGTCTTGGAAAATCCAAATGGTCCCCATAATACTAGCCCTTGTCCGAATTCGAAATTATAATCCCCAAGTACAGTTTTCTCTATAGGACCAATATTTTTTAATAATAGATGTAATGAAATAAAGTCATAATAAGACTTTTCCCCTGGATCCTTTTCTGTTAGAATTCCTAACTCTCCTTGTTCGTTTAGGAGAGTAAGTTTATTATATAGTTTAAGCTTTGAACCGGGATAATTATCATATGATAAGTCATCTTTATCCTTTAAGTTTAGGGATATGCGCGAACGAAAAAATATTTTTTCAAAATTAAAAATTGAATTGTTGACAGGTTTGGTGTTATCTATTCGTTTTATAGGATCAGAAACTGTTATAAAAGGTTTTATGTTATTTATAACATACTTTGGTAAACCTTTTATAGTGAATAATTCGTTGGTTGAGAAAAAATGACCATATTTTACTCTGTGCTGAATTATGAGCTGTGCATAGTTTATATCGAGCTCAGGTATTTTTTGAAGAATAATCAAATCTGCGGTATTAATATTAATTGGGTTCTTTTGCAGATCTTCTAAATAATCAATGACGTTAAATTCTTCATAATTAATCACTGGCTCAGGAACCAGGCTTTCTATTATTTGATCAGAAACGACTAATGTAGAATCCTCCTTTTGGGCCAAAAGTAATCCGGACAATATAAAAATTAGTAGAATCTCTGTATGATAAAATATCATATTATTTCATATCCAGAAATTCTTTGATATTCCTTGTGCGGTTCCCCTCCTTCTCAAATGAGATAATGATTCCCGCCTGATGTGTTAAACCCAGATCAGGATGTGTGAATACTGAATAATCAAAATTAAAGTAGGAAAAATGGATTCCGATTCCGCACGAATACTCTGCTGGCTCATTTGCAAATCCTATTCGTATTGAAAGATTATCAATTAAATCATAATTGATTCCGGACTTCACCGATGCGTTATACCTAATATCCTTCTCTATAGCAAAATTAAGGCTTAGATTATCATAAATATTATAACTCAAACCTGCATTCAGAAGGATAGGTATCTGATCGTCTTTGGGAGTAAATGAAGCGTGGTTTATGTTTTGGATAGAAAAACCTATTCGCAAATCGTCTGTTAAATATCCAAGGCATCCACCACTTAAATAAAAAACAGCTTTGTTCCCATATCCCTTTATTGAAACAATATGATAATTAAATGTTACTCCGGCAAAGAATTTATTTAGATATAAAGTCGAAAAGCTGAGAATTAGTTTGGTCTCGCGATATAATTCAAAACCATATGTCATTGCTCCTATTCCGGCAGAACCAAAACCAAGTGGTTCGTTATAGGCAATGTATCCATTTGCTAATTCATTTAACCCGAATGGAGCAGTGGAATAATAAAGCCCTAATTCCCGCCAATTAAGCTGTGCAAGTCCGGCAGGATTATTAAAAAGTGAAAAGACATCGTCCGACAACGCAACATCTGAATTGGCCATAGCTATCTGCTTAGCTCCGGGATTCATTTGCCCTGAAGAGACTGATATAAATGATACAATTATTAAAAGGTGAAAAAAAACCCGCATAGAAATTTTAATTCATTGTTTAATATATATGTAAATTTCTATATTAAATCAACAAAATAAATTATTAATGGTCAGTAAATGAAATATTTTCTTTTGATCATCGTCTTATTCACTTGCATTGGTTTAGCTCAGGAGTTGAACTGCAAAGTAACTGTCAACATGGAAAAACTGATGTCAGCAGCTAAAGATCCTCTTGTCGGATTTCAGAAGACCGTGGATGATTATCTTAATAAATCAAAATTTACTTCCGACAAATGGGAAGGGGAGAAAATTGAATGTTCAATGACTATTCTTTTTCAGACGGCCGATAACCCCAATTATACGGCACAGGTAATTGTAAACTCACAGAGACCCCTGTACCACAGCCAACAAAATTCACTTATGCTCAATGTTAATGATGGCACTTGGCGGTTTACTTATCAGAAGGACCAGTCTTTAAATTCTAACCAGTCTGTCTATGATCCTATAACAAGCTTCATGGATTATTATGCTTATGTTATCATCGGGCTTGATGCTGACAGCTATGATAAACTCGGTGGAACAAGATATTTTTCAAAGGCATTGGATTTGGTTAATCTTGGTGCTACAAGTGCATTCTCTGATGGTTGGCAGAATAGTAGTGCATCATATAGCCGCAGAGGACTCGTTGAAGATCTCATGAGCGAAAAGTTTCGGTCTTTTCGTGAAGCTTTTTATGAATATCATTATAATGGACTTGATGTCTTAGGTTGGAATCAGGATATAGCTATTAAAAATATGGCTAAACTTGTCTTTGCAATCGATAATATTAGAGCTACGGGCGATATTAGTACTGTACTTATGAAGGTATTCTTTGATTCAAAGAGCGGTGAAATGGCTGAGTCTTTTAAAGTCTACCCGAATAGAGATATTTATAAGACATTAAAAAAAATAGATCCTGCCCATACTAAAAAATATGATGATGCTCTTTTCGGAGAGTAATTTATTAAAGCTTAATTCAATAATTCGAAAAAATCATTTTGGAAAGTATCGGACGGTAGTAAATTCCATTCTTGTCCCCTTACATAATAAATTGTTTCAGATTCCAGATTTGATTTCTGTTTTGTTGTTTTCTAAGATGTGCATCAATCTTGAAAAATAGATTGCCTTTGCCTTATTCGTATAGCACCTGTTATGCTTAAAGCGTTTTACAATATGGTCGATTGTTACTTCGCTTTGAGTCTTATGTTGTGCTCTCCTTATCAGGTAGTCATTTAATATTCTTAACTGTTCATCCTGAGATTTGTGAGTGAAATTAATCTTTGCCATTTTTCCCATTCCCTTTAATTATTACTCAATAATAATCATTTATATTATATAATTCAATAGTTTATCTTTTTTTCTTAAAACTATCTCTATTTATGAATGAAAGTAAAATAATTTGCGGGGAATTTTAATAATGCTGTTTGGGTAGTTGATATATCCGGGAAGATTCCGAATACTGTCGATCCGCTTCCTGTCATTAGAGAAAATTCTGCTCCTAGATCATACATCTTATCCTTTATTTCCTTTATTTCCGGATAACGCTCAAAAACAATCGGTTCAAAATCATTAAGAATATTATTCTTTAAATTAGATAAGCTATTATATTTCCCAAATTCAATTTGGTTAAGATGAATTCCTGGTGCTTTGGGCCTTATCCTACTGAATGCCCATGAAGTTGAAATGTGTATTCCGGGATTAACTATTAGAATTGGTTTGTCTATTATCAGTCTTATAGACTCGAAGATCTCACCTCGTGACGATCCGAATTTCGGTTTTGGCTCGATAAAGAAAGGTGCATCTGAACCAATCTTTAACGCTAACGAAAATAAAACTTTATTCGATAACTTTAAATCATAAAATTTATTAAATAGTATTAATGCTGCAGCACCGTCACTGCTTCCTCCTCCCATACCGGCTCCTATTGGCATTCTTTTATTTAGTGTGACTTTTACCTTTATCTCAATTCCGGTTAACTTACTTATTAACTCCTTTGCCTTGATAATTGTATTATTCTGCTCACTATTTAACTGGGGGTTGGTAGTAACTAGAACAAACTTGTTATCTTCTCTGACTGTTAGTTCATCCCATAAATTAATGGGATAAAATATTGTTTCAAGATTATGGTAACCATCCTCTCGCTTGGATATTATGCTAAGCCCAATGTTGATCTTGGCTGGCGTTTTAATGGTCAGTTCTTTCATCAAAAATCTCTTTAATCTTCTTGATATGATCTGGTGTAGTTCCGCAGCATCCGCCGACAAAAGATGGATTATATTTCAGAATCCGTTTAACAATCTCTTTATATTCATCAGGACTAACGCCAGGAGTTATTGTATTATCCCTATATTCGCCGTTGCTGCAATTCATATAAACGCCCCAGTTGAAATTAATTTCCTGAATACTTATAAATTCAAGAAACGTTTCTGGTTTGATGCAGTTAAACCCTATTGATAGTGGCTCGTATTTAAGAATATTTTGAATCGCTGCATTAACTGTTTCACCGGAAAGCAGCTTGAAATATTCATCAAAGAAAATACTTACTACAAATGGTATTTTCTCCCTCTTACATATGGATGATACGGTTTCAATTTCCTCATAATGACTCTGGGTTTCATTTAAGATAAAATGACACTTATTATGAAATAGTTCCTTGATATGTACTTCATGATTCCGGTAATAATCTTCTACGGTTAGTTCGGTTTCCTTTTGGTAACAATCTTCTGTCGGTGGATTTGAACCGGCTATAAGTACTGGAGTTCCATTGGCAGCTTTTCTTGCCAAAGCAACTGACTTCTCAATAAAATTTTGTTCTTCAAGATAATACTTATTCTCTTTCGATGAATATTCCCTTATCGCATAAGGGTTTGTCCGGAATGTATTCGTTGTAATTATATCTGCCCCTGCACTAATATATTGCTTATGAAGTTCAATAACCTTTTCAGGATGAGTTATATTTGCAAGTGACATCCATAAATGCTCATCCCTGAGCACACCATGTTGTTGCAGAAGGGATCCCATCGCACCGTCTAATATAAGAGGTCGTTTCATCCTTCTCGCAATAGAAAAAGGATTAAATAAAATATCCATAAATTAGTTAATAAAATATATTTTAATGATTTTAATTAAATATAACAAAAATGTATTCCTCTATGAATTTAATTGGTTAATAATTCCGTGAAAAGATTGAAAGAAAGATTTATTCTAATAAACTGGTAACCTTATTTAGCACAATATCTACAGGTAATTCAAGCATGCACTCATGTCCATAAGGACATGTTAGCTTATTGCAGATAATACAGAAAAGATCCTTATTTATTACATAACCTGAAGCAGGAGAGTAAGGTCCGTGCGCTGCAGGATCAGTTGGTCCGAATATTCCGAGTGTAGGTTTACCTAATGCAGCAGATATGTGCATAGGTCCCGAATCGTTTGCAATTACAAGATTACATAAATTAATCAAGGCTGACATTTGCTTAATATTTGTGGCAGGCGCAAGTTTTGCATTATCACCAAGATTCTTAATAATGTGTTCGGCATCTTCCTTATCCTCAGGACCCCATAATATTAGGATCTTGGTGTTATATTTCTCCCTTAGTCCATTGCAAATCTCTACCCACTTGGAAGCATCACACCTTTTGCTCTCCCAACCGCCCGATGGAATTATTCCTGTAACAAAATCATTATCACTGAAATAACTTTGGAAAATAGACTTGGCAAATTCCTTATCACTCTTTACAAGAAAGTACTGAACTTTTTTCGATATTATCGGTACATCTATTGCCTTAATAAGTTCAAGGTTATGTTCTGCGGAATGGTATGCACCTCTTTCTGAAGTAGCTCGGATATTATAGGCATATTTGCGCCCCCCGTATGCAAAACCAACTCTGTATTTTACCCCCGAAAGAAAAGTAATCTGTGCAGTCCGTGGATTACTCCATAGATCAAGAAGCAAATCATATTTCTCTTTCCTTATTCTTAGAGCTACCCATAAAGGAAACTCCTTCTTCCCCATAGTCATAATTTTATTAATACTCGGATTATCTTCAAGACAAGGTTTCGCAAAGTTCTCCGTCAAATAGTCAATCTTCACCCCTGAGAAATACGAAATCAGATTATCAATAATAATTGTAGAGAGGACTATATCCCCAATACCCCGCGGCTTAATGCATAAGATTTTTTTTATTTTAGATTTATCAATTTCCATTAAGTGTACTATTTATTAATGTGCATCAAGCCAGTTATCTCCTATGCCTGTTTCAACTAAGACCGGCACATCTAATGGAAGAGCACTCTCCATAAGTTCCTTGATAATAGGTCTCAGCTCCTTAACTTCATCTTTGTGCGCATCAAATAAAAGTTCATCATGTACCTGTAACACCATCTTCGTCTTAGTTTTTCTTTTGACAAGTTCCATGTGGATATTTATCATCGCCAGCTTAATCATATCTGCCGCGCTCCCCTGTATCGGCATATTTATAGCCACCCTTTCCTCAAATTGCTTAACAACTCTGTTGCTGCTGTTTATATTATGCAGAAATCTTTTCCTTCCCATCAACGTCTCAGCATATCCTTTCTCCTGTGCCTTCAAAACGCAGTCATCCATAAATTTGCGCACATTCTTAAACGTACGGAAGTAAGTATCTATTATTTCCTTCGCATGTGTTTGGGTAACTCTTAAACGGGTCTTCAGTCCAAAGGGACCAATGCCATATAAAATCCCGAAATTAACTTCCTTCGCTTTCCTTCTCATATCTGGCGTAACCTCAGATTGTGGCACCCCGAAAACAAGTGAAGCCGTGCTTCTGTGTATATCCTCCCCATTGTTAAAAGCATGAGTTAGTGCCTTGTCCTTGCAGATGGATGCCATTATTCTAAGTTCAATCTGCGAATAGTCCGCACTTAAAATAACATAATTCTTGTCGCGTGGTACGAATGCTTTACGTATTTCCTTCCCCATCTCAGTTCTAATAGGAATGTTTTGAAGATTAGGATCATTAGAGGAAAGGCGCCCTGTTGACGCTACTGTCTGGTTAAAACTCGTGTGTATTCGCCCCGTTTTATGGTGTATAAGATTCGGTAATGAATCAGCATATGTCGATTTTAACTTTGCAACTTGCCTGTAATCAAGTATTAGATCGATAGCTTCATGCTCACCCCTCAGGTTTTCAAGTGAACGTGCATCCGTCGAAAACCCTGTCTTTGTCTTCTTGCCCGTCTTCAGCATCAGTTTATCAAATAAGATCTTCTGTAACTGCTGGGGTGAATTAATATTAAATTCCTGACCGCATGTCTCGTATATCTTCTTTGTATAGTTATCAAGAAGTATTGACAGGTCCTTGCTCAGCATATTCAGTATTCCCTTGTCAACTCTGATACCTTCTCTTTCTATATCCTCAAGAACGGGTATTAGTGGAAACTCAATTTCGTATGCTAACTTTGTAAGGTTATTCTTCTTTAGTTCCTTATCAAGTACTTCGTATAATCTAAACGTAACATCCGAATCCTCACTTGCATAATTACAAAGCTCATCAAGCTTGACATCGAACATCTTTGTTGGATCTTTCTTGGTCCCGATTAAATCAGATAAGGGAATTGGCTTATAGTGTAAATACTTTACCGATAATTCATCCATGCCGTGCTTCTGATCGGGGTCAATACAATAACTTGCAAGCATAGTGTCGAAATAGAAATTCTTCACCTCAATCCCGATACTTCGCATTACCCCTATATCAAACTTTGCATTTTGACAGACCTTTTTGATCTTGGGATTCTCGAATACTGGTTTGAATATCCGTACAAAATCTTCCTTTGCCAGCCGGTCCGATAAGTCCTTGTCAAATAAGTTCTCCTTATTCTTAAACGGATTTATCGCAACAAAGTATCCTGAATAAGGGGCTGTCGAAAAAGAAGCCCCCACAATATTAAGATCAAGTGTATCCAGTGAATCTGTCTCTGTATCATATACAAAGAGATCGACTTTTGATAGCTTTTTAGCTAATTCCTCGGCTTCCTTTACCTTTGTTATTAACTTGTAATCAGCCTTCTTTTTGTCAAAGACCTCTGCATCAGCCAAAAATGGCGCAGGTTCAGCGATAGCTTCCTCTGGTACAACCGCTCCCTCTTCCTTCCCATGGTTATCATATGTATTAAGAAGTCTGCTGTACAGGTTCTTGAACTCAAGCTCTATAAATACAGGAAGCACCTTTTCAAAATCCGGTCTTGTAACTAGTGTCTTTTCAAAGTCAAAATCTAAAGGGACAGAACAGTGTATCGTTGCTAGATCCTTAGATATTATCGCATTCTCTTTCCCCGCAATCAGCTTATTCTTAACCCCCTGCTTCTCTATTTCGTCAATGTGTTCATAAATTCCTTCAACCGATCCATACTTTTGTATTAATGGTGTTGCCGTAACAGGACCAACCCCTGCCACGCCTGGTATATCATCCGAAGCATCCCCCACAAGCGCAAGGTAATCGATCATTTGCTTTGGTTCAAACCCAAACTCTTCCTTCACCTTAGCAGTATCAAATATTACTATTTCATCCGTCGTTTTACCAGGACGCACTATCTTTACATTTTCTGTAATAAGTTGATTAAAATCTTTGTCGGGTGTAATAACGTACGACTCCAATCCATGTTTCTCCGCTAACCGCACTGCCGTCCCGATTATATCGTCTGCCTCATATTTGGGCAATATATAAATCGGAATATCAAGCAGCTCAATAATCTGCATGATCCGCTTTATCTGGGGAATCATATCCTCCGGCATTTCGGCGCGTGATGATTTGTAATTCTCATACTTATCGTGCCGGAATGTCTTCTCCTTCGAATCAAAAGCAACTGCTATATAGTCCGGTTTATTATATTCAAATATTTTTATAAGTTGGTTCACAAAACCATATACGGCTGATGTCGGCTCTCCCTTGCTTGTTTTCAAAGGACGGTTTATAAATGCAAAATATGCCTTATATGCCAAAGCCATTGCATCAATTATTACAAATTTCTTTTTCGCTGGTTTCATTTAATGACAAAAAATATTAGAATAAAGATATAAATAAGCAGACAATTTAACATTAGTCTTCTAAATAATTTGATTTGTAATAAATACTTACACTCAATGACTCAAATAACCCCGATTCAACACCTCCCGATTACTAAGCATAGCTTGACTCCCGTCACAAGCAGATATAGAGAAAAAATAAATAAAATATATTTTTCTCGATTTCATCAAAATCATACCTAATTACTATGTGGGTATTTTGAAATTATCTACTGTTGGGTTCCAGGTAGGAGTTGAGTATGAGATAAGTATAAGATGAGCGAGAGATGAGCGACTCAGAATACCCGTAGAATACCCGTAGATCCGGCTCAGATCATATAGGGGACTATTAACTATAAGATTAAATGACCCCCAGGTCATAAGTCTTGTGCCCTATTGTTCCATGCGTTTTTGTTTTTATAACTACTTAATTATATTAGGCTTATTAAATTTAATAACAACCAAAAGTAAGCTAAATCAATGGCTGATAAGTATCAGGTTGCAATTTTAGGTGGAGGTCCAGGGGGTTATGTTGCTGCGCTCAGAGCCGCTCAACTCGGTTTAAAAACTGTTATAATCGAAAAAGATAATTTAGGAGGAATTTGCCTTAATTGGGGCTGTATTCCAACAAAATCCCTCCTTAAAAATGCTGAAATATATGACCTGATGAAGAACCATTCTGATGATTTTGGCATAAAAGTCCAGGGACTCGAATTCGATTTCTCAAAGATAATTAAACGAAGCAGGGATATTTCTGACCGGATAGTCAAAAATGTGGGGTTCCTTATTAAAAAAAACAAAATTGATTTAATAAAAGGCTTCGGAAAACTGGCCTCTTCAAATAAAATAGATATTTTCAACCCCGAAGGAAAAAGCATCAATTCTGTCACTGCAGATAATATTATTATCGCTACTGGCGCAAGACCTAAGGATATTCCTTCCATTCCGATTGACCATAAGATGACAATCACCAGCACTGAAGCTATGAATTTGTCTGAACAACCCAAAGAATTGATCGTTATTGGGGCAGGTGCTATTGGAGTTGAATTTGCTTATTTCTATTCCGTCCTTGGCACTAAAGTTACTTTAATCGAAATGATGGATTCTATCCTTCCGGTCGAAGATAAAGAGGTCTCTCTTACTTTGGAAAAAAGTTTCATAAAAAGAGGGATTGATATCCTGACAAATGCCGCAGTTCAAAAAGCAGAAATTAAAGGCAATAAGGTAAAAGTATCTGTCTTGGTTAATGGCTCGGTTAAAGAATTAACTGCTGACAAAGTTTTATGCGCTGTCGGCGTTACTGGCAATGTTGAAGACTTCGGTCTCGAAAAACTTGGGATTGAACTGTATAAGAATCATATCAAGGTTAATAAATCAGATTACTCAACCAATGTTAAAGGAGTATTCGCAATCGGTGATGTAATTGGTCCTCCTTGGCTCGCTCATGTTGCTTCTGCTGAAGGTATTCATTGTGTCGAAAAGATAAAAGGATTGACCTTCCCCGATATAAATTATGATAACATTCCCGGATGTACCTATTGCCAGCCCCAGGTTGCCAGTATTGGCCTCACTGAACAAAAAGCAAAAGATGACGGTTATGAATTAAAAATCGGGATGTTCCCATTTATGGCAAGTGGTAAAGCCTTTGCCATTGGAGAAAGGGAAGGTTTTGTTAAATTAATATTTGATGCAAAATATGGCGAGCTCCTCGGTGCCCATATCATAGGATCAGAAGCTACTGAAATGATAGCTGAACTTGCAATGGCTAAATCCCTCGGGGCAACCGCCGAGTCTATTATAAAAACAATTCACGCCCATCCTACATTATCAGAATCGGTTATGGAAGCCGCTGGTGTCGCTTATAATGAAGCAATTCACATTTAATACTCCATGAAAGAATTATTATATAGTGATCTTGAAACAATCGATTATAAAGAAGCTTGGGATCTTCAGAAAGATATTTTTGAGTTGAGGTACAAAAAAGAAATTCCCGATGTTTTATTTCTTCTAGAACATCCCCATACTTATACTTTAGGCAGAATTGCCGATAAAGCCCACCTAATCGGCTCGCAGGAATATCTGGATCAAAACAATATTTCCGTTTATGATATAGATCGCGGTGGCGATATTACTTACCATGGTCCGGGACAAATTGTGGGCTATCCAATAATTGATCTGAACCTGTGGCAGAAGGATACTCATAAATATCTAAGGGGACTCGAAGAAGTTATTATAATTACTTGTGCTGAATATGGTGTAACGGCTATCCGCGATCCTGAGCATACCGGTGTATGGGTAGGTAACAGCAAAATTGCCGCAATTGGGATTAAGGTAAGTCGCTGGATCACAATGCATGGATTTGCTTTCAATATAAACTCTGACCTCTCCTTCTTTAATGGAATCGTTCCCTGTGGAATATTTCATAAGGATGTTACTTCTCTAAATAAAGAGCTTAATCGTAAAGTTGATCTCCTGGAAGTCAAAAATAAACTCGTAAATAATTTCAGGCAGTTCTTCGGATATGATTCTATCCATACTCTGCCTAAAGAAGAAATCTTATCTTTACATCTTACTGCTAAAGGCTGATAATGGCAAAAAAGAATTCTGCAAATAATGAAATGATTGTTACCGTTAATAAAAATAATAATAACGGTCAGGATGCCGCGAAAGAGATGATTCGCGATCTCCGAATGATGCTTCTTGCACGTGCCATCGATACTAAAGCTATGAACTTGCTTAGGCAGGGAAAAACATTCTTCCATGTTGCAGGCTCAGGACATGAGGCTATTCAGGTTGTTGTTGGTTCTGCTCTTGATCCTAAAAAAGATTGGTTCTTTCCATATTATCGTGACCTTGCTGTCGCCTTATCAGCAGGTATGACTCCCTTTGAATTCTTTTTGGAATGCTTTGCCAAAGCTGATGACCCTTCGAGCGGTGGAAGACAGCTTCCGGGACACTGGGGAAATCCTAATATAAATATACCAACTCAATCAAGTCCTACTGGTACTCAATTTTTGCATGCAGTCGGTACTTCATTAGCCTCTGTTAAAACCGGTAACCCGGTAATATCTTATGTTAGTAGTGGTGAGGGAGCTACTAGTGAGGGCGAATTCCATGAAGCAGTAAACTGGGCAAGCAGGGAAAAACTCCCTGTGCTCTTTGTTATACAGAATAATAGATATGCTATTTCTGTTCCGGTAAGCTCCCAAAGTGGCGGAAGATACCACTCTATTTCAGAAATGATGGCAGGGTATGATAACCTTCTAAGATTTAAAATAGATGGGACAAATTATTTTGAATGTAAAAAATGCGTTGCTAAGGCATTAGAGTATTTAAGAAGTGGCAAGGGACCGGTTCTTCTTGAAGCTGAGGTTGTTCGCCTTTTGTCTCATTCATCTTCCGATGACCAAAGAAAATATAGAGATCCTAAGGATCTTGAAGATGATCTGAAAAAATGTCCCATTGAGTTTCTTTCTAAATATATGATTGAGAATAACCTTATCTCACAAAAGGAATATGAAAACCTTAAAAAAGAGGTAGCCGAAGAGATCAATTCCGCAGCCGATAAAGCAATACTTGCCCCTGATCCTAAACCTGAAACTGCCGGTAAATATATTTTCGATGAAAGCGGATTCAAAGATACTCTTGAATATGAAAAAACAGCTCCGGCAGGTCCTAAAATCGTCATGGTGGATGCTATTAACCATGCCCTTCATGAGGAACTCGAACGTAATAAGAAAATATTTGTTTTTGGTGAGGATATAGCCGACAGTAAAGGGGGAGTATTCTCTGCTACTAAAGGTCTTTCTACAAAATATGGTAATCAAAGAGTCTTTAATTCACCTCTTGCTGAAGCAAGTATTATGGGCGTTGCAATTGGAATGGCTTTGGCTGGGCTCAAACCTGTCGTAGAGATTCAGTTTGCCGATTATATCTGGCCCGCTTTTATGCAGATGAAAAGTGAACTCGTAACTTTTAGATATAGGTCTAACAATAACTGGAGTGCCCCTGTAGTTACTAGGGTTGCTGTCGGCGGCTATATTCATGGGGGTCTTTATCATAGCCAGAATATTGAATCTATATTTGCTCATGTTCCTGGTTTATTAATTGCGTTCCCCTCAAATGCCGCCGATGCTAAAGGATTATTAAAAACAGCATGCAGGATAAATGATCCTGTGCTCTTCTGTGAACATAAAGGTCTATACAGGCAGAGTTATGCTACTTCTCCCGAACCCGATGATGATTATCTGATCCCTTTCGGAAAGGCGAAGATCGTTAAAGAGGGGAATGATATTACTGTAATTTCTTACGGTCTTTGCGTTTGGGATTCTCTGCTTGCTGCAAAAAAGCTGGAGGATGAAGGATATTCCGTCGAGGTTATCGACATTAGAACCATAATTCCTCTCGATGAAGAAACAATTTATAATTCTGTTAAAAAAACGAATAAGGCAGTTGTTATTCATGAGGATACTCTGACAGCAGGTTTCGGCGCGGAAATAGCAGCAAGGATCGCCGATAACTGTTTCCGGTACCTTGACGGTCCAGTTAAAAGAATTGCTGCAAAAGATTCCCATATTCCATATTCCCCGATCCTTGAAAATGAGATATTGCCAAATAGAAAGGTCGTATATCAGGGAATAAAAGATTTGTTGGAATTTTAAATATTAATAATCTCCTAAAATATAGAAGGAACTGAAAATGGATATTATAATGCCTAAAATGGGCGAATCCGTTATGGAAGGCACTATTATTAAATGGTATAAAAAAGTAGGCGATAGTGTTAAAAAGGATGAGCCTCTTTTTGAAATTAGTACTGATAAGGTTGATACTGAAATCCCATCCCCCATAGAAGGAATTCTTGCGGAAGTAATGGTCGGTGAACAGGAAACTGTCGAAGTTGGAACTGTAGTGGCAAGACTTGCATCGGATAAACCCGCCTCTGTAAGTTCTGCTGGATTGGAGCCTTCAGAATTAAAGCATACTGGAATAGAAACTTCCTCGCAGACTTCTTCTGTGCAAGATAATTTTGCTTCCCCAAAATCAGCTTTTGAGGAGAAAGAGGAAATAGGTTTTTTGTCTCCCCTCGTCCTTAATATAGCTAAAACTGAAAAAGTTAGTTTTGAAGAACTTAGAATCATTAAAGGGACTGGTCTCCAGAACCGGATTACAAAAAAAGATATACTCTTATATATAGATAAAAGAAAGCAGCAGAATATCAAACCGCAGCATGTTTCTACTTCCGGCCCTGCATATTACGGTCAAAAGGGAAGCGGAGTTTCTTCTAATGATGTAGAGGTTATTCCTATGGATAATATCAGGCAAAAAATAATGCAGCATATGATAAATAGCCGTGATACTTCTGTTCATGTTACAGCCCTCATCGAAGTCGATATGCTTAAAATTCACATTTTTATCCAAGACCATAAAGATGAGTTCTTGGAAAAAGAAGGTATAAAACTTACTTATATGCCGTTCATTGCTGATGCCGTCATTAAAGCTCTGAAAGAATTTCCCCTTGTTAATTCAACAATTGATGGCACTAATATATATAAGAAAAAATATATCAATCTTGGAATAGCCGTTGCCATGGAACCAAATGGACTGATAGTTCCAAATATTAAAAATGCAGGTGAGAAAAATCTTATTGGACTTGCTAAGGCAATAAATGAACTTGCTGGTAATGCAAGATCTAAAAAACTTACTCCTGATGATGTTTCACAGGGTACATTTACTATTACAAATTATGGTGTTTTCGGTTCTATTTTTGGTACTCCTATTATTAACCAGCCGGAAGTGGCTATCCTTGGTGTGGGTACTGTCATAAAGAAACCGGTTGCCATTGAAATGGATGGGAATGATTCTATAACTGTTAGACCTGTAATGGCTTTAACTTTGACTCACGACCATAGATTAATAGATGGTATGCTCGGAGGAAAATTCCTTAAATTTGTAAAGGATATATTGGAAAGTTTTGAACCGGATAATTTATGATTATAAATCAGCATCAAAAAAATTATAAAGATAAAATAGAAAAAGATAAAGCTGACTTGGGGAAAAGACCTGAATGGCTTAAAGTAAGGTTGCCTGTCGGTGAGAACTATTCCGAAGTCAGAAATCTTATGAGAAACCAGAATCTTCATACCGTATGCGAAGAAGCCAAATGTCCCAATATAGCCGAATGTTGGAATCATCGTACTGCAACTTTTATGATTATGGGTGATACCTGTACAAGAAGCTGTGGATTCTGTAATATAAAAGTTGGAATCCCTAATGAACTTGATCTTAATGAGCCACGACGGGTTGCTGATTCCGTTAAACAATTAAATTTAAGACATGCTGTTATAACTTCAGTCAACAGAGATGAACTAAAAGATGGTGGGGCATTTATTTTTACCCAAACAGTAAAATTAATAAAAGAAGCGATGCCCTCAACTACTGTGGAAATATTAATCCCTGATTTCCGCGGATCAGAAGAAGCTTTCGAAATCATCATGACCCACCCTCCCGATATCCTAAATCATAACCTTGAAACCGTTCAGCGTTTGTATCATGTTGTTCGCCCACAGGCAAAATATGAACGAAGTTTGAACTTGATAAAATGGTTCAGGTCAAGAGGATTAAAAACAAAAAGTGGGTTTATGGTCGGAATTGGAGAGAAAAAAGAAGAAGTTTTGGCATTAATGAGGGATTTGGTTTCTTATGGATGTAGCATTTTAACTATTGGGCAGTATCTCCAGCCTACCAAAATGCATCTCCCGGTTGACCGTTTTGTTACTCCGGAAGAGTTCCTATTTTATAAAGAGGAAGGATTAAAAATGGGATTTAAAATCGTTGAGTCTTCCCCTCTTGTTAGAAGTTCTTATCATGCAGATGAACAGGCAAGAGAATTATTTTGATTTATCAATAAAAAAAAATAAAGAATATTTATTTTAGGTATTTTTTTATTAAATATTTCTTCATAAGTTCCACATCACAAATTAATAAAATTATTTATAATACTTTTTACTGCTTCTAAATGAAATATAAATCACTCACTATAATTGCACTCGCAATTATTTCCTGCGCATTTATGCCCTCTCCTGGCGATAATACTCAGAAATTAGGCAAAACTCTGGATGATGATAACAGTTTATATACTAATGTTGGCAATATTGCCCTTACTGTTTCTAATTTCGGTGTTTATGGAAATGCATTATTAAATTTAACCCAACCCGGTCATCAGCCTTCCTGTGAATACCCTATCGGCAGTGGTATAGAACATATATTCCAGGGAGGTCTTTGGGTTGGAGGGTTTAAAAAAGATGCAGCAAACAGCAAATCTAAAACTGGTCCCTTTGTTACAACAGGTGCTATTGATAATTCAAACGGGTCTCGTAGTTCAGGATACGAATTTACCAACACCAAAGGTTCCAAAGAGATTGAAAGATCAACTCTTCTCGATTCAAGGTATTACAATCCCCTTGCTATATCTCATCAGGATTTAATAGGAGATTATTCTGATACCAATCTTACTACACTTGATGGTACTCTCATCGTAGACCATAATCCTTTAGGGATTGCTGTTCATGAAGAAAATTATGCATGGAATTTCCCTTTCGCTGATTTTTTTGTTATTAAAAATTATACTATAACAAATGTTTCCGGGAAATATTTGGATAGTATCTATGTTGGATTATGGACCGATGCAGTTGTTAGGAATACAAAAATTACCTATACTAAAAATGGCGCTTTCTATGGTCATGGCGGGGATGGGTACGACGATTCTTTAAAAATAGCTTACGCCTATGATATTGATGGTGATGTCCCATTTACTAATAGTTATGTCGGTTTTTTATTTCTGGGCTCAACCCCTACTATTGCTGATTCATTTTTACTTGATATTGGTAAAGGGGTGCCTGATACTCTCGGCGCTACTTGTTTTAATAGTTGGCAGTTTAATAATACTACCGATCCTAATTTCTTTGCTCCTCCTGATGGTCCTACTGGAGATGGTGTCAGGTATCAGAAAATGCAGGGATGGTTTGGAGGAACTAATAGATTTAATCCCTATTACGGCACTTCTTATCCCGTAGGTATAAATCCCGCTGCCTTAAAAATACCTACTGGTACAGGTGGTAGATCGGAACTGATAACACATGGATATTTTCAGAATATTCCCCCTGACAGTTCAATAAATGTTGTTTATGCGGTTGTCTGTGCTCAGAAATTTGGTAATGAAGCTACAGCTTTAGATACAAGACTGGAAAGAACAAATTTATACAATAATTCTGATTGGGCTTTAAGAGCATATTACGGCAATGACAAAAATAGGAATGGAAAGATTGACCCGGGTGAAGATATTTTCGGTGATGGTAAAATTCATCGCTATATCCTCCCAGCGCCTCCTACTTCTCCTGTTCTAAGGGTTGTGGCAGGACAGAATCAGGCTACTATTTATTGGGATAAAAGAGCCGAGGCCTCTGTCGATCCTATTTCCGGCTTAAGAGATTTTGCAGGGTATAGGATTTATCGTACTCAATCGGGATTCGATCTTACTAATAACCAGAATATACTGGCTTCGCTGGTTGTATTAGCCCAATATGATAGTGCCGGCGCTACTGGTTTTAATACTGGATTTAAATCTGTCGAATTGTCTACCCCCATGATTTTCCCCAATGATACTACTAAATACTATTATAAGTATGTAGTGCCGAATCTACTTGATGGATGGCAGTACCTCTTTTCTGTTACTGCCTTTGATAAAGGTGATCCCTCTAATAATCTCGGACCTTTGGAATCAAGTCGTTTAGCTAATATGAAAAACATTTTACCTGGAACTCTTCCTACTGAAGATAATAATACAAAAATTGGTGTTTATCCTAATCCTTATTATGGTAACGCCATTTGGGATGGTAATTCTGAAAGATTAAGGAAAATTTATTTCTATAATCTTCCTTCCGACTGTCAAATTACAATCTATACCCTCGCGGGTGATGTTGTAAAAAGATTGGACCATAATTCAGCTAGTAATGGTCAGGATATCAGGTGGTTCGATCAGTATGGTGTTGGTAGTAACGAACAGTTTACTGGTGGTGAACATGCGTGGGATTTAATTACCGATAATGACCAGGCTATTGCTACTGGTCTCTATCTTTTTACCGTTAAGAATAATAAGAGCGGTAATATAAAAACTGGCAAATTCTTAATTATTAAATAATTGGAGCTAAAATGAAAGTAAAAACATTCCTTGTAATTATTCTGTTAATGACAGGATATATGTTCGGGCAGACTACATACCCCTTGGTTTCTCTGCATGATATAAACTTTATGCCTGACTCTACTACCGGCTGGCCTAATTCTCCTTTAGCCGGTGATACTGTTCGTGTTCAGGGAACAGTAACTTGTAGACCACTTATAGATGCCGCTAAAGACAGAAGAACAATTATGTACTATGGTGCAGCTCTTGGAACTTATATTCAGTCTGCTCAAGATAGCCTCTGGAGTGGATTAAATATTTACCAGGCAGATTCCACAGCATATGCCACACAATTTGACCTCTGCGATACTGCCACTTCTTATGAATTTACCGGCGTTGTTACTCCATACGGACAATCAACAGAATTGGAACTTATAACTAAACCTATTGCTATTCCGGTTAACCTGACTGACCAGCAGGCTACAAGACCTAAACCGATTATCTTGACATTGGATAGTTGCTTCAATGCTGATGGTTCTTTCAATGTTAATTTGAGAAAATATCTTGGCATGTATGTATCGTTTCAACCTGACGCAGCTCATCCTAATTTGATTACGTCAAACCTTATAACAGGTTCAGCTTCGACTGCCGGTGGTTTTAAAATCGATAATGGCAACGGACGTATGATTCAGATGTATGCACAGTCAAAGTATTATAAAACTGGCTCAAGTTATACTTTGAGACCAACTTATGTTCCTCCCCAAAATGGTACTTATATGAGTTATGTTAGTGGTTTGCTTGAAGCATATTCTAATACATGGGAAATAGTTCCTCTGTATCCGCACGATATTGGCCCATTGAAAGCGTCACCTCCGACAATTACAAATTGTAAAAGAAATCCGGGTGTGGTTCCTCAAAATACACCTGTTATTGTTACCTGTACTGCTGTTGGTAATATGGGTTCTCTCGTTCAGAAAGTTCAGCTGTTGTATACAGTTAATGACGTTCTTGATTCTCTTAATATGACTCAAGGTATTGCCCCAGATACAACAACCTATACTTGTACTATTCCTGGTATTTCCAGCGATTCTGCATTTGTTAATTATTACGTCAAAGCTACAGATAATGCATCTCTATCATCAACAAGTCCTGGTACTATTTCAAATAGCAGGTACTCATTTTTTGTCCTGAACCCTAGCACTCCTTTTACTATCCAACACGTTCGTTATAGTCCTTTTGGAAGCGGATACAGTGGATATAACGGATACCCCGTAACTATTTCGGGTGTGGTAACTGCAGATACTTCTAAGATACCTGGTGGTGGAACTGATCCAACGAGAGTATATATTCAGAATGGTTCTACTCCTTGGAGCGGCATTATTTTAGGATATTTGGGACCTTTCGGAACAAATGTATCCGTTTTGAAACAAGGTGATTTAATTACCATTTCAGGCATTCCGGTATTAGCAAGTTCCTCTGGAACAAGATTGGATACTATTACCGCTCTTACTGTTGTATCTCACAATAACCCATTACCTGCTTCACATGTCATGAAAACAAGTGATGTTGGATATTCAACATTAGGTACTCTTACTGCAGAACCATGGAGCAGTTGTATCGTTACTTACAATGCAGTCAAAATTGACAGCGCTAATATTGGTACCACCACCTATGGTGAATCCTATGGTTTGGATTCTTCGGCTGGAAATCACACAATGCTTAATTGGGCTGATGGTAGAACACAATTCTGGGCAGGTCCTACTAATGTTTTAGTTACTAAAGGTGATTATTTCGGCTCAATTACTGGTATTTTGGGATTTACTTTCTCAGCTTATAAACTCACCCCAAGAGATAGTAATGATATTGTTGGCTATAGACGTTTTGTTACTGGTGTAACTGGTGATAAAAATGTTATCCCAACTCAATATAAACTAAACCAGAATTTTCCAAATCCTTTCAATCCTTCTACAATAATATCTTATGATATTCCTAAATCAGGAATTGTTTCTCTTAAGATATTTAATGTTCTGGGACAGTTGGTAAGAACACTTGTTAACCAGACACAGACTGCTGGAACACATCAGGTTACATTCAATGCAAGCTCATTGTCCACTGGTGTTTATTTCTATAGTCTTTCTGTTGACAACTTTACACAAGTAAAGAAAATGATGCTCATTAAATAATTTATTAAAAGGTATGTCTCAGGGAAGTTTCTTCCCTGAGACTCCTGGTTTTAATGTTTCAATAAATCAATATTATTCATGTTAAATAAATTTACTCTTTTCTTATTACTGGTTGGATTAACTACATTTTATGCCTGCAAGGATAAAATTGTAGATAATCCTTTAGCTAATAAACCTCCAACTACAAAAATTTTTCTGAGTCCCGATAGTACAATGTCCAAGCAGCAAAGTAATATCCATTTGTACTGGACTGGCGATGATCCTGATGGTACTGTTATGGGATTCTATTTTTCCTGGGACGGAGTTCACTGGACGTTTACAACCAAAAATGACAGCCTTTTTTCATTGCAGATAGGTGCTGTTGACACAATCTATTCTTTCAGGGTTGCGGCTGTAGATAATTCTGGTAGCGGGAAATATGTTTCTGATGTTTATCAAAATGGTATTCATTATGGTCCTGAACCATTTACCGACCTTAATGGTAATGGCAAATGGGATTCGGGTGAACCTTTTGTTGATATCGGTCTTATTGACCCTAATCCTGCAATGTTAAAGCTTCCTATTAAAAATACTGCTCCAACTATTGCGTGGGATGCACTCTCCACTCATCCGGATACTTCATTCACTGTTATGACATTTGGCTGGGATGCTGCCGATATCGATGGCGATCTGAACCACGGCATTAACACTATTAAGAATATCAATATCGCCCTTAATGATTCAACTAAGTTTGTATCATTAAACGGAACTTTAAGTATTGTTACAATAAGGACAAGCGACTTTACAAATCAAAATCCTTTAATGGATATTTATATAAATGGCGATCCTACTAATCTGCCCTTTGACAGTGTAGGGAATAAAATACAGCTCCCTGGACTCGTTTATAATTCAAACAATATATTTTATGTTCAAGCTGTTGATATTTCCGGTGCAAAATCTCCTTGGATAAGTTCTACTACTCAGCTAAATAGTAAACCGGGTTGGTTTGTTAAAAAACCTGTCGGTAAAATTGCGTTGGTCAATAACTATACTGCCTACGATAACCCCGGGACTTTTTATCCGGATATCATGGATAGCCTCAATCTTAACGGGAAATATGATATTATTGATTTAGTTAATCAAAAGCCTCCGTATATAAATACAACCTTCCTTGAAACAGTAAAGTTATTCAAGGGAATTTTATGGTACACTGATAATGCACCCTTACTTGACCTTGCTAATGCAACAGTACAAAAAATAAACGCAGCCGGTGTAAAGATTTTCTTTTCAATGCTGTTCCCTCCTACTATAGATCTTACTCAGATCCAGGGATTTTTACCAATCATTGCTGATAGTAGTTCACTCCTGTCTGTTATTGCACCTAATAAGGTAATCAGTGATACTAATCATATCTATCCGACATTGAAAGTAGCTTCTTCTTTCGCTAGGGTAAGAGGATTCTATCTTAATCCGGGGGTTACTCCTATTTATTATTTCCCGAATAAAGAACTGATGGGATATATCGGATTTGAAAACAGTAGCAAAAACATTTTCTTCCTTGGTGCGCCTTTGCACAAAATGAATGCTATCCCAGGAAGTGTGGCACAATTATTAACTAAGGTATTTTTCCAGGACTTTAATATAACACCATGAAATTATTAATTACCATATTTATTGTTTGTTTTATATCCCTATATGGGCAGGAAACCGGTATTATTACTGGTAAAGTAACGGATAAAAAAACTGGGGAAGCTTTGCCCGGTGTTAATATTATCCTTAAAGGAACTTATTACGGCGCTTCTACCGACGCTAATGGCAGTTTCCGGATTAAAAATATTAGTCCCGGAAACTATAACCTTGAGGCAACTTTTATAGGTTATAAAGCAGTCCAGTATACAGCAACTAAAGTTGAACCCGGTAAAACCAAGCAACTTGATATTAAACTTGAAGAATCTGTCTTAACGATGGATAAAGATATCATTATTGTTGGTGATAAACCGATGCTTGATGTTGAAGAAACCCAAAGTAAACGTACTATCTCTAAGGAAGAAATCGAATCTGCTAAACTTGATAATATTACTGATGTTCTTAACCAACAGGCGGGTGTTATTATCTCCGATAATGAAATCCATATTAGAGGCGGTAGATCATACGAAAGTGCCTACTTGTTGGATGGAGTTTCTGTTCAGGATCCTTTGGCGGGTACCGGAATGGGTCTCCAGCTTTCCGCTAATGCTATTGAAGATGTGGAGGTAATAACTGGTGGATTTAATGCTGAGTATGGACAGGCTACTTCGGGTGTTGTTAATGTTAGAACCAAAGAAGGTGGAGATAAATATCACGGTTCTGCCTCCTATAAAGATGATAATTTATTCGGAAAATCTTCTTACCATGTTTTCAATACTGACGTTCTTGAAGCTAACTTTAGTGGCCCCGAACCAATTACTTCCTTCCTATTACCGGCATTAGGCGTGCAGATTCCCGGAGAAATTAGTTTCTTTGGCAATTTCTTTGGTGGAATTTCAGATGGGATTACTCAGGGGTATGTTAAAAATGTTGCCCATCAGGTATATTCTTCTACTTTTGGCGGTTCTCGTTTCTCTCCTAGAGAAGAAAATAATTGGTTTTGGTTGGGAAAAATTACTTATAGGGTGTCCCCCACTTTCAAGATTTCTTATTCATTTAACCAGTCTGTCAGTATTAATCAGAACTCTCAGTCTTTACAGAATAATTTGGAATATGTTGAACCTAGCCCAGGTTACCAATATACATTCCAGAATATTCTGGATAATGCAAATACTTATACTCATAATAACATTTATCAGACTCTTAACCTTACTCAAACTGTAAACCCTAGTTTATTTTATGAACTGAAATTTAATTATCTCTTTAGTAACTTGAGAGCTGATGCTAATGGATTGAATTGGTATCAGTACCAACAGCCAAAGGATATAACTAATTTCCCTATTCAGTATTACAATACCAACCACGATACTATTGGTGTAATCCCTGGTGATGGTCTCTATGATGTCGGAAATCCTTATACATGGCATGATCATTATGTCGAGGAATATTCAGTTAAAGGAGATATTACAAGCTTCTTCGATGAAAAAAATAAATTCAAGGCTGGATTTGAAACTCAGATTCAGGAGATGCAGGTAGTTGATATCTATGAACCATGGATTGGTACTCTGGGATTGAATAATGATATTTATAAAGTTTTCCCTGCTAAAGGTGATTTTTATGCTCAGGATAATATCAATTTTTCTGGTATGATTCTGAACTTCGGTTTGCGTATGGATTACTGGTTTCCTGGTAAATTTGTAACTGATGCTGTAAATAATCCCGCAATTCCAATTCCTCAGGAGATAAGACAAAGTTATTATGCTGATACTTACAATTTCTTCGGAAATAGATTTAAAGCAAGATTGAGCCCCAGACTTGGAATTTCACATCCGGTTTCTGATTATCAGACATTGTTCTTTTCCTATGGTCATTTCAGTAAGTGGCCAACTCCTCAGGATGTTTACGCTAAGTTGAATCCTGTCAGTGCCCAGTCTTCTTTCCAGACTTTTGGTAATCCTAATTTAAATGCTGAAACTACTGTGGCTTATGAATTAGGTCTTAAAACCCAGTTCTCTCTTGATGATGTTCTTACTTTTACTGCCTATTACAAAGATATTTTTGATTACGTGACTTCTCGGTCCTTGCTTGTTACTTCGGCAAGACTGTCAGCCCAGAATGTAACGACTTATGTGAATGCTGACTATGCCCGTTCAAGAGGAATTGAAATGGAATATAAAAAGAGAATTGGCAAATGGTTCACTGGGTCTGCCGATTTCGCTTATTCAATTATTACTGGTAAAAGTGATTCCCCCGATCAGGGTGTTCTTGTTGCGCAGGGAAGTTTGAGCCAGTCTATTAAAGAATATTTTATGTCGTGGGATCGCCCTTTCAATATATCAGTTTCTACTAACTTTTATGTTGAGAAAGACGAAGCGTTATTTGGCTTTGGTGATGGCATTTTAGATGATTATAATATCTATATTCGGGCACAGTTTGAATCAGGTAAAAGATATACTCCCGCCGTATTCACCCAGACCTATTTACCTAATGGCGAACCTGACTATGAAACTATAACTTACGACCAGAATAATATGATTGGACAAAATTGGTTCTGGGTCGACATGAATATTGAGAAATATCTTACCATCAATAATCTAAAATTTTCCCTCTTTGTTGAAATAAATAATCTTTTTGATGAGCATAATGCTGCTATCATCAATCCTGCTACTGGTAGGGCTTATGAGTTGGGTGATCCCACTCCTAGTTCATATAATAATCCGCTATATCCTCAGTTGCAGGCGCCCATTTCTGCTGATCCTTTTAATCCAGCAAGATATTTAACAAGACGTAATATTAAATTCGGAATTAGCTTTAAATTTTAATTATGAAAAAAATTCTATTATTTACAATACTGTTAATGGCTTTACAAATTGAAACCAATGCTCAGATTTTTCCTATTCTAGGTGCACAGAGAGTTGGTATTTCCACAGCTGAATTCTTAAAAATAGGCGTTGGTAGCAGAGCTTCTGCAATGGGTGATGCGTTTGTCGCTGTCGCTAATGATGCTTCTGCGCTTTATTGGAATCCCGCTGGACTAGTCCAGTTCAAAGATGATCAGCTTCTTATCTCCCATAATATGTGGGTCGTCGATATTAATCACGACTTTGTTGGAGCTGTATATCATATGGATGAAACTAATGCCTTTGGTGTTGCCTTTACCGCCCTGTCTATGCAGGATATGCCTGTTACCACTGAGTTTCAGCCTTTTGGTACGGGTGATTATTTCGGCTTTGGTGATATGGCCCTTGCGGTTACTTATTCAAGGAAAATGACCGATCAATTTAGTTTTGGAGGTACCGTAAGGTATATCGAAGAAACTCTTGATAAATTAAAAATGCGCGGCGTTATGATTGATCTTGGAACTTATTATTGGACAGGGTTGGGAACTACAAGGTTTGCTGTTGCAGTTACAAATTTTGGCAACCAGCTTGCTCCGGATGGTCAGGTTGTACTTATCGGGAAAAGATCCAATTCTCAATGGCAGGCATTCTCGCCCCCTACTGAATTCAGAATCGGTTTTGCATTTGAACCTTACCAGGATGAAATAAACAAAATAACTGCTTCTATTCAGTTGAATCACCCTAACGATAACAGCGAAAATTTAAGTACGGGTGTTGAATACAACTGGAAAAGTACTTTCTATCTCCGTGGAGGGTATAAATTCAATGTGGATGAACAGAATTTTTCTTTTGGCGCTGGTGTTTATGTTCCGGTCAGCCTAGCAAATGTTACTTTTGATTATTCTTATTCAAATTTTGTAAGATTAGGTACTGCGCATCGTTTCTCAATTATTTTAGGTCTATAAAAAAATGATTAAAAAGTTTTTAATATCTGTGATACTGATAATTCCTATTTTATTTGGCTGTTCCGATAAATTTGATATTAGTCAATTAGGTGATTACCACGGTACCGGTAATGCTGGTGGCGATACTGTCTATGTTCATCTTAATCCGGATTGGGGAGGTTTTAATAACCCCAAGGCAATTCTGATAGGTCACGAACCCTTTATTTATGTCTGTGATACTGATAACGATAGAATTGTTATGCTTAATACTGCCGGTACTGTATTAGGTACTTTAGGTATCAAAAAACCAATTGCTATTGCAGAGGACTATAGGTTAAATCTTATTGTTTCCGCACAGGTTGATATTAATTCTATAACCTATAGCGCTGTTTATAAAATTGACCTTTTTGCAGTTAACCATATTATTGCCAATGCCACTAAGAAGTTAATCCTTCCAAGAATAGAAGATATTGATTTTCATCCCAATGTTACATATTCTGCCGTAACTGCCTTCTATGATAATTCTTATGATGTTGCAAGAACAGGAACTAATAACACCAGTATTTATGATCCGGATAATGCAATTCTTCGCTTTCAATACATCAATCCCGATTCTGATTCTTTCCTCGGAAATGTTCATGATATTGACGCCCTTAGTTCTGGCTTGATTACTGCTAACGGAATAAACTGTATGACATCTTTTAGTAAGAAAAATATAGATTTCATTGCAACTTTCGATAAAGGAGTTGAAAATGAAACTGCTTTCAAAGCTCAATGGTTCCAGCATTATGAGACAATAACCTCCGAAGGGTACAGAAGTGCCTTCAATCCGGCTGATGGGTTGGCATTTGTTAAACCGAATAGGTTCGGTGCACCTACTGGCAGTTGTATTGATCCTTCTGGCAATATCTATATTGCTGATGGTGATCCGGGGAAAGATAGCGTTTTCAAATTTAGTCCTTTTGGGGATGAGCTTCAGTCTTTTGGGGGTCCGACGGTATTTTCAAAACCTGCGGGAGTAGCTTTTTTTGACCAGACTTTGTATGTCCTTGATTCACAAAAAAACATGATCAGGAGGTTCATCTTATCAACGGATCTTGGTCAATGAAAAAACTCTCTTTACTTCTTGTTTGTTTATTGTTATTCTTTAATTCTTATGCCCAGACTTCTATCGATTCTGTTAGGATAAATGATTCTACTGGTGTACCGGTAAAGGTTAATACTTTTGTTAATGTTACGGGAGTAATTACATCGACAACTCAATTTGGAACAAATGGACCGGTGTCTCTGCAGGATCAGACCGCGGGTATGGCAGTCTTCCAAAATAGTACTACTAACTTATTTGTTAGTAAAGTTCAGATGGGAGATTCTATTAATGTACATGCTTTATTGACCAATTATAATGGCCTGGCGGAAATGAGTTATGGTGCAGGTTCTTTCTATACATTACTTTCTTCAGGGCATTCTGTTGAGCCTAAAGTTATTACAATATCTGATATTGTAAATCAGCAATGGAATGGAATTGAGAATTATGAGAGTGTCCTTATTAGATTGAATAATGTTACCATTAACAGTGTTGGGAATTTTGCTTCTCAAAGTTATTCAATTACTGATACAACTGGAACCTTAAGTACTGGATTATATATTAATAAATATGTTACTTCAGTTATTGGGACTGCTATTCCTAATCATCCTGTTGATTTAATAGGTGTTTTAAGCCAGCATAGTTATGGCCCTATATATAATAATGGCTACCAGTTGCAGCCAAGATTTATTCAGGATATTATTTCTGACCAAAGCCCTCTGATTCTTAAATCTGTTTTTGCTGTAGAAGTTGATACTAATGCATTATCAATTTGTTTTCAGACTGTCAGGAAAGGAGATACGCAGGTTAAATACGGTCTTACTTCTAATCTTGAATTAGATTCTGCTATAATTAATGAGGATACTACTTTTCATAATGTCAGAATTTCAAATCTGAATCCCGGCACTACCTATTACTTCCAGGCAATTTCTGAAAATTCCGCTGGAAGGAGTGTCAGTGGAATTATTTCTGCTGCTACAGGTGTTACTGATACTATTACCGGTAAAATCAATGTTTATTTTAATTATACTGGTGATCCTTCTGTAGCAATACCCGGCAACACTGCAAATAGTAATGTGGATTTTCAGCAGAAACTTCTTTCAAGAATCAATAATGCCCGGTATTCAATTGATATGGCTGTATATAGTTTTTCAGGTCTGCCCAGTGTTGCTGATGCGCTGGTTTTTGCAAAAGACAGGGGCGTTAAAGTAAGAGTTGTGTATGATTCCCGGGCGACTCAGGACAACATGCAGACATTATTGGATAATGGTATCCTGGTAAGTAGAAGGAATACCGATACTACCAATATTATGCATAATAAATTTTTTATTTTTGATGCAAGGGACTCTATCCTCTCAAATGACTGGGTCTGGACTGGATCATGGAATATAACTTATACTGAACTTACTTGGAAAAATAATGTAATTGAGTTAAATGATCATGCTTTGGCTCTTGCTTATCAAACAGAATTTGAGGAAATGTGGGGAAGTAACACTGATATTCCCGATCCTGTTAATGCTAAGTTTGGAAGTCATAAATCTAATATTACCCCTCATAATTTTACAATAAAGGGAATAAATGTAAAAAGTTATTTCAGTCCCAGTGATGGAACTACTGCTCAGATAATAAATGCTGTTTCCTCTGCTGATTCCAGTATTTATCTAGCTGTGATGTCTTTTACTAGGTCCGATATTGTTAGTGCAATACAGGGACGTTATAATGCAAGCGTTAAAGACATCAAGGGAATTATGGACGATATAACCGGCACAGGTAACCAGTTCACAGCCTTAAAAGGATTTGCTGATATGTGGGCTAATACTGGAAGTACCTTGCATGATAAATATGCAATTATAGATGCTTCCTTTCCTTCCTCTCATCCCACTGTTATTACAGGCTCCCATAACTGGTCTTCTTCTGCGGAAGTATATAATGACGAAAACACTTTGATGGTTGATGATATATACATCGCCAATCAGTATATGCAGGACTTCAAGAAACGTTATAATGATCTTGGGGGAGTTGGTACTTTTATTATCCCTATGATTACCGGTATTAAATCAGAAGGCTTAACTAATAACTTAAATTTCAAGCTTTATCAGAATTATCCTAATCCTTTTAACCCCGTAACTACAATACGGTTTGAAATACCTCATTCTCAATATATAGAATTGAAGATTTTTGATATTCTTGGCCGTGAAGTAAAAACCCTGTTCAAAGGGACTGCCCCAGCAGGTATTATGGCTGTTGATTTTAATGCCGATGGTTTCTCAAGTGGGATCTATATCTATAGAATTAAGGGTGATGGATTTACCGCATCTAAGAAGTTAATGCTCTTGAAATAGAGAGCATATTTAAAAAAAGGGGAGTTTTTGTTTATTTGGAATATCCTACCCGAATAATTAAATTTACCCACTAAATTTTAAAGTTTAAGGAGTAATATGACTCATAATAAAGGTCAGATTATACAGGTAATTGGTCCTGTTCTTGATATTGAATTTGAAAATAAACACTTGCCTGAAATATATAATGCCGTAAGAATACCAAGAATAAATCCTGAGGGTGAACAGGAAGATTTGATTGCCGAAGTTCAACAGCACCTGGGTGAGGATCGCGTTCGCACTGTAGCAATGGATTCAACAGATGGATTAGTTCGTGGAATGGATGCATTTGATACAGGAGAACCGATTACCGTTCCGGTTGGACCTGAAACATTGGGTAGACTTATAAATGTTGTTGGCGATGGAATTGATAAACTAGGAGAGGTCAAAACTGCGAAAAGATATCCCATACATCGTCCCGCTCCATTATTTAAGAATTTATCCACTAAAACGGAAGTTTTTGAGACAGGTATTAAGGTTATCGATTTAATTGAACCTTATTCTAAGGGCGGTAAAACTGGCTTATTCGGTGGTGCAGGAGTAGGTAAAACTGTTATTATTCAGGAACTTATTCATAATATCGCACGCGAACATGGAGGCTATTCTGTATTTGCAGGTGTGGGGGAAAGAACTCGTGAAGGAAATGATCTTTGGCTGGATATGAAAGAATCTGGCGTTTTATCTAAAACATCTCTTGTGTTTGGACAGATGAATGAACCTCCGGGTGCCAGATTACGTGTTGCTTTAACAGGTCTGACGGTAGCTGAATATTTTCGAGATGAAGAGGGAAGAGATGTCCTTCTGTTTATAGATAATATATTCCGTTTCACTCAGGCAGGTTCTGAAGTTAGTGCCCTTCTGGGACGTATGCCCTCGGCTGTTGGTTACCAGCCAAACCTTGCATCTGAAATGGGTGCTCTTCAGGAAAGAATAACTTCAACAGACAAGGGATCTATTACTTCTGTTCAGGCTATTTACGTTCCTGCCGATGATCTTACTGATCCTGCACCTGCGGCTGCTTTTGCCCACCTTGATGCAACTACTGTGTTAAGTCGGCAGATATCTGAATTAGGTATTTATCCTGCGGTTGAGCCTCTTGATTCAACATCAAGGATATTGGAACCGGGCGTAATTGGTCAGGAACATTATGATGTTGCAAAAAATTGTAAGGAAATTCTTCAGCATTATAAAGATCTCCAGGATATTATCAACATCCTTGGTATGGATGAACTTTCAGATGATGATAAAATAATTGTTAGAAGAGCCAGAAGAATACAAAGATTCTTCAGCCAGCCCTTTCACGTAGCTGAGCAATTTACGGGTATATCTGGAAAGTATGTCAAAATCGAAGATACTATAAGAGGATTTAAAGAAATTATCGATGGTCATTATGATGACCTTCCGGAAGGTGCATTCATGTATGTCGGAACAATTGAAGAAGCTGTGCAAAAAGCCAAAACAATGAAATAAATATGCCTGATCTTAATATTGAAATAATTACTCCGTCTAAAGTAACCTTTTCAGGCGGAGCAAAATCAATTACTATCCCTGGTACCCAAGGTAACTTTCAGGTTTTATTTAACCATGCTCCTATAATAAGTACTTTTGAAACTGGACTGGTTAAAGTAAATATTGACGATAATAATACTATGTTTTTTGCAACAGGGGGGGGCACTGTTGAAGTCAATAAAAATCATGTCCTTGTGCTGGCAGATTCTCTGGAAGAGGTATCTTCTATTGATGTCACAAGAGCTGGTAAAGCGTTGGAAAGGGCAAAAAAAAGAATTGAAGAAAAATCACCTGCTACAGATTTAGATCGTGCTCAATTGGCATTGAAGAGAGCTATTAATAGAATCCTTATTGTCGAAAAATATTTACCCAAAGATTCGGTTAATTCTCGTCTCAAATAATATCAATTATTTTAAAATAGGAACTATCTCTTTTTGTCTTTCATTTCCTGTTGAAATAACATTACCGTCCTTAGTTATAAAAACATCTATCTCACTTCTTACTCCAAAATCTCCAGTTAAATAAATTCCTGGTTCTATTGAGAAAGAAGTAGAAGGAAGGATGATTCGTTCATCCCTTGTCTCATAATTGTCTAAATGAGCACCACTGCCGTGCAGATCACTTGAGATTGAATGTCCTGTGCGATGAATAAAAAATTTACCATATCCTGCTCTTGTAATAACATCTCTAGCTGCATCATCCCCTTCATAACCTCTTACTTCCTTCCTTTGTCTAAATCGATCGGAAATTAGATTAAATGCAGCATCTCTTGCTTCCGCAACTATATTAAATATCTTTATGTATTTTTCAGGTACTGCTTTTCCCATATAACCTACCCATGTAATATCAGCCCATACTGCATCATCCCTATTTACCTTTGCCCACAAATCTATCAATACAAAGTCTCCATTGTTTATCTGCTTATGTATTTTGTCATCCGGAGTATAATGAGGATTTGCACTGTTCTCATTTACCCCTACAATAGGAGGGGAGTCCGTATAATAACTTCTATTTTCAAATTCCTTCATTATAAATTGCTGGACATTAAATTCATTTAGACTTTTGTTTGCATTAAAACTCTTCTTTATGAAATCAAATGATTTATTTACTATTTCATACAGTGCTTTTGCTACTGGTTTGTTTTCATTAAACAATTCATTAGTCCAAACTGCATCAAACATTGATATCAGGTCGGCGCTGCTTCTTATATCGGCGCCCAACGATTTTATCTGTTCTATAGTGCCGGCATCCACTTTAGAAACATAAGGTATAGCATTAAACGGACTGTATTCCATAGCTATTGTTTTATGTTTGGTTATGATATTAGTCAGATGATCTGTTAATGAGGAATGATTAGAATAAATTAGCTTTTCCCCGGGTAAATGATCTAGGTTCCCTGCCTCAATAGCGTTTACAATCTTAACAGGAACACCTTTAGAGGGAATAAGATAATAAAATCTTCTGGTTAAGTGTCTCTCCTTTGGAATCTCTAATATATTTAATGCAAGATCATTAGATCCCCTGAAATCATAAAAAAGCCAGCCGTCTAATTTCATTGAAGAAATAATATTCTGCATTTTCTCTAAATTAAATTTTCCCATAAAATTCCTTTTTCTTAATTATCAAAAATTAAATTTATCTTCGTTCCTTCTTGTAAAGAACTCTCAATAATAAACTCTCCCCTATGAAGTTCAGTTATTTTCTTCGCTATTATAAGTCCTAATCCGGAACCCTGTTGATCGTGCAGTTTCCGGTTGAACTGCATATATGCCCCAATGGACGAAATTTGCTCTGGGGTCATTCCCCGACCATTATCAGATATCGACATCATTACACTTGTTTCATTCTTCATGATCGAAACAATTACGATAGTTTCCATTTTAGAGAACTTAAAAGCATTATCAATAATTTCACTCATTACTTTCTTAATATATCCCTCCGAAATTCGAACGAATGCATCTTCCATTTCAAGAATCAAATCTTCCTCCCTCAAATAGTCTTGGGAGATCTTTTTTGCGGTATTGGCAATTATTTCTTTAGGATTGATAAAATATGATTTCCTTAATAATTCCAGTTTTTCATTATCTTTTCCGATCAATTCTAGCTGGGCAAAAGTAAGAAAATTTTCAGTGAGTTTTTTTAGCCTTACAGCATCTTTATTAATATATTTTAGCATTTCCATTATTTCAGTTTTACTCAGATTTTCAAATTCATTAACTAAAATTTCTGAAAATCCTAAAATGCCGTTAAGGGGAGTGAAAAACTCATGGGGAAGTGAAAAGGATATGCTTCCTATTAATTCATTAAGCCTTTGTTCTGATTTTTTTTGAACAATATGATATTTTGCTAGGGATGCGTCGATTATCTTTATTAACTCATTTTTGCTGAATGGCTTTTTTATGTAGAAATCAAATCCGGTGGAAATTCCACTTCTCTTCTTTGAGGTCCTATTATCAGTAATAAAAATAAAAGGGATAGTTGAAACATATGTTTCATCTCGCAGCTGATTTAAAACATCGGGATTATCATTTTCATAAATATCTCTGCTGATTATTATTAAATCTGGGAGTTTTTTTAATGTCTGCTGGTATCCCTTTAAGATATTTTCGGCTATATCAAGAGAATATTCTTCTGGAAGCAAAATTGAGGAAATTAGGCTTATCGAATCATCATCATTATCAATCAAAAGAATATTCTTCATCATTTTAAATTGAATTTATTTCTTATGTAAATTATAAAAAAAATCTATAATTGCTATAACGGTTTATAAAAATTTCGTGGTGGAAATTAAATTGATTAACATTGCGTTTATTTATATATTTTATTTTAATTCATCAAAATAAAATTGAGTCTTAATGAAGAGTTATTCTTCTTTTCTTTTTATTTTGCAATTATTGATAAAGATGATAATATGATCAAAAATATTGATGCGACTAATTGGTTATCGGTTATAAGAATATAACTGATATCTCCTTTTCACCTGTTGATAAAATTGTTAAAGAGCAGAAGCTTTTCCCTGTATCATTTAACATAATACAGAATTATCCTAATCCATTTAATACCTCTACCACAATTAAGCATTTGATTCCTAAAGTTGCAAATGTTAAAATTAGTATTAATAACATCCTTGGTGGTGGAGTTAAGGTGATATTTAATTCATTTAGAATGCTGGTTATTGTCATAGAACCAGTTGACATGCTCTCGATGGAAGCAGAAATGAAATATTTAACAGGGTTTATTTCTATGAATTAAAAGCTATTACAGGATCAGAACAGGAATCAATTCAAATGAATAAAATGATCCTCCTCAAGTAATATTTTCCGTTATTTGCAATAAATGCCGAAAAATTCCGGCTTTTTGTTTTTAGCTCACTTTAACGTTAGTAAGACTTTCATTATATTTCTTGGTATGTAATTAAACAATCTAGTCTTCAATCTGGAGAATAAATGTATAAATTTTTAGGAACTTATAACGTAATTCCTTCTCTACCCCCAAATTTAGAAAAATTAAGAGAAATCGCTTATAACATCCATTGGTCGTGGAATCCCGATTCGAGGGAATTGTTTAGGAGACTTGATACCGAATTATGGGACGAAACAAACCATAATCCCATTATGATGCTTGGTAATATTAGTCAATCAAGACTTGAAGAAGTTTCACATGATGATGGTTTTAATGCTCATTTGGAAAGAATTTACAACGATCTTCAAAACTATCTGGAAGAAAAAACTTGGTTCCAGAAAAATGATGCTGATCTAAAAGATTTTAACGTTGTCTACTTCTCTGCTGAGTTTGGTTTAACCGAATGTTTGCAGACATATTCTGGAGGATTGGGCGTTCTTGCTGGTGATCATCTTAAAGCCTCTAGTGACCTCGGTATTCCTCTTATAGGTGTTGGCCTCCTCTACAAAGTGGGTTATTTCCAACAGTACCTAACTTCTGATGGTTGGCAGCACGAAAGATATGAAACGAATGATTTTGAAAATCTTCCGATGAAGCGAGTATTAAATGAAAAGAATGAACCCTTCATTTTGTCAGTTCATCTTGCCGATAGGGAAGTTTATTTCCAGGTTTGGAAAATACAGGTTGGCAGAGTTCCTTTATATTTGCTTGATACTAACATTGCTGTGAATTCAGAGTCTGATAGAAAAATTACTGAAACCCTTTATGGTGGAAATGTTGAAACAAGAATCCATCAGGAAATCATCCTTGGTATCGGTGGTATAAGGACTCTCCATGCCCTTGGAATTAAACCTATGGTCTGCCACATGAACGAGGGTCATTCCGCCTTCCTTTCTCTTGAAAGGATGAGGTATCTTATACAAAATTTCGGTCTTTCCTTTCATGAAGCTAAAGCTGTGGGGTATTATTCCAATGTGTTCACTACTCATACTCCTGTTCCTGCTGGGATAGATGTCTTTTCTAATGACCTTATTGAAAAATATTTTGGAAATTATTATAGGTATGAACTGAAAATATCTGATAAGGAATTCTATTCACTGGGTACAATTTATAAGGATAAAGAGTCCAGTGTTTTTAATATGGCGCACCTTGCCATGAATACAGCAGGATATATAAATGGTGTAAGTAGATTGCACGGTATTGTTTCTAAAAAAATGTGGGTATCAGGATTTAAGAATGTACCATTCAATGAAATTCCAATCGGGTATGTAACTAACGGAGTTCATCTGCGTTCTCATATATCGAGTGAAATGGAAGATCTGTTTCTGCAATATATTGGTGAAAAATGGGTTCATAATCCTGCCTCGAGTGATTTGTGGAATAGGATTGATAAGATTCCGGATGAGGAATTATGGAGAACTCATGAAAAAAGAAGAGAAAGACTAGTTGCTTTCTGCAGAAGAAGATTAACTAAACAAATCAAGAATAGAGGGGGTAGCATGAATGAATTAGCTGCTGCCTTGGAAATATTAGATCCTGCTGCTCTTACTATAGGTTTTGCTCGCAGGTTTGCTACATATAAAAGAGCTACTTTAATCTTCAGGGATCTTCAAAGATTAGAAGAAATTGTATCTGATAAAGATCACCCGGTTCAGTTTATTATTGCGGGTAAAGCCCATCCCAAGGATGAAGAAGGGAAAAGATTTATCCAGGAAATATTCCAGTTTGCAAAAGAAGAAAGATTCAGAAGAAGAATTGTATTTATTGAAAATTATGACTTGAACGTTGCAAGGTATTTAGTCGAAGGATGTGATGTTTGGTTGAATACTCCTCGGCGTCCACTTGAAGCAAGTGGTACTTCCGGTATGAAGGTTATTACCAACGGTGGCCTGAATTTCAGTGTTTTGGATGGATGGTGGGATGAAGGTTTTGATCCGGAAGTCGGATGGAAAATAGGTAACGGTGAAGAGTATACTGATCCTGATTACCAGGATGAAATTGAATCACATCAGTTTTATGATACTCTTGAAAGGCAGATTATCCCTCTCTACTATACCAGGAATGAGGATAAGCTTCCAAGGCAATGGATCTCCATGGTTAAGAATTCAATGAAAAAGCTCGGCCCTAAATTTAATACCCACCGCATGGTTGAGGAATACTTTGCTAAATATTATCTTCCTTCCTTTCAAAAAAGAACTCTTTTAATGGAAAAGAAATGGGATAAAGTCAAGGAATTATCTTTATGGGAAAATAATTTGATTAATAATTGGTCAAATATTAATGTTGTCAATGTTGAAGCCGACAGCCAGCCCCAACAATACAAGGTAGGTGAAAATTTCCCCGTTAAAGCTGATATTAGGCTTGGTAACCTTACTCCTAATGATGTCGAAGTTCAGATTTATTTCGGACCCTATGAAAAACAGGATAATCCTCAGTTTAATTCCAATGTTGTTATGAATGTTGAAAATAAAAAATCTAATGATGGTATCTATAAATTTGTTGGGTATGTCAAATGTAGGGAAAGCGGACAAATCGGATATACTATTAGAATTTTACCGAAAAATTCTTTATTTATTAATTCTTTTGAGTTGGGATTAGTATACTGGGCTTGACAATAATTATTGTAGCCTAATGTAGTAAAAAGTTGAGATGATAATTGGTGAAAAGTAAATAATAAATAATTAGATTTTTATCCTGTCCTTGGTGATTTCTTCTATCATCTCCAGAATAATTCTATAGATCATATCAGTAGAAATTAAGTCCATACAGTTAGGTACGAAGTCGCAGTCTTGCTTATAGCATACAAGACAATCCATATCAGGGGTTACTTTTTTGATTCTTCCGTAATCTTCAATTTCATTTGAAGATGTCGGTCCAAAAAGACAAATCACTTTTTTCTTTAATGCTGTAGCAGCATGAAGTGCCATGGTATCCCCAGTAACCATTATATCAGAAAGATCAGTTAATGCGAAGAATTCCCGTAAACTGTTGCTACTTCCCGTATCTATAACATTGGAAAATTCTACTATAAAATTCTGGTTTGTTTCTTTTTCTTCATTTCCGCCATATAGCAAAATAACCGTATCACTTCTTTTGCTTAGTATTGAAATTAACTCATTATATCCTTCATGCCGCCATTGTTTAAATCTCCAACGGTGACTGGCTCCGGTATTTATTCCTATAATGAAATTAAATTTATCTAAATGATTATCTGCATAAAACTTAGCTTTGAAATCCTTTTCCTTTTCATCCAGGTTTATGATAATCTCTCCCTTTTTATAATTCAATCCCAATATCTCATGTATAATCTGCTGATAAGATTTCTTATTAGCTTTTTTCAGTTGATCAAATGCTCCCATCTCGAGCCATTCTATTCCTCCATCATCAATTGGAACAACCTTTCCAAGATGATTCATTATATAGCCTTTCTTTTCTTTAGCTTTTATTGCAGCTACTATCGCAGCGCTTGAGGGAGATGCATCAGGATGCAGTACTAAGTCAAAAACCTCTGTTGATAGTCTTGAGTTTAAATCAGGTTCTTCAAAAAATAAAAGACTGTCCACGAATGAATTATTCTTAAATATATCTTTTGATGCACTTTTTGTCAGCCACGTAATGTGCGACTCTGGGTATTTTTCTTTTATTGAATGAAGTATTGATGTGGTTCTTAGTACATCTCCAATGGCATCTAATTTGACAATAATTATTTTGTAATTGATAGGGGAGTAATAAATACAGCTATTGCACATTATCCCTTCCCTTTTATTATATTCACATGGGCGATCTCCAGGAAAATGTCTGCAGTCTGTTTTTAATATCATTTTATGCTGTCCTCTATTATTTGCTGAAAGAGTTCTGGTAATTTTTCAAACTTATTTTCTTTTATATAATCTTGAATATTTCTGGAAAAATCAACTGTTTCCCTCAGTCTAAAAAAATATTTGACTCCATTAGCTATGGCGGTCGGTGAATTGGATTCTATTACAACCCCAGTCTTTCCATTAATTACGGACTCCGATAATCCACCAACATTTGTAACGAGGACTGGCTTTAGGAATCCGTATGAAACATTAAGTATTCCGCTCTGAGTCGCGCTCCTGTAAGGTAAAACATTAAGATCAGATGCCATATAATATTCTCCTACTTCCTCATTCGACACAAACTTATTTACTATTTTAACATAATTGGATACTCCAAGTTCCTTTATCTTATCAAGATATGGCTTGGGATCATCATAAAATTCCCCTACAATTAATAATCTTGCTTCTGGAATTTCCTTGATAATGTCTGGCAATGCGATTATTAGAAGATCTAATCCTTTATATTTCCTTATATAACCAAAAAACAAAAGAACTTTATTGTTAGAAGTGTAACCAATTCTTCCCTTAGTTTGCTCTAATGATACATCCGGTTTATAGCATCCATATATTGGAAGCTCAGAACGGTATATCATTTTTTGATAACCCGATGAACGAAGATCTTTCTCAACCTTATCGGAAAGGGCTAAAAAGGCAGATGCATTCTTAAGACCTATTCTTGTTAACAACTTATCTATTAAGTGTCCTTCATGCGATACAAAATTCTCTGTTATAAATAATATTTTATTTCTGAATCCTTTTTTTACTAAAAAGGAAATTGTAAAATGACAAAAACTGAAGAATGGATGCCACCAGTCAAAAACAATTAGATCTGGCTTCTCTTTCTTTATTTTAATTGCTGCTTTTATCCATGTAAATGGATTTATCGAGTTGATTACCCTTTTATTCTCTACCTTTTTTATAATGAAATTACTCTTGTCCAATTGTGAGGTTCCCGGGAATAATATTGAGGGATAAAGGAGCTTGTAATTGATGACCTTTACATCAAATTTCATCTTTAATGAATCAGACACATATGAAACGAATAAGGAATTTCCCCCTCTGTATGGGTATGCAGGTCCCACAATTACTATCTTCTTTTTCCCTGAAACAGGCATTAATTTCTATTATTATTCAGTTTAATTGAGTCAAATATAATTAAAATGCCGCAACAATTCTATTTATAAAAATCCTCTGGATCTCCTTCAACTTCTTCACTCCCCATAGTAAACATTGAGCTTAACATATCCTTAAATTGAACACCCGACTCAAGCTTAAATTTACTTAATAGGGAATACTCTGCTAGTCCATGTAAAACGAATTCCATAAATAAAAGTTGGTTTTTTCCTGTCGCCTTTGACTGGTATTTGAGTACCAGATCCTTTAACCCTGGTATCTTGTTTAATGTCTTCTGGTACTCTTCAGATGATTGGTCAGTCAAAATATCTACAGTATTCCCTTTACTGAACCAGTTGACAATTGTTTGATATGGGTTACTGGTCTGGTTCTTCTTCATTTTATCCGGGGAGGGGAAGTGGTCAATAAATATCGACCTTATAGATTTACTTATCAGTATATGCGCAACCTTAGTAGGTCCTTCCTGCTCTCCTTCATAAACAAGCTCAATTTTACCAGTAATAGAAGGAATTATTCCATAAATATCGGATATTCTCAAACTGGTTTCATTCTCATTATTTAAAATCATCCTTCTCTCGGCAGTGCTTACTAGGTTTTCATATGCAGAAATTGGCAGCCTTGTTGAAACCCCACTTTTGGAATCTATATACTCGCTCTGCCTGGCTTCAAAAGCAATCTGCTCAACTAGATCTTCAACTAGTTCGTTGGTTGCAACCTTATTGATTTGATCGTTAGCAAGATTCGACTCCTGTTTTGTTATTTGTTTTGAAATACTTATTGACCGGGGATAATGTGTTAATATTTGGCTATCTATCCTGTCTTTCAAAGGCGTAACTATAGAGCCTCTGTTTGTATAATCTTCAGGGTTGGCTGTAAATACAAACTGGATATCAAGAGGTAATCTTACCTTAAAACCTCTTATCTGAATATCATTTTCCTGTAATATATTAAATAATGCTACTTGTATTCTGGCCTGTAAATCAGGCAATTCATTAATCACAAAAATAGAACGGTGCGACCTGGGGATAAGTCCGAAATGAATTACTCTCTCATCAGAATATGGCAGTTTTAATGATGCAGCCTTAATAGGATCCACATCACCTATAAGATCTGCAACTGAAACATCAGGCGTGGCTAATTTCTCTGTGTATCTCTCGGACCTGTGAACCCATGTTATTTTTGCGTCATCCCCCTGCTCCATTATCAAATCTTTTGCTATTCTAGACAGAGGATTAAACGGATCATCATTCAGTTCCGATCCTTCAATCGCTGGTATGTATTCATCTAGTAAGTTTATCAGTAGACGAGCAATCCTTGTCTTTGCTTGTCCTCTCAATCCGAGAAGAATAAGATTATGCCTTGATAAAATCGAAGTCTGTATATCAGGAATAACTGTTTCATCATATCCCAATATCCCTTTAAAGGGATTGCTGTTCTTCATTAATGATCCGATTAAATTACTTCTTAGCTCATCTTTGATCGGACGGGTTTTATAGTCACTTCTCTTTAATTCACCTAGGGTTTTCATTGTTGTTATATCCATCTGTGTAGTCTCATTTTATTTTAATCTTTTTCTTCTGTTCCTGATGTAATCCTCAAAAACGAAATCTCCTAATCCTGTTATATTACTATAAAATGCCCTGCCGTTATTGGTTTTGGTAAATTCTCTCACAAACTGTTGAAGATAAGGATCCCTTGCAATCATATATGTAGTAATGGGTATTCCTAATCTCCTGCTCTTTGCAGCCATGTCTAATGTCTTGTTCATGATTTTCTTATCAAGGCCAAAACTGTTCTTGTAATACTTTACTCCTTCTTTCAGACATGTAGGTTTACCATCAGTAATCATAAATATCTGCTTATTGGTAGTTTTCCTTCTCTTTAAAATATCAATTGCAAGGTCTAATCCGGCTACTGTGTTTGTATGATATGGGCCTACTTGAAGGTAAGGAAGGTCCTTGATAGCAATTGGCCATGCGTCATTCCCAAACACGATTATATCCAATGTATCCTTGGGATACTTCGTGGTTATCAATTCCGACAATGCCATTGCTACTTTCTTAGCAGGCGTAATTCTATCCTCTCCATATAATATCATTGAATGTGAAATATCTATCATTAAAACCGTAGAAGTTAACGCCTTAAAATCTCTTTCCTCTACTTCTAGATCATTTTCAGTAAGTTGAAATTCGTCTATACCATGGTTTATTTGTGAATTCTTTATTGAATCGGTCATATTGATCTGTTCCATTAAATCGCCGAAATAATATTCCCTTCTCTCAGATGTGGGTTCATCCCCAAGTCCGGAATAAGAGGTTCTATGGTTCCCTCGAAATCCTTTTTTTAACTTCCCAAAAATTTCTTCAAGTGATTGTTTTCTTATTGCTTGTTCAGATTTTAAAGTTATGATCAAGGATTTATCAATCTCATTCTCTTGGAGATAGTTCTTGTCCTTTAGTTCCTTAATAAAATCCCCCATTCCATAACTGTTGTTTGTAAGATCATATTTCTGATCAATTTGGTTCATCCAGTTAAGAGCCTCAGCTACCTCCCCGGCAGTTATTGTTAGAAGCTGAAGGAATATTTTTAATAATTCCTCAAAACTCCCTCCATTCCTGAAATCTGGGATATAGTCACTAAATCTAATTCCTACCATAAATGCACTTTTTTAGTCAAAATTAAGTGAAGTAAGTAAACTAATTCAATGCATTTATTTTACGATGAATTATTTAATTAATAGTGATTATGATCAGGGTAATTGTAAAGACTCTCTCGAAAGCAACAGTAATCACATTCTTCTTATTTTAATCATCAAATCAAGACCATTCTGGGAGCAAGCAAAAAATCATTATTTGCAAATCTATTCTTATTTTGTTTTATTAAATTTATAATTGAGAAAAATATTTTGAAATAAGGCCGTAAGGGAACTTTATAGCCGTTTAAATGTTTATTTATTATCAACTTAATTTATTTTATGAGTATAAATAACCCTAAACATAAGAAGATGCTAGATGAACTTCTGGATACATGTAAGAAACATCTTCCTAGTGTTAACGAGCCATTGTTGACTAGGGCTTTTGAATTTTCCATAGAAGCACATAAAAATGATCTCCGTGCATCTGGTGAGCCTTATTTTACTCATCCTTTTGAAGTTGGGATGATTGTTGCCACCGAATTTCCCCTTGACGATATAACTGTTATAAGTGCCTTACTTCATGATGTGATTGAAGATACTGATTTTAATACCGACCTTATCGCTAGAGAATTCGGGAAAGAGATTGCCGATATTGTCGATGGTGTTACAAAAATTAGTGGGATATTTAAAGGTCAGGAGATTACCCAGGCAGAAAACTACCGCAAACTACTTCTATCGATGGTCAAGGATGTGAGGGTCATTCTTGTAAAATTTGCTGATCGTCTTCATAATATGCGTACACTCGAGTTTGTTAATCCTGAAAAACAAAGACGTATAGCTCAGGAAACTCTCGAAATCTATGCTCCCTTTGCTAATAGGTTCGGTCTTGGTCGCGTAAAATGGGAACTGGAGGACCTCTCATTTAAATACTTGAATAATGAAGCTTATGAGGAAATTGCCCGTAAACTGAAAAGTAATAGACGGGAGAGAGAAAACTATATTAAAAAGTTTTCAGATCCTATCCAAGAGAAGCTCGATGAATATAAATTGAAATATGAAATGGTTGGTCGTCCTAAACATCTTTATAGTATATATCGTAAAATGGTTCGCCGCAATAAATCATTTGAGGAGATATATGACCTCTTCGCTATCAGAATAATTCTTGATACTCCTAATAATTTCGACTGTTATACTACTCTTGGAATTGTTAATGAAATTTACCTTCCGGTGCCCGATAGATTCAAAGATTATATCTCTATCCCTAAAAATAATAATTACCAGTCAATTCATACTACCGTCATTGGTCCTGATGGAAGGCTTGTTGAAGTTCAAATAAGAACTCTTAAAATGAACGAGGTCGCTGAAAAAGGTGTTGCAGCTCATTGGAGGTATAAAGAAAATAAGGCTGCTTCGGAAAGGGATCTTGAGAATTGGGTTAATTGGATTAGGGATATCTTTGAAAATGCCTCTAAAGATGAAGGACGTAAAGACCTTCTGGAAAGTTTCAGGCTTAATCTTTATCAGGATGAGATTTATGTTTTCACGCCTAAAGGCGATCTGAAACGTTTGCCTGTTAACTCCTCTCCGGTTGATTTTGCTTTCGAAATTCATAGTAAAGTTGGATTTCATTGTATCGGTGCAAAAGTAAACGGTAAGATTGTTCCCCTCGATTCCGTACTGCATAGCGGCGATCAGGTTGAGATTATTACCTCTAAAAATCAGCATCCAAATAAAAGCTGGAGTAAATTTGTTGTTACACACCACGCAAAGACGGTTATTAAAAAATGGATTAATAAAGAAGAAGATGATATCATTAACCAGGGTAAAGACATTTGGGAAAAGAAAATTAAAAAACTCAAACTCACATTTACTCCATCTGAAATATCTAAACTCGTTCTTAATCTTAAATATGATTCGGTAAAACATTTCTATAAATCAATTGCCCAGGATAAGGTAAATCTTGATGAGGTTCTAACCGCTACTAAAGAAAAAGAAAAGAAGGATCGTGTCCCGGAGCTTGAATTTGATAAGTTTGCAAATATTGCGCGTACTGATGTAGGCGGTATTCTAGTGGATGGCAAGGATTCCGGTATCCTCTATTCTTATGCTAAATGCTGTAACCCTATCCCCGGTGATCCTGTGATTGGTTATATCACCATTGGCGAAGGGATTAAAATTCATCGGAAAACTTGCAATAATTTAATTAAGATCTCTGAAAAGGATCCAAGCAAACTTGTTGGAGTTCAATGGCCACAGAGTGAGAACTCGCTCTTTGTAGGCGGTCTTTCCGTCCTTGGGGAAGATTCCCCCGGCATCCTTAATGATCTCTCCCATGCTATTGTTTCTTACCAGAATACTAATATTAAATCCATTAATATAAATACTAATGATTCTACTTTTGAAGGGAATGTTACTATGTATGTCCAGAATATTGAACATTTAAATCGAATAATCGAAAGAATAAAAAAAATCAAGGGCGTCTATTCTGTAGAAAGGTTCCAAAGTAATTAATGAATGACGAGAAAATTCAAAGAGTTCTGTCTATAGATTACGGTTCAAAAAGAATAGGACTTGCATTAAGCGATCCTCTTTTAATCTTTTCGTATTCTTATAAAACAATTCTTAATGATGAAAAACTCTGGCATAACCTTGATCAGGTTATTAAAGAAAAAGAAGTAGTCAAAATTATTCTGGGGATGCCATATCAGGAGAATGGCAACCTTTCCTCTAATGCCCCTATGATATTAAAGTTCAAAGAAGCCTTATCTAAAAGGTATTCGCTCGATATTATTGAGTGGGATGAAAGCCAAACATCTGAAAGAGCAAAGGAAATTATTATCCAGACTGTGCCCGGTAAGAAAAAAAGAAGGGATAAGGGACTTATTGATAGAAGTTCTGCCTCGGTTATGCTTCAGGAATACCTGGATTCATTAATAAAATGATTTGGGAGCATAAAATAATTGACATTTAATCACATCTGAACTATTTTCCATTGTTAAAAAAAAATATTATTGGGAGCACTTATATGTCACTTGATGCACTTGGAATGATTGAAACCAAAGGTCTTGTCGGTGCTATTGAAGCGGCCGATGCTATGGTTAAAGCTGCTAAAGTTGAACTTATCGGAAAAGAAACCATTGGTGGTGGATATGTCACCGTAATGGTCAGAGGCGATGTTGGAGCTGTTAAGGCAGCTACCGATGCCGGGGCAGCAGCAGCTCAAAGAGTTGGGGAACTGGTGTCAGTTCATGTAATTCCTCGCCCTCACGCAGAAGTAGAAGTTATTCTGCCTAAAAGACAGTAATTTATGCCTAAAGCTTTAGGCTTAATAGAGACTCGGGGTCTTGTCGCAGCAATTGAAGCTGCCGATGCCATGGTTAAGGCTGCTAATGTTAAAATTGTTGGAAAAGAACAAACTAATCCTGCTTTAATTACTATCAAAATAGTAGGTGATGTTGCTGCCGTTAAATCTGCTGTCGATGCAGGAGCTGCAGCCGCTCAAAGAGTGGGCGAATTAGTTTCCGTCCATGTTATCCCACAGCCGGATAAACAAATGCTTTTCTTGTTCCCGGAACTTAGGGATGATGATTCTCCCGTTTTAGAACAGGATGAGATCCTCGCTGTTATTTTTGCTGAAAATCCTATTGTACCTGCCAAATCACTCAAACCGGAAAAACCTGTAAAAGCTGTGATTAAAGAAGATCATATTGAAATACCTTCAGGTGATTTTGCTCAACTGATTGAAGTATTACAAAAGGAAAAAACTCCAAAAATTCAACTAAAAGTGAGAACTTCTGACCTGGAAGTAAAAAGTGAACAACAATTCCTTGGTAATTTGTTTACTGCCCAAAACAATACAATTTCTCGCTTAAGACAAGAAGCTCTCGGAAAGGTCGATTCATATAAAAAGAAAATTGCACCGCCTGAACCTGAAAATAAAAAGAAAGTTCCTGAGCCTAAAGAAAAATTTAACGATCTTCAATCTGAAGATATTGAATCTCTCAATGTCCATCAGCTTCGTCGGCTAGCAAGAGATACTGAAAATTTTCCCATAAAAGGAAGAGAAATCTCAAAAGCTAATCGGCAGGAATTAGTAGAATTCTTTAGAAAAAATTCTTAAGATAAATTCACATTAACTCAAAATTAGCTCCACTTCCGGTGGAGTTTTTTTATGTCCTATTTGCTTTATATTTGTATAAATGAATAAAAAAATTAACATAATCATTGTTTCGTTAATATTTTCCACAGTACTTTGGGTCTCAATCTCATTGTCTAATGAATATTATGCTTCTATAAAAGTTAACCTTAAAGTTATTGATCTCCCTTATGGATATACTACGGGATCAAAACTTCCCTCCAATATTGTTATTAAATTGAAAGGTAAAGGATGGAAACTTGCAGCCGAAAGCTTAGGTGCCGACGCCGATTTTTTTGTCTCAGCTAAATATGACAGCGGGAAAGTAAATCTGAATCTTTATAACTCTTTAAGTGATAACAGATGGCTCGCTAATGATGTTGAGGTTATCAATATTAACCCGGATACTCTTTCCTTCCGCATTGAGAGAATTGCATCTAAAAAATTAAAAATCTTACCTCATATGAATCTTACCTTGAAACAAGGCTATGGATTAGCTGAACCTGTTTATATATATCCTGAATCTACTTTAGTCTATGGACCATGGAGTGTTATTAAAAATTTCACTTCCGTTACTACTGAATATGTTTCCTATGTAAATATTGACTCAAGGATTCAGGAAAAACTATCTCTCGTCCCTATGCTGGGAATCTTCTATGATGATAATTCTGCAGTCCTCTTCCTTGATATTCAAAAAATTGTAGATGTGAATTTTGATGGCTTACCCGTGAAAATTTATGATATTCCAACGGATAGGGACATTATTATTCTTCCTAATAAAATATCCATCGGGGTAAAAGGAGGCATCGAATTTCTTGGTAAAGTTACTCCTGATCAATTTAAAGTATCTGTAAATTATCGTAATATTGTAACGGATACTTTGGGAAGTATTATGCCTGATATCCAAATACCCCCAAATTTGTCACTTATATATATTAAACCGGAAAGATTACGGTATATAATCAAGAAATATTAATATGTTTATAACTTTTGAAGGTATTGATTTCTGCGGAAAATCTACTCAGGTCGAACTCTTGCATAATTATTTAATAAATAAAGGTAAGAAAGTCCTTTTAATTCGTGAACCCGGAGGTACCGAAATCTCCGAAAAAATACGGGATATTCTCCTTGATAAAAAGAATTATAAAATGACTATCGAATCGGAAATTCTCCTTTTCTCGGCATCAAGGGCTCAGCTGGTCAGAGAAAAAATACGTCCATTCCTTGATGAAGGTTATTATGTAATTTCGGATAGGTTTCATGATTCAACTACCGCTTATCAGGGCTATGGCAGAGGCATCCCTATCGAATCTGTTATGCATATAAACAGGGTTGCAATTGAGAATACTGTTCCGGATATTACATTCTTTATCGATATTCCGGTCTCTGTATCTGTCAATAGAAAAAATCTGAAACATCATAATGAACTGGATAGAATTGAAATCTCCAAAGACCATTTTTATGAAAGGGTGAGATCTGGCTACCTACAGACTGCCCTGCATGAAAAAAGATTCCGCGTAATCGACGGTACACTTAATATTGCCGAAATTCATAATATTATTACTAGTGAATTGATTTTATTTGAAAAGAAGGAGCTTGTATGAAATTAACAGGAATATATAAATTTATAATTCCAATTATGATTATTATCCTTTTCTCTGGATTTTTCTCTGGTAGGGATGATACCTATTTCCAAATTAATAAAAACATCGATCTGTTTGCCAGAATATATAAGGAAATTTCTTTTAATTATGTGGATACAATAAATCCGGAAGAATTTATGCGTGCTGGTATCAGGGGAATGCTCGGTTCTCTCGATCCTTATACTAATTTTATAGATGAAAACAAGAAAGATGAGATTGACCTTATTACAAACGGCAAATATGGCGGCGTTGGTGTTTCTATCGGTGTCAAAGGGAAAGATGTCACAGTTGTTGAAGTTATGGACGGCTATTCCGCACAGCGGCAGGGGATTAGGATAGGCGATATCCTCCTTGAAGCAGGTGGCAAAAAAATTACTCCCGATAATGTCGAGGATATTTCTAGCCTTGTAAAAGGCGAACCCGGAAGTACGGTCGAACTTAAGATCCTTAGGGGAGAGAAAAATGATACCCTTACTTTCAATTTGATTAGGGAAGAAGTTATAGTAAAAAATATTACTTATTATGGTTTCTATCCCGAAAATAGTAATAATGTCTATATGAAGCTCTCTAGTTTTAGCCGTTCTGCCGCTGATGAAATGAAACAGGATTTAAAGGAATTGAGATCGCAAAAGGAAATTAAATCAATTATTTTCGACCTTAGAGGTAACCCCGGTGGTCTTCTTGATGTGGCAGTTGATATTTGCAATAAATTTCTTCCGAAAGATAAACTTATTGTTTCTACTAAAGGAAGGGACGATATAAGTCAAAAACAGTATTTGGCTACTCAGGAACCCGTTCTTAGGGATGCTGAATTAATCTTGCTGATCAATGACGGCTCTGCGTCTGCATCAGAAATTGTAGCTGGCGCTATTCAGGATCATGACCGAGGTGTAATTCTTGGAACTAAATCATATGGTAAAGGGCTTGTTCAGACCATTACGCCACTTAATTATAATACCTCTTTAAAGATAACAACAGCAAAATACTATACCCCCAGCGGAAGATGCATTCAGAAAATAAATTATTCAAGCAAAAATAATGTCTATGCATTGCCTGATTCTATAATCGCTGCCTCTTTTCTAACAGATAATAAGAGAGTTGTTTACAGCGCTGGTGGAATTACTCCTGATACCACCGTCAATTTCAATATTGAGGGAAGTATTACTAAAGATCTACTTGCACATGGTATCTTCTTCAAATTCGCCGATCATTACTATTATCATAATCCCAACCAGGATTATAAAAAATTAAATAACGATGTTCTTTACTCTGGATTTGAAAAATATTTGACTGACCAGAAGTTCTATTTTAAATCCGATGCTGAGATAGAAATTGATAAATTGATGACAGATGCACAGTCCAAAAAACTTGAAGAGGGCTTAATCGCTGATATTAAAAAAGTAAAAACCCAGCTCGAAAAGATTGACAATAGTGAATTAAGAATATATAAAAATGAAATCGTTAGAGAATTAAAAAACGAATTAGCCTCAAGATATATGGGCACTGAAGGTCGTATTCAGGAAAGCCTAAATAATGATCCGCAGTTCCAGACAGCACTTAAAATAATAAATAATAAGACTCTTTATAAAAAATTACTTAATTTGAACTAAGTTAATTGTTAAATTTATTCAATGTTCATTGTATAGCATCTGATTATTTTATCAACTCTTTGGAGTACTAATGTTTATAAATTTCAGTGATATCCCTGGGCACCAGAATATTTTCTTGGACTATCTGAATGAATTTAATAACTTAAAATCTTTCTATAAATATAATTTCAGAGATAGACAGGAATATCCTCAGGTATTCAAGTCGGTTTCGGAATCTCCCCGTCCGTTCCGTGAGGATGTTGCAAACATTATTAACTCGCAATACTCTGGAAGAAAAATATCCCCCAAAACAGCTAAAAACATTTCCCTTCTGAAAAGTAAAAAAACGCTCGCTGTTGTTACCGGTCAACAACTTGGAATGTTGGGGGGTCCAATGTATACCTTCTATAAAATTATAACTGCTGTAAAACTAAGTAAACACCTTTCAGAAAGATATGATGATTATGAGTTCGTCCCCGTCTTCTGGCTTGAGGCGGATGACCACGACTTTGATGAAGTCTCCTATATCAAACTAATCAATGATAATAATGAACTCGTAAATATTAAATATACCGATAACGCTCCCGAAGATGTAAATAGGGGCAGTGTAGGTTATCAAAAACTCCTTAACTCCATTAACAGTTTTTTTGAAGATGTGGATAAGAATGTCAGGAAAACTGATTTTACAAAGGAGATAATGAATAACCTTAAGGCATTATATTCAGAAGGAAAAACATTCAAGCAGGCATTCTCGGATCTTTTGTTCTGGCTCTTCGATCAGCATGGACTTATAATATTCGATCCGCAGCATAAGGGTATTAAAAGACTCCTTGCGCCGGTCTTTCAAAAAGAAATATCCGGTTTCCGTGAACATACAGCAAAACTTGTGGATGTTAGCGCCACTCTCGATGAGCTCTACCATGCACAGGTCAAAGTCAGACCCGTAAACTTGTTTCTTAATTATGAAGAGGGAAGATTCTTGTTAGAACCTGTCGAAAATGAATTCCGCCTTCGGGGCAAAAGAAAAAAATATTCTTATGAGGAGTTGAATGCTCTCATTCAATCAGAACCCGAAAAATTTAGCCCTAATGTATTGTTTCGGCCTATCTGTCAGGACTATATTCTGCCCACGGCATTTTATGTTGGCGGACCCAGTGAAATCGCTTACTTTGCTCAGGTTATGCCCCTTTACCAGATTTTTGATGTTTCCGCTCCTGTAATATACCCTCGCTCATCAGCTACATTAGTTGAGAAAAATATAAGTTCTGCTATCGAAAAGTTTGATTTGAATCTCAATGATATCTTTGCCGATCCTGAAAAGTTGAAAAATAATATAGTATCAAAAATGTCAGAAGGGAGTCTTGAAGATATATTTTCTAAATCCACATATGAAATAGAATTGATCTTTGATAAACTACAGGAAAAATTATTTGATATTGATAAAACCATGAGTGAAACCGGCAATAAATATAAACAGAATTCTCTGAATAGCTTAACTCAGCTGAAAGGTAAAGCCTTAGAAGCTCAGAAGAAAAAATATGAAACTACTTTGAGGCAGATTGATAAAATAACAGTGAATATATATCCTGATAAAAATCTGCAGGAAAGAGAGATCAATTTCCTCTTTTTTGCTAATAAATATGGACTCGATATAATTAATAAGATTTATGAAGAACTTGAGATAAATGTCTTCGAACATCAGGTAATTTATCTCTGATCCCCCTTCTATTTTCACCTCATTTTAGCTAAATAACTGGGATTTCTTCCCAAAATCTGTACAAATAGTATGATTCTCATTTAGTTTGTAAGTATTTACTAAATAAACCCCTAGCGATTCATCCTCGATTCATCCCCGGCTCATCCCTACTGGAGTAAAGAGAAATATCCGTAAAAATCAGTGAATATCCGTAAAAATCTGTGGGGGGATGATTTAAGGAGAGCGTTTTTAACTTACTATTTAAGTAAATCAATATCAAACATTATAATATAATTCCATTTAATTGTCAAGTCATTTCGCAAATATTCAAACAGTTGTTAAAAAGGTTATTTTTATTTATTATGGAAATAAAGAATAATTTGGATATAAAATGCGCTATAAAATTTTAGGAAGAAGTGGACTTAAAGTTTTGGAAATCTGTTTAGGAACAATGACTTTTGGTGAAGACTGGGGCTGGGGTGGCTCTAAAGAGGAAAGTCGAAAAATGTTCGATGCTTTCGTTAATGCTGGTGGAAACTTCATCGATACTGCAAACAATTATACTAATGGCACTGCAGAAACATTAGTTGGGGCATTTATTCACCCGGGAAGGGAAAAGTATGTTGTCGCTACTAAATATACACTCAGTACTAACACTAAAGATCCTAATAGTGGTGGAAATCACAAAAAAAGTCTGGTACAGTCTTTAGAAAGAAGTCTTAAAAGACTAAATACTGATTTCATTGACCTTTTTTGGCTTCATGCATGGGATGATCTTACTCCAACTGATGAGGTTATGCGTGCCCTTGATGACCAGGTCAGATTGGGTAAAATATTACACATTGGAGTCTCTGACACTCCTGCCTGGGTTATTGCAAAATCAAATACTCTCGCTGAGTTGCGTGGATGGTCCTCTTTTACTGCATTACAGACTCAATACAGCCTCATCGAAAGAACCTCCGAAAGAGAACTAGTCCCAATGTGTAAAGCTCTTAATATCGCTGTTACCGCCTGGGCTCCGTTAGGAGGGGGGTATATTAACTGGTAAATATTATCAGAATACAAATGAACCGAAATGATATATAACCGATACTCGTAATCCACCAGCTTTCAATGTTGAAAGAAATAAAAAAATTACTGAAAAAGTTGTGGAAATTGCTGCAGAGATTAAAAGATCTCCTGCTCAAATTGCTCTTCGCTGGGTACTTGAAAAGAATGACAAGAATGTTATGATTCCAATAATTGGCGGAAGAGCGGAGAAACAAGTCCTAGATGTTTTAGGAGCTCTTGAATTTTCTTTAACCGGTGGCCAAATGGATAGGCTTGAAGAGGTGAGTGGTATATCATTTGGATTCCCAAATGAGTTTATTTATTCTCCATTTGTGAAAATGTTAATTTATGGTGAAATTGGAGGACAAATCGATTTATTCAAAAATTAAATCATCAACGATATAATAGGATTAGCATATTATAATATATTTAAGCACTTTATTATCAAATATAGTCCGAATGGATTCCTACTTTTCTATAAAATAATACATATGCCAGAAAAATAAAATTAAATGTGATGAAATTTCTACTTTTTCAATATATATAATGTCTGATTTTGAGATTTTGAATCTAATATTTAGATTAATGTTCTTCTAATACTGTTTGTAAAACAAATGGAATATCTGACAAAATAATTTTCGGATTCTTCTCAATAAAATAATTATTCGACCATTCGCTAGTAAAAAGAATTACTGTCCTTTCTTCAGTATCCAAGGCCCACGCTGCTCCGGCCGGGAGCACAATATTATTTTGTAGTTCTATAGTTATTGAGGGATGTAACCAGCGCAACACTTTCCAACTTGTCTGCTCTAATCTTGATTCTGCGCCATATTCATCGTTCAATCTGTATTGAACTACTTCAAACTGCAAAGGACCAACAGCTCCTAGTAAAGGCACCTTTTGCATAGAGTTTTTCAGATAATAGCTTTGAACAACACCTTCCTGAAGAAGCTGATCAAGTCCATCCCGAAACTTCTTATAATTAGATGGGTTAGGGTTATGCATAAAAACAAAATATTCGGGAGCAAACTTAGGAATTTCATCAAATTTAATCGATGGATCTTCTGTAAGTGTATCTCCTATTCCGAAGTTCGAATTACCTACAAATCCTACTATATCCCCTGCATATGCTTCATCAACTGTCTCTCTGTCCTGCCCGAACATCTTCTGTGAGTTAGAAAGTCTTACTTTCTTATTCGTTTCTACATGGGTTGCCTGCATATCCCGTGTAAACTTACCGGAGCACACTCTTAAAAATGCTATCCTGTCCCTGTGCTTGGGATCCATATTTGCCTGTATCTTAAATACGAATCCTGAAAATATTTCATTGTCCGGCTCAATTAATCCAATTGTACTGTTCCTCGGAGCAGGGGGGACTGCATATTCCAGGAAACCATCAAGTAATAATTGTACTCCAAAATTGTTCATTGCACTTCCAAAAAATACAGGAGTCAGATTTCCCTTAATAACTGCGTCAGCATTGAATTCTTCCCCGGCTATATCTAACATTTCAAGTTCTTCTACAACAATCCTGTACGATTCTTCACTTAGTCTTTCCTTTACAAATGGATCGGAAATATCCATTATCGATACTGGTGCAATATATGACCCTCGCGTTGTCTTTTCGAATACATGTATCTGTTTTTTCCTTCTGTCATAAACTCCCTTAAAGTCCAGCCCTGTCCCTAAAGGATAATTCATAGGATATGCTCCAATCCCTAATACATTCTCAAGTTCATCTATTAACGCTAATGGATCAAGTGTTGGACGGTCAAGTTTGTTTATGAATGTAAATATCGGAATAGATCTTCTTCGGCATACTTCAAATAATTTCTTGGTCTGTGCTTCTATACCTTTCGCTCCATCAATTACCATCACCACTGCATCAACAGCAGTTAAT
>OBLU010000083.1_pt1 | contig 82493 bp, 70 predicted proteins | sample 1518681 | NCBI WGS metagenome assembly OBLU01 (sample SAMEA3539304, study PRJEB22396) | soil metagenome | biome: tundra; feature: field; material: soil | place: USA | collected 2010-05 | depth 0.15 m | reverse complement strand
GCTGCTGCCATAAGTTAGTTCTTTCTCTGTTCTTGTTTTTGGGTTGAGCCGGCGATTGTCGATCTTGCGACAATCGTCAGCAAATTGTTTTGCGTTACTTCTTCTTGTCTTCGTCCACCACTTCGAACTCGGCATCGACAACGTCGCCGTTTCCGCCGCGTGAACCCGCGCTTTGTTCGGCGCCGGGACGCGATTGCCCCGCCTCGGCGGGGGTCGGGCCCGAGCCCGGCTGCGGTCCAGCTTGCGCTGACGCCTGCTTGTAAAGTTCGGCGCTGATTTCCTGGAACTTGTTCTGCAAGTCGTCGTAGGTCCGCTTCATCGCGTCGGTGTCGTTCTTCTCGATCGCTTCACGCACTGCGGCGATGGCGTCTTCGACCTGTTTCTTTTTGTCGGCCGGAACTTTGTCGCCCAACTCCTTGAGTTGTTTCTCACTTTGGTAAGCGAGCATGTCGGCGTTGTTCTTGATCTCGATCCCTTCTTTCGCCTTCTTATCCTCTTCGGCGTGCGACTCAGCTTCGCGCTGCATCTTCTCGATCTCTTCTTTCGAAAGGCCGGAGCTGCCGGTGATGGAAATTTTCTGTTCCTTGCCGGTGCCGAGGTCTTTGGCCGAGACATGCAGAATGCCGTTCGCGTCGATGTCGAAGGTTACTTCGATTTGCGGAACGCCGCGCGGGGCCGGTGGAATTCCATCGAGATGGAACGTGCCGAGATTCTTGTTGTCGCGTGAGAGCGGCCGTTCGCCTTGCAACACTTTGATCTCCACGCCCGGCTGGTTGTCGCTGTAAGTCGAAAAAATCTGCGACTTCCGAGTCGGGATGGTGGTGTTGCGCGGAATCATCGGTGTGGCCACGCCACCCGCGGTTTCAATCGCGAGGGTCAACGGCGTCACATCGAGCAGCAGCACGTCTTTGACGTCGCCCTTGAGCACGCCGCCCTGAATGCCGGCGCCGATGGCGACGACTTCATCCGGATTCACACCCTTATGCGGCTCTTTGCCAATTAGGGTGCGCGCAGTCTCGACCACTTTCGGCATGCGCGTCATGCCGCCGACGAGCACGAGCTCGTTAATGTCTTTCTCGGCCATCTTCGCGTCGGCCAAGCAATCTTTGACCGGCTTGATCGTGCGCTGGAACAAATCGTCGGTGAGCTGTTCGAGCTTCGCGCGCGTCAATTTCTTCTGAATGTGTTTCGGTCCGCTCGCATCGGCCGTGATGAACGGCAGGTTGATTTCGTATTCCTGCGAGCTGGAGAGCGCGATCTTCGCTTTCTCAGCTTCTTCTTTAATGCGCTGGACCGCATCCGGCTGCTTGGTCAAATCGACGCCCATGTCTTTCTTAAACTCGGTGATGATCCAATCCATCAACTTCGCGTCCCAATCGTCGCCGCCGAGGTGGGTGTCGCCGTTGGTCGCCTTGACTTCAAAAACGCCGTCGCCGATTTCGAGCACGGAGATGTCAAAGGTGCCGCCGCCCAAATCGTAAACCGCGATCTTCTCGTCCTTCTTCTTGTCCAAACCATAAGCGAGCGATGCCGCCGTTGGTTCGTTGATAATTCGCAACACTTCGAGACCCGCGATCTTGCCCGCGTCTTTAGTCGCGTTGCGTTGGGAGTCGTTGAAATACGCTGGAACGGTAATGACCGCCTGGGCGATTTTTTCGCCGAGCTTCGCTTCCGCGTCGGCTTTCATTTTCGATAAAATCATCGCGGAAATTTCCGGCGGCGAGAACGTCTTCTTCTCCCCGTTCACTTCCACTTGGACGTGCGCGTCGCCGTTCGCCGCTTTCACGATCTTGTACGGAACGCGATGCTCTTCGGCATGGACCTCGTCGAACTTGCGGCCCATGAAACGCTTGATTGAAAAAATCGTGTTCTGCGGATTGGTCACCGCCTGACGTTTCGCGGCCTGGCCGACCAGTCGCTCGCCATTCTTAGTAAATGCAACTACCGAGGGCGTCGTGCGCGCGCCTTCGCTATTTTCCAAAACCACAGGGTCGCCACCTTCCATCACGGCCATACAGGAATTGGTGGTGCCTAAATCGATACCTAAAACTTTAGCCATTTGAATAGAATCCTCCTGCGCTCCTTCTAGCAATCCATATTCCTAGCATGCTATATATGTAAGTCTTTTATTCAAAACGACTTACACAGTTCGCTGTTTTTGAGTTGGAGACTATATGTCTCACATCGCCATCTCTGTTGCGCCAATGTCGCGCTATTTGGGGTATATCATCTGCTTTGGATTGTGGAGCGATGGAAACCGTCCCGGCATTACAAGACATCACTTTCGCGTGTGCGCATTGCACATCCGCATTGGTGGTCGACGCGGCGGCTTCCGGCTTAACGCTTCCGTGTCAACAATGCGGCGAGCCAACCATGGTTCCGCATGTTCCTGTTGCCGCGCGAAATACTGAGAAAGCTGAAGGGCATCTCGCCGAATTGCGCCGGCAGCTAAAAGAAAACGAATCCCAGCGAACTGAGGTCACCGGTTATATCAATCAGCTCACCATTCAATTGCATCGCTGGCAGTTGCGTCTGCAAACACTCGACGAGCGACGCCGCGACCTCGATAAACAAATCGAGTCGCCCGAGAACAATCGGTAAGAGCGACCAGGTGTAGCGGCGCGTGTCCTCACGCGCAGAAATAAAACAGAGTGGCTGGGACAGCCGCCACTACACCACCAACTTTTCCTTTCGCAAAACCTGGCGAAAGCGCTAACGGTCTTGCGTGCGGCAGTATCACGACCTCCTTCGCCTTGTTCTCGAACACGGCAAGCCGCGCGGCGATCGCACCGGCACAGGCACATTGTCGATCTTCGGCGCGCAAGCGCGTTTCGATCTGCGTCCCACCGGGGCGGGATTCCCGCTGCTCACGACGAAGAAACTTCATCTCAAATCGATCATCTACGAGCTGCTCTGGTTTCTGCGCGGCGATACCAACGTTCGCTATCTCAACGAACATGGCGTGACGATTTGGGACGAATGGGCGAACGAGGATGGAAACCTCGGACGCGTTTATGGCGCGCAATGGCGGGATTGGCGCGGTGAAAATGGCGTGCGCGTCGATCAGATCGACAAAGTCATCTCGGAAATGAAAAAAAATCCGCAGAGCCGGCGCCTGATCGTGAACGCTTGGAACGCAGCCGAGATCGACAAGATGGCGCTGCCGCCTTGTCATGTGCTCTTTCAGTTTTACGTGCAGAACGGCGAGCTAAGCTGCCAGCTTTATCAGCGCAGCGCCGATCTTTTCCTCGGCGTTCCATTCAATATCGCTTCCTATGCGCTGCTCACGCTGATGGTCGCGCAAGTGGTCGATCTGCGCCCGGGCGATTTCGTTCACACCTTTGGCGATCTGCATCTCTACCAAAACCATCTCGAGCAAGCGCGCGAACAACTCACGCGCGATTGTCGGCCTTTGCCGCGAATGGAATTGAATCCTGCGGTGAAAGACATTCGTGACTTCAAGTTTGAAGATTTTGCGCTGGTCGATTACGACCCGCATCCCGCCATCAAAGCGCCGATCGCAGTCTAATAGTGGATCGAGTAGTCGTCGCCGTGACGACCTCAATGTTAAATATGGCGGCGAAGCCGCATTTTGTAGCATCGCCCGGCGGAGCGGCCGATCCCACCTGCCGATTGGAAATCCGCGGTGGCGCGAAGCCAAACGCTTAGGGCCTCGACGTTGTCTCGGTATTGACGCTGGCTGTCTTTGGGCCGCGCGAAAGATCAACTAAGTCGCCCAAAATATTGAGACTCTCGTCACGCTCGGGATCAATGACGGGTTCCTTGGTGTTATCGTCTCCGCTAATCAGCTCGTCGTCATCCGCGTCCGTTGCCGTTGCCGTTTCCGGCGCGACCTTCGGCGAAGTACCTTTGATTTTTGCGGCCGCCAATTTTCCCGGGAACATGATCAACTGGAGATTCGGTTTATCGACTGAATCCAAAGTGAGCCGGTAGACCCGCGGCTCTTCGTCATGGCGGGCGAGTCTTTCTTTGGTGCGCGTGTCCTTGCGAAGCTTGTCCTCCTGCAGCTCTTTGCGTCTCACATCTATATTCAACGAAATCCTATTGTCGTCGAGCCGGTGACGGAGCAAATCCATGTCTTCCATCACGTAGTGAAATTCAGGATTGTTTTGAACTCGCTCCTGCGAGCGGCGTTTCAATTCGTCGATGAAAAGCGAGTGCGGGTCCGACCACCGCGTGTATTTCGCTTTCGGCACTTCATCGTAAGGTAAACAATTTTTCAACGCGCCTTCGCCGAACTCCGGCAAATCGGTCAACGTCGGAAGCACAATGTCGGAAGCGACGCCGTGGAGCTGGGTCGAGCCGCCGGCGACGCGATAGAATTTCTGAATCGTCAGTTTCAACGCGCCATCTTCCTGGGAGCGGCTTCCCAAAAGCGAAGTATAACGGCCGATGTCGAGAATCGTTTGCACAGTGCCTTTGCCGAAAGTGTTCTTGTCACCCACGATGACAGCGCGCCCATAATCCTGGAGTGCGGCGGCAAAAATCTCGCTGGCCGATGCGCTTTGCCGGCTCGTTAGTACTACCATCGGACCCGAATACGCCACGCCTGGATCGGGATCGCTGGAGACGACGACGTTTCCGTTTGAGCTTTTCGTTTGCACGATTGGCCCCGATTTCAAAAACAGCCCGGTGAGCGAAATTGCTTCCTCGAGCGAACCTCCGCCATTGCGGCGAAGATCGACAATTAACCCAGTGATGTTTTCCTTCTTCAGCCGCTTCAGCAGCGCCAGCACATCGCGCGTCGTGCTTTTCTGATGCCGATCCATGTCGGCGTAGAACGAAGGCAGCGTGATCCAGCCGAGCTTCACCGGATTGCCCTCTCCGTCCTTCTTAATAATAATGTCGGCGCGCGCTTCCTGGTCCTTGAGTTTAATTTCATCGCGCACGAGCTCGACGCTCTTGCGTTTCGATGGATCGGGCGCGTCCGCCGGAATGGCAAGAAGCCGCACGTGCGTTCCTTTCTTGCCTCGGATCATCTCCACAACTTTATCCAGCCGCATGTCCCGGACATCGACGTAATCGGCCGATCCTTGCGCGACCGCAGTGATCTTATCGCCCACTTTTAATCTGCCATCCGTTTGTGCCGGACCTCCCGCCACGAGCGTTTCGATTTTCGCGAAGCCATCTTCGCTGCGCAGCATCGCGCCGATGCCGACCAACGAAAGGCCCATGTTGATGCTGAAATTCTTTACATCAGCTTTGCTGAGATATTCCGAATGCGGATCGTAGGTTTGGGCGAGTGCGTCGAGGAAAAGCTTCATCTGCTCGTCCTTGTCTTCCTCGTGCACGTTGCGCGCGAGACGATCGTAGCGCCGCGCGACCAGTTGCGGGCCGGGCTCGATCGGATGCTCGCTCAAATGTTCCTGCAATAACTCGCTGGCAATGCGACCGCGCCAAAGTTGATCGGCTTCCGCTTCATCCTTCGGCCACGGAGCTTTTTGGCGGCTAAGCTCAATCGTCCCGTCAGTCTTAAAATCGGGCGGCTGTTTGAGCAGCTCCTTTATCTTCGCGACTCGCGCATCGACGCGTTTTTGGTACAAATCGTAAATCTCGTAAGCCGGTTTCAGGTTGCCGAGCAAAATATCGTCATCGATCGACGTGCCGTATTTCGCGTTGATGGCGTCGACATCCTGTTGCGTAAAAAAGAGATGGCTAAAGTCGAGCAACTCTAAATAAGTGCGCAGAAACTTCCGCGAGATCTCATCGGTGAGCGGCTGGTGCGTGTAATGCCCTTCCTCCAAAAGCCGGCCGACAGAAATGGCAACTTGCTCGGCATCGGTTTTGGCCAGAACGGGTTGCGCGGCAACGGTGATCGCGACCGCGAGAGTGAGAAACAATGAGGAACGCAGCCGGGGTTTCATTCGAGAGAAAAAAGGTTTGCTATTGTCGCAGACATCGGACTTAAACGCAAGGTAAGCGGACGAGAGATCAGCATGTAAGGAGGTGAGACACCCGCGAACGCATAACATTCAAAAATACGGAGAATGCGGATTTTTTAATGCAGCTTCCGTTCCACAAGTGCCTGCAACCGCAGTCGCCGACCCTGACTCCGGTGCGCTTTCTATCGACGCCTTCACCACCCAGGTTGAGCGATTGTCATCCTGAGCGGAGCGAAGGATCTCACAAAGACTCGCGGATCACCTTCAGAAAGTTGAGTGACACAAGCTCCATAGGCGAGGTCCCTCACTCCGTTCGGGATGACAGGTCGAACAGATCGCGGTTACATTGCGACTCGCGTGCTCGCTTACGAAACTTTCTGTGGCGGAATTTTTGAGACCAACTGCTATTTGGTCCCGGCGCCCGAAGGCTTGGTTCTTTTCGACGCGCCCGATGGCGCGTGCGCCTGGCTCGAGTCGCGCAAGGTCGATCTCAAACTTCTGCTTCTCACTCACGGACACTTCGATCACATCCCGGACGTCGCCAAAATCAAACGCCGGTTCAACTGTCAGATCGGTTGCAGCGTCGAAACCGTGCCGATGATTTCCGATCCCAATTTTTTTCGCGATTTTGGATTCGAATTGGAAATCGAACCGGTGCAGCCGGATTTCCTGATCGAAGAAACGCCGGCCCGAGATTTTCTCGGAACCGAAATGCAAGTGCTCGAAGTGCCGGGACATTGTCCGGGAAGTCTCTGCTTCTTCTCGCGAAAGGACGAGCTGCTCATTGGCGGCGACGTTCTCTTTGCCGGCGGCGTCGGCCGATCGGATTTGCCCGGTGGAGACGGCGATCTTTTGTTCGAGGGAATTAAGAAAAAACTATTTCCGCTGGGCGACAATGTGACGGTGCTGCCCGGCCACGGACCGCCGACCAAAATCGGCACCGAGCGACGAACAAATCCGTTCGTAGCAGAGCCGTAGTGGCAGCTCTTAGGTCAATTGATTCAATGTCGCTGCCAACGGTTGCAATCCGTCGATTTTTGTAACGATGCCGCGCAATGATTTCATCGCCGCGGGCACGTGCTTGAGAAAATCTTTGTGGCCTTTGACGAGGCCGAGGAAACCGTAGGCGCCAAGCGCCTGCATCAAACGTTGCATCGCACAAAGTTGCAGCGTGGCATCGAAGTCATCGTCGATCGCGATGCCATTTTTGATTTGCTCTTCGCGATAATACGCAATCAGCTCGGCGCGTTCGGCATTGGCAAGATCGACATATGGATCGTAGAGCAACGATGCCACATCGTACTCGGCGAGTCCCGGGCGCATTCCCTGAAAATCAATCAGGCAAGCCTGGCCGTTGCGCACAATGATGTTCTGCGATTGAAAATCGCGGTGCACGAGAACGCGCGGCAAGCGATCCAGCCGCTCGGCGATTTCGCGCAAGGCCGGCAACGTGGCGAGCGCAGCGAGCTTTGCGTTGTCGATATTGAAATAACGTCCGAGACAGTTTTCGAAAAAGTAGTGCTGCTCCCAGAGATAAAGCGCGGCGTTGAACTCCGCGGGCAAATCGCTGCGGATCGCGCGCGACGCCTCCTCCGGCAAACGATGAAGCTTGCCGATTTCGTCGAGGGCCGATTCGTAAAAGGCGCGGCGCACCAGCCAACTTTCCTCGCGATAACCAAAAAGATCGCGTTCGCCCAAATCCTCGATCCAGATCAAACCTTCGGCCGGATCATGAAAATATATCTTGGGCGCGCGAATGCCGTGACCGGCCAGAAATTGCGCGATCTCGACATAGTGCCGGTTCTCTTCACGCTCGAGATTGTACTTAACCAGAATGATCGTCTGGTCGGGCGAACAGTTTACTCGATAAAATTTTCGATCGGACCCGCCTTTCTCGATCGGCGTGATCTTGACTTCATCGACATCGAGACGCGGGAAATGCATCCGCGTTTGGCGAAGCAGGAGGTCGGTTCTCACTGGATTAGATGTCGATGTTGCGATGGACGCCCTCAACTTTTTGGCGGGAGCGGACAATACAACCAACTAATTCGCTCCGGGAAGCAATTTGTGAACCGGGCCATAAGATCGTGTCCTCGATCAACGCGTCCGCTCCCACTTCACATCCCGCGCCGACGGAATAGAAACCGGAAAGCCGCGCGGTCGGATCGACCGCCGCATCTGGCGCGATCTGCGCCGGCCACTCGGGCGTTTTCACGTAACGCGGTTTCCAATGGTGCCCGAGAATCGCGCGATGAACTTCGAGATACTGCGTGCGCGACCCGATATTGAACCAGTGGTGGTCGTTCAGAACGACGCCGCCGATCTTTCCGTCTTGCCTGATCCATTCCGTCAGCACCGGAATGAAAGAGATTTTCTTGGCCGCAGGAATTCGTTGAAAAATTTCCGGATTCCAAATGGAGATGTTGGCGAAATCGTAATCGCCGGGGTGGCCAAATTTATTTCCGATATCCACGACACGCCCATTCCGGAGAGCCACGCCGGTGGCAAGACCGGTTTCGCGCAAGGCCAGGGTGACATCATTGCCGCTGCGGAAATGCTCATCGATTAGCGGGGCGAGATCGACATCGGTTAGAATGTCGCCGCTGTAAACGATGAACGGCTTGGTGCCGAGATGCCGCTCCGCGTTCTTGATGCCGCCGCCGGTCTCGAGCAGGTCCGGTTCGTGAACGAGTCTGATCGGATGACCGGCATAAACGTTTCCCGAGAAAAAATCTTCGAATCGCTCCGGGAGCTGGTGGGTATTGATGACGAAAGATTTCACGCCGATGTCGATCAAATGATCCAGCGCGAAAGTAATGAGCGGTTTTTGGCAAATCGGGATGAGCGGCTTTGGCAAATCATACGTCAGCGGACGCAATCGCGTGCCGAGACCGGCGCCGAGGACGAATGCTTGTGTGATGCCTGCCATAAGAGTTCGCTCTAACGTGCTGTCATCCTGAGCGGAGCGAAGGATCTCACAATCGACCCTGTGAGAGATTGACTCGCTCGCGCCCGCTCACTCGGCCTCTCGGCCTGCCCGTTCATGTCGCGGCCTCCCGGCTCGCTCCATTCCTCGCCTTCGCTCGGAATGACAATAAGAGCGGTTTTGGCAAATCGTAAGTCAGCGGACGCAATCGCGTGCCGAGGACGAATGCTTGTGTGATCAAGGCCATCGCGCTAAAAATTCAACATGGCCGAAGAGATCGTCTGGCGGGGCAGTTCGTCGCAATGGAAAAATCTTGGCGTCTTCATTCTATGCGGGCTCTTCTGCTGGCTCATCGTACCCATCTTTATCGCGCTGGCGCGTTATCTCCAGACGAAATGCAAGATTTACGAACTGACGACCGAGCGGCTCAAAATCACGCAAGGTGTGTTTAGCAAAATAACGGACACACTGGAGTTGTACCGCGTCAAAGATCTCGAGACGCGACAGCCATTCCTCCATCGCTTCGTCGGCATCGAGAACATTCAGATCAATACATCCGATCTTTCAACGCCGTTCGTTTTTGTCGAAGCGATTCCGTCGAGCGTCGGATTCGGCGACAAGCTACGCAATCAGGTGGAAATCATCCGAACGCAAAAGCGCGTGCGCGAGCTCGACATCGAGTAACGAACGCTTCGGTTGTTATATATGCGCTGGGTGGTTTTTCTTCGGGCCGCGAATGTCGGGAAGCATAATAGATTTCAACCGAGCATTCTCGCCAAGGAATTGGCCAAATTCGGCGTGGTCAACGTCGGCGCCGTCGGGACTTTTGTCGTTCGCTAAGACGTAAGCGAAGCAACTTTGCGAGTGCCGATTCTGCAGAAACTGCCGTTCAAATGCGAAGTGATGATTTGTCGCGCAAAAGAGATTGTTGATCTTGCGAGTGGTGCGCCGTTAACAGATGAACCGCTCGGCAACGATCTCCGCGCTTTCGTTACCGTGATGGCCAAAGGGCCCGCGCGTTTACCAAAGCTTCCGATTTACGCACCGAGTATCGACCAGTGGGAAGTGAAGGTCGTACGAATCACAGGAGTGTGCGCGTTGAGTCTCTGGCGAAGATTGAAGGAGAGCGCGTTGTATCCAAATCAGGTCATCGAGAAAGAATTCGGCGTAGCTACGACAACGCGCAGTTGGAATACGATCCTGAAGGTGGCCGAGATTCTCGGTGCATAGGTAGGGCGGTTGAAGCCGATCGCGCTGTCCGTTTCCTTACTTCTTGACCGCTTTTTTCATTTCTTTTTTCGCTCTGCTTTCTCAAGGCCTCGCTCGAGTTCGCTCAAGGCGAGCAGAATCCGATGTTGGTACTTGTCGATCCAACGCTCGGTAATCTGATGCAGCGGCACGGGATTAAGGTAATGAAGCTTTTCGCGTCCATGCCAGAGAACGACCACGAGGTTCGCCCTTTCCAGTAGTGCGAGGTGTTTTGTCACAGCCTGCCGGGACATGTCTAGGTGCTGACATAACTCGCTCAGGGTTTGGCCATTGTTGCCGTGTAATTGATCGAGAAGTTTGCGCCGGCCCGGATCGGCCAAAGCCTTGAAGATTTCATCCACGAACATAACATGCAACCAAATGGTTGCTTTTCAATCGACGAGATATCTTAGATAAAATTTGCAGCCCGTTGCTCAATAACGCGTGACAACAGCCCGCAGGGCCGTGGCTGCACCGACAATCACCTTTTCAGATATAGCGTGCGAGTGCCGAAATCGATGATGCCGTGATGCTTGCGCAAGGTTTCCGCACCGAGCAATCCGACGACCGGGGGCGAGGCTTGCAGCAAGCCGTTATGAATGAGGCCTTCCAGATTAATCACGCCGACGTCTTCGCCGACAATGTTGATATTGCCGAGGGCAAGCCGCCGGATTTTGGCGACCAGCACGCCACGTTGTTTCAAATTCACGGCCGCGGAGCTGATCTGTGTGGTACGCGTGGGAATACGCATTTGGCGGACGAACGCTTGATGCAGAAGGGTCGCGAATGCGCCGGTATCGACCATCAGGCGCGCAGGAGTACCATTGATCGAGCCATCGACATACAAGTTGAAACTCTCGCTCAAGTGCATGGGCAACCCGTAGAAGCCGCGAAAGTCCACACCGGGCGCTCTTCCAGTGGCTTCGGGATCCAATTGCAAAATGAGAACCTGCCGCTCGCAATCGAGCACCGCCTTGGTGGGGAACAAGATGTCGGCCCCGAGGATTCCGTCGATTGCCGGCTCATGCATCAAACTGGCGGCGCGACTGGAGCCTTCGAGATCGACGACGACCACTGGTTCATCGACCAGGTTCAATCCGCCAAGCTGCAGACTGCGCGCGATCGCCACATTATCGAAGGCGCCGTTGATGCGAAGACGCGTTGGGAGCTCGGAGCCCGCGGAAATTCCGGTAAGCCGAAAATGAGATCGGCGATGCAAATCGATCGCGCTAATCGGGGCACCAGAGTCAACGCAAAGCCAGGCCGGCTTATCGTTTATGTAGGCCTGGACGAGCAAATGATTCTGCTTCGAACGAACCAATGGCAATTCTTCGAATCGCGGAGCTGATCTTTGAACCCGCTGACCCGGATACGGAACGGCCCCCGCCATTTCGCCAACAACGGCGCTGGCGAGCAAGATCGACAGTAACTTTCGCCACGATAAAGACAGGTTCCTGTTCGACACGCGCCGGAGAATAGCATGCATCCCGAAACGGGAAAGCGGAGGATTGCGCACGGACGGCGAAGAGGGTAAAAGATGAACCACTCATGAAGACATCTCTTCGATTTGCAGTTGTCATTTCCCTTGCGCAGTTTGCGACTGGCCGGCTCTGTCCGCGCGCAGAAATTGTCGTTACTGTTGCTAATTGACGCTTAGCGAAATCGGATGGTTTAAGATCAGCGCGATGTCACAGCCACCAGCACCCAACGACGAAAAATTTGTTCGGGGACTTGGCTTGCTTGACTCGACGATGCTCGTGGCGGGCTCAATGATCGGCTCGGGCGTTTTCATTGTCTCGGCCGACATCGCGCGGCTGGTTGGATCGGCCGGATGGCTGCTTGTCGTTTGGGCTGTGACCGGTGCTCTCACAGTAATTGCCGCACTCAGCTACGGTGAGCTGGCCGCGATGATGCCGCGGGCCGGCGGCCAATACGTTTATCTTCGCGAAGCTTACAGTCCACTCTGGGGGTTTCTTTACGGCTGGACGCTATTCCTCATCATTCAGACCGGCACGATTGCCGCGGTGGCGGTGGCATTCGCGCGTTTTCTCGGTGTGCTTACGCCGGCGATTTCAGCGACGCAGTGGATTGTCCCGCCGATCATTCTTTCGCGAAACTACGCGATCAGTCTTTCGACGCAGCAGTTGGTCGCGATCTTGATTATCGTGCTTTTGACAATCGTTAACACGCGCGGGCTTCAGCTCGGCAAGCTCATCCAAAATATTTTCACGTCGGCGAAAACGTTATCGCTGCTCGCGTTGATCGCTCTCGGCATTTTCATTGGTCGCAATGCCGATGCGCTCACTGCGAACTTCACACATCTGTGGACCCCCGGCGTAGTTTCTCCGATTAAGTCTGACCTGTCGTTCGTGGCTACTGTCTCCGCGACTGGTGGCGCAATTGGAATGTTAATCGCCGTCTGCGTGGCGCAGGTTGGCTCGCTGTTTTCATCGGACGCGTGGAACAACGTCACGTTCACCGCCGGTGAAGTTAAAGACCCGCGCCGGAATGTGCCGCTGTCGCTCGCCTTCGGCACAGGGCTAGTGATCACACTCTATCTGCTCGCGAATGTCGCTTATCTTTGCGTGCTGCCGTTGGAAAAAATCCAGCACGCGGCGGACGACCGCGTGGGCACGGCAGCAATGGCGGTGATGTTCGGCGGAGCGGGCGCGGCGATCATGGCGGTGGCCATTATGATTTCAACGTTCGGCTGTTGCAATGGACTAATCCTCGCCGGCGCGCGCGTATACTACGCAATGGCGCAGGACGGGCTGTTTTTCAAATCGACCGGCCGGCTCAATACGCGGCACGTCCCGGCGATGGCGCTGGTCTTGCAGGGCATCTGGACTGCACTGCTCGTGCTGCCGCGGACGCGATTGCGCGATCCAGTCACGAACGCACCGATCTTGGACGCATCGGGCGCTGAGCAGTATGGAAATCTTTACGGCATGTTGCTCGATTACGTTGTCTTCGCGGTGCTTATTTTCTACGTGCTGACGATTGCCGGCGTATTTGTGCTCAGGCGCGCGCGGCCGGATGCCGAGCGACCATATCGCGCCTTCGGCTATCCGGTGCTGCCGGCACTCTACATCATCGCGGCCACGGTAATTCTGCTGGTGCTGGCGGTATATCGGACGCAAACCTCGTGGCCAGGTTTGCTCCTCGTGTTGGCAGGCGTGCCGGTATATTTCTTCTGGCGGAAATCACGCCCGGCTTGACTTGTTAAGCGACCCATTACCAAATCGCGAAACCAACTTAACCTATGAATTTATTTCGACGAAAAAGTGTAACCGATCTCCAAGCTGAAGCGCTCACCGATCACAGCCTTAAGCGCGCGCTTGGCGCGCTGAATCTTACCGCGCTCGGCATTGGCGCGATCATCGGCACCGGAATTTTCGTGCTCACCGGCACGGTCGCGGCGCAGAATGCTGGGCCGGCCGTGGTGCTCTCATTCGTGCTAGCCGGTGTGGCATCAGTATTCGCCGCGCTGTGCTACAGCGAATTCGCGTCGCTCGTGCCAATGGCCGGCAGCGCTTACACTTACGGCTACGCCACGCTCGGCGAACTCTTCGCGTGGATCATCGGCTGGGACTTGATCCTCGAATATGCTGTTGGCGCGATCACTGTGGCCATCGGTTGGTCCGGCTACGTCGTGTCGTTCCTGCACGATTTTGGCATCGACATCCCGCCCGCGTTGTCGGCCGCGCGCGGCATGAAGTTAATTGAAATTCCCGCTGCCCTCGCTGCGCTCGTGAAGGCGAAGGCCGGATGGGTGGTGATGAGCGGCGCTCTGCTAGATCAAATCAAGATCGCGGGAACTGATCCAGCGACGCTCCACCAAGTCACGGCGATCTTCAATCTGCCAGCCGTGCTCATCATCTTTGTGGTCACCACGCTGCTGGTGGTTGGCATTAAGGAATCGGCGAACTTCAACAACCTGATCGTGCTGGTGAAGGTAGCGGTGGTGCTGCTGTTCATCGTCGGCGCGTCTCGCGCCATCATGGTGGCGAACTGGCATCCGTTCATCCCGGCGAACACGGGCCAGTCCGGTCATTTCGGTTGGAGCGGCGTGATGACCGGCGCGGGCATCGTCTTCTTCGCCTATATCGGCTTCGACGCCGTTAGTACCGCGGCACAGGAGGCGAAAAATCCACAACGCGACATGCCCATCGCCATCATCGGCTCGTTGTTGATTTGTACGGTGCTCTACATCCTCGTCTCGGGAATTGCGACGGGCGTTGTGCCTTACGGCCAGCTTGACGTGCCGGACCCGATCGCACTGGTGGCGGACTACGCGGGCCTGGGCTGGATGGGGCGTTTGATCAAGCTCGGCGCCATCGCAGGTTTGTCGTCGGTCATCCTCGTGCTGTTACTGGGCCAATCGCGCGTATTTTATAGCATGGCGCGCGATGGTCTGCTCCCGCCGTTCGTGAGCCGGGTGCATCCAAGATTCCGCACGCCGTGGCTGACGTCCATCGTGACTGGCGTGGGTGTGGCGATCTTTGCGGCCCTGTTTACGGTCCGCGAGGCAGGCAGCCTGTGCTCCATCGGTACGTTGCTGGCGTTTGTCATCGTGTCAGTGGGCATCATCGTGCTGCGTGTGCGCGAGCCGAATCTGCCGCGCAAATTCACCACGCCGTGGGTCTGGTTTGTAGCGCCGGCGGGCGCGATCTCTGCCCTCTTGCTCATGGCGGCGCTGCCATGGCCGACATGGCGGCGGTTGCTGGTCTGGTTCGCCATCGGCATCGTGTTTTATTTCTGCTACGGCGTGCACCGAAGCAAACTGGCGCAGCCGCCCACCACCGACTCCAAACCTGCCACGGGCGGTTGAAGCCGGATGATGCACTGATTTTTCTACGAACGCGAGCTTCCGCCAAATCCGCCGGCTGGACTGCTCGCTCCGAAACCGAGAATTGCCTCAAGCCTTTTGCGCACAGTTTCACGATTATCGGAATCGAGATAAGCGCGGCGAGCCGCGGCCAGGTCAGATAAAGACAAATTCATCGCACGCAAAATTTCTCTCTCTTCAGCAGTCAACGATTCTTGTTCGTCCGACGCGCGCTCCTGCAACTGCGAGATGCTTTCGGTCAGAGTCCCGCCGCTCGAAGTGCGAAACATATCGACGATCAGTTGAAAGCTGAGATGAAATGGAACGGTGGCGACATCAACATCCACTTTTTCCGACGCGCTTTCCGCAGGCATGATCACTTTGTCGGAAGTGGCGATGGAACGCCACATGTCCATCGGTTGGTAGTAACCTATCTCAACCCTATACGTTCCGCGCGGCTGCGCGACGAGCGCGTAATAACTTCCGAGCATCGGCTCGATCAGTGATTCAGATTCCTCAGCGCCATCCTCTTTTTTCACGCGCAAGTAAACTTGTCGATCCACCGGCTCGCCTTTCGCAAATACACTTGGCCAATCGATATTCCAATAGGTGAAAACCGTGCGCGGATCTCGTGCGATGGCGAAAAGGATTGGCTCGCCATAGACGCGCGGCAAGTGCGCCAGCTCCGCAAAATCGGACCCGCCCTCCTGATCCTCGCTCAGGTAGGCGACGGGACCGCCGGAAAGACGAAAACCATCGGTGACCGATGGCTGTCTGCTGGTGTTTGGATCGTTGGTAGGCATCGGAATTTGGTTTTACAATTTGGCGTAAATTGGCGAAACGAAAAGGCGAATCTCGCGGCATAATACCTTGTGAAGACTTTTGTCATCTGCAATCCGGCCGCGGGCGGAAAGGGTGATCGGGAAGCGATTGCGGAGACGTTGAAAGGTGGCCTTGGCGCCGTTGTGGGGATGACAAAAAGGAAAGGGGACGCAGCCCGTCTTGCCCGGAGTGCCATCACGAAAGGCTTTGATTACATCATTGCGGCCGGCGGAGACGGTACCTTGAATGAAGTGATTAACGGTATCGCCGCCAACGCCGGTAAGGTCCAGGTGGGACTGCTTCCGTTGGGCACCGGTAATGATTTTGCGCGGACACTTGAGTTGCCTTCAACAGTCAACGACAACATCGACATCCTACTCTCGCAACGAACCACGGCGATCGATCTGGTGCGCATCAAGAGCGATCGCGTCCGCTATCTGGTCAATGTTTCCGCAGCAGGTTTCAGCGGGCTGGTCAATGAAAAGCTCACGCCCGAGGTCAAAGACACCTGGGGTCCGCTTGCTTATGTGCGCAGTGCGGCGGCGGCTCTACCCGAAATGCACGCTTACCGCGCAAATATCGTAATTGATGGCGCGGAGCGATTGTCTATCGATCTTCACAATGTGATTATCGCCAACGGCCGCTTCGTCGCGGGCGGATTGCCGGTCGCGCCCGAAGCAGATCCGCGCGACGGATTGTTCGACGTCATTTTGATTCGTAAATGTTCCAAGCCGGAAATGGTGTTCCTCGCCGCGCAAATACTTGTAGGAAAACATCTCTCGAGCGACGCGATCATTTGGCGGCGCGCCGCCAAAATCTCCATACGTTCGCGCCCAAAAATGTGCTTTAACGCTGACGGCGAGTTCATCGGCAACGAGCCGGCGGTTTTTCAAATCATGCCTCGCGCGCTACATTTTGTCGTCGGGAAAAAATGAACAAGAAAGTTGTCACCGTGGAAGAACTCGCGCAGATCACGAAGGCAATGCGCGCGGCAGGAAAGAGATTGGTCGTTACAAATGGTTGCTTCGATCTGCTGCATCTCGGTCACGTTCGCTATTTGCGAGCGGCCCGGGCGCTAGGAGATGTCCTAGCCGTCGGATTAAATGGCGACCAATCCGTCCGCGAGCTGAAAGGCGCGGACCGTCCGATTAATAATGAGAGAGATCGTGCAGAATTACTCGCGGCGATCGAGGACGTGGACTTTGTCGCAATCTTCCCCGAAGTGCGCGCGACGCAATTTCTCGAGACGGTGGCGCCGGAGATTTACGTGAAGGGCGGTGATTACACCTCCGATACGCTGAATGCCGAGGAACGCGCGGTCATGGAAAAGAGCGGCACCGAGATTCGCTTCATTCCATTCGAACCCGGCTATTCGACTTCCCGGATCATCGAACGGCTGAAAGACGCTAAATGAAACCGCTCGGGCTCGGTATACTCGGTTCAGGAAAGGGAACTAATTGCCGCGCGATTCTCGAACAGATCCGCGCCGGGACCTTGAACGCGGAAGCGCGCGTCGTTGTTTCGGACGTTGTCGATGCACCGATTCTCGACATCGCCCGCGAATTCTCCGTTCCAAATAGTTATCTTCCGCCCGGACATTTCCGAACGAGACTGGAACCGGAAATGGAAGCGGAACTTGTCCAATTACTTCGAGACGCCAGCGTCGAGCTGGTCGTTCTGGCCGGCTTCATGCGTGTGCTGAAAAAGCCGATGTTACGAGCGTTCCCGCGAAAGATTCTGAACATTCATCCGTCGCTACTGCCGAAATTTCCGGGACTGGAAGCTTGGAAACAAGCGCTCGCCGCTGGTGAAGCGGTGGCCGGCTGCACAGTTCATTATATCGATGAAAAAATCGATCGCGGCGACATCATCGCGCAAAGGGAAGTGTCGATCTTGCCGAACGACACCGCAGAAACGCTACACGCGCGCATTCAGATTGCCGAGCGCGAGTTGTATCCGGAAGTGATTGCCGACTTCTGTCACGATTGAAATAATCGCTAATTGCGTTCGGGTTTCTGTTCGCGCCCGAGCAGCTCTTCCATCGCTTGAGCTAGCGGCTTTCCTTCATAAAGCATCGCGTAAATTTGATCGATAATCGGCGTCTCGATCTTCAACTTGCGTGCGCATTCGTAAGCACTCTTCGTCGTCGGAATTCCTTCCGCCACCATTTGCATCGAAGAGGTAACTTGCTGCAACGATTGTCCGCGCCCCAGCTGTTCTCCAACCCGACGATTTCGGCTGTGGCTGCTGTAACAAGTCGCGATCAAGTCGCCGACGCCGCTCAGGCCATAGAAAGTCCTCGCGTTTCCGCCCATCGCTGTGCCGAGCCTGATCATTTCCGCGAGCCCACGAGTCAGCAACGCCGCCTTTGTGTTATCACCTAAACCGAAGCCGTCACTAATGCCGGCCGCGATCGCGAAAATATTTTTTAGGGCGCCACCCAATTCGATTCCCGTCAATTCATCCCCGGTGTAAATCCGAAACCGCGCGCTACCGAGATAACTCTGCAATTCGGTCGCGCGTTCCGCCTCGCTGCAAGCCAGCACCGTCGCCGTGGGCAGATCGCGCGCCACTTCCACGGCGAGGTTGGGTCCGGAAAGTACCGCTACTGGATTTCCAGGAAAGTGCTCTTGCAAAATTTGACTCATCCTCATTCCAGTCCCGTGCTCGATTCCTTTCGTGCAACTCAAGAGGACTGCATTCTTGCTCACTCCGGTTTCGCGCAGTTTATCGGCGATTGTTCGCAACGCCGTCGATGGCATGACGAAAACGATAAGCTCAACATCGGCACAATCTCTTAACTCGGCCGTTATTTTGACGGAGTCCGGAAGCCGAATCCCCGGAAGGTAATCGCGATTTTCACGAGCCGTCTTTAACTGTTCCACGAGCGATTCATTCCGGCTCCAAAGCCGGAGGTCGCGACCATTCTTGCCCCAGAGCGCGGCCAAGGCAGTGCCCCAACTTCCTGCACCAAGAATCGCCGTCGATTGAATTTTCACTTTCGCTTGAAGCTTTGCTCGGTGCCTTTCATTAAACGAGAAAGATTCGAGCGGTGGCGCCAGATGATGAGCACTGTCAGGCAGATCGAGAAATAAACGAGCGTTATGCCGTTTGTTTTTCGTACATGCACCATCGCGAAAACTGCGGCTGGCAATGCGATCGCCGCAACGATTGAAGCGACCGAAACGTATTTCGTTACTAGGAATGTGATCAGCCAAACAAGCACTACGATTAACGCCGCGACGGGCATTAGGCCGAAGAGGACTCCCAAGGAAGTGGCAACGCCCTTTCCTCCCTTGAAGCCGAGCCACACCGGATAAGAGTGTCCGATTACGCAAAGCACTCCCGTGATGATACCCACAAGTTCAGTTTCGTGGAACAACGGGCGAACACGACTGACAATCAAGATCGATAATGTTACCGCGATCGTGCCTTTAACGAAGTCGAAGACAAAAACCGTGTAGCCGCACGGTTTCCCCAACACGCGAAGCACATTGGTCGCACCGATATTTCCGGTGCCGATTTTTCGAATATCAATGCCGGCTAGACGGCCAACGAGATAGCCGGTTGGAAACGAGCCAATCAGGTAACTAAGAAACGCTACAGCAACAAAAGGGAGCACGAGAAATTTCTTGGTTTACCGAATGCCCGCTAATCGCGATCATCGATCGGTTTCATCGATGCGTATGATTGTAATACGTTCTTGTGCAACCAGATAGATATAATTGCTACGTCGGATGGAGTGATTCCACTTATTCGTCCAGCATGCCCCAACGAGGTTGGGCGAATTGCTGCTAGCTTCTGCCGAGTTTCCGAGCGGAGTCCCGCAATTTGAGCGAAATCCAGGCCGTCGGGAATCGGTTGATCCTGCTGCCGGATCATTTTGCGATTCTGTTCAGATTGTCGTGCGGCGTATCCTTCGTACTTAAATTCCGTTTCGACCAAGTCCCAGATTTCCGCGGGAACGATCGACTGAATCGCTGGCGGCAAATCCTCAAAGCGAAAGCCGGGACGTTTTAGCAATTGAGAAATCGGAACGCCGCCAATCTTCGTCTCCGTCGAAACCGTTCTGATTCTATCCAACAGTTTTTGTTTTTCCTGATAGCGATTCCATCGCTCTTTCCCGACAAGCCAGTTTTCGAAGCCGCGCTCGGTCAGCCGCTGGTCCGCATTGTCCTGTCGCAAATGCAATCGGTTTTCCGCGCGGCTGGTGAACATTCGGTAGGGCTCTTCCGTTCCTTTTGTGACCAGATCGTCGATCAACACTCCGATGTATGCCTCGTTTCTCTCGATGATCAGTGGCGGCCGCTCGTGGATCTTCAATGCTGCGTTTGCCCCCGCTATCAGTCCTTGCGCCGCCGCTTCTTCATAGCCTGAGGTTCCATTGACTTGCCCGGCAAAAAATAACCCGCGGATCGTTTTCGACTCCAAGGAGTGCAACAATTGTGTCGGAGGGAAATAGTCGTATTCGACGGCATATCCCGGGCGCATCATTTGAGCGTCTGCCAAACCCGGGATCGAATGCAGAAACTCTAGCTGCACATCGTAGGGCAGGCTCGTCGAAATCCCGTTAACATAATATTCCTCCGTATGCCGGCCTTCTGGCTCGAGAAAAAGTTGATGGGCGGTCTTGTCGGAAAACTTGACCACCTTGTCCTCGATCGAGGGGCAATATCGCGGACCGGTCCCTTTGATTCGACCTGCGTACAGTGGCGACTTGTGCAGGTTCGCCCGGATGATTTCGTGGGTTTGCGGCGTCGTGTGCGTGATCCAACACGGGAGCTGTTCCACGTGGAACTTTCCATCCCGGGTGTGGTTCAACGTGAAAATCTCCCCGTCGAGACTTGTTTCAGGATCAAACGAAAAGCGCGGTGGCGGCTCATCACCCAATTGAATCTCGCACCGTGAAAAATCGATCGACCGGCCATTGAGACGGCAAGGAGTGCCGGTTTTGAATCTGCCTGTGTTTAACCCCAGCTCCCGCAGATTTTCGCTCAGCCCCGAGTTCGCATCCGCCATTCGCCCGCCGGGCCTGGTCGTCTCTCCGACATGAAGCAGTCCCCGCAAAAAAGTGCCGGAAGTAATCACGACGCTTCGCGCTCTAATTGTCATTCCAAGATCGGTTACGACGCCAACCACGATGCCTTGCTCGACCAATATCTTCTGCACCGTAGCCTGCGTAACGTCCAGTTGCGCGGTGCGCTCCAAAATTGCCTTCATCCGGAACTGATATGCTTTCTTGTCGCATTGCGCGCGCGGTCCGCGCACCGATGGTCCTTTAGTCCGATTCAACATTCGAAATTGAATTCCCGTGGCATCCGCGTTCAATCCCATCGCGCCTCCAAGTGCGTCGATCTCCCGAACGATGTGTCCCTTCGCCAATCCGCCGATCGCCGGATTGCAGGACATTTGCCCAATCGTATCCAGATTCTGAGTCACCATCGCGGTCCGGCAGCCCATACGCGCCGCTGCCAGCGCAGCTTCGATTCCAGCGTGACCGCTCCCAATCACTAAAACATCGTATTTTGTCGGGAGCTCAAACATGGGGCGATTCTAAGGTTGCTTTAACGTCCATGGTAAGCTGGGACAAATACTCGCGGTGCCGCATTTTTGGAAACTTTCCTCTAATCAATAGATTTTATCTATAACTCGTTTATGATTAGAATATTATGATACACCAATTTGCTTCAAGTTCGCGGCTTTTGGTATAAGATTCTTCGCCGGGGACATTTCTTCCGCTCGCTGCATCGCCTGGAAGGCAATGCGGCTCAATACAAACAACAAGAGCGCCGTGAGAACAAATGCGCCGCCCCAGATCCAATATTCCACAACCCGCGGATGGCTCTTTCCGCGCACCAAGTTAACTCCAAATTGTCCGAGAGTTCCCAAGTAAACATACAAGAACAACCCCGGCGCCCGACCAACCGAAGCCCAAAACATGTAACTGAGAAATGAAATCCTGGTCAGGCCGTAAAGATAGTTTAGCAGGCTGGTGGGAAAAAGCGGGTGAAGCTGGCTGAGGAGAATAATTTTCCACCCCTCGCGTTCGACTGCCGGCTCGAGCGCTTGAAAGGTCGCGTTCTGCGAAAATTTTTGCCTAAACCAATGGCCGACCAGCCATCGGCTCAGCGCAAAAGAAATTGCCGCGCCAATCGCGTTTCCGGTGAACACGATGAAGAAGCCCCACCAGAGTCCGAAGAAAAATCCGGCGCCAACGCACAAAATTCCGCCCGGAAGAAGCAGCACGTTGCAACCCGCGAACAAAAAAGGGTAACAGACCGCGCCGCCCACGCCCCAGCGGACCACGCGCTGCTGAATCGTCTCGACAAGATCGACAATCGGAAAAAAACGTGACAGCAACAAAAGCAAAACGATCGCCGCGGCAAGACCTCCCATCTGAAAATAAATCGCGCGGCGAGTCTTCACTATCGCGAAACATTCCGCGCATCAGATGCTGCGCGCAAATTTCGCCAACTCAGTCGTCATCTCGTAATGCAAAAACGGCGTGATCAAATAGACACCCGGAAAATGCGCAAGGGCCGCGCTCACCATTTGCTCCGCGATTTTCGCTCCCTCCGCGCGCGCCTCTCCTTCACCCACTGACGCGAGCCGCGCGCGGACTTCATCCGGAACAATAATCCCCGGCACTTCATGATGGAGAAACTCCGCCTGGCGCGAACTGAGCAATGGCCATACGCCGGTGAAAATCGGAATGCGCAAATGTTGTGTGCGCCGTTGCGTTTCCTCGATCAGGCGCACATCAAACACCGGTTGGGTCATAGCGAATTGCGCGCCGGCCGCCACCTTGCGCTCGAGACGTTGCACTTGCGCGTCCAGATTCTTTGCGTTCGGATTGAACGTACAGCCGATCACAAAATCCGTTTTCGCTCTCAGCGGTTTGCCCGCTTGGCTGAATCCAGCGTTGAGTTGTTTGATAATCGAGATCAGCTCGATCGACGCCACGTCGTAAACCGATTTCGCACCCGGATGATCACCGACGCGCGCGGGATCGCCCGTCAGCGGAAGCACATGCCGCATGCCTAATGCCGCCATCCCGAGCAGCTCGCTCTGCAATCCGAGCACATTTCGATCGCGACAGCTCAGGTGCAGCAGCGGCGTGATATTGAAGCGCTCCTTCAACATCGCGCCGATCGCCAGATTGCTAATGCGCAAAATCGCGAGCGAATTGTCCGCCAGCGTAATCGCATCGCAACCGGCCTTCACCAGCGCCTGCGCGCCTGCGAAATATTTCTCGAGCACCAATGTCTTCGGCGGATCCAATTCGCAAATGACCACCCGTTTTCCGCTTGCGATCTTGTCCAGCAAACTTTCCTCGACTTGGGCCGCGACTTTTTTCTGCGGCAACGCTTCCTGCACAACTCGAACACTCTTCGATCGCACCGGCGTAAGGCCGACAATCGCTTTCGCCACGGCCGCGATATGGGACGGCGTCGTTCCACAGCAGCCGCCGATCAAGCGCGCGCCTTGCGCCGCCATCTCGCGCGCTGCGTTCGCAAAATAATCCGGCGCCGTCGGATAAACGTAGCGACCTTCGGTGTAACGCGGGTATCCGGCGTTCGGGTAGGCCGCGAGCAGATTGTCCACGGGAAGTCTTTGTAGCAATTGCACCATGGCGTGCGGACCATTCAGGCAATTCGCGCCGACGATTGCCGCGCCGAGCTCGTGACAATGCGCGAACGCATCCACCAGCGGCATCCCGGATTGCAAACGCCCTTCCGGCTCGCAGGCAAACAACGACAAAACCGTGCGATCGCTTTGCGGTCTCGCGCGCAACGCGATCTCCATTTCTTCGAAAGTCATGAACGTCTCGAAGAAAATGAGATCGACATCTTCCTCTAGCAGCGCCGCGATCTGCTCGCGGAAACAGTCTGCGCGATTGATCCCGCGCTCTTCCGCTTCGTTCGCGCTGATCCCGAGCGGCCCCACGCTTCCCGCCACCCAAACATCTTTGCCATGCGCAGCCTTACGCGCGATTCGCGCCGCCGCCTTGTTTATTTCAACGACACGATTCTCAAAACCAAATCGCGACAAGCGAACCGCGTTCGCGCCAAACGTGTTGGTCTCGATCACCCGCGCGCCAGCCGCAATATATTCCTCGTGAATCGCACGGACCCGATCCGGTTCGCTGACGGAAAGCTCTTCCAGACAATGATCCACCGGCACGCCACGATCGAGCAGCAACGTTCCCATCGCGCCATCACCGCAGACAATTCTGCTTTCTAATTCTTCGAGTAATTCCATCGCGCTTTCGATTAACTTCGCGCGCCGCGCCGGTCAAACAACTTACGGCAGAATCGCAAACACGCGCGCCGGGAAACCGGATCCGCCTTTCGGTTTTGGGAAACTAATGATGCCGATCGCCCCCGACTCGGGAACCTGATCGAGATTCGCGAGCAGCTCGATCTGATAATGATTTGTACTTAATATATAGGTCTCGAGCGAGTAATCGTCCTTTGTTGTCGCTTCGCCCGGATCGGTGTCGGTAGTTTCGTGGCCGGACGCAGTGATTTTGCGTTCTTCGTAGAGGAATTTCAGCGCGGGCAAGCTCCAGCCTGGATAATGAGCGACCCCTTTCGCGTCTTTGTTTTCCATTTTGACCGCATCGGGCCAGCGTTTCGACCAATCGGTCCTCATCGCCACAAACGCGCCGACCGGAATTTGCCCATGCTCTTTCTCCCATTTCTTTAATCGGTCGACCGATAGTGTGTAGTCAGGATTGTTTTCAACCTCGTTGTGTACATCGACCACCACCAACGGCAGAATCATTTCCTTGAGATCGATCTGGTCCACCGTGCGCAAGCCTTTCGTGAAATGTGCCGGAGAATCGACATGCGTGCCCCATTGGCCGACAAGCGTAAACACCTCCGCGAAAAATCCCGAGCCCATGGTATCCGAGCGTTTGTCGTACCAGTAAATTGTCTTTTGCTTTTCATCTGGGAACCCCGGCCAGTGTGGAATACCGGGAGTAAATTCATGGGTTAGATCGACAAACGTCTTTTCAGCGAGCGTTTGCTGAATTGGCCAGAGTGATAGTGGATCTGCTGCGAAAGCGACCCTTGTCGTGACGAGCAGCGCGAAAAAACAGACGAACAGATCTGGTTTCATCTTTTTGTTGTTAACGGATGGCTCAGCAAGAAGCCAATAACTTCCAATAACTCATAATAAGCTGGCTCGTTTTGTCCGCCGTCCGCGATCCGCGATTTTAAAGCTGCCTTTATTAACAACCCATTTATGGGCTTCTGGCATCATGAAAGCCAGATATCTGTTGGTCTTATTCTCAACATGAAGAAGAAGAAAGAGCTTTTAAATTTTAAAGAATATTAATCAGACTTACTAATAACTTTTGTTTCGGACCTTCCACAAGTCACATATTACATTCGTCTCCGATTTGAAATGAGCCGGCATCATATTCTCGATCCCAAAACAGGATTCCGCGTTACTCCAAAACTTTGCGCGCTCGGCATTATGACCAAAGTGCCAAAAGCGGGGAAAGTGAAGACACGGCTTACGCCTCCGCTTACCGCCGAAGAAGCGGCTGCGTTGAATATTTGTTTTCTGCGCGACTTAGCCGGATCGATTACGGCGGCGACGGAGCAATCGTCATCGCGTGGCGTTGGAATTTACACACCTTTTGGCGCCGAATTGGTGTACCAAAATATTTTGCCTGTTGATTTCTTTCTCCTGCCTCAACGCGGCCAAATTTTTGGCGAGCGCCTGATTTTTGCTGCCGAAGATTTGTTCAGAGCGGGTTTTGAATCTGTTTGCCTGATTAATTCGGACAGTCCGACCGTTGCAGCTTCAAATTTCGCGGAAGCGGCAAGGGAGCTGGCAAAACTAGGAGACAGGATCGTGCTTGGCCCTTCAGATGATGGCGGTTACTATTTGATTGGGTTGAAGCAAATGCGCCGGCGGTTATTTGAAGAGATAGACTGGAGTACAGAACACGTTTTTAATCAGACCATGCAACGCGTTGCTGAAGTTGGCGTCGACGTTCATAAGTTGCCGACAGGTTTTGACGTCGACGACCGCGCGACCTTGCGCAGACTTTGTGGCGAACTGCTTAGCAAAACGCAGAGATCGACGCCCGCCAATGCGCCAAATACGCAAAAGTTCTTGAGCGAGATTATTCGGCGCGAAGGCCGTAACCGAATTTGGCCGGTGTAGAGGCAGCTTGCGCGTGAGGACACGCGCCTCTACATCAAAACGTGAGCACGAGCGAGAAACGCGCCCTCGTCACTGGCGGCGCAGGTTTGATCGGTTCGCACGTGACTGATCTGCTTTTGTGCGAAGGATGGAAAGTCCGCGTATTGGATAACCTCGAGCCGAACACGCATCGCCACGGCAAACCGGCATGGATCAATCCCGCCGCGGAGTTTATCAAAGGCGATGTCCGCGATCGCGAGGCAATTACGGCCGCGCTCGACAAGATCGACGTCGTCTTTCATCAAGCGGCTTACGGCGGTTACATGCCGGAGATCGCCAAATATGTGCACGTCAATTCGTTCGGCACAGCGCAAATACTCGAAGTCATTCGCGAGAAAAGCCTGCCGATTCGCAAGATCATCGTCGCATCATCGCAGGCGGTTTACAGCGAAGGTGCCGGCGAATGTCCGAAGCACGGATTGGTTTTTCCAAATGTGCGGCCAATCGAACAGCTGCGGCTCGGCGATTGGGAAGTTCATTGTCCGATTTGTGCCGCGGTCACGAAGAGCGCACCGACACTGGAAAGCGCCCCGATCGGTGGCGAGACGGTTTACGGTCTGACAAAAGTCGATCAAGAGAGGCTCGTGCTGCTTTGGGGAAAACAAATGGGAATTCCGACGGTCGCGTTGCGCTATTCGTGCACCTATGGACCGCGACAATCGATCTTCAATCCATATACCGGCGTGATCGCAATCTTCTGCACACGTTTACTGAACAATTTGCCACCAGTGCTTTACGAAGATGGCGAGCAGACCCGCGACTTTTCGTTCGTCGAAGACATCGCACGTGCCAACTTGCTCGCCGTGGAAACCGACAACCTGGATGGATTTCCCGTGAACGTCGGCAGCGGTCGCGGCGTGACGATTCGCGAAATTGCGCGACAAATTTCCGGCGCGCTCAAAATCGACATCCCACTGGAAACGAACGGCGAATTTCGTCCGGGCGAAATGCGGCATCTCACAAGCGACACGACACGGATCCGCGCCGCGGGTTACGAACCGCGCGTCGATCTTGCCGAAGGGATCACGCGCTATCTCGATTGGATCCGCGCGCAATCCGACGTGCGCGATTATTTCGGCGAAGCGGCGGCCATTCTGCGCGATAAAGGAATCGTGCACAAAGTGGAAAACGCGCTGCGATGAAAATTTCAGCCGGGGTTGATTTCAACGCGCCAGCGCTGAATTACGCGCGCGCAGATTTTCCGTTGCTCAAAGCCGACGCCAGCGTTGAGAAAGCGCTTGAAAAGATCCGACAGGAAGGCGTGGGCGAACGCGTTATTTACTTTTACGCGGTGGACGAAGGCAAGCGATTGGTCGGCGTTGTTCCGACGCGGCGTTTGCTGACTGCGACGCTGAACACGTTGTTGCGCGAGATCATGGTACCGCGCGTAATCGCTTTGCCCGCGGAGGCAACAGTCCTGGAAGCTTGCGAATTTTTTGTGCTCTACAAGCTTCTCGCGTTCCCGATTGTGAACGCGGAGCGTCACGTGATCGGCGTGGTTGATACGGACGTTTTCATGCAAAGCGTCCTCGAAACGGAGGAGACGGAAAGCGAAGCAGTGCGTGACGATTTTTTCGAAGCGCTCGGTTTTCATTTGGACGAGGTACGCGACGCGTCGCCCTGGCGCGTCTTTCGTTATCGCTTCCCTTGGCTGCTCGCGACCGTAGCTAGCGGAACGCTTTGCGCGATCCTGGCCGGTTTGTTTGAAGTAACGCTCGCGCGCAGTCTCGTGATTGCATTTTTTCTGACGATGGTGCTCGGACTGAACGAAAGCGTTAGCACCCAGTCGATGAGTGTGACAATCCAGGCGCTGCGTTCTGCGCGGTTCACTTGGCGCTGGTTCGCGGTCGCTTTCCGGCGCGAAGTGGTGACTGCGGCGTTGCTAGGTTTCGCGTGCGGGGCTTTGGTCGCGGCAATCGTGTGGTTTTGGCGGAGTGATGCGCGTGCCGCATTAGTGATCGGTGGCAGTATCGCGCTGTCCCTAGTGACGGCGTGTCTATTCGGGTTGGGCGTGCCATCGCTTTTGCACTGGTTGAAACTCGATCCGAAGATTGCCGCCGGACCGGTTACGCTCGCGCTGGCTGATTTTTTTGCGCTCGTGTTTTACTTCACCAGCGCGTGGTTGGTTTTTCGATGAAGTAGAACCGATCAATCACAAGCGAGACGCTTGCGTTACTATGATCTCCGTCATCATTCCGGCGTTGAACGAAGAAGAACCGATCGGCGACGTCGCGCGCGCCGTTCAAGCGACGAAAATTGCGCGTGAGATTATCGTGGTCGATAACGGCAGCACTGATCGAACTGCGGATCGCGCACGTGAAGCGGGCGCGAGAGTGGTGAGTGAACCGCGACCGGGCTATGGGCGCGCGTGCATGGCCGGAGTGCGTGCGCTTTCGCCCGAATGCGCGGTTGTCGTGTTTCTAGACGGTGATGGAAGCGATTGCCCGGAATTTATGAATCGACTTGTCGATCCGATCGTCGTCGGGACGCATGATTTTGTGATTGGGTCGCGGACGCGCGGGGAACGCGAATCCGGCAGCATGAATTTCCAGCAGATATTCGCCGGCCGTCTCGCCGGAGCGTTGTTGTCGATCTTGTACGGCGTTCGTTACACGGACATGTGTCCGTTTCGCGCGATTCGGCGCGAAGCGCTCGATCAGTTATCGATGAAAGAAGAAACGTACGGCTGGAATTTGGAGATGCAGATGAAAGCCGCGCGTGCCAGTTTGCGCATTCTCGAAGTTCCGGTGAATCATCGTTGCCGCACCGGTGGAGTTTCCAAAGTCTCCGGCACCATGCGCGGAACTTTTGTCGCCGGCGCGCGAATCATCGCGACGCTTTTGCACATTGCTTTTGAGAAGTGATCGCTCTGCGATTTTGTAGCGGTGTTTGTATCAAGCACCGAACTAGAGATCAGGCGCTTGGCACAAGCGCCTCTACAACTCTATAGTCGTTGCGAATCATGAGTCGCTCCAAAGCGCTTCTTGCCGGATGCCTCGCCGGACTTGTCGCTGCCATCGCGATGACGGTGGTCATGTTGTTGCTTGCTTGTTTCGGTGTCGCGACGCCGCTGGCAATCATCGGTGATCGACTTTCGATTTTCATTCCACCGGAACCGTTTCTTTCCATCATGGGAAGAGTCGGCGGGTACAATCATTTGAAGCAGCTCGGCGTCGGATCGACGATCACCGGTCAGCTTCTCGTCGGTGCTCTCGGTGGCGCAGTTTTTGGATTGATGATGCGACGCGATCCAATTCGCCGCGCCCCTGGCACCACGATGAGCATCTTCGTCTTGCTGCCGATCGTCGCGGTTGCGATTGCCCTCTGGCCGGTGCTCGGAACGAATTATCGCGGATTGCCGATCGAGGCGGCACGCCTAGTAACGCTGGTTGGATTCGCTCTTTCGGTTTTCGTTTTTGAGCGAACACTCGTAGCCGGATTTCAATTTCTCGCCGGCAGAAAAACCGCCGATGAAGTGGGCGAATTCACTCCGGTGATTGGACGACGCGCTTTTGTTTTGAGTGGACTTGGTTTGATCGTCGCCGGCGGTGGTGCCGGTCTGATGCACAAACTTTATCGCGCCGCCTCGTTCAGTTATGACGGGACGCAATACAAAGGCCGCATCGTTCAGGCGATTACACCGAACGATCAATTTTATTGTGTGACGAAGAACGTGATCGATCCGCAGGTAAATGTTGCGCTTTGGCATTTGGAAGTGAACGGACTCGTCGAAAATCCGACCACTTATCGCTTCGACGATTTTAAGGCGATCAATCCGATCGAGCAGGAAACGACATTGATGTGCATCAGTAACGGGCTCGACGCGGGGTTAATGAGTAACGCCGTCTGGAAAGGTGTGCCAATGCACGATCTGCTCGATCCCGCGGCGCCGCTTTCCAATGCGGCGCGAGTTCGGTTGCACGGCGTCGATAATTATACCGACACCATCTCGCTCGAAAAGGCGATGGAGCCGACGACGATCATCGCCTACGAAATGAATGGCGAGCCCCTGGCGCACCGGCACGGCTATCCCGCGCGTGTGGTTGTTCCGGGATATTTCGGCGAGAAGCACGTAAAATGGCTCACCCGCATCGAAGTCACGACCGCGGATGTAAAAGGTTTCTACGAAACACAAGGCTGGGGTCCGGATTTTATCGTCCCGACGCGCTCCCGCATCGATGTGCCGGACCGCAACGCACAATTTTCGCTCAGCAAACTGACTGGCCCGATTGAAATCAAAGGCGTCGCGTTTGGCGGCGATCGCGGCATCTCGCGCGTCGAGCTCAGTTTCGACGATGGAAAAACCTGGCGAGACGCAGATATTTATTATGCCGGCGGCGATCTCGCGTGGTCGCTCTGGAGCGCGCACGGAGGATGGATGCCGGACCAACCCGGTGATTACACGATCGTAGTTCGCGCGACTGACGGCGAAGGCGAAGTGCAAGAATGGGACCAAGATCGTCCATTCAAATCAGGCGTGACCGGGTTTCACAAAATCGTCGTGAACGTCACGGCGTAACAGTCGCGGATACATTCAATGCAAGAGGGAATAGCGGAAGCTAATCATTCCTAGTGCTGACAGCGCGGGCACCACGCGGTCGTGCGACCGCCGATCGTTGCGCGCCGTAATGGTGTGCGATGGCGCGGACAAATTCCGTCCGGCTTCCATTTCTGATGAATCAGCCACGTTCGCGGCGGATCGGAATAGTCTTTGCCGAGTGTGCGCAACGATTCGCGGACAACGAGCTTAGTTTCGCGAAAGAGTTTTTCTCGTTTTCGCGCAGTCATTTCGCCGGCGCGCGTTGCGGGATGAATTCTTGCGCGCCAAAGAATTTCGTCCGCCATCCAATTTCCAATTCCAGAGAAACCGTTTTGCATGAGCACGACGGCTTTGATCGGCGCCTTACGATGCCGATCTAGAAATTGATCGACGAATTTTTGGTCGAACTCTGGCGAAATGATTTCGGGAACATCGCTTGTCCACCAGCCGGGTTGATGGCGACCATAATGGAAGCGCACGCGGCCGAATTGACGCGAGTCGGTGAAGACCAGCGCGCGTTCGCGTTGATACAAAACCAAATGATCGTGTTTGTCCGGACGAAAATTCGCAACAGCGATATGTATTTTGCCGGTCATGCCGAGATGAAGGCCGAGCCAGTTGTCGCCGGAAAATTCAAAGAGCATTCTTTTGCCGCGCGCCGCCGATCTCCGCAGTTTTTCGCCGGCAAGATTTTCTTGAAGTTTTCTCATGTTCGTCCCGCGGAAAACCCGATTCCGCGGGTGCATCCGGACATCGACAATCTTGTTTCCAATGCCGGCGTTCCATTGTTTGCGATACCATTCGACCTCGGCCAGCTCCGGCATGGCGCAGAATACGTGATTGCCGATTCGGCGTAAACAAGGTGGATCAGCCGCTCCGCCGGGCGATGTCAAGAATGGCGCCGAAGGCGCGTTCCTTTGGCACCGAGGTCGCCGTGGCGACGACTGCTCGATCCACCTTATCGATCTTTGCGCACTCGCGCGGCGTGCTAAGTTTACTCATGGAGAAGGTGATCATTGTCGGGAGCGGCTGCGCCGGGTTGACCGCGGCGATTTACGCGGCCCGCGCGAACTTGAGTCCGCTGGTGCTGGAAGGCCGTCAGCCGGGCGGACAACTTTCGACCACGACTCTGGTCGAGAATTTCCCGGGTTTTCCCGACGGAATCGACGGGCCGCAACTGATCATGAATATGCACCAGCAGGCGGAGACATTCGGCGCGCGTTTTTCTTATTCGGAGGTCACTGATTTCGAGCCGCGCAACAATCATGTTCGCATCAAGGCGGACGATGAATGGCTTGAGACACAGGCTTTGATTGTTGCCAGCGGCGCGTCGGCAAGGTGGTTGGGCCTCGAAGACGAACAGAAACTGGTTGGGCACGGGCTGACTTCGTGCGCGACTTGCGACGGAGCGTTTTACAAGAACGTGCCGGTCTGTGTCGTCGGCGGCGGCGACTCGGCGGCGGAGGAAGCGCTATTCTTGACGCGCTTCGCTTCCAAAGTTTATTTGATTCATCGGCGCGACAAATTGCGCGCGTCGAAGATTATGGGCGATCGTGTTTTTGCGAACAAACAGATCGAGCCAATCTGGAACACCGTTGTGACCAAATATGTCCCGGATGAAAAAGGCGAGATGCGCGCGGTGCGTCTGCGAAACGTAAACACAAACGAGGAACGCGAACTACCGGTGGCCTGCGTATTCGTCGCGATCGGCCACGAGCCAAATACGAAGGCTTACCAGGGAAAACTGGAAACCGATCCGGATGGTTATTTAATCACGAGACATCTGGCCGAAAGCAAACATCCCGGCGTTTTCATTGCTGGTGACGTGGCCGATCGCATCTACAAGCAAGCGGTGACGGCCGCGGGTTCGGGATGCGCAGCGGCAATGGACGCGGAGAAGTACTTGAGCGGCCTCGAGACTTGATTGCCGATTCGGCATTGTCTTGAAGATTTGCGATCTCACTCAGTTCTATTCGCCGCTCAGCGGGGGCGTGAAGCGGTATGTGCATGAGAAGATTGCCTACATCGATAAGTACTCGCCGGAAGATGAGCATGTTCTAATCGTACCGGGCGGGAAAACGGAACTGACGTCGAGCGAGAGATCACGCATTTATTCAATTCATTCGCCGCTGCTCTCGCGTACTTCGCGCTACCGCGCGCTACTGAATCTGCGCGCGATCGAAGAGATTCTGGAACGGGAACGTCCCGACATCATCGAATCGAGCGATCCGTATCAGATCGCGTGGAAAGCAATCGCATCGGGACGCGCGCTCGGGATTCCAGTCGTTGGTTTTTATCATTCGCATTTTCCGGAAGCTTATTTACGCAGCGCCGCCAAGTATCTTGGCCGGACAGCAACCGAGGCGGTGATGGATTTGGCCAGCCGCTATGTGTGCAATCTTTATAATCAGTTCCAAGCAACGCTGGTTCCCTCCGAGAGTCTCGCGCAGCTATTGCGCGATTGGGGCGTGGACAACGTTCGTCCAGTCAGCCTCGGGGTTAACATCGACATTTTCAAACCAACGCCTGACGATGCAATGCAAACACGCGATTCGTTAGGCATTAGGCGAAATCAGAAATTACTTTTGTATGTCGGGCGTTTGGCGAAGGAGAAAAACACCGAGACGCTTTTCCAGAGTTTCGATTTGCTGCAAGCGCGCCGGCCGGGCGACTTTCATCTGCTTGTCGTCGGCGATGGATCGCAACGTAATCATCTCGAGAAATTGCGAGCGCGTCTTGGAAATATTTCGTGGATCCCGTACTGCACTGATTCCGCCGATCTCGCGCGTTACTATCGCGCAGCCGATCTCTTCGTTCATCCTGGCGTGCAGGAAACATTCGGTTTAGTTGCGCTTGAAAGTCAGGCCTGCGGCACGCCGGTTGTCGGCATTCGCGGCAGCTACATGGACCGGATAATTTTTCACGAACAGGAATTGTGGGCGCGCGAAGACACGCCGGAGGCGCTGGCCGACGCCGTCGAGGAACTCAGCGCGAAGAAACTGTCGATCATGGGTGGAAATGCGTCGCAGGCAGCCGAGGAATTGCACAGTTGGCCGCGCGTGTTCGAGCAACTCTTTTGCATTTATCGCGGTATCTGCTCGCCTCACAAGGCTTCATGATTTGGCCCGGCAAATGTCTTTAAAATCGCAAATCTCCGCCGAACGGCTTTGATTTCCGCGCAAGTCTGGCGAAAACTATCGACGCTTAATGAACGACGACCGCACATTCACCATTCGCAGCTATCGCGCCTCCGACCGCGAGGCGGTGCGGCGTTTGTGCTGCGAAACCGGTTTCCTCGGCGAGCCAATCGATCCGGTTTACGAAGATCGGCAATTGTTCGCAGATTTCCTGACGACCTATTACACCGACTGGGAGCCGGAATCTTCGTTCGTGGTCGAAGTCGACGGCGGGATTTGCGGTTATCTGCTCGGTTCGCGCCGGCCGTTGCGTAATCAGCTCTACTCTTTTTGGCAAAATGTTTCGCTATTCTTCAAAGCCATCAGTCGCTATTTCCGCTACAACGAACGTTCCCGTCGCTTCGTTGGCTGGACCCTGATGTACGGCTGGCGCGAAGTGCCGGCCGCGCCTCGGCGCGTTCCGCATTTTCACATCAACCTGCTGCCGGAAGCTCGAAAGATGTCGACCACGCGCGGTCTGATGAGTGCGTATTTGAGTTATCTTTATCGCCGCGGCGAAAAACGTGTTTACGGGCAGATCGTCACCTTCGAGAGCCGGCGCGGCGAAAAATTGTTCGAGCGCTACGGATTCAAAGTCTTGAATCGTGGTGAAATCACGAAGTACAAGGCGTTTTATCCCGAGTCCGTTTACTTGAGCACAGTGATCAAGAATCTGGAAACGGCCGACCCGCTTTCGGCTTACACCCGGACGCGTTCGTAAAATCAACGACGGCGGTGGCCCAACTTGTTTGAGACTCTCGCGTGCGCTAAGCTGCGCGCGTTCTTTTGCCGGCATAGCTCAGTTGGTAGAGCAGCTGATTTGTAATCAGCAGGTCGTCGGTTCGAATCCGTCTGCCGGCTCTCTTCGCTAATTTCCTGGCGGAAAGAAAACAAACGCGCGTTCGATTTCCGCGCCGCGGCTTTGGAATAGCCTGGCTATTTCCGGCGTATAATATTTGCCCGCGTAGGACGGATTTAGTCCGAAAAAAATCCGGCCGCCTGGTTTCAAATGGCGGTTCAGATCATCGAGGAAAAATTTCCATTCCTCCGCGCCCCACTGCCAGGATTGCTCTTGTTTGCCGTGAAATGCAGTTGAGAAAGCCGTAATCCAATCAAACTTTCGTCCCAGATCCGGTAACGGTTCGAAAGCTTTGATCGTCCAAACTTTTCGGGGAATATCGAAAAGCTGCGTCAGATCGGTAAACAGCGGAAACTCGTCGATATCCAAGCCCAAACAGCGATGGCCGTAATGCTGTAAAATGAAAAGAAAGAATCCTCCTCCGCAGCCAAGATCGAGAACCTCTTGTGGAGGGGAGCGATGAAGCTTGAGCTGCTGCACGCGCTCGATGTTGAGCTTCAAGTATCGCTCCAGGTCGAGATACTTCGCGTAGTGCTCCGATGAAGAAGCGTATCGGGCTTGGATCTCGCGAAGACGATTCAGATCGATCTTCTCCAGCAACGGCCCCATCGGCACCGGATGGAGAAGACGCTCAATTCGGCGCCACATCCGCCGGTAAGCTAAAGGCTGACCGAGCTTTTTGAGTTTGTGGGAGAATTTCAAATTTTGCTGAGCATAAGGAAAAAGCGATTCCTGCCAAACAGAAGCGCGAGATTTGCCGGCGTGCTTCCTTTTGGCTGGACGAAGCTGGCAGCCTGCCGTCAAGTGCACACGGATTTTGGAAATGAGGACAATAACTCCCCAACCGCTTGCCTCATTCGCCAGGAATATCACTTCGCAGAATGGCGAGGACGGGCTGCTCGAGGAGATTTTCCGCCGACTCGGTGACAAGAATCGTTGGTGTCTCGAAGTCGGCGCTTGGGACGGCACCCATCTGAGCAACACTTGCGCGTTCTGGCGCGACCACGGCTGGTCAGCCGTGCTTATCGAATGCAACGACGAATCATTCGCCGGGCTCAAAAATAATACTCGCGATTTTCCGAACGTTCATGTTTTTCACCGGCGGGTCACGACTGCTGGCGGCGATTCGCTCGATGCCATTTTGAAAGAAGCCGGCGCGCCGCAAGATGTCGATCTTGTTTCCATCGACGTGGACGGGAATGATTACTACGTGCTCGAATCACTTCAGACGTTCACGCCGCGCGTGATTATCATCGAGCATAACCCGACCATTCCACCGGAGGTAGAGGTAGTGCAAAAGCCGGACGCGCCGCGCGCGCGCTTCGGGGCTTCCGCGGGCGCTTTGGTGGTATTGGCGCGTAAGAAAGGGTACGGCCTCGCGGCCAACACATGGTGCAATTGCATCTTTGTGCGTGACACAGAGTTCTCCCGCCTGGGCTACACCCCGCTCGACATCACAAAAACGTTTTCGCGCGAGGGCCTCGTCTACCTGATGAATTGCTACAACGGAAAACTGTTTCTCAATCAATCGCCGGTCTACAGCGGAATTAAGCGCTCGTGGTATTCGTGGCTGCGCAACTCCATTTGGCCGGCCAATCGCGCGGCGTGGCCCGAGAAAACTATCCCGGTTATCTGCCAGCGCGCGACGCGCCGATCCTCCGACTGATCAAAGCAGTTGATAAGGATCGACATCCACCGCCACGGCCACGTCTTCCGGGAACGGCAATTTATCGAGCGTTTCGCGCACGAGCCGGCTCAAGCGCACGATCGCTTCGCCCCGGATCAAGATGTGAAAGCGAAATTGTCCCTGTAATTTTTCCAAAGGCGCCGGGGTCGGTTCTCCCAGGATGAATTCGGCGCCAACCGTTTCCTTTAGTCGTCGCGCCAGGGTTTCGGCGGAGAATTTTGCCCGGGCTTCGTGCGCCGAGCGGACGGTGAGCAAGACCGCATGCTTGAATGGCGGAAAATCACAGCGCTCACGAAACTCTAGTTCCTGTTGGAAATAGCCGGCGAAATCATGGTGCCGCGCGAATTGGATGGACGGACTGAACGGCGTGTAAGTTTGCACGAAAACTTCTCCCAGCGTCTCGCCTCGGCCGGCGCGACCAGCAACCTGTGTGAGGAGCTGAAAGGTCCGCTCGCCTGCGCGAAAGTCAGGCATATGGAGCGCGAGATCAGCGTTGATAATTCCGACCAGCGTCACATTCGGAAAATGCAAGCCCTTCGCGATCATTTGTGTGCCGACGAGGATGTCGATCTTGCCCGCGCGAAAGTTACGCAGCGTTTCGCGATAGGCCTCTTTGCGCGTCATCGAATCGGCATCCATGCGGCGCACGACCGCAGTTGGAAAAATCTGGGAGACAGTCGATTCGACCTTCTCGGTGCCGAATCCGGAATAAATGAGCGCGTCTTTTCCGCAGGCCGGACATTTCTTCGGCACTGCCGCGGTGTGCCCGCACAAATGACAACTCAATCGCGCCATGTGCCGATGGAACGTCAACGCCACGCTGCAGTTCGGGCAATTACGCGCTTCACCGCATTCGCTGCAAAGCAGTGAAGTGGAAAAGCCGCGTCGATTCAAAAAGAGAATTGTTTGTTCGCGTTTTTCCAGACGATTAGAGATCGCGGCCCGCAATTTCTCCGACAGGATTGCGGCCGCTTTCCCCTTCCGGCGCTCCTGGCGAAGATCGACGATGCGCATGAACGGCATCTGCTGCGCATCGACGCGTTGCGTCAGCGTGGTGAGTTTATATTTTCCGGCGACCGCGTTGTGATAACTCTCGAGCGACGGCGTGGCCGTTCCCAAAACAACAACGCACTTCTCGATCTTCGCCCGCACGACCGCGACGTCTCGCGCGTGATAGCGCGGCGCTTCCTCTTGCTTGTAAGTGGTCTCGTGTTCCTCATCGACAATGATCAGTCCAAGATTTTTCAGCGGCGCGAAAACGGCGCTGCGGGCGCCGATGACAATGCGGGCGTGGCCGGAATGGATTTTGTGCCATTCATCGTGGCGTTCGCCTTCGGAGAGATGACTATGCAAAACCGCGACCACATCCTGCGCTTCGGCGAAACGGCCCTTGAAGCGCTCGACTGTTTGTGGCGTGAGGGAAATTTCGGGAACGAGGACGATCGCGCTGCGACCGCGCTCGAGCGCCGATCGGATTCCCTGAAGATAAACTTCAGTTTTCCCGCTGCCGGTTACGCCGTGCAGCAGAATCGGACGCGCGTTTTCCGGCGCCTCGAGCGCTTCCATGACTTCCTTCAGGGCCAGTGCCTGTTCTGCATTCAATTCGAGATTTCCCGTCAGGATGAACTGCTCATCGCCGTGCGGATCGCGCGGCACGGCGCCTTCGCGTAATTCGGCGAAACCCCGCTTCACGAGCGCGCGCAATGTCTGGTTATCCAACGATGTTTTGCGCAAGAGTTCCGCCGCCAGCATCGGCGCTTCCAACTCATTGATCGCCGCGAGCAACTCGGCTTGCCGCGGAGCGCGCCGGCGCAGCTTCTCTAACTCATCGTTGTCGATCTTGCGCGTGGGTTGAACGAACAACTGTTTCTTCCATCCGACCTCGGCGCGCCGAATAACTTGCGGCAACAAACTGCGCATGACGGTTTCGACCGGGCAGCAGTAATAAGCGCTCATCCAGCGCGCGAGTTCGAGCAGTTGCTCGCTCAAGATTGGCCCATCGCCGACGACAGCTTCAATCGGCCGAATTCCTTGCGCATCGCTGTGCTCCAAGACAGCCACCACCGTGGCCAGGGCCGATTTATCACGAAAAGGGACGCGGACGCGCGAACCAATCCCGATGCGTTCGGCCAGAGTTTCGGGCACAAGATAATCGAGCTCGCGATGGATCGCGCGGTCGATGATTACCCGAATGAAATTCGCGTTGGGCACGGTGCTGAATATTGTGCGTTGTCTCGCGTTCGAATAGTAATCCACTTTTTCGCACCGCCGACCATGATTCGATTCCTGTTTAAATTGATTTTGTGCGTCCTGTTCGCGCTCGGCGCCGGCTTTGCCTATCTCGCCCTGCGATCGGGCGATCCGGTTTACACATTTTACGAATGGATCAGCCCCGCGCGTTTTAGGCACTACGACGGCTTGATTCGCTCAGTTGCCGCGGAACATCGGCTCGATCCGATGTTGATTAAAGCGGTGGCTTGGCGCGAAAGCCGATTTGATCCGCAAAAATATGGCAGCGCGGGCGAGCGTGGTTTTATGCAGGTGAGCGAGAAAGCGGCAAATGAATGGGCGCACGAAAACAAGATCGACAATTTCCAAGCGGAAGAACTTTTCGATCCGAAAACAAATATGGAAGCAGGCGCCTGGTATTTGCAGCGCGCTCTTCAACATTGGGAGCAAGAACCTGATCCGCTTCCTTTTGCGCTGGCCGAATACAACGCCGGCGCCAGCCGCGCCCAACGTTGGGCCGGAGGCGAACAGGCTCCAGCCATGGTCGCGAAAACTTTTCTGAACAACATCGATTTTCCCGGAACGCGAAAATACGTCGATTCAATCATCGCCCGTTACCAATTCTATAAGCGCCGCGGGAAAATGTAATAGCGGAAAAGTAAGGTGGATCGAGCAGTCCCTTGCTCGATGTTAAATCAGGCGGCGAAGCCGCACATAAATCAGCATCGCCCGACGGAGCGGCCGATCCACCTATCGACGCCGCCCTAATCTTCGCTAACGGTGAAGCAATGACCAAAGCAAAAATCGCTGCTGTCCTGGAGGAGATAGCCACTCTCCTCGAACTAAAGGACGAAAATCCGTTCAAGATTCGCGCTTATACAAACGCGGCGCGTTCTCTCGAGACCTTTGGCGGCAATGTAAGCGACCTGCAGGATGAAGAAGCGCTCAAGAAAATTCCCGGCATCGGCAACGCCATTGCCGCAAAAGTCCAAGAGCTCGCGGAAACGGGTTCGCTGAAATATCTAGAGGAGCTGCGGGGCGAATTTCCGGCCGCCATTCTTGAATTGTTTTCGATTCCCGGTTTGGGCGCGAAAAAGATCAAGGCGCTTTACGAGAAGCTGCAGATCAGCTCGATCGAGCAACTGCAAAACGCCTGCGAATCGGGACGCGTCGCCGAGCTGCCGGGTTTCGGCGAAACGACGCAGACAAAGCTTTGCGAAGCCATCGCCAAACGTGCCAAGCATGCCGGATCGTTCCAGCTTGGACAAATCGCGCCGGAAGCAGAGACATTGCGCAGTGACCTGGCGGCACATCCCGACGCACTACAGGTCGATCTTGCCGGAAGTTACCGCCGTCGAAAAGAAATCGTGCGCGATGTCGATCTTATCGTGGCAACGAAGAAGCCTGATGCGATCACAAAGTTTTTCGCCGCACACCCGCTGGTCGAATCTGTCATCGCGCAAGGATCGACCAAAACGAGTGTGCGACTTCGCTCCGGTATCCAAAGCGATCTCCGCGTGGTCAGCCCCGCGGAATATCCGTTTGCGCTGAGTTATTTTACCGGCAGCAAGGAGCATAATATCGAGATGCGCAATCGCGCGCTGAAACACGGTTGGACACTAAACGAATATCGCATCGCGCCGGACCCAAAAGCGCGCAAGACCAAACCAGCCACGAAAATTCCACGCGTGCGCGATGAAACTGAATTATATCGCGCGGTCGATCTCGATTTCATTCCGCCGGAGTTGCGGGAAAATTGCGGTGAATTTGACGCCGCCGAAAAACATTCTATCCCGAAGTTGATCGAGAAGGAAAATCTGCGCGGTACATTTCATTGCCACACGAACGCAAGCGATGGTCACAACAGTCTCGAAGAAATGGCGGAAGCCGCGCAAGCGCTCGGTTTGGAATATCTCGGCATTGCCGACCACAGCCGCAGCTCAATTCAGGCGCACGGACTCGACGAAGCAAAACTTCGCGCGCAGATGGCCGCGATTCGAAAGTTAAACAAGAAGTTCGATGGTTTTCGTCTGTTTGGCGGAGTCGAGTGCGACATCCTGCGCGACGGTTCACTTGATTTTTCCGACGAGATTCTGAGCAATCTCGACTACGTCGTCGCGTCTGTTCACTCCGGTTTCAATTTGAGTGAAGCAGATATGACCAAACGCATCATTCGAGCGATGGAAAATCCGTTCATTACCATGCTCGGACATCCGACGGGGCGCCTCCTGCTCAAACGCGAACCGTATCAGATCGATATTCCGGCGATCCTCGATGCCGCTGCAGCAACCGGAACCTGGATCGAGATCAACGCGGCGCCCAAGCGTCTCGATCTCGATTGGCGTTGGTGGCCGCTCGCAAAACAGAAGGGAGTGAAATGCGTGATCAACCCGGACGCACATCGGGTCGAGCGTTTGCAGGATTTGTGGTTCGGTGTCGGCGTCGCGCGGAAAGGCTGGCTGACGAAGGCGGATGTCGTGAACTGTTTGCCGCTCAGCAAGATCGAGATCGAGCTGAAACGAAAGCGTGGCCGAGCGAAATGAGGCACTATCCTGCGCTTGTCTGTCATTCCGAACGAATGTGAGGAACCTCACATTTTATCGAACGGGTCTTTTGCTGCTGATTATCCGAGACTACTACTCGTAATCATTGTGCGCTTTAGAGAGATCCCTCGCTCCGCTCGGGATGACATGGTGTGGTTATCCGCAACCCTCGCGCTGCGGCATGAACATCGTCAGGCATTTGCAGGCGCCGCCGGCTTTCAAAAACTCGGTCATCGGCAATTCATGGCAGCGATAACCACGTTCTTTCAAAGTCGCGACAAGCGTCGGCGCGCCTTCCGGCAAAACAATGTCGCGATCGAGCACGACTGCGTTGCAGGAAAAATGCGCGGCTTCTTCTGGTAAAACATCGATAAGATCGCGGACATGCTCGCGAATCGCGCGTTGCCCGTATTCGTCAAATGCCGCTGGAAACCAAACCGCGCCGCCATCTGGCAGCGGACAAAAGCAGGTATCTAAATGATAAAAGCGCGGATCGACCAGCTCCACTGAGATGACCAGGCAGCCAAGCATCTCGCCGACGGCGCGATGCGATTGAATATCAGAGCGGAATTTGTAGCCGCAAAAAAGCGCGTCGCCGCCGAAGAGCGCGTCGCCTTCGCCCTCAAAGAAAAGATTACTCGACAGCCAGTGCACTTCATAGCCGTGTTCTTCCATCCACTTCGCGAAGAGCGGCGCTTCCCCGGCGCGCTCTTTGTGACGAAAATTGCTCGGAATAAATTTCTTACCCACTGCGAGTCCCGCATTCGCGGTGAACACCATGTCGGGGAGCTTTGGCTGCGGCGCGATCAACTCAATCTTGCAGTCCAATTTTAAAAGCGCCTCGTGCAAACCTTTCCATTGTTGCTGCGCGATCGCAGCGTCAGCGCCGCGGGCGCGGCTCATCCACGGATTGATCTCGTACTCGATGCCGTAATGATCAGGCGGACAAAGAAGCAACTCGCGCATAAGATCGACAATTTACTCGCGAATCATTTCGGAGTTACTTCTCGCGGCCGGCGTTCTTCGGCTTGGCCAGACAATCGGCGAGCTCACGCAAAAACGGCTCCACATCTGTCACCAGACCGATCGACTGGAGCGGCTGATGCTCGACCGCTCTCTCCACCGCCGACGAGTCGATATCGACGCAAACAGTTTTCACTGTCGGCGCGAGCATGCTAGCCACGGCCATTGAATGTTGCACCGTCCCGAGCAACAGCACATGCGTCACGTCGGCGAGTTTTTCGCGCATGATCTTCTGCGCTTCGACCACATCTGTCGTTACGCCAGGAATCGGCCCTTCATCGCGAATCGATCCGGTCAGGACAATATCGACCTTGTGCATAACGCATGCGTGCATGATACCGCGCGTCAGGATTTTCTTCTGAACCGCCGCGGCAATGCCGCCGCATTCGCGAATGATATTGATGGCGCGTAGGTGGTTCTCATGGCCGCCTCCGGCAAACGCGCGTTCCGGATCTTTGCCCAGAGAAGTCCCGAACAACGCGCGTTCCACGTCGTAAACCGCAAACGCGTTTCCAGCGAAAAGTCGATCGACATACCGCATCTCGATAAGGCGCTCGAGGTGCTCGCCTGCGCCGGTCCGCACGATGGCGGGTCCGCCGACGATGGCGATTTTACCTTTCGCTTCACGCGCGCGTCGCAATTCCTGACCCAGCTCGCGAATGACAGCCGATTTCGGCTCGTCCGCGTCGACCATCGTATTAATGAATTGAAAAATATCGGTGCGTGATGTCGATCTTTGCACCGGGACGACGCGAATGCCTTGGTGGCCAACGACAATCTCAGCGCCTTTGTTCACATCGAAAAACTTCACCGCATGAGCAGCGCGCTTTTGTCGATCCAGCGCGACTGCGCTATCCATCATCGCGGGCCGAACCTCGATCTCTTTGCCATCGAATCTGACAAACGTTTGCTGATTGGTCGTGACATAGAAGTCGTGCGGGAAAACACCATCGTCAGGCGCCTTCGCCAGCTGGACGTTAGCGCGTTCCACAGTCTCGGCGCCGTGTTGCCGCAGGCGGAGGACCAATTCATCGAGTTCTTCGCTGGTTTGCGCGGAGACTTCAATTCGCGCGAAACTCTGGTCGGCGCGCTTTTTCCCGATCTTGATCTCTGTGATCTTAAAATTCGCGCCGCGAGTCAAAATCTGATCCAGCACCTTGGGCAGGATAAGCGAATCAATGATGTGACCGCGCAACTCGATCGTTTCCGAAAACATCCGCAGACTTTACCCTATGAAATTGACTGCGCCAGTCGGTGTAGAGGCGGCAGTCTCAGCCGCAACCGGCCATAAATGGAAATAGATCAGATAGAATAGTCTCTCTCTTTCTCCGCATCTGATCCGTGAAATCCGCGTAATCCGCGGTTAGACTGGACCTCTGTTGAGATCGAAATGGAAAAACCAAACGCGCGCGGCCCTTCATCTGATCGCAAAGCGCGGATTGCCTTGGGCGAAAAACTGAATCGAAAATCGAAACCGCCGCCACCATTGTTGGAACCGTCGCAGGAACCTGCGAGAAAACCGCGGCCGAACCAGAAGCCCTAATTCAAAATGCGCGAACATCTACCAGCCTTAACCGCCAAAATCTCAGCCGCGCTTGCCGTCAAGCCCGAAGTCTTCATTACCCATCCAGCGGAACTCAGAATCATTTCCTCGATGCCCGACGATGAGCTTCGCAAATTCGCGGCCGAGCACGGCTGGCGTGCCGTGCGCCGAATCGGCGGCCGCCAGATCGAGTTTTACAACGACGCGACGGAAAAATATCTGCCGCTGCCTTAACCTGCAGCGGCGGTCTATGACCACCGACCAGCGACATGTTCAGTTCTATCGCGGAAGGAGCTTTGCCAAGTGTGGCAAAAAAATCAGGCCGCCAATTACCGCCGATGCAACGGCGGTGACTAAGACAGCGCCTGCGGCGACGTCTTTAGCATCACGAACCGTCGGATGAAACTCAGGAGAAGCGACGTCTGCTAAAAATTCGAAGGCCGTATTTAAAGCTTCTGCGGTCCAGACGATCGCGATGGCGAGAATGATCCAGCACCACTCTGCGCGGGATAGCTGGAAAAAGAAACCCGCCGCAACCACGCCAATCGTAGCAGCAGCATGAAGCCAAGCGTTGTGCTGGCAGCGAACCATCCTCAAAACACCCCTTATCGCATGAGGAAAACTGCGGATGCGTCCCGTAAACTCGAACGTACGACTAGTTGAAGTATCTTTCGATTGAATCACTCCTTGGTCTTCAGAAACCCGGTAAGCAGGCTGGTTGCTGCTGCGGTCGACAATTTTTCGGCTAGTCCGATCTCCCGCGCTTCGCGGCCGGCTTCGATGGCTTTGCGGAACGCTTGGGCCATGCGAACGGGATCAGACGCGATCGCGATCGCGGTGTTGACCAAGACTGCATCCGCGCCCATCTCCAGCGCTTCCGCGGCCTGACTGGGTGCGCCCAGCCCAGCATCAACAATCACCGGCACGGTTGCTTGTTCGATGATGATCTCGATCTGCGCGCGCGTTTCGATTCCCCGATTGCTGCCGATCGGCGAGCCGAGCGGCATGACCGTGGCGGTGCCGACATCCTGCAAGCGCTTGGCCAGAACTGGATCGGCATTGATGTACGGGAGAACGGTGAATCCTTCCTTTACCAAAATTTCCGCGGCGGCGAGAGTCTCGACCGGATCGGGCAGCAAGTAACGCGGATCGGGATGAATCTCGAGCTTCAGCCAGGTCGGCAGTCCCGCGGCCGCGGCCAGACGCGCAAGTCGTACGGCTTCCTCCGCGTTGCGCGCGCCGCTTGTGTTCGGCAAAACGAGAAATCGTTTCGGGTCGATGAAATCGAGGATGTTCGCGAACGGATCGCCTTTGCCGGAAAGATCGGCGCGCCGCAGCGCGACTGTCACGATCTCGGTCCCGCTCGCGACGAGCGCGTCACGCATCACTTCGTTGGAGGAAAATTTTCCTGTGCCAACAAGCAGCCGCGAAGTGAACTCGCGATCAGCGATCTTCAATTTCGAAGGCTTATCTGACATCGTTTCAATTTAACGATTTCTCCGACGACTGCGAATAGGGTTTGTACTTTGCGCTGCGGGAGCGTAATTCAAAGAAAGTGCGGCGCCTTGTCATCCTGAGCGGAGCGAAGGATCTCACATAATCCCACAGCGCCTGTGAGAGGTCCCTCGCTTTGCTCGGGATGACAGCGTGCTCTAATCAAGATGACCAAATTCGATCTTAAGAAGGAGGATTGCGTGAAGGGCATGGCGCGTTTGCCTGATGGACATGTCGATCTTGTCGTCACCTCGCCGCCTTACAATCTAGGCATTCGTTACAGCAAATTCTCCGACCGGCAAAATCGACAATCGTATTTGAAGTGGTGCCGGAAATGGGCAGCGGAAGTTCGGCGCGCGCTCAAACCGGGCGGTTCTTTCTTTCTTAACATTGGCTCGGCACCGTCGAATCCGATGTTGCCACATGAAATCGTAATCGAACTACGGGACTTATTTGTTCTGCAGAATGCGATTCACTGGGTGAAATCGATTACGATCGAAGATCGAGAAGGCGAGACTCGCTCGTATGGACATTTCAAGCCGATCGGTTCGAAGCGATTTCTAAACGATTGCCACGAATACGTCTTTCATTTCACGAAAACTGGCCGCGTCGAGATCGACCGTCTGGCACTTGGAGTTCCGTATCAGGACAAGAGCAACATCGCGCGCTGGTCGCATACGCGCGGGGGCGACCTGCGCTGCCGTGGGAACACCTGGTTCATTCCTTACGAAACAATTCAAAATCGCTCAAAGGAACGTCCGCACCCTGCGACCTTTCCGGTTCAGCTTGTGGAATGGTGCATCAAGTTGCACGGTGTCTCGCGCGTGCAGGTGATGCTCGATCCGTTTCTCGGGATCGGAAATTCCGCTATCGCCGCGCAACAATGGGGCGTGAAAAAATTCATCGGCTTTGAGATCGACGAGAGCTACCTGGCCGAAGCGAAGCGGCGTGTTCAAGCCGACGACGCACGTAGCGTGTCATCCCGAACGAAGTGAGGGACCTCTCACAGGCTGGTTAAATCACACTTAGCAAACTGCGTGATCAAAGCTTCCAATGAGAGGTTCCTCGCTCCGCTCGGAATGACGGAAGGGCGAGCGCTTTCTATAATAGTCGGCCTTCTTCCGGAGCCGTTTGGGGCGGCGACTCTGAAAATTTCTCGAGTGACTTAACCAGATTCCCTGGCAACGGCCGGACACGATCAAAAATCCTATCGGCGAGCAATTTGGCGGTCGTGTAGCCCGCTGCAAACATTTCCAAGCGCGCATCGAGATTGTCGATGTAATGGAGCGCCATTGCTTCCGGCGTCTTCGGAAAAACCGGTGAGCCAAATTGCATTTCGCCGTGGTGCGATCCGACGAGATGCAAAAGATGCATGCGCACGTCTTCCGATGGCGGCACGAAATTTTTCCATGCCTCCGCGTTTTCCGCGCTCAGTTTGCGCCAAAACGAGTTGACCAGCTCGAGGCCGATGGAGATGTGCCCGATCAATTCGCCGCGTTCGTCGTAACCCATGACGAAACCGTTTTCGGAAAAGCTATTCTCCCAAAGCTTGCCGGAATCATGGAAGAGAATTCCGGCGATCAGAAGATCGACATTCAATTCCGGATAGAGTGGCGCGATGCCGAGCGCGATGCGCATCATCTGCGCGGTGTGCTCGACCAAACCACCGCGCCGCGCATGATGGTAATTGCGCGCCGCAGCCGTGCGGCGAAACCGATCGCCCCATTCTTTCAGAAAAGTTTCGCATAGCGCGCGCAGGCGAGGATCGACGATCGATTTCACCGACTGAGCAATGAATTCCCAATCGGTCGTCTGCTTGGCGCGCAATTCAGCGGGACCTTGCAGCAATTCCGCTTTTTCCGGATCGGTCAGCGGCCGCAATGTCCACTTGCGTGCTTCGAGTCCGTATTGTGGATGCGATTGAAACTCGCCGGTAAGTTCGATGAAACTCTCCGCCGGGAGCGCGCTGCACGCCTTGTAGGCCGGATGATCGCTCCAGACGCGCAACGTCATCCGGTCGCATGCATCCGACAACGCGAGCTCGCAATAAGGCTTGAGTTCCCGGGTCGTTTTCGCCTGCGCGGACTCGACTTGCACGTGCACCCGCGCTTCCACTTCGCCGTTTTGTGCGGCGCGGCGGATTTCGCTGAGCGTCATCAAATCCATGTTTGCGATCAGGCAGGGCGATTGATCCCAATCGTCCACGGGCAGTTCTGTGAACCGCCCCACCTTACAGAGAAGACTTACGGCTTGGCGACGCCGATCACGCCGCAGGCCACTCGCCCGCCGGCATTGCCCGTCGGCTGCGTTTTCAAGTCGTCGACCTTCTCATGAACGATCACGCCGCGGCCGATAATCGACATCTCGCCGCTCATCGTCATTATCTTGTCGGTCAACTCCAGATGCGCCTTGCCCGAGCTGTCCGCTTCAATATTGCCAAGATCTCCCTCGTGACGCTTTGCGTCGTCATGTCCGGCATGCGGATTTTTCGATGGATTGAAATGACCGCCCGCGGATGTCGCATCAGGCGCCGAGCAATCGCCGAATTCGTGAATGTGAAAGCCATGTTGGCCTGGCGTTAGGCCAGTTATATCGGCGACCACTTGCATTCCGCCGTCAGTTTTCGTGAATGTAACCGTGCCCATGACCTGACTGCCGGACGCGGGATGGAGAACAGCGATCGCCTTCTTCACTTCTTGCGCGGATGCCGAAGTAAGCGAGAGCGCGCAACAAACGGCCGATATTAAAACAATAATCGAGAGGAAGTTTCGTTTCATGCGGTCAATCTATACCCGCGTCCTGTCGCGGTAAACTGCGGGCAGATGGTAGGGACATCGCGCTGCGATGTCCGCGGACGCCGCAGCGCGGCGTCCCTACCGTTAATCGATTAGGCGTTGATTGATTTCGCCGTAGGCATCGACCCGACGGTCGCGCAAGAACGGCCAATGAGTGCGATGTCGATCGACCGCGCTCCAATTGATATCCGCGATCACGATTTCTTCATTATCGATCGAGCCTTTGGCAATGATTTGGCCGTCCGGTCCGCAAATAAAACTCTGACCCCAGAACTCAATGCCTGCTCCACCGGCAGGCGTTTCATGACCGACGCGATTGGCGACCGCAACATAACAACCGTTCGCGATGGCGTGACTGCGCTGGATCGTTTCCCAAGCAGAATGTTGCGCTTCGCCAAACTCCTTTTTCTCGCCGGGATGCCAGCCGATGGCGGTTGGATAGAACAAAATTTCGGCGCCGCGCAACGCGGTCAGTCGCGCAGCTTCGGGGTACCATTGGTCCCAGCAAACGCACACGCCGATTTTTCCGCGCTGCGTTTCCCACGCCTGAAATCCGAGATCGCCGGGCGTGAAATAAAATTTCTCGTGGTAAAGCGGATCGTCGGGAATGTGCATCTTGCGATATTTTCCAAGGAATTTCCCGTCGGCATCGATGATGGCAGCGGTGTTATGATAAACGCCGGCGCTCCGCTTTTCGAAAAGAGATGCGATGACGACGACGCCCAGTTCGCGCCCTAATTCGCCCAGTGTAGTGGTCGATCTTCCTGGAATTTCTTCGGCCAGCGCGAAGTTGTCGTGATCCTCGGTTTGACAGAAATATTGCGAGCGAAAAAGTTCTGGCAGGCAAACAATCTCCGCGCCTTGCTTCGCGGCATCACGAACGAATTGGATTGCGCGGGAGAAGTTTTTGTCCGGCTCCGCGCCGCATCGCATTTGGACGAGCGCGACCTTGGACTTGCGGTCCGACATTCTATTTTACCGAACTGGCGGGAACGATCTTGATACTTTCAATCACAACGCGCTTGGTCGGCTTGCTCTTTTCGCCGTTGGCGAGAACCACTTCCGTGTCTCCGATCTTCCCAAGGACATCGTCGCCCTTAATGAGTTTACCGAAAGTCGTGTATTGGTTATCGAGACGTCGAACGTTTCCGAGGCAGATAAAAAACTGGCTGCCCGCGGAATCAGGATCACTCGACCGCGCCATCGAGAGCACGCCGCGCTCATGTGAATGAGCGTTGAATTCAGCTTTGATTTTGTAGCCAGGATCGCCCATTCCGTAACTGCTTTCCTTGGCTGGATCCTTCGTGTTCGGATCGCCGCCCTGAATCATAAAGCCTTTGACGATGCGATGAAAAGTCGTCCCGTCGTAAAAGCCGGCGCGCGCGAGTTTTTTGAAATTCTCGATCGTGCTCGGCGCAGCGTCGGTCCAGAACTGCACCTCCATTTCCCCCTCGCTTGTCTTAATTACGGCAACATCTGCTGAGTTCATTGAAGTAGAAGTTTCCTTTTTGTTTTCGCCACATTCGGCAGTGGAACAAAGAATAGCGACCGAAACAAAGCAAAGTGCGAATGATTTCATAATCACTGTTGGCACGAACCAGGCGCGCTGTCACGCGGTTGTCGCAGCGTGATATTCCTGCAAGCTGCGCACGCTTACTTTGTTTTTCTGGAGCGAGCGAATTCCGTTCGCGCTCGCCAGCGCTGCGCGCACGGTCGTCATGATCGGAATTTTGCGACGCAGCGCTGCGTTGCGAATACGCACCTCGTCCTGACGCGGGATTTTTCCGCTGGGCGTATTGATAATAAAGCTAATGTCGCCGTTTTGGACTCGGTCGAGAATGTTGGGGCGACCTTCTAGGATTTTAAAAACTTTGGTCACTGGAATTGCCGCGGCCGCAAGCGCGTCGGCCGTCCCGGATGTTGAGACGATGCCGAAGCCGAGTTTAACGAACTCGCGGGCGACCGAAATGATAGCTTGCTTGTCACTGTCTTTCACGCTCACGAAAACATTCCCGCCGGTGGGGAGAGCAGGCGGCGCGGCCATCTGCGATTTCGCGTAAGCCAGGCCAAGATCGACATCGATGCCCATCACTTCACCGGTCGATTTCATTTCCGGACCAAGCGATATGTCCATGCCCTCGTAGCGCAAAAAGGGAAAGACCGCTTCCTTCACCGAAAAATGTTTCGGCACGATTTCTTTGGTGAAGTTGAGCTCGGTCAAAGTTTGGCCCGCCATCACTTTGGCGGCGAGCTTGGCTAACGGAACTCCGATTGCCTTGCTCACGAACGGGACCGTGCGCGAAGCCCGCGGATTGACCTCGAGGACGTAAACGTCTTCGCCTTTGACTGCGAACTGTACGTTCATCAGACCGCGCACATTCAGTTCACGCGCCATCGCCTTGGTCGCGGAGGAAATTTCGCCGAGAATTTTCTGCGACAGCGAAAAACTGGGGATGACACATGCGCTGTCTCCGCTGTGGATTCCGGCTTGCTCGATGTGTTCCATGATCGCGCCGATGACCGATGTCTCTCCATCGGAAATGCAATCGACGTCGACTTCGATTGCGTCCTCGAGAAAGCGATCGACCAGCGCCGGCCGATCCGGCGTGATCTCGATCGCGCTCGCCATGTAGCGGCGCAAGTCTTCCTCGTGATAAATCAGCTCCATCGCGCGGCCACCGAGAACGAACGAAGGGCGAACGAGAACCGGGTAGCCGATCTTATTTGCAATGGCGACCGCTTCATCGGTGTTGACCGCCGAACCGTTCGGCGTTTGCCGCAAACCGAGTTTGTCGAGCATGGCCGCAAACAATTGTCGATTTTCCGCGGTCTCGATGCTCTCTGGTTGAGTGCCGAGGATTGGAACGCCGGCGGCTCTCAACCCGTCCGCGAGATTGAGCGGTGTCTGTCCGCCGAACTGCACGATCACGCCTTCTGGTTTTTCCTGATCGTAAATGTTGAGCACGTCCTCAAGTGTGAGCGGCTCGAAATAGAGTTTGTCGCTCGTGTCATAATCAGTCGAAACCGTTTCCGGATTCGAGTTCACCATGATGGTTTCAAATCCGAGCTCGCGCAGCGCAAACGCCGCGTGCACGCAGCAGTAATCGAATTCGATTCCCTGGCCGATACGGTTCGGCCCGCCACCGAGGATCATAACCTTTCGTTTCCCGCTCTCGCGCCGCTCGTTCTCGTCGCCGTATGTTGAGTAGTAGTACGGCGTGTAGGCTTCGAACTCCGCCGCGCAGGTATCGACTAGACGGTAGGTTGGAAGAACATTTAGAGATTTTCGTCGCGATCGAATTTCTTGCTCGGTCGTGTTAGACGCAACCGCGAGTTGTCGATCCGAAAACCCAAGCTTCTTCGCGCGGAAAAGGGTAGCGCGGTCGCCGGACGAGATGCCCACGCTATCCAAAGAACCGCACGCGGCGACGATTTCTCGGATGTTCTGTAAGAACCACCTGTCGATCTTTGTTAGTTCATAGATCTCGTCGATCGACGCGCCGTCCTGGAATGCCTGTGCGAGATGGAAGATCCGTTCTGCGTTCGGGATCGAGAGCTTTAGCCGCAGCGTTTCCAAATCGACATGTTTGTCCGCGCCATCGCCGCACAAGCCGAAGCGTTTGATTTCCAAACTGCGCAGAGCCTTTTGCAGCGCTTCCTTGAAAGTGCGTCCGATCGCCATCGCTTCGCCCACGCTTTTCATCTGCGTCGTGAGCGTCGGGTCGGCTTGCGGAAATTTTTCGAAGGTGAACCGCGGCACTTTCACGACGCAGTAATCGATTGTCGGCTCAAAAGACGCCGGCGTTTCGCGCGTAATGTCGTTCTTGATTTCGTCGAGCGTGTAACCGACGGCGAGTTTTGCCGCGATCTTCGCAATCGGGAATCCGGTGGCTTTCGAAGCGAGCGCACTCGAGCGCGAGACGCGCGGGTTCATTTCGATCACAACCATCCGTCCGTTGTCAGGGTTAACCGCGAATTGAATGTTCGATCCGCCGGTTTCGACGCCGATTTCGCGGATGACGTCGAAAGCGGCATCGCGCATCATTTGATATTCTTTGTCGGTGAGCGTTTGCACGGGCGCGACCGTGATCGAATCGCCGGTGTGCACGCCCATTGGATCGAAGTTCTCGATCGAACAAACGACGACACAGTTGTCCGCGCGATCGCGCATCACCTCCATTTCGAATTCCTTCCAGCCGACGAGCGACTCCTCGATGAGAACTTCGCTGACTGGTGAGAGGTCGAGTCCGAGCGTGACGATCTCGTTCAGTTCGTCGCGATTGTAGGCGATGCCACCGCCCCGTCCGCCGAGCGTGAATGCCGGGCGAACAATAAGGGGAAATGTTCCGATTTCACCAACAACGCGGTTAGCATCTGCGAGCGAACGCGCGATCCCTGATCGCGGCACATCCAGACCGATGCGCAACATCGCTTCCTTGAACAATTGTCGATCTTCGCCCTTGGCGATGGCTTGCGCGTTGGCGCCGATCAATTTCACGCCGTGCCGCGCGAGCGCGCCATTGCGATAAAGTTCCATCGCGGCGTTAAGCGCCGTTTGGCCGCCCATCGTCGGCAGAAGCGCGTCCGGTTTTTCGCGCTCGATTATCGCCTCGATCACTTCGGCGGTGATCGGCTCGATGTAAGTGCGATCGGCGAACTCCGGATCGGTCATGATTGTGGCCGGGTTCGAGTTGACCAACACGACCTGGTAGCCTTCTTCGCGCAGGGCTTTGCACGCTTGCACGCCGGAATAATCAAATTCGCAACCCTGCCCGATCACGATTGGACCGGAGCCGATAAGCAAAATTCTTTTGATCTGATCGTTTCGCGGCATCTGCGCAGCCGGGACATTAGATGAAATTACGGGAACGTCACGAGCGAAAGACGGCGAGATTAATCTTTCACCGCATGTGCGCTAACGTCTGTCATCCCGAGCGAAGCGAGGGACCTCACACAAGCGAGTGGTGCATCCTCTATTGTTTTGGGTGACCAAAACTGTAATAGCGAGGTCCCTCGTCGTCTGCGCGACTCGGGATGACACCGTTACATCTTTTCCGGTACTTTGATTCCAAGCAGATCGAGGCCGCGTAGCATGACGCGCCCGGTCAGCTCGGAAAGCGCAAGCCGCGAGGCGCGCACCGGCTCCTCCGACTTCAAAACCGGACAGGCTTCGTAAAATGCGTGGAAACTGTTCGCCAGCTCGAACAAATAATTGGCGAGAATGTTCGGCCGAAAATCGTTCAACACTTGAGGTACAACTTCGGCGAACTGGCAAAGACGTTTCGCGAGATTGATTTCCGCAGCTTCCCTTAAGATTAACTTGTCGATCTTGCCGGCCGGCGCGCCGGCTTTGCGGAAAATCGAGCGAACGCGGACGTAAGCATTTTGCAAATAGGGCGCGGTGTTTCCCTGGAGTGACAACATTCGGTCCCAGGAAAAGACGTAGTCCGTCATTCGATACTGGGAGAGATCGTAGTATTTCACCGCGCCAATGCCGATCTTCTGCGCGATATCGATCTTCTCCGTCTCGCTCAAATCGGGGTTCTTCTCTTCGATGATCTTGCGCGCCCGCTGCACGGCTTCATCGAGCAAATCGCGCAGCGGCACGTTCTCGCCCGAGCGCGTCTTCATGAGTTTGCGGTCTTCACCCAAAATGCTGCCAAAGGTAATATGGCGAAAATCGGCGGTGTAACCTTCGCGGCGCGCGATCGCGAAAATTTGTTTGAAATGCAAGATTTGCGGCGCACCGACCACCAGCCAAATTGTGTCTGACTTTAGATCATTGATCCGATAATCGACGGTCGCGACATCGGTAGTAGCATAGTTAAAGCCGCCATCGCGCTTGCGAATGATGCATGGCTTGTCCGCCAGTTCGGGAATATCTCGGAAGAAAACACAGACGGCGCCTTCGCTGATTTCTGCAATTCCCGATTTTAGCAATCGCTCAACCACGTTGGGCAAACGATCATTGTAAAAACTTTCGCTGCGCTGGATGTCGTAGTGAATGTCGAGCAGCCCGTAAATGCGCTCGAAGTCCTGCATCGACAACTCGACGCATTGTTTCCAAATCGCAAAATTTTCCGGATCGCCGGATTGCAGTTTAACCAGCTCCTGCCGACAGGCCTCGCGCACGGTAGGATCGCTGGTCGATCTTTCGTTAGTCTCTTTGTAGATACGGACAATCTCGCCGATCGGATCCCGCTCGAGTGCTGGTCGATCGAGCAAATTCTTCCAACCCCAGATCACCATGCCGAACTGCGTCCCCCAATCGCCGATGTGATTGTCGCGGACGATTTCGTGACCGAGAAACTGCGCAATGCGCGCAAGAGCGTCGCCCAGAACGGTGCTGCGAATGTGACCGACGTGCATCGGTTTGGCCACATTGGGTGAGCCGAAATCGATCACGATTTTTTTCGGCGAAGTCGATCTGGCTACGCCAAGACGATCATCCGCCAAAATCTCGAGCGCTTTCTGGGCGATAGACTCAGCGCGCAGAGTGAAATTTATGAAGCCCGCGCCGGCGACAGTCGGCATTTCCGAAACGTCGCTAACCTCGAGATGCGCGATAATTTTCTCCGCGACATCTCTTGGCTTCTCACCGCGCTGTTTGGCGAGAACGAGCGCGGCGTTTGTTTGATAATCGCCAAAGCGGGGATCGGTCGCCGGTGTTACATCGGCCGCTTCGGGCAAACCGGCTTTGGCGAGGGCGTCGGACAGTTTTCGCCCGAGAAGGGACTGGAACGTTTCCATGGCGGTGCGAACTCCGCTTACGCTTGTGCGCGTTCGCGGAAGATCGACAAAATTTCTTCGGCCGAGGGCGCGGTGGCCAGGCGTTCGCGCACCGAACGATCGTTCAGGAATTTCGCAATCGAAGCGAGAGTGCGCAGATGCGTCTGAAATTGATTCTTCGGCACGATGAACAGGACGACAAACTTCACCGGTGCGTTATCCAGCGCGTCGAACTCGATTCCCGTGCTCGATCTTCCGAAAGCCGCGACGACTTCATCGAGCCGATCGGAGGAGCAGTGCGGAATCGCAATCCCGAAGCCGATGCCGGTGCTCATCGTTTCCTCGCGCTGCTTGAGCGAAGCAAGAATGCTGTCGCGATCCTCGGGCTTGATTTTGCCCAGGCTGACGAGCAAATCGATCAGCTCGACGATGGCCGGCCAACGCTCGGTCGCCTTCATCTCGGGGATGATTTGCTCGGCGGATAATAGGCTGGCCAACGACATGCAATTCCCCGTGGGAGCGAAAGCTTATCCTGAGGGTTTCGGATGACAAGCGGGATTTGGCCGGGGAGTTAACCCACTATTCCTCGCGCACTTTGTAGCTCAGATGCCGGTCGAGCAGCCAGCGAACGCCCAGGAGATCTCTCACTGTTTTTAGTCCCCGGCTGCCGAAACCGTATTTGGTTTGGCCAAAACGGCGCGGCCGATGATTGACCGGAATTTCAACGATGCGATATCCGCCACCCTTGACCAGCGAAGCCATGAAACGATGCATTCCTTTGAACGGAATAAATTCATCGCCGCATTCGCGCCGCATCGCTTTCAAAGTGCAACCGGTGTCGCGAATGCCGTCGCCGGTGTAGCGGCTCCTCACAAAATTGGCTACGCGACTGATGATCCGTTTTTGCATCGTGTCCTTGCGTGTCCTGCGGTAACCACAAACCATGTCGGCGCCTTTGGAAATCTCGGCCAGCAATCGCGGGATGTCGGCCGGGTCATTTTGCAAATCGCTGTCGATCATAACAACGGTAGCTCCGCGGGCGGCTTTGCAACCCACATATAAAGCCGCGCTTTGCCCCGTGTTCTTTTCAATACGCAGGACGCGAACATTAGTACCGTGCTCAATTTTCTCCACCGTGCGATCGGTCGATCCATCATCGACGAAGACGATCTCGTGATCAATGCCCGCGAGTGCAACGCGCAATTCCGATTGCAGGATCGAAATGTTCTCTTCCTCGTTGAAGACCGGGATGACGACGGAGACTTGGGGCGAATTCGTTGCTTCACTCATAGCGGCAGCGTTCGATATCCTCGGCAAAGGAAGACCTGCCACAAGCGGAGGCGATCGCCATAACGCCGCACTTCGATCGTGCCCACTGATTCTGTTGATTGAAAAGCCGCGCGAATATTTCGCGGCAGGTCGCCTTTGTCTCCGTCGCGGATGAAAAGCGCGCTGCGGCCGGTGAAAAGATTGACTCCTTTTTCTTCACTATAGACATCTTCGCCGGCCGGAGTGGCCTTGATCGGTGCGTCGACGAATTCATCGTAGCGCGGCCAGAACGAGAATTGATTCACCATGGCTTGCGACTCAATGATGTAAACCGGCGGATGTCCCAGCCCTTCCATCCGCTTGTCGCGCAAGTAAAATGAAATTTCCGATGCGCGATCGCGTTCGTCCGCGATCAGAAAAAGCTTTTCGCCCAACTTTGCTTCGAGATTTTCTCGAATGTTTTCTACCGCCGCGGTGGCCGACTTCCAGCCGCGCATCCGGTTGCTGGGATCGTTTCGTCGCAGATGAAAGCCGAAAGTGCGAAGCAAGTCGGTTTCGAGCGCGATTACGCTCATTATTAACCCGAGCAACAACGCAGCCGCCGCGCAACGGCGCAGCAGTAGACTGCCTTCGAGCCGCTCCTGCCAGAAATAGATCGCGAGCAGTCCCAGGCTGAGGAATGCGAGACCGTCCCAGTTTGGTGACGCGGCTTTGTTGATCGAAAGAAAAAAGTAGAAGGCGAATACCGGCAACCCAAACCACATCAGAAACAAAACTTTGAGCTGATGATTAACGCGCCGCCAACTGCGGATGACGGCCCAGGCCAGGGCCGCAAAAAGCAAAGGTGAATAAACGAGAAAATGTTGGCCAAGAAACGTAAGCAGCTCGGATGGGTGAAATCCGAAACCTTGATCGAGACTTCCACGCGATCGCAAATGCACCAGCGTGATCCAGGCGTGCTGCGAATTCCAAACGATCGGCGGGATCGTGCATGCGGCGAACAGGGCGAGCAACACGTATAAGCCAGGCCGCTTGAATTCTTGCCTTAAGCGCGGAACGAGTGCCAGGACGAGTAAAACAGAAATTAACTGCAACGCGTTCGTATATTTACAGAGGAACCCGAGACCGATCAGCAATCCGGTCGCGGGCCAATACCATGAAAAACTTGGCGACCGTTCGATCGCGATCCAGAACGTGAACATCGCCGCCGTCCAGAAGAAGATCGACAACGGATCGATTGTCATGACGAACGAACCGAGATTGAAGATCGGGGTTACATTCAGGGCGAGTATTGTCCATAGCCCAGCGTTTGCGCTGAACAATTTTCTCGCGAAATAAAAAAGAAGGAGACTCGTGCCGGCTCCGAGCACCGGGCTCCAAAAGCGCACGCCAAATTCGTTCGCGCCGAAAATTGCCGTGCTCGCGCGAATGGCGAAGGCGACGCCGGGACCTTTGCTGAAATAGGCGGGCGCGAGCCGCTCCGACCACATCCAATAGTGCGCTTCGTCGAAGGCAAGGTCGGTCGTCGCCAGGATCGACAATCGAACTGCCGTCAGTGCTAGAATAAATAGCCAGACTGCGCGCGTGGTACTCATTCGCCAGGATCGATGACCAAACTTCGATGACGCTCATAAACTGCCGGCACGAAGCGCGACGCCATCCATCGCCAAAGCAACTCAAGCAAGGCGAGGACGAGCAAAGTTTCTCCCGCGGCCAGAAACGCAGTCGCGAACACGTCGCTCGGCCAATGCGCCCCCAGATAAATGCGCGAGTAACCGATGGCCAATGTCATAATCCAGTAAAGCGAGCCGCGGCGACGGTAGAAAAGCGTCAAGCATATCGCCACCACCGTGTTGTTCGACATGTGTCCGGACGGGAAAGATGGACCTGAGTTATTGTGATCCGATTGATCGGAATAGCGGATTTTCGGTTTCTTGAACAACGTTAGGAACTCCGGCTGCGCTTTTTGTAACTCAACCATGCGCACGACTTGAACTTGTTTCGGACGGCGTCGATCGAAGGCCGATTTCAAAACACTAGTGCATTGTTCGGCGATGAGTAATGACAGGAGCATGCATAGGATACAAGCACGCGCCTTGAAACCGCCGAAGACGATGGCGAGGAGGACGGTTACAACCACCAGGGGTTTCCAGATTGCCGCGTTGCTGATCGCGGCCATGAACAAATCGAGAGCGGGATTTGTCCACCGTTCGTTGATGAGATGAAAAAGAGTCTGGTCCATCCTCGCGTTCACGATAAGTGATTCGTAAGTAACGTTAAAGGTCGAAGCATCAGCATTCGGCGTTGGACGTTGGACGTTGGACGTTGGACGTTCCGCCAACTCGCCGATGATTTCACGTTGCCTCATCCTCGCTCTCGCCCTGGCTCCTCTTGCCTCGGCCGAGCCCGCGCCATCCGCGCAAGAGATTCTCGCTTCCGTCCGGATGCGCCAGGCACAGCAGCAAATCGACCTGCAAGGACAGCTTCGCGAAAATGAAATCGTCGTGCCGTTTAAGTTGATCCAAAGCGGGCCGATCGTGCGTTACATCTTTTCGAATCCGGACGAGGCGCTCCAGTTGCAGCTCGGCGAAAAGGAATCGCGGCTCGACGAAATTACACGCGCCGGAATTGAGAAAATTTCCCCGGCCCAGTTCGACCACAAAATTCGCGGGACAAACGTCGCTTATGAAGATCTTGCGCTCAAATTTCTTTACTGGACGAACGTGGCCGTGATCGGCCAAGAGAATGTTCGCACGCGGAACTGCTGGAAGCTGCAACTGCGTCCGCCATCGCGCGACTCGCAATACGCCAACGTTCTCTTGTGGATCGACAAGGGGAGCGGCGCGTTGATGCGGATGGAGGGCTACGACGCGATGGGCCAGATGGTGAAGCGATTCGAAGTCATCTCCGCGCAGAAGATCGACAACCGCTGGTTTTTAAAACAAATGCGGATCGAAGAAATGCAGCCCGGCACCAACCACGTGCAATCGCGCACATACCTCGAGATCAAGAAATGATCTAGCAGCGGCTGTCTCAGCCGCAATTCTTTGGATCCTGCGCTCGCCGCGGCGAGCGCCACTATGGCTATTCTTCCTTTTGCGCTGCTTTCACGATCTGCGCGAAACTGCGCGGATCGAGACTCGCGCCGCCGACCAAAGCGCCATCGATATCGGCTTGCGACATGAGCTCGCGCGCGTTGTCCGGTTTGACGCTGCCGCCGTATTGAATGCGGATTTTATCCGCCGTCGTTTCATCGGAGATTTTACTCAGCGTCCCGCGAATAAATGCGTGTGCTTCCTGCGCTTGCGCCGCAGTTGCCACTTTCCCGGTGCCGATGGCCCAGACGGGCTCGTAAGCGATAACCGTTTCCAGCAATTCTTTTTCGCCGAGATCAGCGAGGCTGCCGCGCAATTGAGTCGATAACACTTTCTCAACTTTCCCCTTCTCGCGTTGCTCGAGCGTTTCACCGACGCAAACGATGGGACGCAAAGCCGCCTCATGCGCCGCGCGCACTTTGAGGTTCACCATTTCATCGGTCTCGCCAAAGAGCGAGCGCCGTTCGCTGTGACCGAGCACGACATAACGCACAAACAGATCGCGCAGCAACGCCGAGGAAATCTCGCCGGTAAACGCGCCATTCCGTTCCCAGTGCATATTTTGCGCGCCGACCTTAATGTTCTGCGCTTTGCCCAGCGATTCCGTTACTCTTGCGATGGCGGTGAACGGCGGAATGATGACGACCTCGACATCTAAAATATCGCCAAGATCGACCAGCAACGATTCCACGAACCGGGCCGACTCGGCCTGTGTCATGTTCATCTTCCAATTCGCGGCTACGATTTTTTTTCTCATTTCAGGGACAGGATTAAGAGGATTTTACAGGATTATTCGACAAGACAACGCCAGAACTAACTTCCTTCATCCTGTTAATCTTGTGAATCCTGTCTAGTCCTTCTCACTCAGAGCGGCGACGCCCGGCAGCTCTTTGCCTTCGAGTAATTCCAGCGACGCGCCGCCGCCGGTCGAAATGAAAGTCATTTTCTCGGCCAATCCCGCTTGTTGCACCGCGGTCACGGAATCGCCACCGCCGATGATCGTCGTCGCGTTCGATTTCGCCAGCGCCTCCGCAATCGCGAAAGTGCCTTCCGCAAAATCCGGAATCTCAAAAATACCGACCGGTCCGTTCCACAGAATTATTTTGGCCTTCGCGATTTCTTCCTGAAAAAGCGCAATCGTGGCGCTGCCGATATCAACCGCCAGCCAGCCATCATCAATTCCACGTTTCGGCGATAGTCGCGGGGTATTTTGAATCGGCGCGCCAGCGCGAATCTCCTGGGTTTCCACAACATCGACTGGCAAAACCAATTTCACGCCGCGCTTCTTGGCCAGATCGACAAGTTCGTTGGCCAGATCGAGCTTGTCGGCCTCGACCCGGCTCTTTCCGATCGGAATTCCCTGCGCCTTAAGAAATGTGTTCGCCATTGCGCCGCCGATCAAAATCGCATCCGCCTTTTCCATAAGCGCCTTGAGCACGCCGATTTTGTCGGAAACTTTGGCGCCGCCCATGATAACGAGGAACGGCTTTGCCGGATCATCGAGTTCTTCATGGAGATATTTCAGCTCCTTCTCCATCAGGAACCCCATGGCTGATTGCTTGATGAACTTTGTGATTCCCGCGGTCGATGCATGCGCGCGATGTGCCGTGCCGAACGCGTCGTTCACATAAATGTCGCCGAGCTTGGCCAGCGCTTCGGCGAACTTCGGATCGTTCGCTTCTTCCTCGGGTTGAAAGCGAAGGTTTTCGAGTAATGCCACATCGCCTTCCTGCATGTTCGCGATAATTTCTTCCGGCTCTATCCCGATCGTGTCGCGACTGAAGGCAACCGGGTGATTAGTGAGTGTGTGCAGATAATCGGCGATCGGCCGAAGCGAATATTCTTCGACACGCTGACCTTTGGGGCGGCCCATGTGCGACATCAAAATCGCTTTTGCCCCGTTCTCGCGCAGATAATTGATCGTCCGCAAGCTTTCGCGAATGCGCGTGTCGTCGGTGATCTGGATCTTGCCGGCGCGTTCCTCGGTCGGCACATTGAAGTCCACGCGCACAAGCACGCGTTTGCCGCGAACATCGATATCGCGAATAGAAAGCTTATTCATTGTGCGCTGTCATCGTTTCACTCGGGATGACATGCTTCGCGATTATTTGGAAAGCATCGCCAGCATCTCGACGCAGCGATTGCTGTAACCCCACTCGTTGTCGTACCATCCGACGACCTTCACGAAACGGTTCCCGAGCGTCAGCGTTATCTTGCTATCGAAAATGCAGGAGTGCGGGTTGCCGATGATGTCCTGTGAAACCAGCGGATCCTCACTGTATTCGAGCACGCCTTTGAAACTCTTGTCGGCGGCCGCCTTCTTGAATGCCTCGTTGATCGAATCAACCGTTGCGTCTTTCTCCAGCACGGCGGTGAAATCGGTGACCGATCCATCCGGTGTCGGCACGCGAAACGCGCCACCATTTAGTTTTCCCTTCAACTCCGGAATCACTTCGCCGATCGCCTTCGCCGCGCCCGTGCTCGATGGAATAATGCTCAACGCTGCCGCGCGCGCCCGCCGCAAATCTTCGTGCGGAAGATCGAGAATGCGCTGGTCGTTTGTGTAGCTGTGGATCGTGCTCATGAATCCGTGCAAAATGCCAAAATTGTCGTGCAGAACCTTGGCCAGCGGCGCGAGGCAATTGGTCGTGCAACTCGCGTTTGAGACGACGGTGTGTTTCGCCGAATCGTAAATCTGATCGTTGATGCCGATGCAAATGGTTGCGTCGGGATTCTTCGCCGGCGCGCTAATGAGCACACGCTTCGCGCCGCCTTTGTTAATATGCAGCTCGGCTTTGTCGCGACTGGTGAAGAAACCGGTGGATTCCAGTACAACATCGACGCCCAAATCTTTCCACGGCAGGTTGCCCGGGTCGCGTTCCTTCAGGACCTTAATCTTGTGGCCACGCACGATAATGTTCTGATCGTCGTAACCGATCTCGCCGTCGAATTTGCCATGCACCGAGTCCCACTTGAGCAGATGCGCGAGCGTATGCGTGTCGGTGAGATCGTTGATCGCGCCGACTTTTTGAACGTCTTTTTGCGCCATAGCCCGCAGAACATTGCGACCGATGCGCCCGAAACCGTTGATGCCGTAATTTGCCATAAGAATAAGGGTTGAAAGGTTAGACCGTTAAACGTGAAACGCTCAACGCTCAACATCCAAGGTTCAATCGCAGAACATTCAGCCTTGGGTGTTCGGCGTTCGGCGTTGGACGAGTTCTCGAATCGGTCGCGCGCGAAATAGCATTGTCATCCCAAGCGGGAGCGAGGGACCTCACCTCGGGTGATTGAATCTTCTTAGGTCGCGCGCTTGCGTGCACTTCGAGTGCGAGATCCTTCACTTACGTTCACGATGACAGCGAAGAAATGCTGGCGCACGCTTGGCCCGATCGCACATGAGGTGTTTATGGGGCGCGCTACATGGCAGGTTGTTGCTGGGTCAGGCAATGGAACGTGCCGAGCCCCCAGATTAATTCGCGGCAATCGATGCCGATGACGCGGCGGGTCGGGAAAAGCCTTTGCAAGATCGACAATGCGGTCGCGTCACCTGGATCGGCAAACGTTGGAAGAAGCACACATGAATTTGCGATGTAGAAATTGGCGTAGCTCGCGGGCAACCGTAGATCTTCCCGCACAATCTTTTTCGGCATCGGCAGGGTGACGATGTCGATCTTCATCTCGCGCAGCCGCGCGAGATTTTCTTGCAACGATCGGTAGTTTTCATCGTCGCGATTTTCTTCGACGACGGTGACGATGGTTCGCTCGGAAACGAAGCGCGCGAGATCGTCGATATGACCATCGGTATCGTCGCCTTCGATTCCGTCGCCGAGCCAGAGGATTTCGCGAGCGCCAAGAAAATCGCGCAAGCGTTGTTCGATCTGCTCCCGGCTCATTTGTGGATTGCGATTTCGGTTCAACAAACACGATTCGCTGGTGAGCAAGGCGCCGGCGCCGTTCACATCGATCGAACCACCCTCAAGAATCATGCGCGGATAAAAGACCGGAAGGTCTAGAATTTCCGCCACGCGCGTCGGCACAACTTCGTCGAGATCGCACGGCGGATACTTGCCGCCCCAGGCATTGTAATCCCAATCGACGACCGCGAGTTTGGGATCGGCATCGCGTGTTAGAAAAATAGGGCCATGGTCGCGGCACCACGGTTCGTTCGTCGGAATGCGATGAAATGCGATGCGGTTCATCGACAATCCGCGCAACACTTCTCGCGCTTCGGCTTCATGCGCGCCGTCACAAACGTTGATGCAAACTTGTTCCGATTCGATAAGCGCTTCGACCAGCGCGCGCAAGGTCGGCAGGACGCGATCGAATGAGCCGGGGAAACTGATCCCTTCGCGTCGCGGCCAGGAAAGCCAGGTCGCGGAATGCGCTTCCCATTCCGCGGGCATGCGGTAGCCGAGCTCGGCGGGAGTTTTGGCATTCCGATCCACTAAAGCAATGCTCAACGCTCAACGCCCAATGCTCAACTCGGAAAGGTTTCGCGACCAGACACCGAATCAAGATCGACAATTCCACTAACTGTATGTTGTCGATCTTGATGGAACGCGCGATCAATTCACACGGTATGCTCGCCAGACTTTCATTAATCGTCGTTCCGTTTTTGTTGGCGCAGCCGATCCGCGCCGGCGCGCAAACAGATTACGAAGAGAATCTGGTCATCGCGCCGGGCCGGTTTCCGGTCAACCACGGGTCGTCGATCGTGGAATTGTCCGACCATAACCTGCTTTGTTGTTGGTACGCGGGCAGCGAAGAGTGTGCGCCGGACATTAAGATTTTTTCCAACCGCTACGATCAGAGCGTGAAAACCTGGAGTGCACCGGCGATTGTCGCCGCCCATAACGAACGGGCGGAAGGCCGGTGGATGCGCACCAAGACATTTGGAAACTGCGCGCTTTTCGTCGATGACGAAAACGTTGTTTGGCTTTTCTACGCGGCCATGCCGATGGGCGGCTGGAGTTCGGCGCGCGTCGATTATAAAACTTCAAAGGACAACGGTCAGACCTGGTCGCAGGCGAAGACCCTCGTGGGAACATTTTGCAATCTTCCCCGGAACAAGCCGTTGCGATTAGGTCCCGGCAAATTCACCGTCCCGCTCTACAAAAACTTTGGGCATAAGTACAGTTACACCTGCACATTGACGGTTTCCGGCGGCGAAATTCGAAGCAAGACGTTCGAGAGAATCGACGGTCCGGAAAACACGCAGCCGACTCTGGTCCAGCGCAGTGAAAAAGAGCTGGTCGCGTATCTGCGCGACCCGACGTGGGAAAGCCTCATGTTTTCGCACTGCGACCCGTCTCAACTACAATGGTCGAGCGCGGAAAGGTTACAGATGCCGAATCCGAATGCGGCCATCGATGCGGTACAAACTAATGATGGGCAGACCCTGCTGGTGTACAACGACAGCAAGAAGGGCCGAAATCCGCTCAGTCTGGCTTACTCGGAAAACGGACGCGATTTTAAAAAGATTTGGGACTTTGAATACTCGCCTAGCGGTGGATCGTTTTCTTATCCGGCAATTATTAGGGCCGCTGACGGCAGCTATCATCTGACGTATTCGCACGAGCGGCGCAGCGCGATCAAACACGTCCACTTCTCGCAGGCGTGGCTCAATGAAAAAATCGCGGCAGTGCAAAGATAGGGACGCCGCGCTGCAGCGTCCGACGGTCAGCGCAGCGCGCTGACCCTACCAAACATCATTTGTTTTACGGAAATCGGCGGCGTCTGGCTAAGATCGACGATCGCCGTCTGCGGCGGCGCGTGAAAGGTGTGACAGGTAATGCATTCGGCGACGACCTTGCCTTGCGGACTGTGGCAAGTGACGCAGTTCGCTTTCGTCGGCATTAGCACGTCGGAAGTGTCATGACTTTGCGTGGCGTGATGGCAATCGTCGCATTTCACGCTCGAATGTTTGGCGTGATCGAAATTTGCTCGCACCATCCATCGATCGACCAGAATCGGTTTCGTGATTATTGGCGCGGTGTTCGCCACCGGTTTCACTTCGTGGCAAAAGGCGCAGCCGTAAAACGAACTACGTGTCGGCGAATTATCCTGACGCTGCGGTTTGTAGGGATCGGTGGTGAAGAAAACTTGACGTTCGAAGTCTTCGCCGGAGCGGACGCGCTCGCGCAACTGCGCAATCTGCTTTGCGACGAAACTCTGGATTTCGTTCGACCTGGTAATTCCCTTCTTTACGGCCAGGTCCGCATACTGCGTTGGCAACGAGCGCAAGAACGCGCGCACGGCGGTAGCGTTGCCGTGCGGCAACAATAACTCCGGATTTTTCGGATCGAACTGCAATGAATGACACGCCTGACAATTCGCGGCGAAACTGATTCGCTGCATGAACCGGCCTTCTCCGTCGGGTTTGTGGCAATAATTGCAATCGGGCTTCTGGCCGTTTACGAGCGGGATGTCGTTCGCAAAATGCCGCTGATGGTTGAAGCGGAGAACATCGGGATCGCGCGGCTTTGCGGAATTGATCTGAAACTCCGGGTGTCCATTCCAAAACGACGAAAAAACTTGGGTGTGTCCGCGCGGCGGCCGGGGCACCTCGAAGACGATGCGTTGCGCCGGTTGCGGATGCCGGTGGAACGCCGCCCAATTGAATTGCATCCCTTTCTGCGCGGCAGCTTCCATGGTTTCGCGATTGTTGTGGCAGGACGCGCAGTTCGAGCTCGCGACCAATTTCATCGGGCCCGGCCCTTGATGTTCCTGATGACACGCCGAGCAGGAGCGATTCTGCACGACGTTCGGCTCATGGAAGGTGTGATGCGTGTGACAGGTCTGGCATTTTTGGTCGATCAGTTCGAAGGCGATGCCGTTTTGAAAACGTTCTTTCACGATCGCGCGAAATTTTTGCGGTGTGAGTGGGCCGCCGGTCATGAGTGCCTTGTCGTGACAACTCGCGCACTTGTCGCCGAACGACGCATGGTCGGCGGAGATCTTCCCTGAATTAAAAAAAGTTTCGCGACTGCGCGTTTGAAAAACCCAAATCGCGATCAGCCCGCCAAAGATTGAAATCACGCTGACCAGACGGCGTGCGCGCCGCCACGGATGAACTTTTTTATAATAGCCGAGGTTGCCTTTGTAGCGCTCGGCGATTTGCTTTTGCGTTCGGCTCGGTGTTGCCATGGCCGCTCAATAATAGAAGAGCGTCACGAACGCGTGCCACGCCGTGAGCATCAACAGCAAGAACGAAAACGGCACGTGCACGAAGAGCCAGCCGTGCAGCCAATGTTGCATCTTGGTTTGCAGGTCGAGCAGGCGGCGCTCGTCACACCACGCCTGGATTTCGTCCACGCGTGGATGGTAGATTTCCGCGATGCGAAGCCGGACAAAACGAAAAGTGTCTTCGGAAAATCGCGGATTGCCGAGCCGGAATTTCTCGCCGCGCTTGGCCGACAGGTAAGGAATAACTTGTCGATCTAAGAATTCGACGAGCGCGACTTCCGAATCTGAATCAGCGGACGCTGCCGCGGACACAATCGGTTTTGGTGCGACCGGCGCGACTGGTTTCGCGACGGGAGCCGTTGACTGTGGAACTGGCGTCGGCGGTGCGGCGACCACCGCGGATTCTGTTTTGTCAGCCGGCGATTTCAACGGGGCGCTTTCCGTGCCGGCCGGGACCTGCGTGCCTTCGGGTACTCGCGCCGTCGGCGTGCCCATCGTCTCGCCCGGGTTGAGCGGAGGCGGCGGAGTCACGCGAGCTTCTGCCGGTGCCGCGGCTTCTGGCGTCGGCGGTTGGGAAATTGTTTCGGGGGGGGTCGTTTGAGTTGTCGCCGCATTCGCAGCGGGCGCTGGTTGGGTAATCGGCGCAGCGGTGATTGTCGATCCTACGGCGGTTTTCGCGCGCGCCGTTGGTGTGCTCAAGTCAGCGGCGGTTGAAGCCATCGGCGCGGAACCGGCCGTCACCGCTTTTGCGGGGCTCGGTGCGGGAGCACCGGCGTCGGTTTTGGCCGGCGGCGCGGGCTTGAAGGAGTCGCGCATCTTTACGGCCGCGGCGGCGAGTTGAGCGCAAATGTGCGGAATTTGTTCGAACACCGTTTCGGCCGGCAATCGCTCTTTCATCAGTGCCGGCATTTGGTGCTGCAAAATCAGTCCGTAAATTCCGCTGATCATGACGATGGCGTAGAGCAGCATCAGCAACGTTGTCATCGGGCCGCCGAGCCGAAATCCGCTGTGTAAAATGACGAGTGGAATCGTGAGCAGCGTCAACCAGATGTGCGCGCGCAACCAGCGTTGCACCGTGCCGATGCGCCAAAGCGGGATTTTTTTTCGTAAACTGAGGAGTGCCGCGAAAATGAAAATCGCGAACGAGACCGCACCGAAGATCAAACCGAGCGGCGTCCCGCCGACACTGCGGTGATCGGACGGTTTCTGAATTAAATATGCCGGCAGATGAATTCCCGCCGGCAATTTCTCCGGATCAAAGTTTGCCAGATAAAGAACGATCGCGCCGGCCGTGGCGGCGCAAACGAAAATAAACCAGGGCACGTGAGCGCGATTAAGAATGCGCATGGCAAGAACTCAGTGAGTGTGGTGCGTCTGGTAATGCCGCGGCGACCATTGCTTCTGCATCATTTCGTCCTGCGCGACGAGCGCATCGCCGAAGAAACGTTGCGGATCGACTCGTTTAGCGGCGTCGTGCGGACAGGCGTAGACGCAGCTCGGCGTGGAGAGCTGCGTGCAAAGATCGCAGGTGTTCGCTTTATAGACGGTCGTATTTTTCTTCTCGATCTTGATCTTGGGCGGAACGCCTTCCTGCGTTGATTTGACCTCGGTCTTCACTTCCTTGATTACCTCGAGCGGATGCATGTTGATGTTTCCGTAAGGACATAACTCCGCGCATTTGCCGCAGCCGATGCACCAATCTTCGATAATGATCTCGAGATTTTCTTTGCGGCGGATCGAACCGACTGGGCATTGCGTCATGCAAAGGGGATCTCGGCAAGATCGGCACGCAGTGGCGACAAGGAAATGGTCGTAGCGCAAACCGTCGCGCAGCAAACGCGACACGCCGTCGTGTGCGGTGGCGCACGCGCGCACGCAGGCATCGCAGCGCGTGCAGTTATCGAGATCGATGAGAAGAAGATTCTGCGCCTCGAACAATCCTTGATTGAGGAAATCATCCAACTGCAAGCCGGCCGGAATCACTTTCTGCCGATCCACGGCCATACGTGCCGTGGCCACGGGCTCGAGTTGTGCCCGCACATCGGGAAACGTTTCGAGCATGAGATTGAAATCGTCCGCCGGAATTTTCACAACATCGACGGCGTCGAGCGCGGAACAGGTGGCCGTGCGTTTGATCGCGCGGAGCAAACCGATCTCGCCGAAGTAATCGCCGCGACTCAAATAAGTGCGCACCATTTCGCCGCCCGGCATCGCTTGCGCCACACGCACCATGCCTGAGCGAATGAGATAAAATGCGTCCGCATCTTCGCCTTCCTTGCAAATGACCTGGCCCTGGTTGTAGGAAACGAGCTCGACGTTCTCTTTCAGGCGCTGAATGAACTCTTCGCTCAACGTGGCGAAGAGCGGCACGCTGCGCAGATGATTGTTGAGCGAGCGTTCGCGATATTTGTTTTCGAGCTCCGCTTTGAATGAAGTGCCTTTGAACGTGGGCATCTTCACCTTCGATGTGGCCTTTGACGCTTCCGACACCTGTCTGTTGCCGACGAGCATGTCCAGAATGACGCGCAGCATTTCGACCATCACGCACGGTTCGCGCGCCTGCACCGTGGCCGAGCGCGGTTGATAAGTGCGACAAGTCATTTCGCCGAAAAGATCGCCGGGCCCAAGCTGCGCCAGCGGCCGGTGCATCGGAAGGTCGACACTTGCGTCGATGCCGATGAATCGCCGCTGGCCCGCTTCCGCGCGACGATCTTCGGTGTCGTCGGTCAGGAAACTTTTCATGCGCGCGAAACGGCGTCCGAAAAAACCGCTCTGTGGCCGGGTGCGCAGATGCGCAAGCGGATTGTTGATGAAAATATCGACCGTGCCCGAGACGATGTAATAAGCGGTGGATCCGAATTCGCCCTCCTCGCAAACAATTTCGCCTTTGCGGAACCGATGCAGAACGGCGGCGCCTTTCGCCCAATTCTCCAATTGGGCGCGCGCGACCTCTTTGAGCGCGGGCAAATACTCGATGAGCTGATCGATGGTCAGCGGCTCGCCTGTCGTGAGTTTTTCAACTGTGTCCGCCATGTGCGCAGGTGAACGCCAATGATAGAGCAGCGCCTCGTCGCGGTGGAAGCTATTTCACCGGCTTGCTGTGACTCCAAGAAGTCTCCCTAGACCCGGTGTTGTGAAAAGCCGGAGATGCCGATCTTGCGATCGGCTAATCATTAATTGAACTCGCCATCCCCCACCGCTGTCATCCCGACTCGCGCAGACGACGAGGGACCTCACACAGGCTCCGAGGTCGCTCATGTGCCGCTCGTAAACACAATCTTCGAATGCGAGGTTCCTCGCTTCGCTCGGAATGACCGCTAATATAAGCTGCAGTCATGCATAAGCTGCCTTGCCTCATCGTTTCATTTCTAATTGCTTGTTCCTTTGGGGAGACTTCGCGCGCCCAGATCGATCGCATTACGGGAAAGAATTTTGCGACCCGGTCTGAAGTTGTGGCGCGGCATGGGATGGTTTGCACGAGCGTCCCGGCGGCGACGCAAGCCGGACTCGACATCTTGAAACACGGCGGCAGTGAGGTTGATGCCGCCATCGCCGCGAACGCGACGCTCGGCTTAATGGAACCGGTTTCGAATGGAGTCGGCGGTGATTTATTTGCGATCGTTTACATCGCAAAAGAGAACAAGCTTTACGGGTTGAATGGAAGCGGACGTTCGCCTCTCGCTTTGAGTTATGAACAAATGAAGGCGGAGCTCGCGAAACTGAAGCGCGAAACAATTCCGCCAACCGGCATGCTGCCGATCAGCGTTCCGGGAGCGGCCGATGCCTGGGCCGAGCTGCACAAAAAATTCGGCAAGCTCAAGCTCTCGGACGATCTCGCACCGGCGATTCGTTACGCCGAGGAAGGTTTCCCCGTCACCGAACTGATCGCGTACTACTGGGCGTTCGGTCCGCGCATTTATAAAGGTTTACCCGGTGCCTTCCTTGAAACTTATACGCTCGATGGCAAGGGCAACACGCCGGCCAAAGGCGACATTTTCAAAAATCCGGCGCTGGCGAAAACGTTGCGATTGATCGGCGAGAAAGGGCGCGACGGTTTTTACAAAGGCGAGGTCGCTGACAAGATCGACAATTTCATGCAGGCGAATGGCGGCTTTTTGCGCAAGGCCGACTTTGAAAAGCACACATCGACGTGGGTCGATCCCGTCTCGACCAACTATCGCGGCTACGATGTTTTCGAGCTGCCGCCGAACGGCCAGGGCATCGCTACGCTTCAGATGTTGAACATTCTCGAAGGATTCGATTTGCATGCGATGGGGCGCAACTCACCCGAGACGCTGCACGCGATGGTCGAAGCGAAGAAGATCGTTTGGGCTGATCGCGCGAAATTTTATGCCGATCCTGCATTCGCGAAAATGCCGCTGGCTGGTTTGCTTTCGAAGAGTTACGCGGCGGAACGGCGCAAGTTGATCGATCCAAATCGCGCGGCGAAAAAGGTCGAAGCTGGCAGTCCGGCTCTGAATCAGGGCGACACGATTTACCTGTGCACTGCCGATGACGAAGGCAACATGGTCAGCCTGATCCAAAGCAATTATCGCGGCATGGGTAGCGGCATCGTCGTGCCCGGACTGGGCTTCATGTTCCAGGATCGCGGCGAACTTTTCTCAATGGAGCCCGGTCACGCGAATGTTTACGCGCCCGGCAAACGACCGTTTCACACCATCATTCCCGGCTTTGTCATGAAAGATGGCAAACCATGGGAAGCGTTCGGCGTGATGGGCGGAGGCATGCAACCGCAAGGTCACGTGCAAGTACTCACCAACCAGATTGATTTCGGGTTGAACGTGCAGGAAGCCGGCGACGCTTCGCGCTGGCAACACGAAGGCGACAACGAGCCGACCGGCGAAAAAATGACCGAATCCGGTGGCTACGTTGAAGTCGAGAGCGGCATTCCGTACGAGACTGTGCGCGAACTGCGCAAGAAAGGTCACGATGTTCGCTTCGACGTCGGTGGCTACGGCGGTTATCAAGCCATCAAAGTCGAAATGCACGACGGCCAGCGTGTCTACGTTGGCGCGAGCGAATCGCGCAAAGACGGCCAAGCGGCGGGATATTGATGCGATGCAGTGGTGGCGTGTCGCACGCAATCTCTAGTTTCTGGCCGCTGCCTCTACAGATTTTTCAATTCTTCGTTCGTTTCGGCAAAGGCGTTAACGGCGAACTCCAAATCTTTCCGCGAATGCGCGGCGGAAACCTGCGTGCGAACGCGGGCGGTGCCGTGCGGGACGACAGGATAGAAAAAGCCGATGACGTAAACGCCTTTCTCGAGCATGCGCGCCGCGAACTTCTGCGACTTTGCGGCATCGCCAATCATGATCGGAACAATCGGATGCGTGCCGGGCTTGATCGTTAGGCCGCGTTCGGTGAGTGCGGCGCGAAAATACTTCGTGTTTTCTTCGAGCTTGTCGCGCAGTTCGGTTGAGGCGCTCAACAATTCGATCGCTTTCAACGATGCGGCTACCACCGGTGGCGCGATGGTGTTGGAAAACAAATAGGGACGCGAGCGTTGCCGCAAAAGGTCGACAATCACCTTGCGGCCACTTGTGTAACCGCCGTTCGCGCCACCGAGCGCTTTGCCGAGCGTGCCGGTGATAATGTCGATCTTGCCCATTACGCCGCAGTGCTCGTGCGTGCCGCGACCGGTCTGGCCGAGAAATCCAGCGGCATGCGCGTCGTCGATCATGGTGAGCGCATTGTATTTTTCGGCGAGTTCGCAAATCCCGCGTAAATCCGCGATCGTTCCATCCATTGAAAAACAACCGTCCGTTGCGATCAATCGGAACCGCTCGCCGCTCGCCTCGCGCAATTTCGCTTCAAGATCGGCCATGTCGTTGTGTTTGTAACGAAAGCGCTGCGCCTTGCAGAGCCGAATGCCGTCGATAATGCTCGCGTGATTCAATTCGTCGCTAATTACGGCGTCGTTTTCACTGAGCAGTGTTTCGAACAAACCGCCGTTTGCGTCGAAGCAAGAGGGATAAAGAATCGTGTCTTCGGTCCCGATGAATTTGGTTAGCGCGGCTTCGAGTTCTTTGTGAATGTCCTGCGTGCCGCAAATGAAACGTACGCTCGCCAGGCCGAAACCGTAGGTATCGAGCGCTTTTTTCGCCGCGGCGAGCAGTGCCGGATGATTGGCCAAGCCGAGATAATTGTTCGCGCACATGTTGAGCACGAGCTCGCCGCCGGCGAGCTCGATCTTGGCGTCCTGCGGACTGGTAATGATGCGCTCAGTCTTATAAAGACCTTGCGATTTTATTTCTTCGAGCGTTTGCGAAAGCTGCTTTTCGAATTCCGCGAGCATAGTTGATCCACAGATTACACAGATTTCCGTAGATTAGAAAAAAACGAATCCCAGAGAAGGCGAGCCACGGATGAACACGGATTTTTACAGATAAGGGGGAGATCGGCTCAAGCTATCCTTATCCGTGTTTCATCCGTGGCAAAAAATTCTTTCGAAAAAGACCTTGCAGAGGGTTGTGAATAACTGTTAATAACTCCGGCGATCCGAATTGAGACCTTCTGAAATTCGATTTCTTCTTTCTGCCGCATTCGCGGTGATTGGCGCCCTTGTCTTCTCTTCCTGCGAAACGGGCAAAACCGCGCGAGCACTGCCAGCCTACGAGTCGCCCCTGCACCGGAGCGATTTCCAAAATGTGCGCACGACGGCGTACACGCATACTGAAGCCGATCACACCCAATATACCAATCACAACGCGCTCGGCGGCGAATTGCACGCAGCCGGTCCGGCGATCCATCGCGCGGAAAATGTAACGCGTGCGCGAGCAATCTCGGATAGCGACGATGATTTCCAGCGGGTATCGAACTCGGGCGCGTCACTGCAACCATTTTCATTGGAAGAGACAAGGACAACGACGCGCGTCACCAAAACGGCGCACGGCGCGAAGCGAGCCATCGCGGTGACAAGGCGGCCCAAGATCGGCAGCGCCGCGGCAGATTGGTCGCGCTGGCCGGTAGGGACGACATTCCGTTTGCTTTCAACGGGGCAAATTTACCGTGTGGATGACTACGGCTGGGCGTTGTCAGGCCGCAACACGATCGATCTCTACATGGCCACGCGAAGCGCGATGAACAGCTGGGGGGCGCGCCAGGAACCGATCCAAATTCTACAATGGGGCGATCCGCAGGAGAGTTTACGTTTCCTCACGCCGCATCAGAACTACAAACATATCCGCCGGATGGTTCTGGAATTGCAAGGCAACGAGCAGGAAGCGGCAGTGCTCCAATGAGCTTCCATCTTTCACTAAGAAAACCGAGAGAGGGAAAAAATTAAGAGTTTGGCCTTGCGATCTCTGCGTTGGTGGCAATCCCACAATCGAATATTCTCTAACGCTGCGATTTGGCGTTTCGCTCAGATCGCCTGCGTTTTGCACATACGACTGTCGAGCGGGCCGCAATAGATTCCTCTATTTCGCTCGGAGTGACAGAAAAGGAGTCTGCGGTATCCGCGCAATCCGCTGTTTGAACTAACGCTCGGCCCACTCGAGCACGATCTTGCCGGAGTTGCCGGATTTCATGAGCTCGATGCCTTCTTTGAATTGGGTGTAGGGAAAGTGCTGGGTGATGACAGGTGTGATGTCGAGACCGGACTGGATCATGGCGGTCATTTTGTACCAGGTTTCGTACATCTCGCGGCCGTAAATTCCTTTGATGGTTAACGCGCTGAACACAACGAGGTTCCAATCGATCGCGGCGCTGCCGGGCATGATGCCGAGCAACGCGATTTTGCCGCCGTGAAACATCGCCGGCAGCATGTCGGTGAACGCTTTTGGGTTGCCGGACATTTCGAGCGCGACATCGAACCCCTCTTTCATGCCCAGCTTGTTCATCGCCTCGGATAATTTTTCGGTACGCACATCGAGCGCGAGGGTCGCGCCCATCTTGCGGGCAAGGTCGAGACGATACGGATTGATGTCAGTGATAACGACGTTGCGCGCGCCGGCGTGTTTGCAAACCGGCACAGCCATACAACCGATCGGGCCTGCGCCAGTGATGAGGACATCTTCGCCGACGAGATCGAACGAGAGTGCCGTGTGAACGGCGTTACCGAGAGGATCGAAACAGGAAAGGACGTCGAGTGGGATCGAGGGATCGGCATGCCAGACGTTTGATTGCGGGATAGAAACAAATTCCGCCCAAGCACCGTTGCGATTCACGCCGACGCCTTGGGTGTTCGGACAAAGATGACGGCGGCCGGCGAGACAATTGCGGCAATGTCCGCAAGTGATGTGGCCTTCGCCGGTGACGAGATCGCCTTTGGCGAATCCTTTTACGCGATCGCCGACAAGATCGACAATCCCGACGAACTCGTGCCCGATCGTCATCGGCACAGGGATCGTCTTCTGCGACCACGCATCCCAGTTATATATATGTACGTCGGTCCCGCAGATCGAAGTCTTGAGCACGCGGATGAGCACGTCGTCATCGCCGACGTTGGGAACGGGAACTTCTTCGAGCCAAAGCCCGAGCTCGGCTTTGCTCTTCACCACCGCCTTCATCTTCTTCTGCACGAGAAGAAACTAGGCAAATCATCAAAGCAGGAAAGCAGGAAAAAATTGGTTGGAAGCCTGTGCTCCCATTCTCTTCGTGCAACCCACTGATTGTCGATCTACGCGCGTTCTTCTTGCGCTCGTTGCGTTCCTTCAGGATGATGCCGGCTGCATGCCCGCGACGCTTGAGCAAGCCGCACCGAAAGGTTCCATCTCACGCTCGGTTTTCATTCTTCGATTTCTGAGCACGATCGTGCTCTGGTCTGTCGCGCTAGTCATCGCGTTCTCCGGTTACGAATTGGCGTTCCATTTATTGATCTGTCTGTTCGGGCTGGTGGCGCTCTGGGAGTTCTACCGCATGCTCGACCACAAGGGCCTGCCGAATTTCAAGATCGTCGGAATGATCTGCGGCGCGGTCATGTTGGCGGGGAGTTTTTATTACTTCTCGAGGATGGGCCCGGCGCGCTCCTACGATTTTGAACTCGCGGTCCTCCTCTTCTTTTTACTGACGGTCTTCACGCGGCAAATGTTTGCGCGCCTGCGCGACGACGAGCCGCTGCAAACGATGGCCTACACGTTGTTCGGGCTTCTTTACGTGCTCTGGCTTTTCAACTTCATGACCAAAATAGTTTACCTGATTCCGCGCTCGAGCGCCGGCGCGGTAACGGGACAGTTTTACTGCCTGTATTTGATCGTGGTGACAAAATTCAGCGACATGGGCGCATATCTTGTCGGCAGCATCATCGGGCGGCACCAAATGATTCCGCACATCAGCCCGAAAAAAACATGGGAAGGATTTTGCGGCGCGCTCGGGTTGTCATTGTTCGCGAGTCTCGCGCTCTTTCGACTTATGCCGGGTCACTTGTCGATGTTGAATTGGACACATGCGATTGTGCTCGGCTTGATCCTCGGGTTCGCGGCGGTCGTCGGCGACCTGGCGGAGTCGATCATCAAACGCAGCACCGGCGTAAAAGATTCCGGGAATTTTCTGCCGGGAATCGGCGGCGCGCTTGACTTAATCGACAGTCTGTTGTTTACCGCGCCACTCCTGTTTTTCTACCTCCGGCTTGTAATTCGCGTTCCGTAGAATTTCTGACAGGATTTCCAGGATTAAGAATTTCTTCGATCCCCGTTTAATCCTGTAAATCCTGTCTGTTTATGAAACGTAAACGCGTCGTTATTCTTGGCGCCACCGGTTCGATTGGCGAAAGCTCTTTGAAGGTTGCGCATGATATCCCGGACCGAATGGAGATCGTCGGAGTCGCGGCGAACAAGAATGCGGAGAAACTGGCCGTGGCGGCGAATAAGGTTCGCGCGAAGGCGGTGTGTCTCGTCGACGAAACCAAGATCGATATCTTGCGTAGCGCGTTGGAGTACAAGCCACAGATTTTCGTAGGCGAAAGTGGACTTCTCGAGATCGCGTCGATGGCCGATGCGGACATGGTGCTCATCGCAATTGTCGGAACGGGCGGATTGCGTCCGGCGCTTGCCGCGATTGAAGCGGGGAAAGATTTGGCAGTGGCGAGCAAAGAGATTCTCGTCATGGCCGGCGAGATCGTGATGCGTGAAGCGCGCGAGAAAGGCGTTCACGTTTTGCCGGTTGATTCGGAGCACAACGCGATCTTTCAATGCCTTGATGGTCGTGCCTCGGATGTGCGTCGCATCATCTTGACTGCGTCGGGTGGCCCGTTTCGGGAAACGGCAGCGAAGGATTTTGAGTCGATCACAGTGGAGCAGGCGCTGAAGCATCCGACTTGGAATATGGGCCCGAAAATCACGATCGATTCGGCAACTCTATTTAATAAGGGACTGGAGATGATCGAGGCGCACTGGCTCTTCGGTGTAGAGATGAAGCGCGTCGAAGTAGTGATTCATCCGCAAAGCATTGTCCATTCGATGGTGGAATTCGCGGATGGATCGACGCTCGCGCAATTGAGCTATTCGGATATGTGTTTCCCGATTCAATACGCGGTCACGTGGCCGGAGCGCGTGCCGAATTCGTTGCCGCCGCTCGATTTCGGAAAATTATCGAAACTCGAGTTCGCAAAGCCGCGTTACGATGATTTTCCTGCGCTCAATCTCGCCCGCGAGGCCGGCGAGACGGGCGGAACTTTGCCCGCCGTTTTGAATGCGGCCAACGAAATCGCGGTCGCCGCATTCCTGGATCGAAACGTGCGTTTTCCGCGCATCTGGCAGATGGTTGAAGGAGTCATGAACCGGCACTCGACCGTTGCGCATCCGGACCTTGATGAGATATTGCGGGCCGATCAGTGGGCCCGCGAGGAAGCGCGCCGGCTCGTCGGAAAATAGAGTTATGATTCTGCACATCGCGCGCGTCGTCCTCATTCTGATTGAGGTCCTCGTTCTCTTTAATTTGCTCATCGTCGTGCATGAGGTCGGCCACTTTCTGGCGGCGCGCTGGCGCGGTCTTTATATCGAAAAGTTCGGGATTTGGTTCGGCAAACCGCTCTGGAAAAAAACGATTAAAGGGGTGCAATACTCGCTCGGCTCGTTGCCGTTCGGCGGGTTCGTGGCGCTGCCGCAACTGGCGCCAATGGACATCATTGAAGGCAAAGCGGATATGGATCGGCAAGAGCTCCCGCCGATTTCCGCGCTCGATAAAATTATCGTGGCGTTCGCGGGACCACTCTTCAGCTTCGGACTGGCGGTGTTATTCGCGATCATCATCACCGCGGTTGGAAGGCCGGTGAGCGAATCGGAATCGACGACGACGATCGGCTACGTAGTGCCCGATTCGCCGGCGGCTCAAGCCGGCTTGAGGCCGGGCGATAGGATTCTGGCGATCGACGGCGAACCGGTTTCGCGCTTCGGCGGAATGGGCGACGACAGTATTTCGTGGCGGATTATTCGAAGCGAAGGCGACACGATTGCAATCACGGTAGTGCGCGATGCGCAAACACTGACGGTCGAAGCCAAGCCGATTGTTCCGCAGACAAAGCCGTGGATGCGCAAGGCGCTCCGGCAAATCGAGATTTATCCCGCCGAGACGCCGGTCGTTGCTAAAGTAGAACCGGACAGTACAGCTGCGCGGTCAGGCTTGAAACCGAATGACTCCATTGTCGCGATCAACGGTCAGCGGTTGTATCACATTCTCGGCATCGCCGATTTCATCCGCGACCACTCTGCAGAGCAACTCACTCTCACGGTTGAGCGCGGCGGCCAGACCGTTCCGTTGCCGTTTAGTCCGGGTAATCCAAAGATCGGCTCCGTTTTCAAAGACAGTCCAGCGGATAGCGCGGGATTGAAGGAGGGTGACGAAGTTGTTGCAGTTGATGAGCAGAAGATGCCGAGCGCGCTCGCCATTTCCGATTACGTCAAACAGCACTCGGGTCAGCCCGTCAGGATGGCCGTGAAACGCGACGGGAATATGATGACCGTGACGGTCACTCCCGAAATTCCGGTCGGTGATAAAATCGCGCGGATCGGAATCGCCTGGGACGAAGACTACGGAATCGCTTTGGATGCTTACGGAAAACTCACGCGGATGCATCCCGGGCCGATTGAACAAATTCGCGCCGGCATGATGTCGATCGTGAACACGGTCAGCGCAATCGCTTCACCCAAGTCGGACGTGAAGCTGCAGCACATGAGCGGACCGGTCATGATGCTGCGCGTGTATTATGTGATGTTTGAAAACAGCGAAGGCTGGCGCATGGCGCTCTGGTTCAGCGTGGTGCTCAATGTCAATCTCGCCCTGCTCAATTTGCTGCCGATTCCCGTGCTCGATGGCGGTCACATTGTTCTCGCGATTATCGAAGCAATTCGCCGCCGGCCAGTGAACATGCGCGTGCTCGAAGTAATACAAACGACCTGCGCCGTATTGATCATCGGGTTCATGGTCTATATCGCCTTTTTCGATGTGCAGGACTTGTTCGGCGGGAGAAGAGACGGGCCGAAGTTTGTTCCGAAATCGACGCCGTCAAAATCCGCGCCGAAATAGGCGGGATTGCGCGCCTAGTTTCGTTCCCGTAGATTTGCGGCCGCGTGAAATATTGCGCTGATCTCTTTCGTTACCAAAGACGTGCGACTCGCGAAGTTCGAGTCGGGAAAGTTGGCGTCGGCGGCACGAATCCAATTCGAGTCCAATCGATGATCACGTGCGACACGATGGATACAGAGGCTTCCATCGCGCAGACGATGGAATTGGCCGCCGCAGGTTGCGAGATCGTGCGAATTACCGCGCCGACGGTGAAAGACTCACGCAACTTGGAAAACATCGTCAAAGGTTTGCGGGAGCGCGGATGCGATGTGCCGATTGTCGCCGACATCCATTTCAAACCGGATGCGGCGATGGAAGCGGCGAAATGGGTGGACAAAGTCCGGATCAACCCGGGCAATTACGCCGATTCGAAAAAATTCCTTATCCGCGAATACAGCGACGAGCAATACACGGCGGAGCTGCAACGTATTCGGGAGCGTTTCGCGCCGCTGGTCGAGCTTTGCCAGCAGCGCGGGATCGCCATGCGCATCGGCACGAATCACGGCTCGCTCAGCGATCGAATCATGAATCGATACGGCGACACGCCGCTCGGCATGGTGGAGAGCGCGTTCGAATTCGCGCGGATCGCGCGCGATCTCGATTATCACGCGTTCGTCTTTTCGATGAAATCGAGCAACCCGAAAGTCATGATCGCGGCTTACCGATTACTGGTCGCGCGATTGGACGAAGAAGGCCCGGATTGGAATTATCCGATTCATCTTGGCGTAACGGAGGCGGGCGAAGGCGAAGACGCGCGGATCAAAAGCGCGATTGGGATTGGATCGCTGCTGGCGGATGGGATTGGCGATACGATCCGGGTTTCATTGACCGAGGATAGCATTCATGAAATTCCGGTGGCGAAGGCGCTGATCCAGAATATTAGGAAAACGCCGAGCCCCGAGCGCCGAGCGCCGAATATCGAAGTTTCGTTTGATCCGTTTTCGTACCAGCGACGAGCGACGGAGACGATTGAGCGAGATGGAGTGCGTGTGGGCGGAGAAGAATTGATGCGCGTAGTGATTCGAGAGGCGAGCTTCGAAAAGATAGCGCACAAGATCGACAAGATGGGCGATTACAAACCCGAGATCGTTTACGAGAACGCGCAGATAGAGGAAATCGATCCGCGCGACGAGAGTTCGATTGCACGGCTAAATGAAAACTCGAGAGCGCGCTTTGTTACTGTGAAGGACGATATCGATCTTGCGGTGATCGCGGCGTTTCGTTTGCTGGCGGCGAAGCTGCACGCGCGACATCCGATTCTCTTAAAGGATGTTTTTAATTGCGGATTGCGGAGCGTGGATTGCGGAAAGGATTTTCTGAACACGCTGCTGACGGCGGCGACAAATATTGGCTCGTTGCTGTGCGATGGAATTGGCGACGCGATTCTCGTCCAGGGCGAGGAAGCGCCGGGGCAATCGCTGCGGCTATCTTATAATATATTGCAGGCAGCCGGTTCGCGGATTTTCAAGACCGATTATGTGGCGTGTCCGTCCTGCGGACGGACGTTGTTCAATCTGCAAACAACCACGGCGAAGATCAAAGCGGACACGTTGCATCTCAAAGGCGTGAAGATTGCGATCATGGGTTGCATCGTGAATGGACCGGGTGAGATGGCGGACGCGGATTTTGGTTACGTCGGCGGCGCGCCGGGGAAAGTGAATCTGTATGTGGGGAAGACGCCGGTGAAATTCAACATTCCCGAAGCGGAAGCAGTGGATCGGTTGAAGGATTTAATTCGGGAGCATGGCAAATGGGTTGAGCCGGCGTCCGCGGCGCCAGCGCTGGTTTGAATGTCGCGCGAGCCTTGGCTTAGCGTTGACGCTTTTGGCGCTTTTTCCCTAAACTCGTGGCTTCAACGGAATGCTGCGAATAACACTCTGGCATTGGCATATTATTTTCTCTCGCCAATTCTCAAAACACACTTCTTGCAATATATGAGTTATCGATCTTGAATACGAGGCGACCAATTCGCGTCGTAATCCGAGGACAATTAGGAAAAAATATGAAGCACAAACTTGCAGTACTTGTGGCCGCTTTGCTCGGCCTGAGCGGAATGCTGACAACAGTGGAAGCAATCAGTCTTAACATCGAGGTCGGCGATCGAGGGTTTTACACTCACGGCGGGGGATACTGGGATCACGGCGTTCATTATTGTTGGGTTCCAGGCCATTGGCGGAACCATCATCAGTTCTGGGTTCACGGCCACTACGTCATTTGCTAGGGCTAAAAGCTATTTAGACTTTTCGTTCTCGCGTTCCCCGATTTCAATAGTCGGGGAACGCCGAGTCGGTGGGCTGTCTTTGCTGCGCGGCTTACCGTTGTTTTGTGCCCATTTCGGTGGCAAATCGCGTGTGGATTTCCCGCAACGAGCAAAATTTTCATAAAGGCTAAAAAAAGGCTTGCACTTGCGCGGGCGATTTCATATCACGGCCAGACTGCTTAGCTTGCAAAGGAAAAAGTTCCAAAGGGAAAAGTTAGTTAGGGGCACGCATCAGTTGTGGTCGCAAAAGGGCGGCCATGCGAGTGAGTGTGAGGCGGGAGTCAGCTAAAAAATTAGAATTAACAAAATGAAGAAACATATCTCTGCGATTGCAATGAGTATCGTTGCTTTGACGGCCCCCCTCTCGCTAAACGCAAGTCAAATGCGGCTGTTGCAATCCGACCCAAACGCCTTGCTACCTGACCCAAACGTTGTTTATACAGAAATTGGGGACGCCGGGCAAACCATCGGCACCGCTCAAAGCACCGGCCCGATAGGCGGCCTGGCGCTCACTCAAATTTTCGGCTCCATTGGTAGCATTGGAGATGCGGACATCTATATAATTTCGATTAGCAATCCGGGAGCATTCTCCGCCACCACGGTCAATTCGCTGACGGGGACCAGCGGTCTGGACACGGCGCTTTTTCTTTTCAATTCGAGCGGCCGTCCAGTCTACTCAAATGACGACGATCCCGGTGGATTGAGTCTGCAATCGACCCTTCCAGCCGGCAACGCGCTTGGACCAGTTAGCGCCGGTACTTATTATCTGGCGATCAGTCTTTCCGGAAGTGAGCCGGTCAACTTTGCTAATCAGCTTCTTTTTGCCACAGGAGCTTCGACAGCTGTGCTCGGACCAAATCCAAGCGCGACCGGTCCAGAAGTGAACTTCGACTCGAGTTTGGTAGATCCGAGCTCTGCTATCGGCGCTTATGAAATCGATCTAACCGGCGCGGCCACCGTACCGGAACCTTCGACCATCGCGTTGTATGTGTTTGGTGCACTCGGGTTCCTTAGGATCGGGCTGCGACGTCGCAAATCCTCCGTCTAGAATAACCCAGCGGCTTCTTTGCTGACGATCGGCTGCCAACAAAGGCAGCGGTTTCGCGCGTGGCGGACTTGACGAAAAAGTTTCGCCAAGATCTTTTCCGAATGCGTCTTCAAAAATTCGTGGGCTTTGTCGTTGGGCTATTTACGGTCCCGAGCCTTGCGGGATGCGAGAAAAAGAGTGGGGAAGCGATGGTTCTTGAGAAAGAGCACATTGTCGCAATGGAGACTCCACCTAAAAATGAGCAAGCCGCGAGTCCGAATAAATCAGCGACGAATGATGATGCGAGAGTTACCGAGCTTGGTAAGAACGACATCACCGTGGAAGTTGGCTGGCCCTCAAAACGAATATTCCAAAAATTCCAAACGGATTGAAGTGATTTATGTTTTAAACATGCTTATACCTCTAGCAGACAGGGCTTTATAAAGCTTAAAAAAAGGAATTGACGATTCTTCCAAAATTTCGTCTTCTTACATTCTTCAGGAAAACCAGAACACGACAAACACAACCTAACATGAAACGAATTATTGGCTCTCTATTTGCCG
>OBLU010000081.1_pt1 | contig 83237 bp, 76 predicted proteins | sample 1518681 | NCBI WGS metagenome assembly OBLU01 (sample SAMEA3539304, study PRJEB22396) | soil metagenome | biome: tundra; feature: field; material: soil | place: USA | collected 2010-05 | depth 0.15 m | reverse complement strand
CTGAGCAGAACATAAGCGGCGATGGTCAATGGCAGTAAGATGCCGACCGCAGGCACGTCCTGCGGCCCGCGCCGCCAGATCGCGAGACCGAAATACAGCCGCGCCAGCGCAGCCAACGCCGCGCTAGCGCGCAGTCGGGGGGCAAGCATTGAGGAACACAGCAGGCATGTCGGAGATTATCAACGACACGACGGGCCTCGCACAGGTCTGTGAGCAGCTGCAAGCGGCCAATGCCATCGGACTGGATACGGAATTCATGCGCGAGCGGACCTACTTCGCGCAACTATGCCTGCTGCAGCTCAGTGTCGATGATGATGCGTTCTGCATCGATACCCTGGCGCTGCGCGACCTGAGTGCGCTGCGCGCCTCGATGGGGGCGGCGCAGGTGCCGAAGGTGTTGCACGCGGCGCGACAGGATCTGGAGGTGCTCTCGCCCGCGACCGGGCCGGTGATCGGGCTGTTCGACACTCAGGTCGCGGCGGCGCTGATCGGCCTTCCGGCGCAGGTTGGTTATGCCGAGCTGGTCCAGCGGCTGTTGTCCACCAGCCTGCACAAAACCGAGACACGCACCGACTGGTCGCGCCGCCCGCTCAGCCACGCGCAACTCGCCTACGCACTCGATGATGTGCGCTACCTGCTGCCATTGCGCGACCGCCTGCGCCAGCGACTCGAACAGCTGGGCCGCTGGGGCTGGTTCGAGCAGGAAATGGCCGAGCTCGACGCGATCGGCTCGTTCGAGGCCGATCCGCAACAAGCCTGGCGCCGCTTCAAGGGTTTGGTCGATCTCGACCCCGAGCGCCAGCGTCTCGTGTGTGCGCTGGCCGCCTGGCGCGAGCAGCGCGCGATCAGCGCCGATCGGCCGCGCAATTGGATCCTGCCCGACGCAGCGTTGCGGGACATCGTGCTGCGTGCGCCGCGCACCCTGGCGCAGCTCGAGGCCGCCACGCCGCTGCCCGAGGGCATCCTCAACCACAGCGGTCCGCAGATCCTGGCGGTGATTGAGGCCGCGCAGTTGCCGGACCGGTTGGCACCGCTGCCGCAGCGACGCCGGCCGGACCCCGCTACGACCGAAGCGGTCAGGAAGCTCTCGCAGCTCGCGCAGCAGATCGGACGCGAACTCGGTATCGCGCCGGAGATCCTGGCGACCCGGCGCGAGATGGAGCGGCTCGTGTCCGGCGCGCGCGACGGTGCCGTGCTCGCGGGCTGGCGGCGTGAGGTCATCGGCGAGCGACTGCTCGGCGCGCTCTAGGGGGCGGTCTGCGGCGCGTGCGCCGAAGGCTGGGCCGGCGGCACGGATGAGAGTGTTGCGACCAGACGTGCGGTCACTTCTTCCACCGGGCCATCAGCATCGATGGTGCGCAGCAGGCCTTGTGCCGCGTAGTGTTGCGCCAGCGGGCGGGTCTCGCGCTCGTAGACCTCCAGCCGCCGCCGCACCGTACCCTCCTCGTCATCACGCCGCTGCACCAGCGGCGGGTGATCATCGCAATGATCGCAACGCGGCGTGCTACCGGACGAGGCATCATGGAGGTTGAACACGCGCCCGCATTGTGGGCAAGTGCGCCGGCCCGAGATGCGTTTGATGATCTCGGCATAATCGACTTCGAACAGGACGACCGCGTCGAGCGGGGCGCCGATGCCCGCCAACATGGTGCGCAGCGCCTGTGCCTGGGCAAGGTTGCGCGGGAAGCCGTCCAGGATGAAACCGTGCGCGGCATCGCGCTCGGCGAGCCGTTCGCGGATAATTCCCAGCACGATCTCGTCGGCAACCAGCTGCCCCGAGTCCATCGCGGCCTTGGCGCGGCGACCGTACTCGGTGCCGCGCGCCACGGCGCTGCGCAGCAAGTCTCCCGTGGATATCTGGGGAATGCCGAAACGCTCGACCAGTCGTTGGGATTGGGTGCCTTTTCCCGACCCCGGGGCCCCCATAAGCACGATACGCATCCCCGAAACACTACCGACCGGCGCCTTCAAGGTCAAACCGGTGCAGGCTTCGCGCTGCCGCTGCGCGACCGACAGACATCGGGGCCGCGCCCAAGGTATGCTCGCGCGGCGCCGCTGAACCGGCAGCATCAGGGCTCCCCTAATGAATACCAAAAGACCTACGGCTCCGCCTCGCAACGCTTTGTATGCCCAGTCCGGCGGTGTCTCGGCCGTCATCAATGCTTCGGCTTGCGGTGTGATCGAGACGGCGCGCAAGCACCGGCGTCAGATCGGCAGGATCTACGCCGGACGCGACGGCATCATCGGCGCGCTGACCGAAGACCTGATCGATCTGTCGCGCGAGAGCCCGGCGACCATCCGGGCCCTGCGCCACACGCCGGCGGGGGCATTCGGCTCCGCGCGCTTCAAGCTCAAGAGCCTGGATCAGAACCGAGCCGAGTACGAGCGGCTGATCGAGGTGTTTCGGGCTCACGATATCGGCTATTTCTTCTACAACGGCGGCAACGATTCCATGGACACGGCATGGAAGATCTCGCAGATCGGTACCGCCTTGAATTACCCCGTGATCTGCGTCGGTATCCCCAAGACCGTCGATAACGATCTGCCGATCACCGATTGCTGCCCCGGCTTCGGCTCGGTGGCCAAGTACGTTGCCGTGTCGACGCTCGAGGGCGGGCTCGACATCGCCTCCATGGCCCGCACTTCGACCAAGGTGTTCGTGCTCGAGGTCATGGGAAGGCACGCGGGTTGGATTGCCGCCGCCGGCGGGCTCGCGGGCCGCAAAGCCGCAGAACCGCCACACATCATCCTATTCCCCGAAATCACCTTCGAGCAGGCGAAGTTTCTCGAGCGCGTGCGGCAGTGCGTCGGCGATTACGGCTACTGCGTGATCGTGGTATCCGAGGGCGCGCGCTACCGGGACGGCAAGTTTCTGGCCGAGTCCGGAACGCAGGACGCATTCGGCCACACCCAGCTCGGCGGCGTCGGCCCGGTGGTGGCGAACATGGTGCGCGAGGCGTTGGGCTACAAGTATCACTGGGCCGTCGCCGACTATCTGCAGCGCTCGGCCCGGCATATCGCCTCCAGGACCGATGTCGAGCAGGCCTACGCGGTCGGCAAGGCCGCGGTCCAATACGCGCTGGCGGGAATGAATGCGGTGATGCCGGCGATCAAGCGCCTTTCGTCCAAGCCCTACCGGTGGAAGCTCGTTCCGGTTCCCCTCAGTGAGGTGGCCAACGTCGAGAAGAAGCTACCGCGCCATTTCATCACCGACGACGGCTTTGGGATCACCGCGGCCTGCCGGCGCTATCTGGAGCCGCTGATCGCCGGGGAGGATGCCCCACCCTATCGCGACGGCCTGCCCTGCTACGTGCGCATCCGCGGCGTCTCGGTTCGGCGCAGGCTCAAGACCACTTTCAAACTCTGAACTGCAGCGGTCGGCACGCCATCGTATGATATATTTCGCGGCTATTTTTGGCTGGGCAACGGACCTAAGCTCGGTCCATTCCGGCTTGCAAAACGCCAATATAGACATCTGGAGGGGATTGCATGGGTGCCACGAACTGGCTCTGGATGGCAATAGCCGCGGGCGTAGTCGCCGTGCTCTACGGCATCGTGTCGGTGCGCTCGATCCTCGCGTTGCCGGCCGGCAACGAGCGCATGCAGGAGATTGCCGCGGCGATTCAGGCCGGGGCCAAGGCCTACCTGAATCGCCAGTATATCGCGATCGCGAGAGTAGGCGCGGTGCTGTTCGTTGTGCTCGGATTCGCGCTGAACTGGGTCACGGCGGGCGGTTTCGCGGTCGGTGCGGTGCTGTCGGGACTGGCCGGCTACATCGGCATGAACATCTCGGTACGCGCCAACGTGCGCACCGCCGAGGCGGCACGGCACGGACTTAACGCTGCGCTGCAAGTGGCGTTTCGCGGCGGTGCCGTGACCGGCATGCTCGTGGTCGGTTTGGGATTGCTCGGCGTGACGGGCTACTTCGCATTTCTGCGGCCTACGCTCGGCGATGCCGCGGCACTGCATTCACTCGTGGGCCTGGCCTTCGGCGGCTCGCTGATCTCCATTTTCGCACGCCTGGGCGGCGGTATCTTCACCAAGGGAGCCGATGTCGGCGCCGACCTGGTAGGTAAAGTCGAGGCCGGTATTCCCGAAGACGATCCGCGCAATCCGGCGGTGATTGCCGACAACGTCGGCGACAATGTCGGGGACTGCGCCGGCATGGCGGCCGATCTGTTCGAGACCTATGCGGTCACGATCGTCGCGACCATGCTGCTCGGCGGACTATTGATGCCGGAGGCAGGCTCCGCAGTGCTGGTCTATCCGCTCGCGCTCGGCGCGGCCTCGATCATCTCCTCGATCGTCGGAACATTTTTCGTCCGGGTTGGCGACGGCGGCAAGATCATGAACGCGCTGTACAAGGGCGTTATCGTCTCAGGGCTGATCTCCGCCGTCGCGTTCTGGTTCATCACGCGCTCGCTGCTGCCGGGGCAGCTCAACGCGCTATTTGGCTGCGCGTTGATCGGTTTGGCGCTCACCGCCGCGATGATCACGATCACCGAGTACTACACCGCCACCGAGTACGGCCCGGTGCAGGGCGTGGCGGCGGCCTCACAGACCGGTCACGCCACGAACATCATCGCCGGCCTCGGGGTCAGCATGAAATCCACGGCCCTGCCCGTGCTCGCGGTGTGCCTGGCGATCTGGGGCTCCTACAGTCTCGCGGACCTGTACGGCATCGCCGTGGCCGCAACCGCGATGCTGTCGATGACTGGCATGGTGGTGGCGCTGGACGCCTATGGACCCATCACCGATAACGCCGGCGGCATCGCCGAAATGGCCGATCTGCCCAAGTCAGTGCGCAACATCACCGATCCGCTCGATGCCGTCGGTAATACCACCAAGGCCGTGACCAAGGGCTACGCGATCGGCTCGGCCGGCTTGGCCGCCTTGGTGCTGTTCGCCGATTACACGCACAACCTGGCGGCCCACATGGCCGACACCGGCCGCGCCATGGTCGGCTTTTCGCTGTCCGACCCGGCCGTCATCATCGGCCTGTTCATTGGCGGATTGGTGCCCTACCTGTTCGGCGCGATGGCGATGGAGGCGGTCGGCCGCGCGGCCAGCTCTGTGGTCACCGAGGTGAGGCGCCAGTTCCGTGAGATCCCCGGCATCATGCAAGGCACGGCCAAGCCCGACTATTCACGCGCCGTGGATATGCTCACGCGCGCGGCGATCAAGGAGATGATTGTGCCCTCGGTGCTGCCGATCCTCGTGCCGGTCGTCGTTGCCTTCGGCATGACGGCGCTCATGGGTCCGGGGGCCGGCATCAAGGCGCTTGGCGGTCTGCTGATCGGTACCATCGTGACCGGACTGTTTGTGGCGATCTCGATGTGCACCGGCGGCGGCGCCTGGGACAATGCCAAGAAATACATCGAAGAGGGTCATTTCGGCGGCAAGGGTTCGGATGCACACAAGGCCGCGGTGACCGGCGACACGGTCGGCGACCCGTACAAGGACACTGCGGGGCCTGCCATCAATCCGCTGATCAAGATCATCAACATCGTCGCGCTGCTGCTGGTGCCGCTGCTCTAACCCTCGCGGTCCATGTTAGGCCGATGGCTTGTGTTGGCGGCGCTGCTGGGGCCAGCAGTTCTGCCGCGCATGCCTGCGCTAGGCGCGCACGATCGCGTGCTCGTGATCGCGCCGCACCCGGACGATGAGAGCCTGTGCTGCGCCGGCCTGTTACAGCAGGCCCTCAAGCAAGGTGCGAGCGTCGGGGTCGTATGGATCACGGCCGGCGACGGCTTCGAACTCGATGCGATGCTGGTGGAGCGTACGCTGTGGCCCGGTAGCGCAGGCATGCGGCGCCTCGGAGTTCAGCGTCTGCGCGAGGCCCAGACGGCAGCCGATGAACTAGGTGTGCCGCGCGCGTCGCAATACGTGCTGGGCTATCCCGACCGCGGCGTGCTGGCGCTTGCAGGCGATTTCTACAGCCGGCCCTATCGTTCGAAATATACCGACTCCATCGCCGTGCTCTATGCCGGCGCCCTGAGCGTAGGCGCAAGCTATACCGGCGCCAATCTCGAGCGCGATCTCGAGCGCGTGATCGCGGAGTTCCGCCCGACGCTGGTACTGGCCGCAGCGCCGCAGGATCGCCATCCGGATCACAGCGCCAGCGGCGCGCTCGCGCGCCGAGTGCTCGAGCGCCGGGGCGAACTCGGTGAATTGCACTATTGGATTGTGCACGCCCCCAATTGGCCGCGGCCGCTGCGGCTTGAGCCGGATCTGGCGCTGGCGCCGCCGGCCGAGACGTCCGCGCTCGCGTGGGAGTCGTTGCCGCTGACCGAGGCCGAGCGAGCGCGCAAGCTCGCGGCACTGCGCGATCATCACTCGCAGATGCAGTTGATGGCGCCGTTCATGAACTCGTTCGTACGCGCCAACGAGATCTTTGCTCCGGCGCGCTAGCCGCAGTGGCTAGGCCGCCATGGCCAGACGCTCCGGGCGCCCGACCGCAAACCCCTGCAGATAATCCACGCCCATCTGACGTGCGACATCCATGGTGCTCGCGTCCTCGACCTGTTCGGCAATGACCTTGAAGTTCAGCGTGCGCGCGAGCCGAATCATGGCCGTCACCATCGCTTGATTCACCGAGTCGCGCGCCAGATTCTTGAAGAACGAGCCGTCGATCTTCAGGTAGTCGACCGCCAGGGTCTTGAGATTGGCAAATGAGCCCAGGCCGCTGCCGAAATCATCGAGCGCGAAGCGGCAGCCCATGCCGTGCAACACGCCGACGAAGCGGCGCGCCTGTTCGAAGTTGGCGACCACGGTGCTTTCAGCGATCTCGAAGCAGATCTGCATCGGATTGGCACCCGTTGAATCGAAACACTCGACCACGAACTCGAGAAACTGCGCATCCGCGAGCGTCTGTCCGGAAATATTGATCGCGATGCTGCGTTTGGGCGCCAGCGCTATGGCGCCACGGCCGAGCGCCGTCAAGGTCGTCTGCACGACCCAGCGATCGATGAGTCCCATGAGCCGGTAGCGTTCGGCGGCACGCAGGAATTCGAGCGGCACGAGCTGCTCGCCGAGGTCGTTGCGCAGGCGCACCAGCACTTCCATGGCCGGCCCTTCGTCGTTGGCGGCATAGGAGGCGACGATCGGCTGGCAATAGAGCTCGAAGCGGCTATCGCGCAGCGCGGCTTGCAGCGTCTGCAGCCAGTGTATTTCACCGCTCTGACGCGCAAAGACCTCATCGCGCGCCGAGTACACGGCCACGTGACCGCCCTGGCGCTTGGCGACGTAGCAGGCGGAGTCCGCCGCCGCCAGCAGCTCCTCGATGCTGCCGCTGTCACGCGCGATCTCGACCAGACCGATGCTGACCCCGACGTTGAAGATCTTGTCCTTCCAAACAAAACGAAAATCCTTGAGCGCGCGGCAGACGTCGTCGGCAATCTGGCGCGCCTTGTCCAGCGGGCAGCCCACCAGCAGCATGCCAAACTCATCGCCGCCAATACGCGCGACCGTGTCCGAATCGCGCACCGCATCGCGCAGGATCTTGGCTGTTTCGCGCAGCATGGCATCGCCGGCCTGGTGGCCGCTGCTGTCATTGATGCTCTTGAAGCGGTCCAGATCCAGGTAGCACAGCACGTGGGTGCTGTCGCCGCGACGCGCGATGTCCGTGGCATCCTGCAGCCGGCGCTCGAAGTCGCGGCGATTGAGCAGCCCGGTCAACGCATCGTGCGTCGCCTGATACGACATCTGCCGCGCCAGACCGCGCACTTCCGTCACATCGTGCAGCAATACCACCACGCCAATGCTCTCGCCGGTTTCCACGCGGATCGGCGCCGCCGACAACTCCACCAGGCGCTCGCCGTTGACCGAGCGAATCAGCAGTGCGCGGCGCCCGATGTTGAGCGGCGTACCGACCGCGAGCGCCTGCCTGACCGGCTCAGTCAGCAGTTTGCGGTCGGAGTCCTCGACCGCGCGCGCAACCTCATCGAGCGGCTTGCCGGCGGCGGCCGCGGCATCCATGCCGAGCAGGCGTGCGGCCGCCAGGTTCAGATGCTCAACCTTGCCCTCGTTGTCGATCGTGATCAGTGCTTCCGGCAATGATTCGAGCGCCAGCCGTGCGCGCGAGCGGCGCTCCGGGGGCTGCAATGCCTGAACAGCCTGCGTCGGCAGGACCTCCACGCCCACGACCAGCAGTGCCTGCTCGCCTTCGTGCTCGATCGGCCAGGTCGAGAGCTCCAGGCGCGCGCCATTGCCCTGAGCGCCGGTCAGATCCACTTCGTAACGTTCGGCGGCCGCCTCACCGGCAAGACGCCGGCGCATGTTGTCTCCGACCAGTTCGGCATATTCCGGCGGCACCAGATCCTCGAGACGGCGGCCGATGAGCTCATCGACCCGGCAGCCCACCAGGCTGGCGAATTGCGGATTGGCGTAGCGGATCGACTTGCCGTGAATCATCACGGCTTCGTGCACGCGATCACCGAGCGCACCGATAGGCGCACTGATCAACGGCAGCTGGTCGACGGCCACCGAGGCGCGTGCCAGCAGATGATTAACGGCGGTGACCAGCACCGCGAGTTCGGGCTGATCGGTCTGCAGTTCGATGCGGGTCTTCAACGAGCCGCCGATGGCGGTGCGCTGAACCTGTCGCGAGACTTCCTCCAGTGCAGTGAGTTGCCGTCGCTGGAGGAAAAACAGCACCAACAGCAGCAGTGCGGCAACACCGAATAGCAGGCAGAGCAAGGCAATTATCGACATCAAGGTCGTCTGTTCAAGCGATGCTTTCCTTGGGAGAAGGGCCAAGCTCTGCCATCGCCTGCGCCAGCAGCATAGCCGAGTACGAGGCAACACCCATGGCATTTCACCATATCGTGGCGGCAATCGCCCTTGGCAGATGCGACAAAAACCCTTAACGTGCCCCCGTAGCGAGTTCGGGATTACGTTCAATGCTGACACAAGTCGCCCGCGAGCAGATGATCGAGCAGCAGGTGCGCGCCTGGCACGTGCTCGATGAACGCATCCTCGACGCGCTGCGTGCTGTGCCTCGCGAGCGTTTCGTGCCCGAGCATTGGCGCGAACTGTCCTTCGCCGACTGCGAGATTCCCTTGCCGTGCGGCAAACGCATGTTGCGGCCGATGCTGGTTGGGCGATTGCTGCAGTCGCTGGCGCTACAAGGCGGCGAGCAGGTGCTGGAAGTAGGCACCGGCTCGGGTTATGTCTCAGCTTGTCTGGCCCAGCTCGGCGGCCAGGTACGTACGCTCGAACTGCACCCGGAAGTCGCCGAACTGGCGCGCGCTAATCTGAAAGCGATCGCGGACGCCCCAACCGTTGAGGTCATCAACGCCGACGGCATGCAGCTCGACGAGCCGTCACGTTATGACGCCATCGTGCTGACGGCCTCCCTGCCGATCTACCAGCCGCGCTTTGAGCGCGCGCTCAAGCCCGGGGGGCGCCTGTTCGTCGTGGTCGGCACCGGCACGCTGCAGCGTGCGAGCCTGATACGCAGCGCCGGGGCAGGCGAATACAGCAGCGAGCCGCTGTTTGAAACGTGCATCGAGGCCCTCGAGGGGGCGCCGCGGCCTGCCGCCTTCGGCTTCTAGCGTATGGCGAGCGTCCCGGAGATTGCGCCGCAGGAACTCAAGCGCCGCCTCGATGCGGGCGACTCCCTCACGGTGCTCGACGTGCGCGAGCCCTGGGAATGCGCCATCGCGCGCCTGCCCGGTACCCTCAACATCCCGCTCACTGAAGTTCCATCGCGTCTGGGCGAGCTGGACAGCGGTGCCGAGATGATCGTGATGTGCAAGGCAGGCGGTCGCAGCCGCCGCGCCGCCGAGTTTCTGTCGGCTTACGGCTTCGGGCGCGTCGCCAATCTCGCCGGCGGGATCGACGCCTGGGCGCGTGACATCGATCCCAGCTTGCCCACCTACTAGGGTCAGCAACGGGGTGGCTTCATGAAGGCTTCCTGGATGCTCGGCGTAGTGTGCGCCTGCAGCACGGCCAGCGCCGCGGTGACGGATCTGCTGCAGGTCTACGATCGGGCAACGGTCACCGACCCGTTGATTCAACAGGCCGCGGCGACGCATCTGGCCGTACGTGAGACCCGGACTCAGGCGCTGATCGGCCTGCTGCCGATCGACCTGAGCGCCAACAAGTATTGGCAAGGTGTCGGCAGCGTCCCGGTCACGCTCCCCGCCACCGCGAGCTTGACCCTGGCCGTCAATCTATTCTCGTGGAACAGTTGGGTGGCGCTCAAATCGGCCGATGCGACGGTGGCGCAGGGCGAAGCGAATTACCTGGCAGCCCAGCAGAGCCTGGTGCAGCGCGTGACCTCGCAGTATTTCGGCGTGCTCGCCGCGCAGGACACACTGAGCGCGCAGCAGAGCGCGTTGCAGTCGGTACAGATCCAGCTCGATCAGGCCGAACAACGCTTCAACGTCGGCCTGATCGCTATCACCGATGTCGAGATCGCCCGCGCCTCGCGCGACAGCACCAACGCGGCGGTGATCGCCGCCAAACGCGCGCTCGCGACGCAGCAGGATCTACTGCGCGCGATCACCGGCGACAGCTACACGAGTCTGGCGGGGCCGGGCGACGCTATGCCTCTGCTGACCCCGCAACCCGCCAGCGAGGACGCCTGGGTGACGACGGCCATGGACCAGAACGCGAGCCTCATTGCCAGCCGCATGGCCTCAGAGATCGCACGCGATGGTTTGCTGGCGGCCTATGGCGGTCACCTGCCCACGATCGGCATTAACCTGTATCGCAATTGGGCGCTCGAGCGCGGCAATTTCACACCGCCGGCCGAGGCCGAGAGCCTGCTCGGTACCCTGACCCCGTTCACCGGCAACTCCGATACCATTTGGCAGGTCGGAGTCTCGGTGCCGATCTTCACCGGCGGCGCGACGCAATCCAAGGTGCGCCAGGCGCGCTACACCTGGGACGCCGCGAAAGCGGGTCTGGACTACACCTCGCGTCAGACCGAGGAGCAGACCCGCGATGCCTACCAGGGCGTGATCAGCCAAATCTCCCAAGTGCAGGCGCTGAAACAGGCGGTGCAATCCAGTCGTGTGTCGCTGCAGGCCAGCGAGGCCGGCTACGCGGTCGGCATCAAGACGGCGGTGGACGTGCTGACCTCGCGCGAACTGCTGGTGCAAGCCGAAACCAACTACGCGCAGGCGAAGTACGGCTATCTGGATGGCATCGTGTCGTTGCGTCTGGCGGCAGGCAGTCTCGACCGGCACACGGTCGAACTGATCAACGGCTGGCTTGGCGAGCCCAGCCCCCAGCCGCCGAACTCAACCCCGCCTCCGGCCTCGGGGCCGTAGCTATCCACCGGCAGGCGCCCCGCCGGCGGGCCACATCAGCGTATCAATCAGCCGCAGCAATTTGCCCAACGCGCCCCGATGGGCATCGATCGCCAGGCGGGCCGCCTCGCCCTTGACCGCGCGCCGGTCGGCATCGCGGAGCAAGCTCGCGAGCGCGACGGCCAGCTCATCCGCATCATGCACCGTGATCAACGCGCCCTGCTGCGCGAGGGCGTGCGCAATGTCGGGACTATTGAACTGCTCCGGCCCAGCGAGCACGGGTAAGCCCAGCGCCGCGGGCTCGAGCAGATTGTGACCGCCGATCGGCACCAGGCTACCGCCGACGAAGGCGACATCGGCCGCCGCGTAGAACTCGAGCAGCTCTCCCAAGCTGTCGAGCAGCAGCACTTCATGGCTGCTATCGAGGACCGCATCGGCCCGCGGGTCCGAACCGATGCTCGAGCGGCGCACGCAGCGAAAACCCTGGGCGGCAATGGCCGCCGCGGCGGCCGGGAAGCGCGCTGGATGGCGCGGGGCCAGGATCAGCAGCGCCCGCGGTTCGCTGGTGCGCAGCTGCCGGTGTGCTTGCAGCACGATCGGCTCCTCGGCGGGATGGGTACTGCCCGCGACCCACACCGGCCGCCCGGCGCCGTAGCACGCGCGCAATAGCGCGCCGCGCTCATAGATGTCGGCGGGCAACGTCCGGTCGAACTTGATATTGCCGGCCAGCGTCAGACGTTGTGGTGCGACCCCGATTGCGGCAAAGCGCTCGAGATCGGCGGCAGTCTGAGCCCCTACCCAGACATTCGCGGCCAGCGCGGCGCGCATGAGTCCCGGCAGGCGCTGATAAATTCTGGCGCTGCGGGCCGAGATGCGCGCACTGGCGATCAGGGCCGGTACCCCTGCGCGGCTGACCTGATCGAGCAGATTGGGCCACAGTTCGCTCTCGATCATGATCAGCAGCCGCGGTCGCAGCCGCGCCAGACAGCGGCGTACGCAGCCCGGCAGGTCATAGGGCGCGTACCGCACCTCGAGTCCGGGCAGCAACGCGCGCGCGCGCGCGCGACCCGTCGGTGTCGCACAGGTCAACGTGATTTCGAGCCCGTGTTCGCGTTCGCGCAGTGCTGCAATCAGTATGGCGGCGACTTGCACCTCGCCGACCGAGACCGCATGCACCCACACGCCGCCGCCGGCGCGGGCCGCCCCTAGCCCGAAGCGCGCCGCGCCACCGCGCCAATAGTCGCGCGTGCGCAGGCCACGCCACAAAATAATCAGCGTTGCGAACGGCAGTGCCAGGTAGAGCAGCAGCGTATAGAGGCGACGCATCCCTACGCAGCCGAGGCCTGCGAAACCGCTGTGAAATAGCCATCGAGCAATGAAGCCCAGTCGGCATCGGAAAATCGCTCGGGCGGCAGGGCGTCCGTGATCTTTTCGATGGAGCGGCGCAATCGCACCAAATTGCCGTCGCACCAGTAGCCCGGATGGCGCAGCTGGCCGCGATCGAAGTCCAGCAGCCAGACCTGCTCGTTATCGTCCAGCAGCACATTGTGCGCATTCAGATCGGCATGATAAATGCCATCGTCGTGGAAACGGCGCAGACAGCGGCCAATGGCAATCCAGCTGGTCAGCGCCAGTGGCACGCAGCGCAGTCGCGAGGCGAGCGAGCGAGCCGCCGGGATCTGCTCGGTCAACAGATCCGCGGTATAGCTGAAGCGGCCGGTGCGGCAATAGCTCGCTGCAATCGGCACCGGCACCGGTAGACCGGCACGGCGCAGCGCATACAGCAGGTGCCACTCGACGTACGAGCGCGTGAGCGCCTCGCCGTGCCAGAGGTAGCGGTCCCGCGACAGGTGCGCCATCCAGCCGCCACGCCGGTAGTGGCGCAGCACCAGCTGCCGCGCGTCGGCCTCGATGAACACGGCCGCACCGCGTCCCTCGGCCGTCTCACGCACTTCGCCGCGGCGCGACCACCACAGGCGATCGAACCACGAGGCGTCGGCGTTGCCCGCGCGGGAGGCGTCATATAGCATCGCGCCGCCGCGAATCGGTTTGTGCCGCACTTCAGCCCCGATCGGCCAGCGCAAAGATTGCCGCATGACTCATCCCATTACGCCGCCCGCGAGCCTGTGCATTCTGCGGCTCTCGGCCATCGGCGACACCTGCCACGTCGTGCCCGTCGTGCGCACGCTGCAGCGCCTTTGGCCGACGACACGGCTGACCTGGATCATCGGCCGTACCGAGGCGCGTCTCATGACGCTGCTGCCCAATATCGAGTTTATCACCATCGACAAGCGCGCCGGGCTCGCGACCGTGCGAGCGTTGCTCAGCGCGCTGCGCGGCCGTCGATTCGATGTCTTGCTGCACCTGCAGCTGTCGCTGCGCGCCAGCCTCGCCTCGCTCGCGGTGCGCTCGCAGCTGCGACTGGGCTTCGACCGCGCCCGCGCGCGCGAACTGCAATGGCTGTTCACCAACGCGCGCATTGCGCCGCGAACCGATGAGCACGTGCTCGACAGCTTTCAGGGTTTTCTGACGGCCTTAGGCATAGAGCCCGGTGCGCTCGAATGGAATCTGCCGCTGCCGGCGCAGGCGCGCGAATACGCCGCCCGGCTGATCCCCGATGCGCGCCCGACCCTTATCGTCAGTGCCTGTTCGAGCCACCCGGCGCGCAATTGGCGAGCCGAACGCTACGCGGCAATCATCGACTACGCCGTTCACCGCCACGGTATGCGTGTGCTGCTGTGTGGCGGCCGCTCGGGGCTCGAACGCGAGATGGGCGAGGCCATCGAGCGCCATGCCGGCGTGCCGCTGGTCAATCAGATCGGCCGCGATTCCCTGCCGGAGATGCTCGCGCTGCTCGCGCGCGCCAGCGTGTTGTTGTCGCCGGATTCGGGCCCCGTGCACATGGCCACCATGGTGGCCACGCCGGTGATCGGCCTGTACGCCGCCACCCGCCTGCAGCGCGTCGGGCCCTATCTCTCGCGCCAGTGGTGCGTCGACCGCTACGAGGCTGCGGCGCGCCGTTTCCGCGGCTGCAGCGCCGCACAGCTGCCGTGGCATCAGAAGATCGAAAATCCCGGAGTCATGGATCTGATCGAAGTGGCAGATGTGCGCGAGCGTCTGGATGCGCTGCTGCTACGATAAGCCCATGAATGACATCCTGGTGCCGATCTCTCCGGGCGAGCTGCTCGACAAGATCACGATTCTGCGCATCAAGTGCGCGCGCATTGAGGACGCAGCAAAGCTGACCAATGTGCGCCTGGAGCTGTCGCGACTGGAGCGCAGTCGCGAGGCCTGGCTGCCGGCCGATGCCGATATCGCGGCCGAGGAAGCGGCGCTCGAGCGCGTCAATTCGGAACTCTGGCAGATCGAGGATCGCATCCGCGAACACGAGGCGCAGCGTCGCTTCGATGCCGCCTTCATCGAACTCGCGCGCGCCGTCTATCTGCGCAACGATGAGCGCGCCGCAATCAAACGGCGCATCAATCTCAAGCTCGATTCAGCGCTGGTCGAGGAAAAATCCTACCGTCCATACCGCTGAGCCTGTCTGTGTATTTCGCGTGGCTCAGCGCTGCAGCGTGTACTCAGCGCCGCAGTACGGACATTTGGCGAAGCCGGTCGCCTCGATCGGCAGGTAGACGCGCGGGTGCGAATTCCACAGGCTCATATCCGGCATCGGGCAGGACAACGGCAGATCCGGGCACGTCACGCTGTATTGCAGCTGGGCGTTGGGGGTACGCAGTTCCGCGCTCGATGTCATGGCCTGATTATATCCGCAGGCGCGTTTACTCGCCCATGACCTCATCCCAGACCGCCGTGACGGCCGAGCGCTCGGCCACGAAATCGCCCGCCCCGACCACCGCACCGAGCCCATCGAGCGCGCGATGGTGCAATCGCGTGCGATAGGCGCGATAGATGCCCGTCAGCACGTCGACCTGCGCCTGCGGGACCAGGTTCGCCGAGGCCACCGACTCGAGCTGGCGAATGGTATCGGCGTAGAACGCCACCGGCGGGTAATCCCGGGCCCAGTTCAGCGCCCAGTACTGCGCCAGAAACTCGATGTCGCCGATGCCGCCGGGGTCCTGCTTGAGATCGAACTGCCCGGGCTCGGCGCGCGAGAGTTCACGCCGCTGACGGTTACGCATGTGGCGCACGTCCTCGCGCAGCGTAGCGCGCCGCACGTGCCGTGCCAGAACCTCGGCGCGTACAGCTTCGAACCGCTGCATGAGCACGGCCGCACCCGCCACGGCACGCGCGTGCAGCAGTGATTGATGTTCCCAGGTCCAGGCCTCACGACGCTGATATTCGGCGAACGCATCGATGCTGGTGATCAGCAGGCCCGCCTTGCCGCTCGGTCGCAGCCGCATATCGACTTCGTACAGCCGGCCGGCGGCGGAATGCATAGTCAGCAAATGTACCATGCGCTGCGCGAAGCGCAGGAAAAACACCTGGTTGTCGATACCGCGACCGCCCGCGGTTTCCTGCTGCGCCCCGCTCGAATCATGCAGAAACACCAGATCCAGATCGGACGCATAACCGAGTTCCATGCCGCCGAGCTTGCCGTACCCGACCACGCACAGGCTCACGTTGCGCCGCGCCGAGCCTTCACCACACATGGGCACTCCGAGCGTGGGGGTGAGCTGCTGCCAGGTCAGGCTCAGCGCTCGCTCGATGATCAACTCGGCGACGTCGGTCAGGCGATCGCTGACCTGCATGACCGGCAGCCGCGAGAGTAGATCGACGACTGCCAGCCGAAAGATCGCGGCGCGCTGAAAGTGCCGCAAGCGCTCGATCAGTTGCTCCTCATCTGCCTCATCGACCCCGTTCATGCGCTGCTCGAGATCGGCCGCCAGTGCCGCACGGTCCGGCGCCTGTTCGAGCAGGCGCTCGTCGATGAGTTCATCGAGCAACAGCGGATGCGCGGCGATCTGCTCGATCAGAAAATCGCCGTGGGTGGCGAGCTGCACCAGCCGCGCACGGGCGCGCGGGTTATGCAGCAATAGCGCCAGATAGGCCGAGCGCGTGCCGATGGCTTCGAGCACGCGCAACAACCGCCGCAGGGTTCGCAGCGGCTCGCGGGTCGAGCACACCTCGATGGCCAGCACCGGCAGCAGCGCCAGCAGCCGGCGTGCGCCGGCCTTGTCGAGCCGTCGCGTCGAGGCCGCCTCATGGATTTCCAGCAGCATCTGCGCTGCCGCGGTCGCCTCGGCCCATCCCAGCGCCGTGAGCCGGGCCGACAGGACCTCAAGATCGCCCGCACCGAGCGGCAGCAGCGGCGGTGCGGACGCCAGCGCCTCCTGATTGCCGAACACCACGGCGCGGAAATGCGCCGCGACGCCTGCACGATGCGCAGCGAGCCGCGCGGCGAGCTGCGGCCAGTCGGCGCAGCCCATGCTCCAGGCGAGGCGCTCGCGCTCGAACGCGTCGCCGGGGAGCTTGTGCAGCTGCTGATCGGCTCGCATCTGCAGCCGGTTCTCGAGCCGCCGCAAGAATTCATAGGCGGCATCGAGTTCGGCCACGGCCGCAGCGGGCAGCAGCTTGGCGCCGGCGAGCAGCGGCAGCGCGTGGCGCAGCGAACTGCCCTGTAAACGCCGGTCCTGGCCGCCGCGTATCAACTGGAACGACTGCACGATGAATTCGATTTCGCGAATACCGCCATCGCCGAGCTTGATGTCGTCGTCCAGATCCCGGCGCAGCACCTCACGCTCGATGAGGCCCTTCATGTCGCGCAGCGACTCGAATACCCCGAAATCCAGATAGCGTCGATACACGAACGGGCGGATCGCGGCGCGAAACAGCTCGCTGTAGCCGGACTCGTTGGTGATTGCGCGCGCCTTGACCCAGGCATAGCGCTCCCAGTCGCGGCCGTGGATCTGCAGATAGTCCTCGAGTGCGGCGGCATTTGAGACCACCGGACCGCTATCCCCGAACGGTCGCAAACGCAGATCCACGCGAAATACGAAGCCCCCTTCGGTCTGCTGCTCGAGCAGGCGGATCAGTTGCTGTACCAGGCGCGTGAAGAATTCCTGATTGCTGATCGAGCGCGCGCCGTCGGTCTCGCCGCTCTCGAGATACAACGGCACCAGATCGATGTCGGAGGAGAAATTCAGCTCGCCGCCGCCGAGCTTGCCCATCGCGACGATGATCAGTTGCTGCGCCTCGCCTGCAGCGCTGCGCGGCTGGCCGTAACGCAGCCCAAGCGCGCGGGCTGCAAATTGCTCTGCCAGCCGCAAGGCGCCTTCGGCCGCGCGCGACAGATCCGTCAGCGTCTCGTCGAGACTGGCCCAGTGCGCCAGATCCCGCCAGGCGATGCGCGCGAATTCGGCACGGCGCCAGCGCCGCAGCGCCGCCATGAAGAGCGCTTCCTCCGGCGCGGCCGGCAATTCCGGCAGCGGCAGCGCCTCGCCGGCGAGCCGTTGCCCCGAGCGTGCCAGCAGTGCCTCCCACAACGCCGGGTCGCGGCACAGCGCGTCGAGCACGAAGTCGCTGGCAGCCAGCACGCCAGGGGCGCTCGCGGCCAGCACGCTCTGGGAGCTGTGCAGCGCGGCGGCCACGGCCGGCGCACGTTCCGTGAGCATCGCCACTGCCCGGGCCTGCGCTGCCTCGACCGCTTCCATGATGAGAAATCAGGAGCCTGTCTGGATACTCAGACAGGCTCCTGGGCGTTCAGCAGTTGCACGGCGACGCGCACCGAGAGCGTGTGTGAACCACCGCCCAGAATCACCCCGCGCAGCGGCGAGACGTCGCCGAAGTCGCGCCCCCAGGCGAGCGCGACATGCTCCTGCTGGATGCGCACATTGTTGGTCGGATCGTATTCGACCCAGCCGAAGGGCGGCGCAAACACCGCCACCCAGGCGTGCGAAGCATCCGCGCCGAGCAGAGATGGCGCCGCCGCCGCAGCACTGGTCCTGGGCCCGTGGGTGCGCAGGTAGCCGCTGACATAGCGCGCCGCGAGCCCGGCGCTGCGCAGGCAGGCGATCATCAGATGCGCATAGTCCTGGCAGACGCCGCGACGTTTGTGGAACACCTCGAGCAAAGGGGTGGCGATCTCGGTCTCACCGGGTGCATAGGTGAATTCTTCATGGACCTTGGCCATCAGGCCGGCGGCCACCTCGGGTACGGTGCTCCCGGGCTTGAGACAGTCGCGCGCGAAATCGCCGAACAGGCGCTTGATGCGCACGAACGGCGATTCGCCTCGAAAGCGCATCGCCTCGAGCCACTGCTGCTCGCGCGCGCGCGCGAGGTAGCCCAGCTGGTCGCGCACCCGCTCCCAGGCCTCGCCTTCATGCGCGGGCAGCTTGGGCGGTGCTTCGAGACTGACCTCCATGTTGGCGATGACCTGCAGCCGGTCATGCGGCCGATCGAACTCGACGCGCGTGACGCGATTGCCAAAGGCATCGAGGTGCTCGCTGCGTACCGCCGGTTGCGGCTCGATCTGGATGTTATGTTCCAGGCAGTGCTGGCGCGGGGAGCTGCGCGGCGTTAAATGCAGCTGCTGGTGCGAATGCGCCACCTCGCGATCGTAGCGATAGAGCGTTTCGTGTCGCACGGCGTAGCGCACCGGCCTCACGTGGTCACCGTGTGCAGATCCGGATCCACGAGCGAGAAGTGTCGCAATGCGAGCCGGTCGGACACTCGCGCCGCCGCGCCCGCCAGCTCCGACAGCGCCGCCGCTATCAACTGCCTGCGCGCAGCGCCGTGCTCGCCCCCCTCTTCGACTCCCGCCGTCGAAGTTTCGGTCAGTTGCGCGATCGGCTGTTCGAGCTGCTCATCCGGCGTGGCGCCGAGGGACTCGGCCAGATCGGCGAGGGCGTGCCGGATGGCGCTCCATTGGAACCCGAGGGCGCGCGGACTGCCCTCATCGAAAACCAGCAGCTGCAGCACCGGCGCGAGCTGCGGCGTGGAGACGTAGCGCGTGCGGTAGGTGATGCTGACGCCACCGACATCGAGCAGCCACTCGAGTTCCCCCTGGCGCACGGGCGTACCCGAGGCGAGCCGGTTCGCCACCAGGGCGGCCAGAAACTGCACCCGCTCGAGGCGCCGCCCGAGCATCAGCAGCCGCCAGCCATCGTCCTGCGTCATATCATCGAGCGCGAAGCCGCTGAGCGCGGTCAGCGCGACCAACAGCCGGTCGAGCGCCTCGAGCGGATCGCTCTGCGTCGCCCCGGCCTCATGGAACTGTCGCTGCATGACACTGATCGAGCGCCAGTGCTCGGCCGACAGTCGACTGCGCGACTGTGTCGCGCACCAGCCGAGCCGACCCAAATCGGCCGCGAGGCCAAATTTATGAGCATCGTCGAACACGGTGGCGGCCGGATCGCCCTCACGAGGCAGCACGCCGTAGCGGATGCATTGCTCGCGCCCGCGCCGCCACACCGTCGCGCTGGTGCGCATCGCCAGCGTCGCGCGCACCAGCCGCGCCTTGTCTTCGCAGCGCTCCGAATAGCGCCCAAGCCAATAGAGATTCTCCACCAGCTGCGAGGGCAGATCATCGTGACGCATGCGTCGCGGCAGGGCTTGCGCCTCGCTGGCCGCGGCGCTGTCGCTGGCAGTTTCGCGCCGCGCCGGAGCGGCGAGCACCCAGACATCCTTGCTGCCGCCGCCGCGCTGACTCGAGACGATATCCACCACGCCTTCGGCCGCAATTCGGGCCAGCCCGCCGGGCATCACCTGATAGCCGGTGGGGGTCGCGACCGCATAGACGCGCAGGGTCAGCGTGCGCGGCGCGAGCTGCACGGTGGCGCCGGCGCGCCACGAGGGCGCTTGCGACAACGACACGCGTTCCTGCGCAACATACGCGTACGGCCGGCCGCGCAGCCGACGAATCAGCGTCGCGCGCTCCTCGCCTCCGAGGTCGCGGCCAAAGCAGGGTTCGAACTGCTGATTCGGATAGGTTCCTTTGACGACCAGCTTTTCCAGATGCGTGACCACGTAGTCGAGCGCCGGGCGCTCACCGCACCACCAGGTCGCGACCGACGGCAGGCGCAGCGGCTCTCCAAGCAACCACTCCGCCGCGCCGGGCAGAAACCCTTGCCAGGCGGCCGATTCGAGCAGGCCGCTGCCGAGCGCGTTGGCGAGCAGCACGCGGCCGGCGCGCACGGCGCCGAGCATGCCGGGCACTCCGAGCGCCGAGTCGGGGCGCAGCTCCAGTGGATCGCAGTAATCGTCGTCGAGCCGTCGCAGGATTGCGTGCACGCGCCGCAGTCCCAGCAGCGTCTTCAAATAAACCGTATCGGCTCGCACCGTGAGATCCTGCCCCTGCACCAGGGGCAGCCCCAATTGCCGCGCGAGATACGCGTGCTCGAAATAGGTTTCGTTGAACGGCCCCGGAGTGAGCACCACGACCAATGGCGCAGCGCCGTCGTCGGCGAACTCCATGAGGCTTTCGCGCAGCGTATTGAAGAAGGCGGCCAGCGGCCGGACCGTGAGCTCATTGACCAGACCCGGTAGCACGCGGCCTATGATGGCGCGATTTTCGAGCGCATAGCCGGGGCCCGAGGGCGTCTGCGTGCGGTCGCTGAGCACCCACCAGCGCCCGTCGGGAGCGCGCGCGAGGTCCGCAGCGTACAAATGCAGCCAGGTGTTGCCGACCGGCCGCGTGTCGTGCGCGGCCCAGAGAAAATTCGGATGACCGAAGACGAGTTCCGCGGGCACGACGCCCTCGGCGATCAGGTACTGGGCGCCGTACAAGTCCGCCAACAGGGCATTGAGCAGCTGTGCGCGCTGCTGCACGCCGGCTTCGATGGCGCGCCATTCGTCGGCCGCGATCAGCAATGGCAACGGATCGAGCTGCCAGGGCCGATCGCGCCCCTGCGGGTCGGCGTAGACGTTGTAGGTGACGCCATTCTCCACGATCAGCCGTCGCGTCATCTCGACGCTACGGCGCACCGCTTCGGCCCCGCCGTCGGCAAGATGTTCGATCAGGGGCTGCCAGTGCGCGCGGATCGAACCGTCTCGATCGAGCAGCTCATCGTAGCGCTGCGGACTGCCGGCATAGAGCAGCTGCTTCGAATTGGGCATCGTGCGCAAGGCCTTGAGCGGCACCTTTAGCCTGAGCGGCGTAAATCCAGCGTGAACGGAAAATCAGGGTTGGGCATCTCGCGGCTCGCCGGTGCTTTCGGCGGCATATCGGCGGCACTGGCCGGGGTATGCCCCATGCGGAAGAAGCGCGCCAGACGCCGGCTCTCGGCCTCGAAGGAGTTCACCGGGAAGGTGGTGTAGCTGCGCCCGCCAGGGTGAGCGACGTGGTACTGGCAGCCGCCGAGTGAGCGCTGCATCCACGTGTCGAACAGATCGAAGGTCAAGGGCGAATGCGCTCCTATCTTGGGATGCAGCGCCGCCGGCGCCTGCCAGGCACGATAGCGTACTCCGGCGACGAATTCTCCCACCACACCCGTGGGCCGCAACGGCACCGTCCGACCGTTGCAGGTGAGCGCAAAACGATCCGGTGGCAGGCCCGTGAGGCGCACCTGCAGGCGCTCGACCGAGGAATCGACGTAGCGCACGGCGCCGCCGGGCGCGGCCTCCTCGCCCATGACATGCCAAGGCTCGAGCGCCTGGCGCAGCTCCAGGGTGACTCCCATCATCGAGACGTCGCCACATTTGGGAAAGCGAAATTCAAAGTGCGGTGCAAACCATGCGGGGTCGAACGCATAACCAGCCGCCCGCTGCTCGCTGAGCACGTCGTGGAAATCCTGCTCGACGAAATAAGGCAGCATGAACCGGTCATGCAGCTCAGTACCCCAGCGCGCCAAGCGCGCCGGCCGGTACGGCGTCTTCCAGAAGCGCGCGATCAGCGAGCGCAGCAGCAACTGCTGCGTGAGGCTCATGCGATGGTGCGGCGGCATCTCGAAGGCGCGTAATTCCAGCAGACCCAGACGTCCGTTCGGTCCGTCGGGCGAGTACATCTTGTCGATACAGAACTCGGCGCGATGCGTATTGCCGGTTACGTCGATCAGCAGATTGCGCAGCAATCGATCGGTGAGCCAGGGCGGCACCTCGCCGGCGCCCGGCTGCGGCAGCTGCTGCAGGGCTATCTCGAGCTCGTACAGCGAGTCGTTGCGCGCTTCATCGACGCGCGGCGCCTGCGAGGTCGGGCCGATGAACAATCCCGTGAACAGGTACGACAGCGAGGGATGGTTGTGCCAGTAGGCGATGAGGCTGGCGAGCAGATCCGGCCGCCGCAGAAACGGCGAGTCCAGTGCCGTGGCGCCTCCCAGCACGAAGTGATTACCGCCGCCGGTGCCCGTGTGGCGACCGTCGAGCATGAATTTTTCGGTGCCCAGACGCGATGCGCGCGCCGCCTCGTATACGAAACTTGTGCGCTCGACCAGCTCGCTCCAACCGTGCGAGGGATGGACATTGACTTCAATGACCCCGGGATCCGGCGTGACGCGGAAAGTGTTCAGGCGCGGATCCTTGGGCGGCTCGTATCCCTCGAGCAGCACCGGTTGATTGAGCGCCTGGGCCGTGGCCTCGACCGCGCTGACCAGCTGCAGATAGTCCTCAAGGCACGAGGTCGGGGGCATGAACACGTACAGCACGCCATTGCGCGGCTCGGCGCACAGCGCGGTGCGCGCGACCCAGCCCGCCGACTCGCCCATCGCCGGACGCCGCTCCGGCGCCGCGGAAGAGCTGGCAGCGCGCGGCTGCGCGTGCACCTGGGCGTATTGCGCCAGCGGCCGGAAGCTCTGCATGGGATCGGGCGCCAACGTGTAGGGATACTCCGTGCGCGTGACCCAGGGCTGCGCATCCAGCGGCAAGCGCAGCCCAAGGGGCGAATCGCCCGGAATCAGATAGCAGCGCTCGGGGCGCAGGAACCAGGACCCGCTCTGCCAGTGCTCGACGCTCGGATCGCGCGCGATCGGCAGCACGTAGCCGGCAATGCGCTCGAGCCCTTGTGAGAACACCCGCGCCAGGCGCGCGCGCTCCTGCGGGTCATCCAGCTTCGAGTCGAGCGGATCGACATTGATCGGCAATCGGCGCTCGCGCCAGAGGTAATGGAACACGTCCTCAAACGCCGCAAATTCATGGCGCGGATCCAGACCCAAGCGCTGGGCTACGCCGCGCAAGAACTGCTGCGCCACAGCCGGCGTCGCGCCGTAATCGCGCGTCTCATCGGCGATCAGGGCGCGCGCGCTCCAGATCGGCTCGCCGTCGCGGCGCCAGAAACAGTTCAGCGACCACCGTGGCAGCTGCTCGCCGGGGTACCACTTGCCCTGGCCAAAGTGAGTCAAGCCCTGCGGTGCGTAGTGCTCGCGCAGGCGGTGAAACAGCTCGGCCGCGAGCCGGCGCTTGTCCGGGCCCAGGGCCGCCGTGTTCCATTCGGCACCGTCCGGATCATCGAGCGAAACGAAGGTCGGCTCACCCCCCATGGTCAGGCGCACATCGCCCTGCCCCAATTCGGCGTCGATCCGGGCCCCGAGCTGCTCGATCGCGCACCACTGCGCTTCGCTATAGGGTTTGGTGACGCGCGGGGCTTCCCAGACGCGCGAGACCGTCATGCGGTGTTCGAATTGCACCTCGCACTCATCGACTTCACCGCTGATTGGAGCGGCCGACGACGGCTCGGGCGTACAGGCGAGCGGGATATGGCCCTCTCCCGCCAGCAGTCCCGAGGTCGGATCCAGCCCGATCCAACCCGCGCCGGGCAAATACACCTCGCACCAGGCATGCAGATCGGTGAAATCCGCGGCGGGTCCCACGGGTCCGTCCAGCGCTTTGACATCGCTGGTGAGCTGAATCAGGTAGCCCGATACGAACCGGGCCGCCAGCCCCAGATGACGCAGCAGCTGCACCAGCAGCCAGCCGGAGTCGCGGCAGGATCCGGCTGCGCGGCGCAGCGTCTCCTCGGGCGTTTGCACGCCGGGCTCCAAGCGGATCAGATAACAAATGTCGCTGGCGACACGGTGGTTCAGCGCCACCAGAAAATCGATCGTGCGCGTCTTCGCGCGCGCGATGCGCTCCAGATACTGGGCGAATAAAGGCGACGCAGGCGCCTTGACCAGATACGGCGCCAGCTCGACCGCTTCCGTGCTCTCGTATTGCAATGGCACGTGCTCGGCGTAGGGGGCGAGGAAGAAATCGAACGGATTAAACACCGCCATCTCGGCGATCAGATCCACCTCTACGCGCAGCTCGCGCGTGCGCTCCGGAAATACCAGCCGCGCAAGGTAGTTGCTTTGCGGGTCCTGCTGCCAATTGATGAAATGCTCGGCCGGCTCGACCCGCAGCGAGTACGAGAGGATGCGCGTGCGGCAGTGCGGTGCCGGGCGCAGCCGCACCTGCTGCGCGCCCAGGCTCACGGCGCGGTCGTAGCGGTAGTGGGTAACGTGGTTCAGTGCGACATGGATCGACACGTGGATAAAACCTCGGCGGTCACGGTGGGCGGCGCTAATGATGCCGCAATAGCATGCCGCAATAGCGGTATGGTGCGCACAAATGCTCAATCCGGGTGCAGCGTGACCGCCACGGTACGCAAACGGTGCGCCATGGCGGGGAACGCCGGGGTGGGCGGCGGCCAAAAAAAAGCCCCGCATAGCGGGGCTTTAAGGTATTGCGCGGAAACGGGGGGGTCTTGTTCCGCGACTTTTAGGGCTCCGCGAACTGGCGTCCGCCTCACCCTGAGGACCACTATACCGAAGAATTATGGTTTGTAAAGTTAACCATTCGTTACATGTACATTACCGTTTGTTCACCAATAAAAAGGGCCGGACTCTCGTCCGGCCCTCTTAAGGCTCTGGGGCCTGTGATTGGACTGACGCTCGTCCGCGTTACATGTCCATGCCGCCCATGCCACCCATGCCACCCGGAGACCCATGGCCGTGCTCGGCCTCGTCTTTCGGCGCCTCGGCGACCATGACCTCGGTGGTCAATAGCAGACCCGCGACCGAAGCCGCGTTCTGCAATGCCAGCCGCGTCACTTTGGTCGGATCCAGGATGCCGGCCTCGATCAAATCGCCAAACTCACCGGAGGCAGCGTTGTAGCCGTAGCTGCCCTTGCCGTCCTTGACCTTGTTCAGAATCACGGCGGCATCTTCACCGGCGTTCTCGACGATCTGACGCAGCGGCTCCTCGATTGCGCGCGCCAGGATACGGATGCCGACCGTCTGGTCCTCATTCGCACCCTCGAGCTTGTCGAGCACCTTGAGTGCGCGGATCAGCGCCACTCCGCCGCCAGGTACCACGCCTTCCTCGACCGCGGCACGCGTGGCGTGCAGCGCATCTTCGACACGGGCCTTCTTCTCCTTCATCTCGATCTCGGTGGCAGCGCCGACCTTGATCAGGGCAACACCGCCGGAGAGCTTGGCAACGCGCTCCTGCAGCTTCTCCTTGTCGTAGTCGGAGGTCGCTTCCTCGATCTGCTGGCGGATCGACTCGACCCGCGCCTTGATGTCGGCGGCCTTGCCGTGACCATCGATGATGGTGGTGTTTTCCTTCTCCACCAGGATCTTTTTGGCTTCACCCATATCGTTCAGCGAGACCTTCTCGAGCGACAGGCCGACTTCGTCTGAAATCACCGTGCCACCGGTCAGGACCGCGATGTCGGCCAGCATGGCCTTACGGCGATCGCCGAAGCCCGGGGCCTTCACGGCCGCGACCTTGAGAATGCCGCGGATGTTGTTGACCACCAGCGTCGCCAGGGCCTCACCCTCGACGTCTTCGGCGACCACGAGCAGCGGGCGACCCGCCTTCGCGATGCCTTCGAGCACCGGCAGCAGCTCGCGGATATTGCTGATCTTCTTGTCGACCAGCAGCACGTACGGCTTTTCGAGCTCAGTGCTCTGACTGGCCTGGTTGTTGATGAAATACGGCGAGAGATAGCCGCGATCGAACTGCATGCCCTCGACCACTTCGAGCTCATTGTCCAGACCCGAACCCTCTTCAACCGTGATCACACCTTCCTTGCCGACTTTTTCCATGGCGTCGGCAATGGTCTTGCCGATGCTCTCGTCGGAATTGGCCGAGATCGTGCCGACCTGCGCGATCGCCTTGCTGTCCTTGCATGGCTTGCTGAGCTTGCGCAGCTCTTCGGTGGTCGCGATGACCGCCTTGTCGATGCCGCGCTTGATGTCCATCGGGTTGCGCCCCGAGGCCACGGCTTTCAGGCCTTCACGGATGATCGCCTGCGCGAGCACAGTCGCGGTCGTAGTGCCGTCACCGGCCTCGTCCGAGGTGTTGGACGCGACTTCCTTGACCATCTGCGCGCCCATGTTCTCGAACTTGTCCTTGAGCTCGATTTCCTTCGCGACCGAGACGCCGTCTTTGGTAATAGTCGGAGCGCCGAAGCTCTTTTCGAGCACCGCGTTGCGCCCTTTGGGACCGAGCGTCGCCTTGACGGCGTTCGCCAGGATGTTGACGCCCCGGAACATTCGTTGCCGGGCATCGTCGCTAAAACGTACTTCTTTGGCTGCCATTGCTGTAGTCCTCAGATGGAATTACTTGCCTTCGATGACGGCCATGACGTCTTCTTCGCGCATGACCACGAGGTCTTCGCCTTCGACTTTCACTTCAGTGCCGCTGTATTTGCCGAATAGGATCTTGTCGCCGACCTTGACGTCGAGCGGACGGACTTTCCCGTCTTCGAGAATCTTGCCTTTACCGACCGCGACGATCTTGCCCTGTACGGGCTTCTCGGCTGCGGTGTCTGGAATTACGATACCGCCGGGTGACGTGCGCTCCTCCTCGAGACGCTTGACGATCACACGGTCATGAAGAGGACGAATCTTCATGGATGCCACTCCTTTTTAAATCTTGCATTGGATTGATGAACTCTGGGCAGCGCCTGCGATACAAGCTCTGCCTGCGAGGGTGTTAGCACTCTCCCTCGTTGGCTGCTAATAATAGGGATTGAGACTGGAATTTCAAGTGCTATCGCGCCAAGATCGACACTGCGAGGTCCGTGGCGCTGCCTCGAAGCTGGATCCAAGTTATTGATATTTCTACTGTATTCCCTTACAGTTCGAGGACTGCGGATCAGGGCAGACCAAACCCACTTAAAGTTTGAGAGGATGGCACTTAAGGTGAGTCAGCGTGGTCAAGAGCTTATGAAACGAGCTGAGAGCCGCGGTTCGCGGGCCGTCCGGGTGATCTGGCTGATCCTCGCTGCGCTGTGGGTGCCGGCGAGCTTAGGGCTGGCGGCCAACGCCGCGCGCGCGGCCAGCAGCGACGACTTGGACGCGGTGCTCGATCAGTCGCACAAGGCTGCCAGCGCTGACGATTTCCTGCCACCGGAAAAGGCGTTCCGTCTGAGCGCCAGCGCCGAGGCTTCCGACCGCGTACGGCTCGATTGGATCATCGCTCCGGGCTACTATTTATATCGGGATCGCATCAAGATCACCGACGATGGCGCCCAGATCGGCGCACCGCAGTTTCCGACAGGCCAAATCAAATCGGATGAGTACTTCGGCCAGCAGGTCGTCTACCACGACGAACTGATCGCGACGGCCCCGCTCACCCGTACGGTCAGCGGCAAGTCCCCGCTCACGCTGCGCGTGACCTACCAGGGCTGCGCCGAGGCGGGTCTGTGCTATCCGCCGGTGACGCAAACGCTGAACATCAAGTTGCCACCAATGGGCACCGGCGCCATCGGCCCCACCGCCACCGGCGGTTCTACTGGCGGCGAGCCTGCTGGCTACGTGTCGGAGCAGAACCGGCTTGCTGCTTTGCTCGAATCCGGCTCACTACTGGCCGTACTCCTGCAGTTCTTCGTCGGTGGCCTGGTATTGGCCTTCACCCCCTGCGTGCTGCCGATGGTACCGATTCTCTCGGGCTTGATCGTCGGCCACGGCCAGGCGGTCAAGACCGGTCGGGCGTTCCTGTTGTCACTGACCTATGTGCTCGGCATGGCGCTGACCTACACGATCACGGGCGTCGCGTTCGCGGCCGCGGGCAAACAGGTGCAGGCGGTGTTTCAGCAGCCCTGGATCATCGTGCTGTTCGCGGCGCTGTTCGTCGCCATGGCACTGTCCATGTTCGGGCTCTTTCCACTGCAGATGCCTTCGTTCGTGCAGACGCGCCTGGCGGCGCTCAGCAATCGCCAGCGCGCCGGTCACTTCGGCGGTGTCGCGGTCATGGGAGCACTCTCGGCCCTGATCGTCACCACCTGCGTCGGCCCGGTCCTGGTCGCGGCGCTGATCGTCATCGGTCAAACCGGCGACATGTTCCGCGGCGGCGCAGCGCTGTTCGCGATGAGCCTGGGCATGGGCGCGCCACTGCTAGTGGTAGGCAGCTCCGCCGGCCGCTGGCTGCCGCGCGCAGGCGTCTGGATGGACGGCGTGAAGCGGCTGTTCGGCGTGCTGATGCTGGCCATGGCGGCCTGGATGCTCACGCGGATCGTATCCGACCGCGGCACGCTGCTGCTGTACGCCGTGCCGGCCTTCGCCGCAGCCGTGGTGTTATGGGGATTTCGAGGCGGCCTGTGGCTGCCGCGCGGCGCCGCAATACTGGCCGGAGTGTACGGCGCTGTGCTGCTGCTCGGTGCCGCGCGCGGTGCCGGCGATCCGCTGCATCCGCTGGTCCGCAGCGCCGGGAACGAGCAGGCGTTGCCGTTCCACACGATCGGCTCGGTGGCCGATCTGCGGCGCGAAGTCCAGGCCGCCGCCGCCGCACACCAGGCCGTGATGCTCGATATCGACGCCGACTGGTGCACGTCCTGCAAGGAGATGCAGCGCTATACCTTTACCGATCCCCAGGTCCAGCAAGCGCTGCAATCGGTGCGCCTGCTGCGCGCCAACGTGACCGCCAACAACTCCGACGATCAGGCGCTGCTGCATGAATTTCAGATCTTCGGACCGCCGACCATCGCCTTTTACGACTCTCAAGGCCACGAGCAGCAGCGCTTTCGCGTGGTCGGCTACATGAAGGCGGCCAACTTCGCGGCCCTCCTGCACCAGGCGCTCGCGACGGGCTAGAGCGCGCCCCATTTGAACTCGTGAACTCGTCCCAACGCGCCCTGGCCACCGCCCTGGTGGTGGGCGCTGGCCTCGCGGCGGGCTTTCTGTCCTATCGCTTGCAATCGAGTCGACCGCTGCTGCCGAGCGCTGGGCCGCCACGCGCGGGCGTATCGGCGGATGCGGATGCGCCGGGCGAAGATGCACCGGGCGCCGTCGCGCCCGAAGCGCCGCCGCGTCCAGTGCCGACGACTATGCCGGATCTTGAGCTGCCCGACCTCGCAGGTAAGGCCCGATCGCTACGTTCCTTCGGTGGCCGACCGCTGATCATCAATTTCTGGGCCACCTGGTGCGCGCCCTGCCGGCGCGAGATCCCGCTGCTGCGAGAGCTGCGGCAACGCTATCGGGCCGACCAGCTCGAGATCGTCGGCATCGCCGTGGATTTCAGCTCGGCCGTGCAGGAGTACCTGCGCTACACGCCCATCGACTACCCGTTGCTGGTGGGCGAGCAGCAAGGGCTGGCGGCCGCAGAACAGTTCGGCATGGAGCCCGTGCTGCCGTTTTCGGTGTTCGCCGATACCCAGGGCCGCATCGTCGCCGTCAAGGTCGGTGAACTGCACCGCGAAGAGGCGGATTTCATCCTGACGGAGATCCGCAACGTCGATAAGGGCCAGATCGGCCTGGCCCAGGCGCGCGAGCAGATTGAAGCCCAGCTAAAAGAGCTGGCAGTGCAGCGGGCGAAGGCGCAACAAAATGGCGGTTGAGGTCGGCTCAGCTGCGGCAAAAACTGTGGCTAAGGCCCCAAACCGGCTCGCAAATAGCGCCCCGGGAGTTCTGGCACGATCCGCGCAAGATCTCGCGACTTTGCGCAAAAATTAGGCAAATCGACGCAAATTGGGTACATTCTTGCCCCGGGTCCGGGGGAATTTGTGTCACCGGTAATCTATAAGTAAGCCGCGGCCAGCAGCGGCTAGGTGGCAGTTTAACTTAAGCGGCGAATGGCTTGGTGTCCCGCGCCCTGCGCCCTCGACCTGCGCCATGGCGAGCGCTACCAAACCGGAGTGATCAGTCATGGATATTCGGAAAATAAAAAAGATGATCGAGCTGCTCGAGGAATCGGGCATCGCCGAAATCGAGATCAAGGAGGGAGAGGAAAGCCTGCGCATTGCGCGGGTGCTCCCGGGCTATCAGCAGCCCTACGCCCATGTGCCCCCGCCGCCGCCGCCGATTGTCGCAGCCAGTCCGGCACAGGAAACGCGCGTGCCGAGCGCCGCCGCCGCGGGCCCGCTGCGGGCGGGCGCCGGCGAGCACATCGTGACCGCGCCGATGGTCGGAACGTACTACTCCGGCCCCTCGCCCGGGGCCAAGAATTTTGTCGAGATCGGCGACGAAGTCGAACTCGGCCAGGTGATGTGCATCATCGAGGCGATGAAGATGATGAATCAGATCGAATCGGAGAAGGCCGGAACGGTTCAGGCCATCCTGGTCAAGAACGGCGAGCCCGTGGAATTCGGCCAGCCGTTGTTCATTATTCAATAACCCGTTCCCCATGCTGGAAAAAATCGTCATCGCCAATCGCGGCGAAATCGCGCTGCGCATTCTGCGCGCCTGTCGCGAGCTGGGCATCAAGACCGTGGCGGTGCATTCCACCGCGGACGCCAGCCTCAAGCACGTGCTGCTGGCCGACGAATCGGTCTGTATTGGACCGCCGCCCTCGGCGCAGAGCTACCTGAATATGCCCGCCATCATCAGCGCCGCGGAAGTCACGGACTCGGTCGCGATCCACCCGGGTTACGGCTTCCTGTCCGAGAACGCCGATTTCGCAGAGCGCGTGGAGAAGAGCGGCTTCACCTTCATCGGACCGAAAGCCGAAACCATCCGCCTCATGGGCGACAAAGTCTCGGCCATCAACGTCATGCGTGGCCAAAAGGTGCCCTGCGTGCCGGGCTCCGATGGCGCGCTCAGCGACAATTCGGAACAGAATCTGCGCATCGCCCGCGATATCGGCTACCCGGTCATCATCAAGGCCTCGGGCGGCGGCGGCGGGCGTGGCATGCGCGTGGTGCACGCCGAGGGGGCGCTGCTGAGCTCGATCGCGGTCACCAAGTCCGAGGCGCTGGCCGCGTTCGGCAATGACTCGGTATATATGGAGAAATTCCTCGAACGCCCGCGGCATATCGAGTTTCAGGTGCTCGGCGACCATTACGGCAATGTGATCAGTCTGGGCGAGCGCGACTGCTCGATGCAGCGCCGCCATCAGAAAGTAATCGAGGAGGCCCCGGCACCGGGCCTCACGTCCAAGCAGCGCCGGCAGATGGGTGAGCGCTGCGTCGAGGCGTGCCGCGCGGTCGGTTATCGCGGTGCCGGCACGCTCGAGTTCCTGTACCAGGATGGCGAGTTCTATTTCATTGAGATGAATACGCGGATTCAGGTCGAACATCCGGTGACCGAACTGATTACCGGTATCGATCTGGTCAAGGCGCAGCTCACGATCGCGGCCGGCGAGAAGCTGGCCTACTCGCAGGCCGATGTGCAGTTCCGCGGCCACGCCATCGAATGCCGCATCAACGCCGAGGATGCGCGCACGTTCATGCCCTCGCCCGGACCGATCAAGCTCTGGCATCCGCCCGGCGGCCCCGGCATTCGCGTCGACAGCCACGTCTATTCGGGCTACAGCGTCCCGCCGCACTATGACTCGATGATCGGCAAGCTCATCGCGCACGGTGATACGCGCGACACCGCGATCGCGCGCATGCGCAACGCGCTTGCCGAGCTGGTCGTCGAGGGGATCAAGACCAACACCGCATTGCACCAGGAGATCCTCGCGCATGCGGCCTTTCAGGGCGGCGGCCTCGATATTCATTATCTCGAACGTCGGCTGGGCCTGAAGTGATCAATCGGCGCCGACTTCGCCGGCGGCCGTGCCCTACCTGGAGCTGAGCTTCGAGCTCACCGAGCTCGACCCGGAGCGGGCCGAGAGCGCCTGCTTTGGCAGCGGTGCGCTCAGCGTCACCTTCAGCGACGCGCGCGATGATGCAGTGCTCGAACCGCGGCCGGGTGAGGTGCGTCTGTGGCCCCGGACCCGACTGCAGGCATTGTTCGCTGCCGAAAGCGCCGACGCCGCGTTGATCGCGGCCCTCGCGCGCACGTTGGGGCTGGAGCCGGCGCAGTTGCGCGCACGCGCCGTGGCCGATCGCGTCTGGGAGCGTGAATGGCTGCAGGACTTCCACGCCATGCCCTTCGGCCGCCGTCTATGGGTGTGTCCGCGCCACGAGACCGTGACGCAGCCCGATGCTGTCGTGGTGCGACTCGACCCCGGGCTGGCATTCGGCACCGGCATACATCCTTCGACGGCGCTGTGCCTCGAATGGCTCGATGGCATCGCCTTGGCCGGACGCCAGGTCATCGACTATGGCAGCGGCTCGGGCGTGCTCGCGGTCGCCGCGCTCAAGCTCGGCGCGCGCCGCGCCTATGCCTTCGACATCGACCCCCAGGCGCTGCTGGCCACGCGCGAGAATGCCGCAGATAACAGCGTCGCCGAGCGCCTGCAGCTATGCGAGCGTGACGCGCAGCTGCCGCGCGATTGCGATGTGCTGCTGGCCAATATTCTGAGCGAGATCCTGCTCTCGCTGGCCCCAAGGTTGACGCGGCTGGTCGCGCGCGGCGGCTGGTTGCTGCTGGCCGGGATTTTGCCTTCGCAGGAGCGGGAAGTGGCGGCGCGTTACTCGGCGTGGTTTGATATGAAGCGCTATGCGCAACGCGACGGCTGGGTTGCGCTGCACGGGCAGCGGCATTGATCGTACGTACGATGAGCGGCACCTAATCCCATGTTCACCGTCTGCCCAAAGTGCACGCTGACGCTCGCGGTCACGGCCAATGATCTGCGCATGGGTCAGGGCTACGTGCGTTGTGGCCGCTGCGCCAATGTTTTCAACGCGCTGCTGACATTGAGCGAAGAGCCTGTGGAAGAGAGCAGCGCATCGGCGCGCGGCGCATCGCCGGCTTCGACGCCGGCCGACCAGGCCTCCTCCTCACAGATCACCGCCGCGCTGCGCGAGGCTGCGCCCGAACACGCAGCGCCCTCGAGCGAGCCGCGCTCACAGGCCGAGCCGGCTGCAGGACCTTCGATCCATCTGGCGACCGAAAAGTCGAGCGACGGCTCGATCGAGAATGAATCTAATTTCGCCGACGGCACCGGCACCTTCGAGACCATCGTGCTCGAGGGCGACGGCATCACGCAGACCGAAGAGTACGTCCCCGAGGAATCGGTCGACAGCGAAATCGCGGCCCTGACCCAGCGCTTGGAGATGGCGGCGCAGGAGCCCGTGGCGATGCCGCTGCATGAGTCCGATGCGGACAACGTGGCCGATGCGATCGATGCTGAGGTGCTCGAGGAGCTGCCACCGCTCACGAACGCCGCGACGCCGCGACCGCGCTGGCCATGGATAGCCGGCAGCGTCGTGCTGCTGCTGCTGCTCGCGGTACAGGCCATCCATCATTGGCGCGACGCGCTCGCCGCCTCACCGTCCTGGAACGCAACCCTGAGCCGCACCTATGCTGCGATCGGGTTGCCGCTGGATCCGCATTGGGATCTTGCCGCTTACGATGTGCGCCAGCAGGGCGCGGTCGCCGACCCGAGCGACAGCCAGGTCATTCGCGTGCGCCTGAGTCTGGCCAACCGCGCTGCGCGCGCCCAGCCGCTACCGCTGCTGCGCCTCACGCTGCGCGATCGCTACGGCAAGCGCGTCGCGGCCAGCGAGCTCACACCGGGCCAGTACTGGCCGACCGGTGTGGCGCCGCGCACATCTCTCGGTCGCGATGAGCGCGTCGACAGTGAAATCGCGGTACGCGACCCGAGCGCCGCCAGCGCAAGTTTTGAGCTCGACGTGTGTCTGCGCGGCAGCACTGGGACGCTGCGCTGCGCCAGCGATGCGGCATCGAACCCGACCACGGCTGGGGCCGTCCCTCCCTAGCGATGCGCATCGCTCAGTACACCCTCGCTGCTCGTTCAGTGCTGGCCCCCATGGCTGGTGTAACCGACCGGCCGTTTCGACAACTGTGCCGTCGTTTTGGCGCGGCCCTTGCACCGGCCGAGATGCTCAGCGCCGACCAGCGCTTGTGGAGCACGAGCAAATCGCAGCGGCGCATGGACCACGATGGCGAGCCCGAGCCGCGCGTGGTGCAGCTGGTGGGTGCCGATCCCAAGGAGCTCGCGAGCGCGGCGCGCATCAATGTCGATCTCGGTGCACAAATTGTCGACATCAACATGGGTTGTCCGGCAAAAAAAGTCTGCAGTCGCGCTGCTGGCTCGGCACTGCTGGCCGATGAGGCGCTCATCGAGCGCATCTTGTCGGCTGTGGTACACGCAGTATCGGTGCCGGTGACGCTCAAGATCCGTACCGGCATTGATGTCGCGCGCCGCAACGCACCGCGCGTGGCGGCGATCGCGCAATCCTGCGGCATCGCCGCGCTCAGCGTGCATGGGCGAACGCGTGCCGATTTTTTTCGCGGCGCTGCGGAATACGAATCGATTCGCCGCACACGCAGTGAGCTCAACATTCCGCTGATCGCCAACGGCGACATCGACTCGCCGCAGAAAGCTCGCGCGGTACTTGATTTCACTGGCGCAGAAGGAGTAATGCTCGGCCGCGCCGCACAGGGCGCACCATGGATTTTCCGTGATGTCAATGCGTTCCTTTGTCATGAAAAATTCGCCGCGCCACTCTTGCGCGCATCCAAGACAGAGATCATTCTTCAACACCTCGAATCCATGTACGAGTTCTACGGCGAGTACACCGGGGTTCGGATGGCGCGAAAGCATCTCGGCTGGTACTGCCGGCAACATTCCGAAGCGATTGAACTACGGCCGATGCTGATGGCCGCGGAGGATTCGGCTTCGCAGTTTGCGGCGTCCAAGCGCGGCTTCGAGCATTGGGCAAAGCTCGAAGCAGCCGGAAAGCCGGCATGACTTGCGGGTCGGAGGGGCCCGGACATGGGGAAACCGAGCAGGCAGAACATGATCAGAACCAATGGGACCAAGACCAATGGTCGGGAACTGCCGCTGCGCAGCCACACGGAACGTGCGCTCAATGATTATTTTGCGAGTCTGAACGGCCATCGCCCGGCGCGCCTGTACAACATGGTGCTGCGCGAGGTCGAAGAGCCGCTGTTTCGCGCGGTGCTCGACTACGCGGCTGGCAATCAAAGCCGCGCCGCGGTGATCCTCGGTATCAATCGCGGCACGCTGCGCAAAAAGCTGCGAGAGCTCGGCCTGTCGGACTGACCGGCCGGCCGCTAGCGTTTCAGACCCATGCCCATCCGACGTGCACTGCTGTCGGTTTCGGACAAGAGCGGGCTCGCATTCCTGGGCGCCGAGCTGCACCGTCGCGGCATCGAGCTGCTCTCGACCGGCGGGACGGCCAGGCTGCTCATCGATCAGGGACTACCGGTGCGCCAGGTCTCCGACTACACCGGCTTCCCCGAACTCATGGACGGCCGCCTCAAGACGCTGCATCCCCGTGTGCACGGCGGACTGCTCGGTCGGCGCGGCACCGACGATGAGCTCATGCGCGAGCACGGCATCGATGCCATCGATCTGCTGGTGGTGAACCTCTATCCCTTCGCGGCCGTGATCGCCAGGCCCGGCTGCAGCTACGCCGAGGCCATCGAGAGCATCGACATCGGCGGCCCGGCGATGCTGCGCGCCGCGGCCAAGAACCACGCCGATGTCACGGTGCTCGTGGACCCGCGCGACTACGCCGGTGTGCTGGCCGAGATCGACGCCGCGGGAGAAACCTCGATTGACACGCGCTCGTGCCTCGCGGCCAAGGCATTCGCGCACACGGCGCGCTATGACACGATCGTCGCCAGCTATCTGCAGCAGCGACAGGACTATGCCGAGGAGGAGTTCCCGGATCAGCTGGCGCTGTATTTCGACAAGCAACAGGAGCTGCGCTACGGCGAGAACCCGCATCAGCGCGCCGCCTTCTACCGCAACCCGCGCACTCAGGGCGGATCGGTCAGCAGCGCCCGCGCGCTGCAGGGCAAGGAGCTGTCCTATAACAACATCGCCGATGCGGATACCGCGATTGAATGCGTGCGCTCGTTCGCGGCTGCCGCTTGTGTGATCGTCAAGCACGCCAATCCCTGCGGCGGCGCCGTCGCTGACGGTATCCTCGAGGCTTACCGCGGCGCTTACCGCACCGACCCCACCTCCGCCTTCGGCGGCATCATCGCCTTCAATCGCGAACTCGACCAGGCGACCGCGCGCGCCATCCTGCACACCCAGTTCGCCGAGGTGATCGCCGCGCCGAGCCTCAGCAAGGATGCGATCGCCGCCTTCGCCGCCAAACCCGACCTGCGGGTGCTGGTCACCGGCGATCTGGACGCTGCCGCCGATGAGCTGGGCGCCGAGCTCGAATTGCGCAGCGTGACCGGCGGGCTGCTGCTGCAGCAGCGCGATCTCGTGCGTATCGATCCGGCCGACCTGCAGATCGTCAGCCGCCGCAAGCCCGATGCGCGCGAGCTCGCCGACCTGTTATTTGCCTGGACCGTGGTGCAGTTCGTCAAGTCCAATGCCATCGTATTCGCGCGCGCTGGCGCCACCCTCGGGGTCGGGGCCGGGCAGATGAGCCGCGTTTATTCCACGCGCGTCGCGGCGCTCAAGGCCGCGGACGAAAAACTCGACCTGCGCGGAGCGGTCATGGCCTCCGATGCCTTCTTCCCGTTCCGCGACGGCATCGACCTCGCCGCCTCCTACGGCATCGCCGCTGCGATTCATCCAGGCGGATCCAAGCGCGATGAGGAGGTCATCGCCGCGGCCGACGAACACGGCATGGCCATGGTGCTCACGGGCGTGAGGCACTTCCGCCATTGAAAGTCCTGGTCGTCGGCGGCGGCGGGCGCGAGCATGCGCTGGCCTGGAAATGTGCCCAGTCGCCGCGCGTGCGCGAGGTGCTCACCGCGCCGGGCAATGCCGGCACCGCAGCGGAGCCGCGCGTGCGCAACGTCGCGGTCGCGGCCACCGATATCGCGGACCTGCTCGAGCTCGCACGCCGCGAGAGCGTGGACCTGACCATCATTGGTCCGGAGGCGCCGCTGGTGGCCGGCATCGTCGATGCGTTCACTGCTTGCGGGCTGCCGTGCTTTGGCCCGAGCCGACTGGCCGCGCGCCTGGAAGGCTCGAAGGCATTTGCCAAGGACTTCCTGCAGCGGCACGGTATTCCAAGCGCGGCCTACCGCAGCTTCACCAAGCACAATTACGACAGCGCCTGGTTGCGCACCCAGCGTGCGCCGATCGTCATCAAGGCCAGCGGCCTGGCCTCCGGCAAGGGTGTCGTGATCGCCGAGAGCCTCGAGCAGGCTGATGCCGCGGCACGCGAGATGCTTGGCGGCCGCTTCGGCGATGCCGGCGCCGAGATTGTGGTCGAGGAATTCCTGCAAGGCGAGGAAGCGAGCTTCATCGTCATGGCCGATGGCGAGCAGGTACTGCCGCTCGCGAGCTGTCAGGACCACAAGCGCCTCGACGAGGGCGATCACGGTCCCAACACAGGCGGCATGGGTGCCTACTCGCCCGCACCGGTAGTCACACCGGCGGTCCATGAGCGCGTGATGCGCGAGGTCATCTGGCCGACCGTGCGCGCTCTCGCCGCCGATGGCACGCCGTATACCGGATTTTTATATGCGGGACTCATGATCAGTGCCGACGGAGCCGTCAAAGTACTGGAATTCAATTGCCGCCTCGGCGATCCAGAAACGCAGCCGATCCTGGCTCGCCTGCGCTCCGATCTCACGCAGCTGTGCGAATCGGCGCTGGCGCGCCGGCTCGATACGATCGCGCCGCAATGGGATGAGCGCGCGGCGCTCGGCGTGGTGCTGGCGGCCTCGGGCTATCCCGAGAGCGTGCGTCTGGGTGATGCGATCGAAGGCCTCGAGGCGGCCGAGCGCCTGCCGGGCAAGCTGTTCCATGCCGGCACGCGCCGCGAACAGAATCGCGTACTGACCAGCGGCGGTCGCGTGCTGTGCGCCGTGGGCTTGGGCGCGAGCGTCAGCGAGGCGCAGAGCGAGGCCTATGCGTTGATCGAGCCGATCCACTTCCGCGGTATGCAATGGCGCCGCGACATCGGCTACCGTGCCATCGCTCGAGAGCGCGGCGTCGGGCGCGGTCGTGGCTGACGCGCTTGCGGCGGCCGAGCGCAATATCCCCGGACTGACCCCTTCGCTCAAACGGCGCCTGCGTGCGCTGTTTTGGCTGCTCAGCGCGCTGAGCCCGGCGCTCGCGGCCCGGCTTGCCGTGCGTCTGTTCACGAGACCTCGCGCCCGGGCTTTGAGCGCGCAAGACATGGAATTCCTGGCCTCCGCCATGAGCCGCAGGTTGCCGACCGCCCGCGGCGATATTCAGCTCTACGAGTGGCCCGGTACGGGGCCGGCCGTGCTGATACTGCACGGCTGGATTTCACATGCAGCACGATTGCGCGAGGTGATTGAGTGCTTGAGCGCGCGCGGCTTACGCGTGACGGCGTTCGATGCTCCGGCGCATGGCCGCTCGGCGGGCCGCGAGTTGGATCTGCACGGCTACCGCGAGGCGTTGTCGGCGGTCAACAGCGCCTGCGCTCCGATCGGGGCCGTGCTCGCGCATTCCTTCGGCGCGCTCACGGCGGTGAGCTGGCTCGCCGAAGGCCCCGCGGCACCGAGCCTGCGGGCCGCCGTGTTGATCGGCCTGCCGCGCGACGTCGGCTACCTATTCGATTCCTTCACGATGGCCATGGGCCTGGCGCCCGAGGTGATCGAGCGCACGCGCTCGCTGTTCCGAGTGCGCTACGGCAGTGATCCGGAGGACTACTGCGCCAGGCAACTGGCGCGGCGCATTCACGTTCCAGTGCTGCTGGTGCACGGCGGTGCCGACGAATTCGTGCCGGCTGCGCATTCCGAGGAAGTCGCGCTGTCGCTCGCCGACGGCCGCCTGCTCGTGGCCCCAGCCTTAAGCCATAGTGGCCCGCTGCGCGATCCGGTTACGGTGCAGCTCATGGTCGATTTCATTGCCGATCACGTGCGCGCCTGAGTGGTCGTCTTGCGGCTGTGGATCTGGCTCAATAACTCACGCGCACGAACAGCTCCGGACCGGTGAAGGTCAATCTGAGGACACCGGAAGGATCGTGGTTGCGCACATTGACTTCGTCCTGCGCGTAAGCGTAGCTGACACCAAAGGCCAGGTTGCGCCGCCAGCGATACTGCAGATCGGTGTGGTAATCCTCGAGCAGGCCCGAGAAGTTGCCGACCGAGACACGCAGATACTGCGCGCGCGCACTGAAGGCCCAGTGCCTATCGATCAGATAAGTGCCGTCGAGCGCTACGGTCGCAAATGGTCCGGCCTGTGAGTAATCCGCGCGCTGAGGCGTGCTCGGAATCTGCGCGGTCGCCTGAGCCTCGAGCAGATGCACGCCCATGCCCGCTCCGAGCTCATAGCGCTCGCCACGTAGAAACGAGTAGGTGTAGGTCAGATCCATCTGCCGCCAATTGATTGTGGACTGCACCGTCTCGTCGGCCTGGAAGGTCTGGTCGCCAAACTGGATCTTGCGGTCGAGCTGTTTCTCCCCGCTGCGTCGCAGATCGAAGAAATTCACGCGCAGCCGGCCGCGCTTTTGCAGCCGGAACATGAGCTCGATGCGCGGCTGATACACCTGATCGGTCAGACCCAGGTCCTGCTCGGCCGTGAGCGTCGTACCGGGCAGACCATTGCCGGAGTTGAACTGGCCAAAGGTCGTGACGTGGCCCCAGAAGAAGCCGCCGGTCAACGCCAAATGATCCGTGATCGGGCTGGGGATCGACGGCGGCGTCGTGGCATCGTCCGCATGGGCCGCGAGCGCGGCGCCCAACATGGGCAGCGCAAGCAGCAGTGCGCCATACCGCGACGAAAGCATTATGTCGGCTTCACTCCGCCAGCGGCTGACGCCGCGATAGGCCGACTATCCCCTAAGCACAGAGCCTGCGCCAGCGTCGCTGGCTGGCGACCGGCGAACCGGACCGGAACCCCAGTTTTGACTGTCAGCGCCCTTAACGCCTCATCGCGTCGAAAAATTCTGCGTTGGTCTTCGTATCCTTCATTTTATCGAGCAGGAACTCTATCGCGGCCAGCTCGTCCATCGGGTGCAGCAGCTTGCGCAGGATCCACATCTTCGCGAGCTCACCCGGATCGGTGATCAGCTCTTCCTTGCGCGTACCGGAGCGGTTGATGTTCACGGCCGGGAAGACGCGCTTTTCGGCAATGCGGCGATCGAGGTGGATTTCGCTGTTACCGGTGCCTTTGAATTCCTCGTAGATGACATCATCCATCTTGGAGCCGGTATCGATCAGCGCCGTGGCCAGAATCGTCAGGCTGCCGCCTTCCTCGATATTGCGCGCGGCGCCGAAGAAGCGCTTGGGACGCTGCAATGCGTTGGCGTCGACGCCGCCGGTCAGCACCTTGCCCGATGAGGGCACCACGGTGTTGTAGGCGCGCGCCAGACGCGTGATCGAATCGAGCAGAATGACGACGTCTTTTTTGTGCTCCACCAGGCGCTTGGCCTTTTCGATCACCATCTCGGCGACCTGCACGTGGCGTGCTGCCGGCTCATCGAAGGTGCTGGAGACCACTTCGCCCTTCACGGTGCGCTGCATCTCGGTGACTTCCTCGGGCCGCTCGTCGATGAGCAGCACGATCAGAATCACCTCGGGATGGTTGGCGGTGATCGAGGTCGCGATGTTCTGCAACAGCATGGTCTTGCCGGCCTTGGGCGGCGAGACGATCAGGCCGCGCTGGCCCTTGCCGATCGGCGCCACCAGGTCGATGGTACGGGCGGTCAGATCCTCGGTGCTGCCATTGCCGCGCTCAAGTTTCAGCCGCTTGGTCGGGTGAAACGGCGTCAGGTTCTCGAACAGCACCTTGTTGCGCGAGCTGTCGGGCGAATCGTAGTTGATCTCGCCGACCTTGAGCAGCGCAAAGTAGCGCTCGCCTTCCTTCGGCGGGCGGATCAGCCCGGAAATCGTATCGCCGGTGCGCAGGTTGAAACGCCGGATCTGGCTCGGGGACACGTAGATGTCATCCGGCCCGGCCAGATAGGAGCCGTCGGCCGAGCGCAGGAAGCCAAAGCCGTCCTGCAGGATCTCGAGCACGCCGTCGCCATAGATGTCCTCACCATTGCGCGCGTGCGCCTTGAGGATCGAGAAGATGATGTCCTGCTTGCGCGAGCGCGCGAGGTTCTCCAGACCCATCGACTCGGCCATCTTCACGAGTTCGTGAATCGGCTTGGCCTTCAGCTCGGTCAGATTCATCGAGCTGCGCGAGAGCGCCAGATCGGCCGGACTGATGACCTCGGCGTCGTCCTCGCCGATCGGCTCGAGCTCCGGCATCATCTCCTCAGGCCGACCATTGCCGCGATTGCCGTCGCGGTTGCCATGTCGCGGACCCTGGGGGCCCTGGCCCTGTCCCTTATTGCTTTGCGGCCGATTACGGCCCTGATTTCCCAGATAGCCTCTCACAGGTGCTGATCCAGAAAGGTGGCGAGCTGGGATTTGGACAGGGCGCCGACCTTTTGCGCCTCGACCGTGCCGTTCTTGAACAAGATCAACGTTGGAATGCCACGAATGCCGAATTTAGGCGGCGTGTGCGGATTCTCGTCGATGTTGAGCTTCGCGATCCGCAGCCGATCCTTGTACTCGGTTGCGATCTCATCGAGGATCGGCGCGATCATCTTGCAGGGGCCGCACCATTCCGCCCAGAAATCCAGCAATACCGGCTTTTCGGCCTTGAGGACATCCTGATCGAAGCTGGCATCCGAGGTGTGCACAATGTGCTCGTTACTCACGCAGTTGAGCCTCCGTTGAGGGGAGAAAATTTAATATTTGCGGACAAAAGACGAATTTACGAGATGGGTATGGAATAAATGAATGAACTTAAATTGTTGGCGGCGCGGCCCACACCGTGCCCCGAAAAGCCGTCTAACGGTTACACTAGCTCAAAGATGGCTTGCGTCAGGATGGCTTGGCGGGTGCGGACAGACACGACCGCCGGTGGCCTTATTTTTGCCCTTTCCGGGGTGCTTTGCAAGTCTTGAGGCGATCGTGGAGCCAAACAGCATTAATGAGTGATGAACATCTCAGTTCCCTGACCTACCAATCCCTGCCGCTGGCGGACTCGATGATGCAGGGCATCGTCGATGCAGGCTTTACCTACTGCACGCCGATCCAAGCGCAAACCCTGCCGATCGCACTGCAGGGCCGGGACATCGCCGGGCAGGCGCAAACCGGAACCGGCAAGACAGCCGCCTTCCTCGTAGCGCTATTCCAGTCGTTGCTGTCCAAGCCCGCCCCACCGGGTCGACAGGCGACGTCGATTCGCGCCCTGGTGGTGGCGCCAACGCGCGAGCTAGCGGTGCAGATTCATAAGGATGCGGCCGTCCTGGGCAAGCACACCGGTTTGCGGATGGCGGTCGTATTCGGCGGCACGGATTACGAAAAGCAGCGGCAAATCGTCGCGGATGGCGTCGATGTGCTGATCGGCACGCCGGGGCGCATCATTGATTACTTCAAACAGCACGTGTTCGACCTGCGCCATGTGCAGGTGCTGGTGCTCGATGAGGCCGACCGGATGTTCGATCTGGGCTTCATCGCCGATATTCGCTTCATACTGCGGCGTTTGCCGCGCCCCGAGCACCGGCAATCGATGCTGTTTTCGGCGACGCTGTCGCAGCGCGTACTCGAGCTCGCCTACGAGCACATGAACAACCCGGAGCTGGTGCGCATCGAGCCGGACAAGGTCACGATCGATCGCATCCGCCAGGTGATCTATTTTCCATCGATGGAAGAAAAGATCCCGCTGCTGGTCGGGCTGCTGCGCGAAACCGAGGCGCACCGCACGATGGTGTTCGTCAACACGCGGCGCATGGCCGAGCGACTCGAAGCCTCGCTGCGCGCCAACGGCTTTCACGCCCAGGCGCTCTCCGGCGATGTGCCCCAGAAGAAGCGACTGCAGTTCCTGCGCCAGTTTCACGAAGGCGAACTGGCCGTGTTGATTGCGACCGACGTCGCCTCGCGCGGGCTGCACATTCCCGACGTGAGTCATATATTCAATTTCGACCTGCCGCAGGACGCCCCGGACTACGTGCATCGCATCGGCCGCACGGCGCGCGCCGGTGCCGACGGCGATGCCATCAGCTTCGGCTGCGAGGAATATGCGATCTCGCTGCCGGATATCGAGGAATACATCGGCCGCAAGATTCCGGTGGCCGCGGTCGCGCCGGGGCTGCTGGCGAAGCTGATAGCGGCACCGCCGCCGTCGGCCGAATCCGCCCACGGCCGTGCGTTTGGCGCGCGGCCTGGCGGTAGCCGCGGCGGCACGAGGCCAGGCGGCAACCGCAGCGGCCGGTCCGGTGGCAGCCCGGGCGGCGGTCGGCGCGGTGAACCGCGGCGGCACGGACGTTAAGAGCCAGGCCAGCGCGCCGTTAGAGCAGCTCGGCTACCGCATCGACCGCCGGAAACTCCTGGTGCATGCGCGGCGCACACGAGCTGTCGGGCTTGCGCACGGCATAGATCAGCCCCAGGCCCGCTGCGCGGGCGGCGCGCAGCACACCGAGACTGTCGTCCACGAACAGACTGCGCCCAGGATCGAAATTCTCGACCTTGGCGAGCTCGCGCCAGAACTGCGGATGCTCTTTGGGTGCGCCGAAGCGGTGCGAACTGAAGCCGGCATCGAAATAGCTGATGACCTCGGTGCGCGCATCCTTGATCGCCAGCGTGATCGGGTGCGCGTTGGTGATCAGCACCAGACGTTTGCCGAGGACGCGTACGCGCTTGAGGAATTCGCGTGCTCCGGGCAGCCAGCGGATCCCATGCGCAACACCTTGTTTGAGCGCGCGGATGTCCAGTTCGAGCTCACGGCTCCAATACTCGATGCAGTACCAATCCTAAAGTGCCCTCGCGGGCGGCGAAACGCGGCTGTAGCTCGGCGCGCGACTGCTCGAGCGTGATTGCACGCTGTTGCGCCCAGGCCTCAGGCACGCGCTGGCGCCAGAAACGGCTGTCGAAGGCCAGATCCAGCAGCGTGCCGTCCAGATCGAGCAAAACGGTGTCGATCTGGCTCCATTGCGCTGGGCTCAAAATCGGGACACTCACGGCGTCGGCTATCATAGTGCCTATGTTCACGAATCTAAGCCCCCAGCAGCTGGCGGACTGGTTGCCCGCCGTCATCGATATCGCCGATGTAGCGGGCCAGGAGATCATGAGAATCTACCGGACCGCCTTCAACGTCACGCTCAAGGACGATCGTTCGCCGCTGACGGAGGCCGATCTGGCGGCGCAGCGCATCATCGCCGCGGGCCTGAAGGCCATCACGCCCGAGATTGCGATGCTGGGCGAGGAATCCCCGCCGCAGCAATTTGAGCATCGGCGCGACTGGCGACGGTTGTGGCTGGTCGATCCGCTGGACGGCACGCGTGAGTTCGTCAAACGCAATGGCGAGTTTACCGTCAATATCGCGCTGGTGGAGGACCGCGAGCCGGTGCTGGGCATCGTCTACGCCCCGGCGCGCGCTGTATTGTACGGGGCCGCACGCGGCTGCGGCGCGTTCCGCCGCGCCGCCGATGGCCGTTGCACGCCCATTCACGCGCAGGCCACGGCGCCCGCGATGCTGCGGATTCTCGGCAGCCGCTCGCACGGCGATGCGGTGCTCGAGCGCATGCTCGATCGTTTAGGCAAACACGAGCGCATCAGCGTCGGCAGCGCCCTGAAATTCGGCTTGCTGGCCGAAGGCAGCGGCGATCTGTATGTGCGCCGCGGGCCGACCTCCGAATGGGACACCGCGGCCGGCCAGGCCGTGGTGCTCGAAGCCGGCGGCTGCGTGGTCGACCTGACCGGGGCGCCGCTGCGCTACAACACACGCGAGAACCTAATCAATCCTTCGTTCCTGGCCTACGCCGACCGCTCTCGCGATTGGCCCGCGCTGCTGTCGCAGTCCTAGGCCCGACGCATGTTCCCGCGTATCGATCTGCACACCCATAGTGACTGCTCGGACGGATTGCTGTCGCCGGAGTCGCTCGTGGCGCTGGCGGCGCAGCGCCAGGTCGAATTGCTCGCGCTGACCGACCACGACACGGTCAGCGGCTGTGGACCGGCAAGCGCCGCGTGCGCGGCTGCAGCGATCCGCTTCGTACCCGGGATCGAGCTCAGTTGCCAATGGCGCGAGCGGGAAATTCATATCGTCGGATTACAGCTCGACGTCGCCGACGCCGCGCTGCTCTCGCATTGCGGCGCAGTGCTCGCGCGCCGGCGCGAGCGCATCCATGCGATGACGCAGCGGCTATCCCGCGCCGGCCTGCCCGGGCAGGAGCTCGCCGCGCTGACCCTGAAGGCAGCGCTGCCGACACGCACGCATCTGGCGCGCGCGCTGTGCCGACTGGGGGTCGCGGACAGCATGCAGCAGGCGTTCGAGCGCTGGCTCAAGCGCGGCCGGCCGGGTTACGTCAGCGCCCAATGGCCGCAGCTCGCGACCGCGGTACAACGCATCGTCGAGGCGGGCGGCATCGCCGTGCTGGCGCACCCGCACCGCTACACGGTCTCCCACGGCGTGCTGCGCGAACTGGTCGGGGAATTCAAGGCCGCCGGCGGCGAAGGCATCGAAGTCAGCCTGTCCGGCATGGGTCCCGCTGATGCCGACCGCGCCGCGGCGCTGGCCCGCCGCTACGAGCTCGCCGGCTCGACCGGTTCGGATTTCCACGAGCCGGATTTACCTTGGCGCCCGCTGGGTCGCTTCGCTAAGCTACCCGATCTGATTACACCCATTGCGGCGCGGCTTGCGCCGTGAGCGATCACAGCGGATGAACGATCACAGCGGATGAGCGATCAGGAAGATAACGTCGACCGCGAGCTGTTCCGCAACGTGGAAAAACTGCGGGCGCTGCGCATCGAGCACCGCGATCTGGATGAAGTGATCTCGCGGCTATCGATGGACCTTCACATCGATGAGCTGCAGCTCAAGCGCCTCAAGAAGCGCAAACTCGTGCTCAAGGACCAGATCCAGAAGCTCGAAAGTCAATTGATCCCGGATCTGAACGCTTAAACGCCATGAGCGACAGCGCCGGCGCGTTCCGCGCGTTTCTCGCAACCGCCAGCAGCGGCGAGACCCTGCTGCAGGTTGCCGCGATTGGCGTGGCGTTGCTGGCCGCGTTGCTCGGTGCGCATCGGCTGCGACTCTGGCGGCCGCGGCGCCGCGCGGCGCTGCCGCTACGCGGCGCGCGTGCGCGGGTCTTCGAGATCGCAATTATCGAAGCACCGCTGCTGCTCGCGCTGGTGCTGCTGCTGCTGTTGCGCACCCTGATCGCCGCGGCCGGTTCAGGCACCAGCGTACTCAACACCGCCATGGAGCTCGCGTCAACGCTGGTGCTGGTGCGGCTCGGAGTGTATTTGCTGCGCTTAGGGCTTGGGCCGGACTCCTGGCTGCGCAACTGGGAGAATCGCCTGACGCTGCTGATCTGGCTGGCGATCTCCTTCCAGGTGATTGGCTGGTTTGGAGCGCTGCAGAGCACGCTCAATGACATCAATCTGCTGCCAGGCCGCGGCGCGTTCACACTCTGGGCGCTGCTAAAAGGCCTCGTGATCATCAGCGCGTTCGTACTCGTGACCAGCGTGCTCGCGCGCGGCTTCGAGCGACGCATCATGACCGTGGAGTCGATCGCGCTGTCCACGCGCATCGGCGTCACCAAATTCAGCTATTTCTTTTTGGTCGGCCTCGGAATTCTGCTCGGCATCAATGCCGCCGGCGTGGACCTTACGGCCCTGACGGTGCTGACCGGGGCGGTAGGATTGGGATTGGGTTTTGGGCTGCAATCCATTGCCAGCAATTTCGTCAGCGGTGTCGTGCTGCTGATGGACAAATCGATCAAGCCCGGCGATGTCATCAGCTTCACCGGCATGCCGGGAACCAGTACCGAGAGCTTCGGCTGGGTGCAGGCGCTGCGCGGCCGCTACGTCGTCGTGCGCGATCGCGACGGGGTGGAGACGCTGGTCCCGAACCAGAACCTGATCAACAGCCCGGTCATCAACTGGAGCTACTCGGACCGCAAGGTGCGCCTGAAACTGCCCGTGCGCATCAGCTACCGCGATGACCCCGAGAAGGCGCTGGAGATTCTGGAGCGCGCCGCTCACGGACATCCGCGCATTCTGCGCGAGCCGGCACCGGTATCGCGCCTCATGCAGTTTTCCGATCACGGCATGGACCTGGAGCTGCGCTTCTGGATCGCCGATCCAGAGGCCGGTGTGAACAACGTCCGCTCTGACGTCAATCGCCTGATCTGGCGCCTGTTCCGCGATGCGCGCATCACGATCCCGGTGGCGCAGCGCGAAGTGCAGATCCGGCACGACGCGCCGCTTTGAAAAAGCCGACGCCCATTCCCGATGGTGACCTGCAGTTCCATTTTGTTCGCGCCTCGGGTCCAGGCGGACAGAATGTGAACAAAGTGGCCACCGCCGCCCAGCTGCGCTTCGATCTGGCGGGCACCCTGGCGTTGTCGCCGAGCGTCAAGGCGCGGCTGCAGGCGCTGGCGGGCCATCGGGTCAGCGCCGAGGGGACGCTGCTGATCAACGCCCGCAATCACCGGACGCAGGAGGGCAACCGCCGCGAGGCGCTCGCGCGCCTGCAGGATCTGATCGCCCGCGCCACCGTGGAGCCCAAGAAGCGTCGCGCGACTCGCCCCACTTTCGGCTCGCAGCAGCGCCGCATGGAGGACAAGACCCAACGCAAGCGGCGCAAGCAGTTACGCTCGCGCGTAGGATTCGACTGACGGCAGCTAGCCGCTAGCTTGGCTACATTGCAGCCATGGACACGCTGCATGAATTGGCCGGCAAGGTCTATTACGGCAATGACCTGCAATCCTGGGCCGAGGCGCTGGGGATTTTCCTGCTGCTGGTCGTGCTGCCGTTCGTGCGCCTGGCGCTTGATCGGCGGCTGCGCACCTTGCAGCCGCACCAGTCGCCGACCGATACGCTGCGCGCCATCCCGGCGCTGATCGAGCAGCTTCGGGGCCAGCGCAGCGGCTTCGCCTCGCCGGGCGCACCGATATTTGCGCAACAGCCGCCCGCAGAGGGTCAGGCACGAATGCGCCGTCCAGTTTTTCAAGCACGGCGGTTGAGAGTGTACGGCACTGCTGTGCGCTAGACTTGCCGCATGTCGGTCGCGCCGGCCACCCGCCTCTACAGCTTCGCCCCGCTCGTTCGCGCCGATGCGCGGCTGCTGATTCTCGGCAGCATGCCGGGAGCCGCCTCGCTGGCCGCGCAGCAGTACTACGCGCATCCACAAAATCAATTCTGGCCGATCATGGAACGGCTGTGCGGCGCGCGCCGTTCGCTGTCCTATGCCAGCCGGCTGCAGCGGCTACAGCAGTGCCGCGTGGCGCTGTGGGATGTGCTGCATTCCTGCGTGCGCTGCGGCAGTCTCGATGCCTCGATCGAGCACGCCAGCGCGGTCCCGAACGACCTGCCGCAGCTGCTGCGCGCGCATCCGGGCATCGAGCGCCTGTGCTGTAACGGCGGCACCGCCTACCGGGCGCTGCGTCGCTACTTCGGCACGCAGTTGCAACGCGAATTCCCGCAGCTGCTGTGCCTGCAGCTGCCCTCGACCAGTCCGGCCCATGCCCGCATGCGCCTGGCTGATAAGCTCGTGGCCTGGGAGGCGGCGCTCAAGAATGCGTGACCTGCAGGATGCTGTGGCGTATCTGCTCTGACAGCACCAGCTGCGCGTCGGCCGCAACGCGGATCAGGATCTCATCGAACGCCAGCCGCCCGGCCTCATCGACCCGCACCAGGCCACGCGCGCGCAGCAGATCAATGAAATTCTCGAACAGGCTGCGATCGAAGAACTCCGGGGAATTGAAGCCATAGAGCATAGTCATGCGTTGCGCCATGAGCTGGCAGCGCTGCTCGAGCGCCTGCTGACTGATCTCACCGCTGCCGGCGCCGATCAGCAGCGCGATGGCCAGATAGTAGCGCTCGACCGTGGCCACGGTGGTCTGTGCCAACAGCGACAGCTGCATGGCGGCGATCGAATTCGGCCCGGGACGCCGCCACAGGTGCTGCTCGCCGCTGGCTTCGAGCATCCCGAGGCCGGCCAAAGCCTCGAGCGTGCGCGCGACCACCTCGGGCAGCTCCGCTTCCGACCAGCGCAGGAACAGCTCCGCCGCCACATACGGATAGATGCGTCCCGCCAGGCGCTGCACGTCCTCGGTAGGCATGGCGGCGTTGGACAAAAAGCAGCAGGCGATCAGCGACGGCATCGCGAACAGATGCAGCACGTTGTTTCGGGCATAGGTCGCCAACACCGCGTGCTCGGGGCTCATGCGTACGATGTCGCCGGCGCGATGCGTTTCGCGCGAGATGACCTGCAATGCCAGACCGTACTCGACCACCTCCTGCGGGCTGGCTTTGGTCACGGTCACGCGATCGCCGTATGGCATCGCGCCGAGTAGCGCGAGCATGCTCTCGATCTGGCGCCGCAGGTCCGACTCGATCATCGCCTGGCGCGGCATGGCCAGCAGGATCAGCGCCAGCAGGTTGATCGGGGTCACGGTGGCCGCCGCATTGATATGCCGCATGATCGTTTGCGCCAGCTCATCGACCAGCGCGCTCACCCACGGCGGGCGGTTCTGGTCGTCGAACACCTGCTCGCGCCAACCCGCAGCGAAGGCGTCGAGCAGCGCATCGAGATAGATCGGCTCGCCGAGATTGACATGGACGCGGCCGTAACGCTGGCGAAACAGCCGGCGCAAGGTGCGCAGCAGACCCAGAACCGATTCCTTCTCCTTGGGTTTGCCGGACAGCTCGCCGATATAGGTCGGACCCTCCAGAATGCGCTCATAGCCGAAATACACCGGCACGAACACCACCGGCCGGCACGGCTCGCGCAGATAACTGCGTACCGTCATCGATAACATGCCGGTCATCGGCGTGAGCAGCCGGCCGGTGCGGCTGCGCCCGCCTTCGATGAAATATTCGATCGAATGACCGCGGGCCATCATCGCCTCGAGGTACTTCATGAACACGATCGTGTAGAGCGCACTGCCGCGCAGGCTGCGACGAATGAAGAACGCGCCGCCCTTGCGCAGGAAGCGGCCCACGATCGGCAGGTTCAGGTTCAATCCGGCGGCGATGTGCGGGATCGCGTAGCCTCGCTGGTAGATCGCATAGGACAGCAGCAGGTAGTCCATGTGGCTGCGATGACATGGCACGTAGACGATCTCGTTGCCCTCGGCCACCTGCTGCAGCGTCTCCACGTGCTGAAACTCGACGCCGTCATACAGCCGGTTCCAGAGCCGCGCGAGCGCCAACGACATGAAGGTCACGAACACGTGCGAATAGTTAGCCGCAATCTCGTCGGCATAGCGCCGCGCCTCGAGCAGCATCGCGCGACGCGAGCCGCGGCTCTTTTCGCTGAGCTCCTGTGCAACCGCGGCGCGCACCGCACGGGTGCGCAGCACCTCGGCCACGATAGTACGACGGTGCGAGAGATCGGGGCCGATGCGGGCCGCGCGCAGCCGCGCGAACTGCAGCCGCAGCTGCCGCGCCACGCGCCGGCCGGTCAGCGCGGTGTCGGCATCGGTGTCGAGCCAGTTACGCAACGATATCGGCTCACCGAGCTGCACCGTACTATTGCGGCCATTGACCAGTACGCTGAAGAAACGGCGCAGTCGGCTGCCAATGGCCCAGTCCTCCGACAGCAGCAGCCGGATCACCGAGCGCTCCTTTTGCGGCGCGCGGCCCCAATAAACGGCGGCCGGCACCAGGCTCACATCCAGCGTTGGATCGGCGCGCAGCGCCTCGATCAGCAGCAGCAACAGTTCGGGCGGCCGGCGGTCCAGCCGCGTGCGCCACAAACCGAGGCTGCGCACCAGGGCGAATGAGGAGCGCCGATTCCGCAGCCGCTGCGCCAGCAGCCGGCGTCCCGGCCGCGGCAGCCGATCGCGCACACACACGCTCTGCAGCACGGCGAGGTCCACGCGACTGCGCCGTTCGAGCACATAGCACACCGGGACGGTTCGGCCGCCGATGCGCGCCGCCGCGTCCTCGGGCCGCAGTGTCGCGCGCACCCACAGAGCGAGGACCCGGCTCAGGACCCCTTGCATGGTCTTATGAGCCTAGGGCAAGCCGCGCTCGGACTGCAGATCAAGACCGATCAGGAAGTACTCGAACAGGTACTTGATGAAGCTGAGTTGATCGTGCAGTTGATGGTCGCTATCGAGCAGATGCAGCGAGGCGTTGTACTCGCGCGCGAAGCGGATGCTGTGCTCGACCGGAACGACTTCGTCGCGCCAGCCGTGCACGAGCGCGGCAGGACAGTCCAGCACCCGCTCGCGCAGCGGCGGCAGGCCCTCCATGTACAGCGCCGGGGCCATCAGGAACGCGCCGCGCGCGTGCAGCTGCGCAGCTGCGGACAGCGCCACATAGCCGCCCAGGCTCGAGCCGACCAGCACCAGATCGCCGGACAGGGTCTTGCACACCTCGATCAGCTTGTCGCTGCGACCCTTGACGGCCTCGATGCCCCGATAGTCGACCGACTCGACTTCATAACCCTCGCTGCGCGCAACGTCCGCCAAGGCCGTGATCTTTTTGCCCCACGGTCCGCTGTCCCTGCCATGCGAGAACACCACATAGCGATTCGCCATCCTGAAGTCTTCCTTTGGATCGATGCCAGCTGGCGGTAATCATCGTCGCGAATGATACTCCTGCCGACTTGACCCGCGGTTGCAAGTGACGGTCAGCTTTGGCGTGGCAGCGCGTAGCGGTTGACGCTGACGGTGCGCGCGGCGCTACTGTCGGGCTGGTGCGTCACGAGGTAGGTCTGGAAATCGCCGGGTCGCGAGGCCGCGAAGCCGAACAGCAGCTGGAATTGCCCGCAGGCGATGGCTGCAGCGTCATTGAGTCGTTCATCGCAGATCACGAAATAGCTCTCGGACGCGTCACGCCCGACGAAGGCGCCGTCGCGCTCCAGGCTTTCAAAAAACGCCGTGACCTGCGAGCGCACCTGCGCCCACAGCGGCGGACCGCCATGCTCGAGCCGGACCCAGCGCGTGCCGTGCTCTATGCTCGCCATGATGAAGAGCGCAAAGCGCCGCGAAGCCAGATAGCGCCAGTCTATTTTTACACCAACCTCGGGTAACAACGTGCGCAGGCCGCCGTGCTGGCGGCCATTGTGGCGCTGCGAGGTCAAGGCGTTGACGCCGCCTTGAATGAGCCGGATGCGATCCAGATCGGTCACGCTGGCGGCTGGCCGCAATCCCGGGCGCAACATCGGCTCGTCGGCCTCGGTGGTGGACCAGACCGGACAGACCTGATCGGCGCGCGCCAATAGACCGGCGCCGGCCGCGGCCGAGCCGAACTGCTCGTTGCGTCCGCGCAGACGATCGAAGGCCAGCACGCGCGGATAGAACATCAGCGCGTCTTCGCTTTGGAAGGGCCAGCCGCGCAGACCCTCGACGGCCGCCGCCGGGGTATCCCAGGCCGCGGGCGGGTCGACCAGCAGCATCGCCTGGCGCTCCCGGCACAGCCGCAGCGCCACGAGCAGCGTCGGCAACCCGACATCGAGTTGCCGCGAGAGCGGCGGCACGCATAAAAAATTGAACGTCTCTTCACCGCGCAGCGCAAACAGCCCCGTGCCGCTGAGCGCATCACCGATAATGTCGTAATTGGTGAGCGTGTCGCCGTCATCGCCATCGGGATTGGACACCGCGTAGCCGACCGCGGTCGTACCGCCCGCGCCCACGGTGCGCTCGGGTCGCTGCTGCGGTAACGCGCTGGCGAGCCGTACCAATCGCGACTTGGACAACAGTCCCGGCAACGCCCGCTCCGCGTCCGGCCGGATCGATACGCGACGGAAGATTTCCTGCTCCTCGATGAGCTCGGTTCCCGCGGCCCGAAGGCGTTGCACCACCAGATTGAAGCGATCGGCGTCGCCGGCAACGATGCCGTCGTAGTCGACTGCGGCACGCAGAAATTCCCGGGTGCCGGGCGATACACCGATCAGCGTGAGTGTCGCCTCACCACAGCGCAGCGTCAGCGTCGGAGCGCGACCGCCGTTGCACACTCGCACCACGATGCAGCTGCGGCCACCATTCTCGAAGTACTGCTCAACCGCGTAGGAGAGCGTCGATGGCTGCCATAGGCCGCCGAAGATTCGCTGATAATTATCAAAGCTTGAGATGCTCGTGGCTTGGTCGACCGGACCCTTGAGCGCGCGGCCGACGAAAGCGGTGACGGCGGTCGCGGCGCGCTCAATCGCCGGCTGCAGCCGGATCAGTCTTTCGGTATCAATTTCGGAAACGACCAGCTCGGGCACGCCCTGTCCTCGAAGCTCGATCGCAAATGTAGCACAGCGCGACTAGCTCGACTGCGCGGCTTGCGGCTCCTGGGGCGGTGTTGCAGCTGCGCGCGCTTGTTGTTCCTCAACGGCGCAGCGTGCTTCCTCCTGCTTGCGCGCGATCTCCGCCAGCATGAGCTGCAGCCATTCGCTCAACTGCGCCATCGTGCGCCTCAACCGCCCGGTGCATGGCTCGCGGGCGCCGGCGCGCTCGAGGGTTCGCGCTCCGACAACAGTTGCTGTGCGCTCTTGCCGTCAGTACCGGTGTCGTCGTTGCCATCCCAGTTGGACCCATCCGGTATGCGATTTTGCACTTCCGGGGCCGACGCCAGCACCAGTTCGACGCTGCCACCCTCGCCCGAGATCGGCACCGGAATGCCGCGCGGGGCGTGCGTGACGCTCGCGACGCTCTGCCAATCGATCGCGCTACCCGCAGCGAACAGCGTGCTTTGGATGCGCCCCGGCAGCGAATGCGACAGCAGCTTCTTCTGCGCGTTTTTCCAGTCGCGCGCATCGTCTTCGAGCACCGTATAGGCCTGCAAATAGAGCTGATCGTCGTACCAACCGAACACGAACGGCTGATTCACCACGCGCACCTGCGTGCCGTTGGGCACCAGCTCGAACAGCTTCTCGATATCCTCCGGATAGAGCCGCACGCAGCCGTGGCTGGAGCGCAGGCCCACGCCGTAGGGCTTGTTGGTGCCGTGAATCAGGTAGCTCCGCCAGCCGAGCCTGAACTCGTACTTGCCCAGTGGATTGTCCGGCCCCGACGGCACCACGGCAGGCAGGTCCTCGCCGCTGTCGTTGCGATGATCGACACGTAGCGCGGCCGACGGTCGCCAAATCGGGTTCTTGACGTGGCTCACGACATGGGTCACGCCCTCAGGGGTCCTCCAGCCGGCCTTGCCGATACCGATCGGGTGCGTGTACACCTGCTGCGCTTCACCCTTGCGGTGCGGCGGAAAGTAGTACAGCCGCATGGCCGCGACATTGATGACGATGCCTTCGCGCGCTGCGTTAGGCAGCACGAATCGCGTCGGCACCACGATGTGGTGGCCGGCACCGGGGATCCATGGATCGACGCCGGGATTGGCCCGGACGATCTCCTCGTAACCGACGTCGAAGCGCCGGGCGATATCCGGCAGCGTGTCTTCCTTCGAGGCGATCGTGATCTGCACATCGCCGACGACGTCATCCTGGGCATTGGCCAGCGCGAACTGGTGCGTGGCGATCGGCGCTGCGAGCACCGGAGCGGCCGGCGCGACCGCCGTCGGGACCGGAACCGGCGGCGGCTTAGGCGTCGCGTGCGATCCGATCAACGAGCAACTCGCGATCAGGGTGGCCGCGGCGCATAGCGCCGCAGCTTGCATCGATCGGCGGTGATACTTTGAGCTCACGCCAGTCATTCTAGAGGAGTATCGGTTGATTGGGCAGTTCGTTGCCCGAAGAGCGCTCGGCCGGAAAATGCAGCGCCAACAGCCTCGCGACTCCCGCGACCGCTGCGCGCGAACCTGCAGCGTAGCGGCCGGCCCGATAATGCGTCTCGACCTCGCGACACACGAGTTCCCATTCGGCCGCGCTCACGCGCTCATTGATGCCGCGGTCGGCGATGATTTCCACCGCGCGGTCGGCCCGCAGCAGGTAAATGAGCACGCCGTTGTTGGCCTGCGTATCCCAGATATGCAGGCGCGCAAACAGCTCGAGCGCGCGAGCGCGCGGACTGAGGTCGTGCCATAGGACGTGCACCGGCAGTGCCGTCTCGATCGCGAAGCGGATCTCGCCGGCGTGCTGCGCTTCGGCGGCGCCGATCGCCGCTTCGATCTCTGCGAGCACCGCGGGCGTGAAGTGCGAGCGCGTGCGCCGTGCACTGCAGGTCAGGTGCCGTGCTATGCGTCCGATTCGCATATCACCAGCGCCCCGAGGCGCCGCCGCCTCCGAAGCCGCCACCGCCGCCGCCAAAGCCGCCGCTCCCGCCGCCACCACCGAAGCCCCCAAAGCCGCCGAGACCCCCGCCCCACCCGCCCAAGCCCCCGCCCGAACTCCAGCCACCGCCGCTCATACCGAGAAATAGCGCCGCCAATAACGCCACTACGCCGGCGCCGAGCGCGAGCGCGAGCGCCTGCGTGAGCAGGAACACCAGCAATCCAGTCGCGCCGGCGCTGAGCGTGGCACCGAGCGTGCGGCCAAATACGGCGCACAGCACGTTCGAGAGAACCAGAAAGCCGAAGATCGCGAACGGCAGCATATTCCAGTGCTGAGCACGGCGATTTTGCCAGGTGCGATCGGGCGCGGGCAGCGATTCACCGTCGACCAGTCGCATGATCTGGTCGACGCCGGCGCTGATGGCGGCAAAATACTGTCCCTGCTTCAGCAATGGCACCATGGTGTCCTGAATGATGCGGTTGGAGGCCGCATCGGTCAGTACGCCTTCCAAGCCATAGCCGTTTTCGATGCGCAGGCTGTGGTCGTTCTTGGCGATGATCAGCAGCGCACCGTCATCGACCTTTTTTCGTCCGAGTTTCCAGGCCTCCACAACCCGAATCGAATATTGCTCGATCTCCTCGGGCTGCGTGCTTGCAACCAGCAGCACTGCGATCTGTGCGCCCTTGCGGGCCTCGAAATCCGCGAGCTTCTGCTCGAGCTCGGCCTGCTGCCCGGCCGTCAGCGTACCGGTCAGATCGGTGACCCGGGATTCGAGTTTCGGTATGGCCTGCAGCGCTTGCGCATTGGCCAGGTTCAGGGCACTCCCCAGAACCAGCGCCGCAAGAACCGACAGCAGCAGGCGCACGATCGGCGACGCGTTCAGCGCCCTTAGTGCGCCGGTGCGCTGGGGCTCGCCGGCGCGCTGGGGCTAGAGGCTGCACTGTTGAATTCCACCGTCGGCGGGCGCGCGATCTCGGCCTCATTTTGTACCGTGAAATTCTGCTTCACCGGATACTTGAACATCATGGCCGTCAGATTGGTGGGGAACGTGCGGATCACTACGTTGTAGTCCTGCACCGCCTGGATGTATCGGTTCCGCGCAACCGTGATCCGATTCTCGGTGCCTTCGAGTTGCGCCTGCAGGTCGCGGAAATTCGCATCCGACTTGAGCTGCGGATAGTTTTCGCTGACCGCAATGAGGCTCTTGAGGGCCTGCGTAAGCTCACCCTGCGCCGCTTGAAATTTCTGGAAGGCCTGAGGATCGTTCACGAGCTCGGGGGTTGCCTGGATCGAGCCGACGCGCGCGCGCGCCTCGGTCACTCCAATCAGCACCTTCTGCTCCTGCGCCGCGAAGCCCTTGACCGTATTGACCAGATTCGGCACCAGATCGGCGCGTCGCTGGTATTGGTTGATCACCTCGGACCAAGCGGCCTTGACCGCCTCATCCTGCTGCTGAATGCGGTTGTAGCCGCAGCCGCTGGCCAGCAGCGCGAGCGCTGTGACGAGCCAAACCTTGAGCGTGCGCATAGAATTCATCTCCGGGATCGTCGCTACCCTACATTGGCGGCGCCTGTAGTATTTTCAAGGCCCCGCCAGCGGCCGACTGGCGGACTGGCGGATTTTCACACGTTCCGGGGCGGGGCGCACAGTTGTAACACTATGGGTCGATTTCGCCCCCCTGCAAAGCCCAGCTCCCAATTCATAACGCCGCTCGGGGCCGTGCGGCTGCGTGAGGAGCTTGATGCGCTCTGGCGTCGCGAGCGCCCGCAAGTGACCGCCGCGGTATCGGCAGCGGCGGCTCAGGGCGATCGCTCGGAAAACGCCGAATACACTTATGGCAAACGACGTCTGCGTGAGATCGATCGGCGCGTGCGCTTCCTGCGCGCGCGGCTGGAGGGCATGACGGTCGTGAGTCAGGCGCCGAGCGACCGCGGTCGCGTCTATTTTGGCGCCTGCGTCACGCTCGAGACCGCTGGCGGCGAGCAGCGCCACCACCGGATCGTCGGCCCGGACGAATTCGACATGGCCCCCGAGTACATCAGCATGGACTCACCGTTAGGCAAGGCGCTGCTGGGCAAGCGACTCGATGATCAGTTCGTGCTGCAGCTCGAGCGCGGCACGCAGAGCTATACCATCGTGGCAATCGACTATGCGTGAGCCGCGAGTTGGCGTCAGCTCACACGCACGTTCTTGAATTGCCACGGATCGCTCTTGTCGAGATCTTCGGGAAACAGCCGCTCTCGATCGCTCAGCGGCGTCCAGTCGGTGTATTGGCCGACCACCGGCCCAAGGTATGGCCGGCAGATTTGCAGCGCGCGGCGGAAGTCGATCTCGTCCGGCTCGGTGATGCCGTTGTTGGGGTTTTCCATGGCCCAGACCAGGCCCGCGAGCACCGCCGCCGTGACCTGCAGGCTGGTGGCATTGTTATAGGGCGCGAGCCGGCGCGCTTGATCGATCGAGAGGTGGGAGCCGTACCAGTAGGCGTTCTTCTTGTGGCCCGCCAGCAGCACGCCCAGCTCATCGATGCCCTTGCTGATGTCGTCCATCATGATGCGCTTGCGATCCTGGATCTGGTAATTGCGCCCACAGAACTCGTATACCGACAGCACCGCGGCATCGCTCGGGTGATAGCTGTAGTGCGCCGTGGGCCGATACAGCACCTGCGCGTCCTTGCGGACGGTGTAATAGTCGGACAGCGATATCGACTCGCTGTGTGTGATCAGGAAGCCGTGGTATGGGCCGTTCAGCGGCGTCCAGCTGCGCACGCGGGTCGCGACGCCGGGCTGCGCGAGGTAGATCGCCGAGCCGCCGCCGAAATCATGGCGCCGGCCGTCGCGCGGAAAATTGCGCTCGTGCGATCCCCAGCCCAGCTCCGCCGGCTGCGACCCTTCCGCAACGAAGCCGTCGACCGACCATGTGTTGACGAACTCGTTGGGTTCCTTGGGGATGGTCGAGACCTGCGTGTCGCGCTCGGCGATATGAATCAGCTTCACACCCAGGCGCTGCGCGAGCTCGGCCCAACCGCCGCGGCTGGACGGCACCGCGCTGTCCAGGCCGGTGTCACCGGCAATGTTGAGCAGCGCCTGCTTGACCAGATGCGACACCAGGCCCGGGTTCGCACCGTGGGTCAACATGGCGGTCGGCGCGCGCGCACCGCCGGCGCGCAATCCCAGCACTTCCTCGCGCAACGCGTAGTTGGTGCGCTTGGCCGCCGGTATGGTCGGGTCGGTGTAGCCGCCGGGCCAGGGCTCGATACAGGTATCGAGATACATCGCACCCTTTTCCCAGCAATAGCGGATCAAGGCCACGCTCGAGACGTCCACCGAGACGTTCAACAGCAAATCCCCGCGCCCGAGCAGCGGGTCGAGCACCCTGCGGAAACTCTCGCGGCTCAGCGGCTGCTTCAGGAACTTGATGCCGTAGCACACCGCCTCCTCGCGTCCGACATCATCCGCGGTGACGATCGCGACACGCTCGGGGCTGATGCCAATATGACGCAGGATCAGCGGCAGCATGCCTTGTCCAACGCTGCCGAAACCGACGAAGACGATGTGGCCTGGAAATTCGACGTAGACTTCGTGTGTACTCATGATTGTCCTGCTTGAGGATCGCGGAAGGGTAGCAACGGCGGCGCGGTGCCGCCAGCGCAACCGCGCTCGCTCAGCGCCAGTGCGGCGGCCAGGTGCGCTCGTGTCCGGGCAGCGCCGCGACGCGCTCGAGCCAGCGCCCGATGGCCGGATAGTTGATTTCCATCGGCAGGAAGCGCGCCGCCAGCTCGTGCGCTTGCGGCCGCTGCAACGCCCGCAGCAGCAGGCGAATATCCGGATAAATCATCATATCGGCGGCCGAGAAGCTCTCGCCGACCACCCAATCCGAGCGCGCGAGCCGCTGCTCAATCGTGCGCGCCTCGCCAGCCACGCGGTGCATCGCCTCGGTCGTCTCGTCCGCGACCGTGCGCTTAGGTAGCTCGAGCAGCGTCGCCACGATCTGCTTGAGCGGGGGCTCGGCATAGGCCTGATACTCGCAGATCACTCGCATGATCACGCCGGCCTCCTGCGCGTTGCGGCCGAAAATCGCCGGCTCGGGGTATTTTCGATCCAGGTAGTAGAGAATCGCGAGCGACTCAAATACCACATAGTCGTCGTCACGCAACACCGGCAGCTTACCGCGGAAATTCATCGCCAGCATCTGCGGCAACTGGTGTTCCTGGCGATCGAAATGCAGCAGGTGGCTGTGGTACGCCAGACCCTTGAATTCGAGTGCCAGCGCCACGCGCCAGCACGGAGGGCTGCCGCTTCCCCAGTAGAAATCGATCGCCATCCCGTGCTCACCGGTGAGTATTCCCATCCGGGATTGTAGCCACTCGGCTGCGCGTGGGAAACGCGCGCATTTACTTGTCGCCTTGTTTTGCTATGGTGCGTGCCTGTTACCGACAGCGCGCGAGGACGATGAGCATCGTGGCACAACCGCAACTGGCGCGCAGCGCGACCGCCGGCCAATCCTGGAGCGTCGAGGACTCGCTCGAGCTCTATAACGTTCCGGCCTGGGGCTCGGGCTACTTCTCCATCAATGCCGCCGGCCACGTGGTGGTGCGTCCGGATACGACCGCCGCGCACGAGATCGATCTGTTCGAGGTCGTGCAGGGCCTGCAGGAGCGGGATCTGTCGGCCCCGGTCGTGGTGCGATTCTCCGACATCCTGGCGCATCGGCTGCGGCATCTGCATGCCGCCTTCAGCCAGGCGATCGCCGAAAACGACTACCGCAACCGTTACACCGCGGTGTATCCGATCAAGGTCAACCAGCAGCGCCTGGTGGTCGAAGAAGTGTTCCGCTACGGCAAGGAGTTCGGCTTCGGTCTCGAGGTCGGCTCCAAGCCCGAGTTGCTCGCCGTCATGGCGATGACCGAGGCCGCGCCGGAACGTCCGATCATCTGTAATGGCTTCAAGGACTCGAGCTATATCGAGGCCGTGGTGCTCGCGACCAAGTTAGGACGCACCATTATTCCGGTGATCGAGAACTTCTCCGAGCTCGAGCTGCTGTTGCGGCACGCCGACCACTACGGCGTGCGGCCCAGGCTTGGGGTTCGGGTCAAGCTCGCGACCGAAGGCTCGGGACGCTGGCGCGATTCGGCCGGCGAGAAGTCCAAGTTCGGTTTGTTCATTACCGAGATACTCGAGCTGCTTGCCACGCTCAAGGCGCGCGATATGCAGGACTGCCTGAAACTCGTGCATTGCCATCCGGGCAGCCAGCTGCAGGACATCCGCCGCGTCAAAGAAGCGATCAACGAGCTGGCTCATGTCTATGCCGAGCTCAAACTGATGGGCGCCGGACTCGAGTACATCGATGTCGGCGGCGGCCTCGGTATCGACTACGACGGCACCGGCACCAATTTCGCCTCCTCGATGAACTACACGCTCAACGAATACGCCAGCGATGTGGTTTACCGTATCGGCAATGTCTGCAACACGCGCAATATTCCCCATCCGCTGATCATCAGCGAGTCCGGACGCGCGATCGCGGCACATCACAGCGTGTTGATCTTCAACATCATGGGGCGTTCGGCGCTCGATCGATTTGAGGTCACCGGACGCGAGGCCGACCAGTACGGCGGCGACAAGGCTCTGCCGCAGCCGGTGCGCGACCTGTTCGACGCCTATCGCAATATCGATGAGCGGCGGGTCGTCGAGTGCTATCACGACGCGCTCACGGCGCGCGATCAGGTGCTGCAGATGTTCAATCTGGGCCTGCTGTCGCTGGAGTTCCGCGGACTGGCCGAGCGCCTGTACTGGGCCAGCTGCGCGCGCATTCGCGACTGCTGCCGCCGTCTCGATCGCTTTCCGGAAGAGCTAGACGACCTGGAGGACGTGCTGTCGGACACGTACTTCTGCAATTTCTCCATCTTCCAGTCGCTGCCCGACAGTTGGGCGATCGATCAGTTGTTCCCGATCATGCCGATCCATCGCCTGCGCGAGTTGCCCTCGCGCAAGGCCGTCCTCGCCGACATCACCTGCGACTCGGACGGTAAAGTCGATCGCTTTGTCGGTCCGCGCGACGTCAAGCGCACGCTCGAACTGCACGATCTGGTGCCCGGCGAGGAGTACTACCTCGGCGCCTTCCTGGTCGGGGCATACCAGGAGACCCTCGGGGATCTGCATAATCTGTTCGGCGACACCCACGTCGTGCACATCAAGCTGCACGATGAGGGCGGCTGGTGGATCGAGGAGATCGTCAAGGGCGATACCGCCAATCGAGTGCTCGAGTACATGGAGTACGACGTGGCCGAGCTGGCGCCGGCCTTGGCACGCGATTGCGAACGCGCCGTGCGCGAGGGCCGCCTGACTGTGGCCGAGAGCCAGGCCCTTAAGCGCTTTTACGAGAACGAGCTGAACGGTTACGCCTACCTCGAGCCCTAGCAGCCGGCGAGCGCCGCTACCACATCGCCTTCAGGCGCGCCGACACGTCCAGCGTCGAGGCGCCCCCGTCACCGAGCGCCACCGCCTGTCCGAGTTGCGCGGCTTGAAATGCCATCGGCTCCATGGCCTTGAGCACCTTCTCGGTCATGAAGCGGCTGCGGGCCCCATACACATGGCCGTCGCCGTTCTTGGGCTGCTGCGCCAGCGGAAACTTCAATGGCACGCACAGCTGCAACTCGTTGCGCGCACGTGTCATCGCGACATAGAGCAGCCGCCGCTCCTCATCGATGAGTTCACTGCGGCCGGTGGCGAATTCCGACGGAAAGCTGCCATCGACCACGTTGAGCACGTAGACAGTGTCCCATTCCATGCCCTTGGCTGAATGCACGGTCGAGAGCACCAGATAGTCCTCATCGAGCAGCGGCGTGCCCGCCAGGTCGCCAGTGGCATGCGGCGGATCGAGCGTGAGTTCGGTAATGAAGCGCTCGCGCGAAGGATATTGACCCGAGAGTTGCTCAAGCTGATCAAGGTCGCCGAGACGCGCATGCACGTGTTCATATAGGCGCTCGAGGTGCGGCTGATACCAGTCCCGCACCAGTCGCACCTGCCCCGGCCAGGGGCGCTGCGGATCGGCGAGCGTACGCAGCAGCGCCGAGAGCTTGCTGTAATCGACCGCCATCTGCTGCGGCGGCGAGTAGCCCTTGAGTGCCTCGAGCGAGCCCGCCTGGGCTTCGAGCAGATCAATGCATTTGCGCGCATTGACCGGACCCATGCCGGGCAGCAGTTGCAGCACACGAAATGAGGCCAGGATATTGCGCGGGTTGTCGGACCAGCGCAGCACCGCCAGCATGTCCTTGACATGCGCGGCCTCGAGGAACTTGAGCCCACCGTACTTGATGAATGGAATCTTACGGCGCGCCAGCTCCACCTCGAGCAGGTCGCTGGCGCTGGCGTTGCGGAACAGCACCGCCTGACGCTTGAGCGGCACGCCGGCTTCGCGCCGCTTGAGGATCTGCGCGCACACGTACTCGGCCTGCCCGCCCAGATCATCGAGCGTGACATAGAGCGGTCGGCCACCCGCGCCGCGTGTCGAGAGCAGGTGTTTGCGATGCTGACGCGGAGCCTCGGCCATCAGCGCATTCGAGGCATCGAGCAAGCCCTGAGTGGAGCGATAGTTCTGCGCCAAGGTGACGATCTCGGCCTTGGGCGTAAAGCGCTGCGGAAAATTCAGGATGTTCTCGACCGCGGCGGCACGGAACGAGTAGATCGACTGTGCATCATCGCCCACCACGGTGACCCCATTGCCGTCGGGTTTCATGGCATAGAGGATGTCACCTTGTAGTTTGTTGGTGTCCTGGTACTCATCCACCAGCACATGATCGAAATTGGCGCTGACGTCCTGCGCCAGCCGCGGCTCGCCCATCATCAGTTGCCAGTAGAGCAGCAGATCGTCGTAGTCGAGCAGCGCATAGCGCTGCTTGCGCTCGACGTAGCCGCGAAACAGCTTGCGCAAATCCTCTTCCCAGTCCTTGCACCACGGAAACTGCTGTTCGAGCGCTTCGGTCAGGCTCTTTTGCGTGTTGACGCGCCAGGAATAGATCGCGAGGCAGGTGTCCTTGCGCGGAAAGCGCTGCACCGTAGCGGCCAGCCCGAGCTGGACGCGGATCTCATCGAGCAGATCGGCGGAGTCGGCCCGGTCGATAACGGTGAAGGTCGGCTCGAGCTGCAGATGCCGCGCATAGTGGCGCAGCAGCCGGTTGGCGATCGAGTGAAAAGTCCCGGCCCATACCAGGCGCTGCAGCACTGCCTGGGCCTTGTTGCCGAGTGTATCGCCGAGGGCCTCGCGCACGATTTCGTGTGAGCGCCGTCTCATCTCGGCAGCGGCGCGGCGCGTGAAGGTCAGCAACAGCACTCGCGCGGGGTCGACCCCGTGCAGCACCAGTTGCGCGACACGGTGTGCAATGGTGCTGGTCTTGCCGGTGCCGGCGCCGGCAATGACCAGCAGCGGGCCGGCGCGCCAGCCCTTCTCAGGCGCAGGCTCACCATAGGTGACAGCCTTGCGCTGCGCGGAATTCAGGCTATCAAGGTGCGAGGCGGCAGGCATCGGCACGCAATATAATGCACGGCCGGATTCGTGGCGCGGCAACCTTTCACTGTTTGCAAACTCCCGGCCGTGGCTCGGCACGCCACCGATCGATACGCCGGCACAGCGCCAGCCACTCGCTCTCGCCGGCGGCATCGCTGCTGAACACCCAACGCGGGCCGGGCAAAGCCAGAAAGCTCGCGCGGCTGGCCGCCGCGTCGAATTCCCGGTCGCGATGGCCCGGATGGCGGCTCGGATCCGCGGCGCGGGCGGCAAGCCTCGCGGCGCAGGTGGCGGCATCGGCCTGGCACAGGATCTGTGCCATGTCGGCGTCCCTGGCCGACAGCACCGCTTTCAGCGCCGCCTCGTGCTCCCCGGCCCTGAAATTGCCTTCCATGAGCAGCAGACGCTGCACCGAGAGCAGTCGCGGGGCGTAGGCGAACAGCAGCGCGAAGCTGGCGTTGCTGAGCCGGCGCGACCACTGCGCATCGCGCTCGCCCAGGGCGCCGAACAGCAGTTCCTTGATCTCGTCTTTGCTGCAGCAGCAGGCGCCGTAGTGCTGTGCGAGCAGTGCTGCCAGCCGCGACTTGCCGGTTGCCGGGCCACCCGTGAGCACCAGCAGCTGCGGAATCATTCGGCACAAACCGTTACGCTGTGTTCCATGAGCATCGAAAACGTCCGTACCGTGTTTACAGGCCGGGTGATCGTGGTCAATATTGAGACGGTGCGCCTACCCAATGGCCATGTCACCGATCTGGAGATTATCCATCATCCCGGCGGGGCCGCGATCGTCGCGATCGATAGCGAGCGCCGCGTGTGCCTGATTCGGCAGTACCGGCACGCCGCCGGCGGCTGGATCTGGGAGCTACCGGCTGGCAAACTCGAGCCGCACGAGCCGCCGCTCGAGACCGCCCGGCGCGAACTGACCGAAGAAACGGGCACCAGCGCACACAAATGGACCGCGCTTGGGCCTTATGTGAGCTCTCCGGGGGTTTTTACCGAAACGGTACACTTGTTCCTGGCCCAGGATCTGGAATCGGGCAAAACGGCCCACGAGGCCGCTGAGCTGATTGAAGTGCATTGGATCGGCCTAGAGGAGGCATGCGCGCGTGCCCTTGACGGGAATATTTCCGACGGCAAAACCGCCTTGGGGCTGTTGCGGGCCCGCGCGGCGCTCGCAGGCCAATAACGGCTCAAGTCGTCGCTAGCGCCATGCTGTTCACGTCGTGAGCAAACACCATCCCGATCGATCCGATCCGAACCCGGCCGACTCGAGATTCGATTTGTCGCTGGAGGATACGGTCGCACAAAATATGCGCGGCGTGACCCCTGGCAACAAGAGCGGCGTGTCGGGCTACAACCCGTACGGGGCGGCGCCGTCCAACCCGGCAGCTGGGGATCCGCCCAAGCCGACCGACCTGCGCAAGCTGTCCGAATGGATACGTCTGACACGCCAGGTCGCGGCATTGAAGAAGGACAGGCCACGCTAATCAGCTGTGGCGCTGAATGTGCGTCACCTTGCATTCGCGGCTCAGGCGATAGAAGCGGCGCAATTCCGCCAGCGTCTCCGATCGAGCCCGCGCGGCGTGTGTCGAGAGCTGCCGCTCGAGCCGGCGACAGAAGCGCGCAGCGTATTGATTGGCGGCGCGATACAGATCGCTGCGCTCGCCCGCCAGTCGCAGATCGATGCGCGTGCGCTCGAACAGCAGATGGTGCAGCTCGGCCGGATAGCGCCCGGGATCCTGCTCGCGCAACAACCACCAGCTGGCGACGTATTTGTCGATCTCCGCCTGCAGCTCGAGTTCCAACAGCGTCACGCCGCGGTCGTACCCGGCATTCCAGATCAGATAAAGGAAATGGCTCACGCCCTCGAGTGCCGTCCAATAATCGGCCAGATTGCCGCCATTGAGCGCTTCGAGCGGATTGGCTGCTTTCAGGCGCTCGAGCAGCTGCGGGTCGAGAAACAAGCCTACCGAGGCCGCGCCGCCATGATCGAGCACCAGCACCTGCTCGTCGGTATTGGACTCGCGCACCGGGCTCGGCAGCCGCTCGCGCTCGGTGAACAGGAAATCGTAGACGCGGTAATCGGTAGGCAGGTCATAGATGCCGGCGAGCAGATCCTGCAATTGCTGTAGCACCATGGGTCAGTTCTGCGCCATCGCCACGGGCGTGGCCTCGATCCCCAGTCCACGCAGCAAACTGCGCGCACGCGGGCTGCCGGTCTTGAGCCACAGCTCGTACAGGCGCAACACGTCAGCCTGGGTGTAGCGCCGCGCCGCATCGCTGATCTCGCCGAGGGCGTCGACCAATGGCAGAAATTTCGCGGCCAGTTCGGCAAACACCCGCCCGAGCACCTGCCTGCGGCCGCGGCACAATCCGCCCGCCAGCGTGCCGTAGGCGCTTCCGCCCATCGCGATGTGGTAATCGATGTCGATCAACTTGCGTGCGAAGCTGTGCGCGAAGAACCCGGCGATGAACAGCGAGACGTCACCGAGCCGCTGCAGACCCCACTCGCGCTCCTGCGCGGTCGGGGCTTCGAGCGCTTCGGAGAGCATCTGCACCAGTGGTTTGAGGCGCACGCCGCTCGCAGTCTGCTGGTAAAGTTGCTCCGAGCGCGAGAACAGCGTGAGCAGATTGACCAGATATTGCTCGGTTTGATCCTCGACCGCGACATGCTGGTGCGCCAGCGCACCGCGTAATGCATCATGAAAATATTCGCGCAGATTGGCGACTGTCAGGACACAACCATTGTGCTCACATTGCTGCATGACTTGTTCCCTCGAATACCGCGGCTCCGCATGCACTGATCAAGTTGAACACGAAAGCCGCTCAGCCTTAGATAACCGGATCACGATTTTGTCGTGCAAAAACCTTGCCCGCCTGGCAGCCGCCGACACAGACTGCTAACAGTCACGACAAACATGCTGCATTTCACATTCGTGATCGGGGATTTAAGGCGATTTCGCCAAGTCGCGGCGAGCATGCGGCGCGCGACGGTTTGGTAAAAATTATTCGCAGCCGCCGCGATGTCGCCGCGATGTCGCCGCCGGCCCACAACCGCTCAGCCGGAGATGGCGAGCACGATTAGCCGCGCACTCGCATCCGCGATTCGCGCAAGCCGATGCGCAGCGTCCGCGTGGCGACGAATACTTCGCGCAGGAATAACGACAGACCGCCGATGAAGCTCACCATGGCGATGATGAAGAGTATCGAAATGATGAGCGCCAGACGAAAATTCAGCAGTGCGCCGAGGAACAGCGCCACCACCACCATCGACACCAGCAGCGCACAGATCGTGCATAGCGCAATCGCACGCCCCAGCAGCCGCGCGCGCACCTCCAACGTCGACAGGCGCTCGCCGAGGTCGCTCAAGTCGCTTTCGTGAGTTTTGCTCTCGCCTAGCTCGAGCGCGCGCGCCCGATCCACGACCCGCGCCAGACGGCCCGCCAGCAGCGTGAGCGTGACCCCGACGCTCGAGAGCAGAAACACGGGCGCGACCGCGAGACGCACCACTTCACCGACTTCCGCGATCTGTGGGCCGAACTCGGCCGCCATGTCGTGCTTGCTCCTGGAGGGGCTCAGTTCGCGTCGCCGCGGCGCACGAAACGATAGAACGGATCTTCCTGCGAGCCGGACAGTGCCAGCAATCCGTCCGGGCCCACCTGCTGATCGACCACCGCGAGCTGATTTTCGCGCAGCTCGATGCGCTGTTCGAGCAGCAGGCCCTGCGAGTGGCTCCCTGGATCACAGGATTGGGATTTGCGGTGGGCCTCGAAGCCGGAGTCGTCCTTGCTCCAGAGCAGCTCGCAGCCCGACAACTGTCGCAAATCCTCCGGCTCGAGCGACTGCAGCAGTTCCGGCTCGTCGGCCACGTTTGCCCAGCGCTGCGGCTCCTTGAACACATAGATATGCTGCTCTATGTACTCAGGGTGGATCTTTTTATCCTTATCCTTGGCCAATTCTTTGGTGCGCCCGAGTACCCAGATCCGCTGCGAGAGCACGCGCCGCGGATCATCGGCGGCGGTCTGGCGCACGTAAAACGTCGCCGGTCCGATCAGCGCGGCGCGCGCCGGGGCGATCAGCAGATCCAGCGCTGAATGGGGGTCGGCCACTCCTGCCTGGGCATCGCTCCGGGCCTGCGCGGCGTTGTCGTAGCGGCCCGCCAGTCGCGCTTGCAGCTCCTCGAACGGCACCTGTTTGGGCTTGCTCTGCTGATGGGCACAGCCCGACAGCCCGAGCGCAGCGAAGGCCAGCGAGAGGCCGAGCCGTGCCATACGGCGCCCCGGCGCCCTTGCGCTGCAGGCTGGTACATCCGTCAGGATCTGCCTAGGCATCGAAATTCCGCCATTCCACGCGATAACCGCGCCCGAGGGCCATGATGCGCTCTAGCAGCGTGGGATAGTCAATACCCGCGGCGCGCGCCGACTCGGCAAAGTCCTCCTCGCCGGTCAGATTCGGGTTGGCATTGGCTTCGAGCATGAAGATGCTGCCGTCATCGCGCACGCGAAAATCGATGCGGGCGTAGCCCGACAGATGCAGCGCCCGGTAGATGCGGCGTGAGAGCCGATCGAGGCGCTGCAGCACCGCGGGCGGCAGCTCCTCGGCAGCGCGCGTCGTGATGCCGTAGCGCTGCTGATAGGCTCGATCCCACTTGACCTTGCGCGTGGCAATCGCCGCCAGCGATTTGGGGATTGAACCGAAGCGCATTTCCCACACCGGCAGCCGCGTCAGCCGCTCGTTGCCCAGCACCCCGACGTAAAGCTCGCGGCCTTCGATGTATTCCTCGACCAGCGCATCGGATCCGATCTGCTCGTGCATGAATTGCACGCGCTCGCGCAAGCGCGCAACGTCATCGACCACCGAAGCCTGCGCGATGCCGAGCGAGGCGTCCTCGGTGGCCGACTTCACGAACAATGGCAGATTCAGGCGGCGCGGCACGACAAAGCGCTGTCCGCGACGGAATACGGCGAACTGCGGGGTCGGGATGCGGTGGAATGCCAGCAGCTGCTTGCACAGCACTTTGTCGCGCGAGAGCAGCAGCCCGCGCGGGTTGCAGCCGGTATAGGGCGCGCGCATAAGCTCCAGAAAGGCCACCACGTGCTGATCGTAGGTGACGATGCCGTTGAATTCCTCGAGCAGATTGAATACGACCTCCGGCTTCCAATCGATCAGGGCCGCCCGCAGCTCGGTCAGCGAATCGAGCACGCCGAGCGTCTGCACCTCGTGTCCGGCCGCGCGCAGAGTGGAAACCACGTCGTATTCGGTGCGCCATTCGTCGATTTCCTTGGCGCTGTAACCTTCGAGGCTGTCGGGAGGCAGCAGACTCGTATGCACCACCACCAGGGTGCGCAGCGGTTTCATGCGCGCAGGCGCAATCCGGGGCTTCGCATATATAGCCGCGCGAGGCTGCGCAGCATCGTGCGCGTCTCGCGCAGCGCATCGCGCTGCGCGCCCTGGACGTACAGTTGCAGCCGATCGCTGCGATCGATCGCAATGCGCAGGATCTGATGTGCGACGTAGCGATCCACCTCGGTATCGCGAATGATGGAGGAGCGCAGACTCGTCTTGTGCGAGCGCAGCAGGGCCGCCGTGGTCAGGGCGCGCCGACCGGGCTCGTTGCTGAAAACTCGTTTCAGCAGCCGGTCGGCCAGCAGGCCGCGCCGGCTGCGCTCGCGTGCCAGCCTGCTGCGATAGTGCTGCGCCAGAGTGCGCTGGTTCACATCGAGCGGCTCGATGCGGGCGCGGCAACGCACTGGCGGGCGGTGCGCGCCGAGCTCGCCGGCGAATTGCTGCACGAAGCGTAGCTTGCGCAGCGCCGGCCAGGAAGCATAACGGCGCTGCCAGCCCGATCGGGGGGCGAGCCAGACCGCGAAAGTCTCGGCAAAATCCTCGGTCGGGTGACTCTGCGCGTACCACTCACCCAGATGCTGCACGTGGTGCCGGCTGGCCGGTCGCGCCCGATAGCGCGAGCGATACGGCCGGGAGGCGGCCCCGAACAGCGTCCGCCAGTAGGCTCGGCGCCGCAGCCGGTAGGCCGAGTCGATCGCATGCCCTGCCTCGTGCCGCAGGATGCGCATGAGCCAATTGACGTTGCCGCCCTCGACCTCACGCGTCATCTTGCGCTCCAGGCGCATCAGGCGGGGGTGCGCCAGATAGAACGGCACCGCGATGCCAGGCACACCGTCGGGCGAAAACCATTCCTCCGACAGCCAGACGTGGGGCCGGAACCGAATGCCGCGCTCATTGAGCTCGCTGTAGAGCCGATCGACGTGGCGCTGGAGCGGCGAGCGGTGCAGATCGAGTTGCAGGTCGCACATGCGCAGCCGCAGCAACTGTTCATCGCTCAGGCGCGTCCACGGGAGCTTGCGCGCCCGGAGGGCAGACCGACGGCGCGGATTCAGGAGGCTCGAGGGCATCGCCAGACTCTAACCAATCGCCGCGGCGCTGTCCGCTCAGAGCACACCGGCCAGCGCCCGGGTCAGCAGACGTTCGGCCAACGCCTCGATTAACGGCCGGCGAGCCAGGCTTGCAAGCCAGGTCGCGGGAATGGCGTTCTGGCCGTAGAGCGCTCCGGCAAGTTGCCCGTAGACTGCGCCGATCACGTCGGCATCTTCGCCGACCCGGACGGCGAGCAGCGCGCCGGTGCGGAAGTTGCCCCCGTTCGCGAGCGCCCAGCGGGCCGAGCTGAGCACCCGCAGTGCGGGCTGCTCGGCTGTGCGGGGGAATTGCATCGGATCGGTGGCGGCGACGGCGGCCACCCGCGCATCCAGCGCACGTGCGCCGGACAACACTGCGACCGGGTGCAGGACCTGCTCGAGCGGCTCGCCGCACAGCGCCGCATGCAGCATCGCCGCCAGCACCCCGCAGGCATCCCGCACCAGCGGCGCGGCATCGCTGAACTGCGCCGCCGCCTGCGCCTGAACGATCGCCGCAGAGCGCTCGGCGAAGTAAAACAGCACCGCCGGAGCGACGCGCGAGAGCGGCGCTGCCTCTGTGCTCGCGGCCTGCTCGAGCGCGGCCGGCGAGCGCGGGTGGGCGAGCGCTTGGGCGGTGGCGGCTGTGAGCCCTAGGCACTGGCCGCTCGCCGACATATGACCGTCGCGCTGCCAGCGTGCGTAGCGCAGCCACTGATCCTGCGGGTCGAAGCCGGAACTCTCGAGCAGGCTCTCGGCCAGGCACAGCGCCATGGCGGTGTCGTCCGTCCAGTGGCCGGGTGTCCGCTCATCCGAGTTCGCCGCGCTCAGCCCATCGCCGACCGCGAGCCCGAGAAGCGTACCGAGAAAGCGTGCGCGCAGACCGCGCAGTGCGGTCAAAGCCGGCGCCTCGGCGCCGAGCTGCCGATGACGCGGCCAAGCCAGGATGAACTCGGCCTGTTCCGCGGTCTGTGGCAATTCCGGCCAGCTCGCCGAGCGCGCGCTCTGCCGCCACAGCAGATTCAGGTGCCGCAGCGCTGCGGCACCGTCCAGCCCCTGCTCGGTCAGATAACAGCCGATAACGATGCCGGTGCGTCCGATGCCGGCGCGACAGTGCACATAGATGCGCCGGCCCACGGCCAGCGCCACCTGCAGATGCGTCTGGATGGCGTGCATGTGCCCAAAGTCCGCCGGTACCTGCGAGTCTGTGATTGGGACGCGCAGGTACTGCACATGCGGCGGCAGCAGTGATTGATATTCCGGGCGCTCGCCCGCCTGGGTCAAATCAATGAAGGCGTCGATGCCAGCCGCGAGCAGCAGCTGCAATCGCTGCTGGGTGTCGGTTGGCGCGTTGCCGGACGGGTATTCGCCGGCCAGCAAACTGCCCGGCAACACCCAGTAGCTGTTCGCGAGCGGCCGACGCATCGGCTCAAGGCTCAGGCCGATACGTCGATCGCCACATCGTCGGGCTGCGGCACCGACTGCCCGCGCAGCGCTGCGAAATCGACCAGCCTCGTGTCGGCCAACGTCTGAGGTTCGACGTGACGCAGCGCCGAGAGGATCGATTCGATGCGTCCCGGGTGCTCGCGCTCCCAGTCCGCCAGCATCTGCTTGACTGCGTGGCGCTGCAGATTCGGCTGCGAACCGCACAACGTGCAGGGAATCAGCGGAAAGCCCATGCCGTGAGCATAGCGCGCGATATCGCGTTCGGCGATGTATGCCAGGGGTCGTATGACGATGTGGCGGCCATCCTGCGAGCGCAGCTTGGGCGCCATCGCCTTGAGCCGTCCGCCGTGAAACAGGTTCAGAAACAGCGTCTCAACGATGTCTTCGCGATGATGGCCGAGGGCGATCTTGTTCATGCCATGCTCGCCGGCGAAATGGTATAGCGCTCCGCGTCGCAGCCGCGAGCATAGAGAACACAGCGTGCGCCCGGGGGGCAGCACGCGCTTGACGACGCTATACGTATCCTGCTCGATGATGTGATAGGGCACGCCGATCGATTCGAGGTATTGCGGCAGCACCTGCGCCGGAAAGCCCGGCTGTTTCTGGTCCAGATTGACCGCGATCAGTTCGAACGGCACCGGTGCACTGCGCTGCAACGAGCGCAGCAGATCCAGCATCGTGTAGGAATCCTTGCCGCCGGACAGGCACACCATGACCCGATCGCCGGCCTCGATCATGCGGTAATCATCGATCGCCTTGCCGGCGAGCCCGCGCAATTGCGCGCCCAGGCGCCGCAGGGTCGCGCTACTGGCCGTCACCGCGCGCCCTCCAGATATTTCGCTTCGAGGTAGCGCAGCAGCGCCGCCGCCGACAGCGGTTGCCCGGTCGCCTGCTTCATGAGTTCGTTGACCGTCACCTTGGCGCCCAGGGCGTGCACGTTCTCGCGCAGCCAGCTGAACAGGCCGCCGAACTCGCCGCGCGCGATCTGCTGCTCGATGTCCGGCGCATTGTTGCGCAGACTCTCCCACAGCTGCGCCGCGATCACCGCGCCCAGCACATAGGAGGGGAAGTAGCCGAAGGAGCCGAGCGCCCAGTGAATATCCTGCAGGCAACCCTCGGCGGCGCCTCCGGGTCGTACCTCGAGGCGCTGCTCCATGCCTGCGTTCCAGGCCTCAGGCAGTTCGCGCACCGCGAGTTCGCCGGACAGCAGCTTCTTTTCAAGATCATGGCGCAAGAGGATATGCAACGGATAGGTCAATTCATCGGCATCGACGCGAATCAGGCTGCGCTTTACGTGGATCAGCCGCCGGTAGAGGTTTTCCGCTTCCCACTCCGGTCCGGTGATGCCGAAGTGCTTCTCGAGCAGCGGCCGCAGATACTGCACGAAAGCCCGGCTGCGGCCGACGAGCATTTCGAGCAGCAGCGACTGGCTCTCCTCGAGTGCCATGCCGCGATCGCGCCCGACCGGCTGATCGCGCCAGGCCTGCGGCAACCCAAGGTCGTACATCGCATGACCGGTCTCGTGCATCGCGCCGAGCAGACCTGAGAAGACATCGGTACTGTCGAAGCGAGTGGTCACGCGGATGTCGCCCGGAACGCCTTCGGTGAAGGGATGCTCGCTCTCATCGAGACGTCCGCGATCGAAAGGAAAGCCGATCGCCCGCATGACCTCGATCACTAGCGCGCGTTGCTTGCCGGCCGCGAATTTGCCGCTGATGGGCAGCGATGGGCGCTCGGCCTGCAGCGCCAATGCCTCCCTGATCAGATTCGGCAGGCGGCGCGAGAGCGCCTTGAAGATCGCCTCCATATCGGCGGTGGTTACGCCGGGTGAGAATTCATCCACCAGGGCGTCGTAGGGAGACAAGCCCAGCGCCTGACCGAGCAGCGCAGCCTTGTCGCGCACCAAGTGCACGACCTCTTCGAGGTGCGGTGCGAACAGCTCGAAATTATTCTCGCGGCGAGCTTGGGCCCAATACACTTCAGCGCGCGACGTCGCGCGCGTCAGGCGTGTGATCAGCGATACCGGCGTCGCAATGGCGTGATCACGCGCGCGGCGCATTTCGCGCAGATTGGCCAGCTGCCAGTCCTCCAGGCCGGCCGCATTCGCCTGTGCCCGATCGAGCAGCCGTGTGATCTTGGGCGCTGTCAACAGCGCATGGTGTTCGGTCTCGAGCGCCGCGAGTTGTTCACCGCGCACATCGGCGCTGCCGCGCGGCATCATGACGGCCGCATCCCAGCGCAACAACGCCAGCGCGCCGTAAAACGCGTGCAGACGGCGCCATTCCTGCTCGAGCTGTGCGTAGGGACTAGTGGGCATGATCGGCTGCTGGTGGGGACAAGAGCCATTTTAGCAGTTTGAACGCGCGCACCCGCGACCGCGCCGGCGCAAACGAGCACTCAGCGGCGTCGCGGCCAATCCTGCGCGCACCAGTGCCAGCGAGCGCACCAGTGCGGCCAATCCGATGCGATGATGCCGGCCCCGATCGAGAGGGCAAGCAACAGCAGCAGCGTCAGGTAAACGACCACGGCGCGCATGGGGTTCATCATAGTCGCATGGTCGATAGCCGTCTCGCACTGCGGTATGATCCTCTAATGCCGCTGCGCATCTGTTTTGTCACTTCCGAGATGACGCCGTATGCGAAGACCGGTGGCTTGGCCGACGTCTCCGGCGCGCTGCTGAAATACTTACATGCCGATGGGCACGACATCCGGCTGTTCATGCCGGCCTACTCGAGCATTGGACGCGATGAATTCGCTCTGCAGGCGGTCGCTGCGCTGCAGAATCTGTCGCTGCAGCTCGGGCCGCAGCGTTACGACTTCTCGGTGCTGACCCCGCGCGGCCCCGACACGCAGGACCTCGTGTATCTGATCGATTGCCCCGCCTGCTATGACCGGCCCGCATTCTATACGACCGATGCGGATGAGCACCGCCGCTTCCTGCTGCTGACCCACGCGGCGTTCCTGTGCTGCCACCGCTTGGGGTTTGCGCCGCAGATCATGCACTTCAATGACTGGCATTCGGCCTTGGGCACGCTGCTCAAGCGCACCGTGTACGCCCGGGATCCTCTGTTTCAAGGCGCGCGCACGGTACTGACGGTGCACAACATCGGCTACCAGGGCATCATCGGCGCCGCAGCCTTGCCCGACCTGCTGCCCCTTGGGGAGGCCTCGCGGCTCGATCAGCACGCCCTTGCCGCCGGCTACATCAACCTGCTCGGCACGGGGCTGGCCTATGCCGACCTGATCACGACCGTGAGTCCGACGTACGCGCGAGAGATTCAGAGCGCGGAGTACGGCATGGGCCTCGAGAGCGTGCTGCGCACTCGCAGCGCGGCCGTCGTCGGCATACTCAATGGCGTCGACTACGACGAATGGGACCCGCGCCACGACCGCTACCTGCCGCAGCATTTCGACCCCGATCACCTTGCCGTCAAGGCTACCCTCAAACAGCAACTATTGCAGCGGCTCGGGCTCAACTCTGCCTCCCGCACGGCATTGATCGGCATCGTCAGCCGACTGGCCACACAGAAAGGCTTCGACCTGCTGTTCGAAGCCGTGCCGCGGCTCATGGCGGCGCGTGATTTCAATCTGGTGGCTCTCGGCAGCGGCGAGCCGCGCTACGAGGCCTTCTTCGCGCGGCTGCAGCAGCTGTTCCCGACGCGCGTGCATTTTCATCGCGGCTATAGCGACGAGCTGGCGCACTGGATCGAAGCGGTCAGCGACATGTTCCTGATGCCCTCGCATTACGAGCCGTGCGGGCTGAATCAGATGTACAGCCTGCGCTACGGTACGGTGCCGGTGGTACGGCGCACCGGCGGCCTCGCCGATTCCGTTCAGCACTTCGACGCCGCCAGCGGCGAGGGCACCGGCGTGGTGTTCAACGATTACAACGCCGAAGCGGTTAATTGGGCCATCGGCACCGCACTGGACTGGTACCAGAACCCGGCGGTCTGGCAGCGGCTGGTTCGCAACGGCATGGCGCAGGATTTTTCCTGGAGCCGGCAGGTGCCGCACTACGTCGAGAGCTACGAGCGGCTGCTGAAGGCGCCCGTCTAAAGCCGCACGCGACCCTCCTGGTCAAACGGGATCGTGCGCACGAGGCCACCGCCCAAATGGACCTGCCCGTATAAGTGGTAGTCCACCGTTTTGTGACCCAGGCCGCCGGCCAGCGCCACCAGCGCGTTATTGAGATTGGCCGTCACGTTGAGCCCGAAGTCGGTCTCGCCCGATGCCGGCAGCGTGAAGGCGGCCTCGGTAGAGCCCTGCGCAAACGGCTGGCCCTCGAGCTCGATCGTACAGTCGATGCCTCGGATTGCAATCTCGCGTGCGTTGGGGTTGACGACGTGCAGCGTGAGGTGCATCTGTTGCTGCTGCATGCTGCCTCCGGCGAATGCGATGCCGGTGACGGTCAGGCTCGGGGGTTGCAACCGCGGCAGCATCGCGGCGCAGCCGCACACGATAACGCACCATAGCGCGAGCAGCCCGGCCAGCGTCAGGCTGCTATTGCGGTTTGTCATGCATCACCCTGCTGCAGCGCGCTGATCCGCACCGCGATATCGGCCAAACACGTGATTCAGAGCAGCGTATTGCGCCGCCAGCGGCGCCGTCAGACTTGCGGGCGGCATGCGCCAGGCCCAGTTGCCTTCGGCGGTGCCTGGCGTATTGAAGCGCGCTTCGGATCCGAGCTGCAACAGGTCCTGGACCGAGAGGATAGCTAATTGGGCGACCGCACCCAGTGTGGCACGCAGCATCGCTTCGAGTAGGTGCTCGGCGTCGGTGCGCAAATAAAATTGCACGCGCGCGGCCTCTTCAGCCGACAAGCTCCGGTACCAGCCAAGCGTCGTGTCGTTGTCGTGCGTGCCCGTATAGGCCACGACGTCACGCGAATAGTTGTGCGGCAGGTGCGCGTTGTCGCCCGAACCGTCAAAGCCGAACTGCAGTACCCGCATACCCGGCAAGCCGAAGTCGCGGCGTAGCTGTTCGACGTCGGCCGTGATGACGCCGAGATCCTCGGCAACCAATGGCAGCTCGGAATGCTCTGCGCTCAAGGCGCGAAACAGTGCCTGACCAGGCGCCGGCTCCCAGCGTCCCTCGCGCGCGGTACGGGCCCCGGCCGGCACCGCCCAATAGCCGGCGAGGCCGCGAAAATGATCGATGCGTACCAGATCGAAGCGCTGCAATTGCTGCGCGAGCCGGGCGCGCCAGAACGCGAACCGATCTTGCTTGGCCTGCTGCCAGTCGTAGAGCGGATTGCCCCAGAGCTGCCCGTCGGCCGAGAAATAGTCCGGTGGCACCCCGGCGAGCACCGCGGGGCGGCCTTCGGCGTCGAGCTGAAACTGCTTGGGTTGCGACCACGTCGATACCGAATCGGGTGCGACGTAGATCGGCAGGTCCCCGAACAGAAACACGCCGCGCTCACCCGCGTAGCGGCGCAGTGCGCGCCACTGCCAGTCGAAATACCATTGCTCGACCCGACGCCGTTCGAGCTCAGCGGCGCACTCGCGCTCGACCCGCGCCAGGGCCGGCCGCGTGCGCGAGCGCAACTCCGGCGGCCATTGCCACCAGGGACGCTGAAAACGCTCGGCCAGCGTCTCGAACAGCACGTAGTCATCGAGCCAGCCCTTGCTCGCGGCTCGAAAGGCCTGGTAATCCGCCTGTTGCGCATCGATATCCGGCAACTCGCCGCGGTCGAGCAGCGCGCTGTGTCCGGCGAAATCCGAGCGTGCCCAGTACGGCGAGCCGCCGCCGCCGGGTGGTCCGAGCGGCAGCATCTGCCAGATTGAAAACCCCGCTTGCGCCAGCCAATCGACCACAGCGCGTGCGGCCGCACCGAGCGCGCCGCACTCTGCGGCGCCCGAGCCGGTGATCAGTACCGTGGGATGCAGCAGCACGCCGGAGCGCCGGCGATCCAGCACCCGTACACTCATGCGCGCTGCGTGGTCAGCTTTGCCAGCATGTCTGGCGTCACGAGCACGACGCCCTGATCGGTGACATGGAAGCGCGCCGCATCGGCGGCGCGATCGACGCCGATCTGCATTTCGTCGGGAATCTCGCAGCCCTCATCGAGGATCGCATGGCTGATGTTGCAGCCGGCTCCGATCTTGACGTTCGAGAGCACCACCGAGCGGAAGATGGTGGAACGCTCTTCGGCACGCACGTTCGAGAACAACAGCGACTGATTGACGAAGGCGCCGGAAATGATCGAGCCGCCCGAGATCATGGAATTGACCGCCATGCCGCGCCGGCCCTGTTCATCGAGCACGAATTTTGCCGGCGGCTGATGCAGCTGGTAGGTCCAGATGGGCCACTCCTCATCGTACAGGTTGAGCTCGGGGGCCACGTGCACCAGCTCGAGGTTCGCCTCGTAGAACGCATCCACGGTGCCGACGTCACGCCAGTAGTTCTGCGCCCGCGTTTTCACGTCGGTGAACGGATAGGCCACCACCTGCAATACATCGATCGCCGCGGGGATCACGTTCTTGCCGAAGTCATGCGCCGACTTGTCGTCCGCGGCATCGGCAATCAGCAGCTTCTCGAGCAGGCGGGCGTTGAAGATATAGATGCCCATGGAGGCCAGGGCGATCTCGGGCCGACCGGGAATCCCGTCCGGTTGGCGGGGCTTTTCGTGGAAATTCGTTACCCGATTGTATTCGGTGACCGACAGCACGCCGAAATCGCGCGCGTGATCGCACGGTACTTCGACCACGCCGACCGTGATATCGGCGCCCTTCTCCACGTGGTAGGCGATCATCGGACCGTAGTCCATCTTGTAGATGTGGTCCCCGGCGAGTACCAGCACGTGCTTGGGCCGCAGCGCGCGTATCAGATCGAGGTTCTGGTAGACGCAGTCTGCGGTGCCACGATACCAGTGCAGGCCGACCTGCTGCTGCGACGGTACCACATCGATGAACTCCCCAAACTCGCCGCGCAGGTAGCTCCAGCCGCGCTGCACGTGCTGAATCAGGGACTGGCCCTTGTATTGCGTCATCAGATAGATCTGGCGGATGCCGGAGTTGACGCAGTTGGACAAGACGAAATCGATGATGCGGAACTTGCCGCCGAACGGCGTGGCCGGCTTGCAGCGATGCAGCGTGAGATCCTTGAGTCGCTCGCCGCGGCCGCCGGCCATGACCACGGCCAGCGCGCCGCTGGTCAGTCGGCTGACGTAGCGTCCGGAGGAAGCGCGCGACTGTTGTTTAGCCATGGATTCGAGTTCCGATGCTCATATCGCCGCCCTCGCTGTTTCAGTCCCTGCCTGACGCGCGCGAGATGCGCTGCCCGGCGGAACAGGCGACGCAGGCGTTCACGCATGAACGAGAGCGGCATGAGCGGATTATCTCTCTTCCCTGGCGTTCTTGCTCCACTTCGTTATGCTATTCACGGGTGGGTTGCAACGTCTGTGTGGCTTCGTGGCAGGAAGCAAGGGGTAGTGCAGCTTGCAATATCATCGAAACTACAGGCTCCTACAGGCGTTTGAGCAATCCAAGCTCCAGTGGATGCGCGAGCAGCTCATGCGCCGGATAGATGCGGATCTCGAACGCAAACTGGCCGGAGGTCGGCGGCGACGCCTGCAGCACGTAGACCGTGGAGCCGTCGCTGTCGATCTCCCCGCTCGCACGCAGCGCGGCGCGCCAGGCGTCGTCCGGCTGACCGCGAAACGAGGACAACGCCGCCAGCTCGCTGCGGGATTGGGGCAATACGCGCTGAGCGACGAATTCGACGTGCACGTCCTGGGGCGTGAGTCCGTTGAGCGCGGCGGCGATTCGCAGGTTCAACACCCCCGCCCGCGGCAGCTCCCGCGGCGGCTCGGACAGTCGCCGCAGGTGCACGCCGGCCCACAGCTCGCGTACGCGCTGCTTCCATGCGGCCAACGCCGAGGCCGCGTCAAGGCCGTGCTGCGTCAGCCGCTGATGATGCGAGGCTGCGGGATAATACAAACCGCGTGCATAGTCCTGCACCACCCGGCCCATGTTGAACAGCGGAATGACCGACATCATGGCGCGCTTGCAGCGCCTGACCCATTCGGCCGAATAGCCCTGGCTGTTGCGCGCGTAGTAGAGCGGCACGACCTCTTCCTCGAGTGCAGCGAGCATCGCGGCTGAATCGAGCTCATCGCGTCGGTTCGGGTCCTGCACGTTGGCCCCGGGAATGCCCCAGCCGTTGTCCTGATCGAAGCCCTCCGCCCACCAGCCGTCGAGAATGCTGAGGTTCAGCCGGCCGTTGACGGCAGCCTTGATGCCCGAGGTGCCGCTGGCCTCCAGCGGCGCGACCGGGTTGTTGAGCCACACATCGACGCCGGTCACCAGCCAGCGCGCCAGCTGCAGCTCGTAATCCTCGAGGAACACGATGTGGCCGGCAAACTCCGGCGTCAGCATCAGCTGCTTGATCTCGCGCAGCACCTGCTGGCCGGGATGATCGGCCGGATGCGCTTTGCCCGCGAACAGGAACAGCACCGGTCGCTCCGGATCGTTGACCAGGCGCGCCAGGCGTGCGCGGTCGCGCATCATCAGCGCGGCACGCTTATAGGTTGCAAAGCGTCGCGCGAAACCGAGCGTGAGCGTATTGGGCTGTTCCGGATCGAGCAGCCGCGTGGCATGCCGCAACTGCGCCTGGCTTAGTCCCTTGGCGGCGTACTCGCTTTGCAGGCGCGCCCGCACTCCCGAGAGCATGCGCGCCTTGACGTGCTGCGCGGTCTGCCAGTACTCCACGTCGGGCACCTTCTCGAGGGCACGCCAGAAGGCTACGTCGGACAAACGCTCGCGCCACTGGGGGCCGACTTTGTCATCGAAAAAGCGGCTCCAGGTCTCCGCCAGGAAAGTCGGCACGTGCACGCCGTTGGTGACGTAGCCGACCGGGTTTTCCTCCGCGGGCACTTCCGGCCAATGATCGGCGCACAAGCGTGCAGACACCACGCCGTGAATTCGGCTGACCCCGTTCATGCGCCGCGCGCCGTTCAGGGCCAGGTGGGTCATGTTGAAGGCCTGCGGCGCGTGCGGCGCGCGGCCCAGGGCCAGCACCCGCTCCATCGGCACGCCGAGTTCGGCGACCACGTCCTGGAAGCAATGCGCGAACAGTCCCGTATCGAAGGCATCGTGACCGGCCGCCACGGGAGTGTGCGTGGTAAATACGCACTGCGTCGCCGCCGTTTCCAGCGCTGCTGAAAATTCCAGACCGCGTGCGATCCCCTCGCGCGCGAGCTCCAGGATCAGAAATGCGGCGTGACCTTCGTTAATGTGCCAGGTCGCCGGGGCCAGTCCCAGCGCGCGCAATGCACGCGCTCCTCCCAGCCCCAGGATCATCTCCTGGCGTATGCGTACCGAGGCATCGCCACCGTAGAGCCGATGCGTGATCTCGCGATCCTCGCCTGAGTTCTCCGGGCAATTGGTGTCGAGCAGGTACACCGAAACCCGCCCCACGCGAGCCTTCCAGATGCGTGCGCACACACTGCGCCCGGCGATCGGTACCCGCACGCGCAACCATTGGCCACTTTGGTCGCGAACCGCTTCGACCGGCAGATCTCTCGGGTCGGTGCCGTTGTAGCTGGCGTGCTGAACGCCATCGGTGTCGACCGATTGAATGAAATAACCCTCGGTGTAGAGCAGACCGACCGCAATGAAATTGAGCCGCTCGTCGCTGGCGGCCTTGCAATGATCGCCCGCGAGGATGCCTAAGCCGCCGGAGTAGATCGGGAAGCTCTCGTGAAATCCATACTCGGCGCAGAAGTAGGCGATCAGCGGCTCATCCGCGCGCGGTGCCGGAGCCGCCAGATAGGCATCGAAGGTGGCAAGAACTTGCCGGTAGCGCTCCAGGTAGCGCGCGTCGGCCGCGGCGCGATCGAGATTCTCCTGATTGACACAGCGCAGGATCAAGCGCGGATTACCGCTGGCCTGCTTCCACAGTTCCGGGTCCAGGTCTTCGAACAGAGCCCGGGTGGGACGATGCCAGCTGAAGAATAAATTGTTCGACAATTCCGCCAGGCGGGCCAGCGTTGTGGGAACAACGGGATATATTTCAATCAGTTGCTTAGCCATGCTGGCCTTGCTGCGGAATTTTCTGCGGTCCATATAGAAAAGTTTAGCAGCTGACGCGGGTTCGGCCTGTGCGCAAAGTCGCGGAGGGGAGTGCTGGTGAACCAACGCTACGCGGCTATACTGCCCCGCCCCCGCGGACCCCAATACGAATCGCCACACATCCGTGCTATCGCGAATGCTGATACCAATGGTCGTCGCAGTAGCGTCGGCAGGTTGTGCGCGCCACCCGCCGGTTCCCCTGGCGGCAGCGGCGCCAGCCGCGGCGGCCTCGGGTTGCCTGTCCACTCACGATGGCTACCTGCGCGCGCGGCTGCGCGGTGCGAAAAATCTCGACATCGACTGGCGCGATGACCAGCTGCAATGCGAGGGCGGTCCGCGGCCGGATCAGCGTGGCATCCGTCTGGCTTTCGCCGGGCCGGTGCTACCGGACGGTCATCGACTGCGGTTCGTGTTCGGCATCGCCGGCGCCGAGAGCGCCGACACCAGCCATGCCTTGCCGGCAAATGTCACGGTAATTTTTGAGGGCGAGAACAAGCTCTATTCGACACGCGGCGAGGACAAATGCACTATTGAACAGCTCACCCGGGCGCCGATGGCGGCCCAAACGCTGCGAGTCGCGGGCCGTGGCTTCTGCGTCGGCCCGGCTGCCGCGGTCGACGGCGGCGAGGGGCTGTTGCTGAGCCGCTTCGATTTTGCCGGCACCATGGTCGATGCAGAGTGATGCGCATGATTCAGTCAGATCGAAAACTTCCCGTACGCGCGCCGATCTGGTTCGCGGGCGCTTGCCTGCTGGCGGCCATGGCGTTGATGCTGAGCGCACTGCCGGCGCGACCGGCCCATGCGCTGGAAAACCTCGATCAGTTTCCGAGCTCAGTGCTGGACATTCGCACGCGTAGCGGACGGGAATGGTTCAGTGTCTGGATCGCCGACACCCCGGCGCGTTCGCAACAGGGGCTCATGTTCCTGAAGTGGCTGCCAACGGATCGCGGCATGCTCTTTCCGCAGGAGACCCCGCGGATCATGAGCATGTGGATGAAGAACACGCTGATTCCGCTCGACATGCTGTTCATCGATGGTCAGGGACGCGTCGTGTACATTCGCGAGCGCACCACGCCGCAGTCGGAAGAGATCATCTCGACGCAGGTAGCGGTCAAAGCGGTGCTGGAACTCGCCGGAGGCCAATGCGCCAGGCTGGGCATTCGGGTTGGCGACCGCGTGCGCCATGCGCTGTTCGGTTCGGCGCCGGTAGGGCCCGTCAGGAACTGATTAGCCCGGGCTTGTTGCTCCCATGCTATCGAATTTCGGTTCGCGTCTCGGTCCGCCTCTAACCCAAGTCGCGCGCGGATCGCAATACATTCGTGCGCTGCCAGCGAAAAAGAAATATCCGTTGCCTAAATACCACAAGTTAT
>OBLU010000078.1_pt1 | contig 84618 bp, 71 predicted proteins | sample 1518681 | NCBI WGS metagenome assembly OBLU01 (sample SAMEA3539304, study PRJEB22396) | soil metagenome | biome: tundra; feature: field; material: soil | place: USA | collected 2010-05 | depth 0.15 m | reverse complement strand
GATTCATCCCGCCTTCAGCCGTGGCGTGGTTTCGCGGTATCGTGATGGCGCACATCGAGTTCACCGCCAATGGCGTCTTGATGGTGGCATTCGGATTTCTGGTCAGGGAACTCCGACTGAGTCCGGCGGCGTTGAAGGTGTGGTTCGCAACGCTGCAAATTGGCACGTGGGCGAATGGAGCAGCGGGCCTTGCAGGGGCCTTCATCGGCGCTTCGTCGAAGCTCATGCCGACGATCAATGAAAAATTCCCGCCACCAGGTGGCACCGACAATCCAATTGTTTCAGGCTCACTCAAGTTGTGTGGTGTGACCATTATGGTGGCGTTGCTGCTCACACTTTACGGCCTATTGCGCTCCAAGACTGCGGGCTATGATTCGAAAGCCTAACCGTGCACTGCAGCAAAGTTGGACTCACAGACATTAGCGTCGTTGGCTGAGGCGGAAGACCGAGCGTAAGCCAAGTCCACTGTCGAAATCTGCCATTACACTCACGAAGCGGACCACCATGGAGCTAGCTGCCAAAAGAATTGCCAACTGATCTAAAATCAGAACATGCGGGCGGTAGCAATAAAAAAGGGTAGCCGCGAGAAAACGATAGGCTTCCAAGAGATGGGAACACTCAGGTGTGACGGTTGCGGCGAGGAGTTCTTCATCGGCCACAACCCACAATCGGTAGATAAGCGGGTTGCAGAAAAGCAAGCAAAGTGGCTTGAAAAAGTTTTGGCGGAAGAGCACGAGCGCGACAGGAAGCACTCCGACCGAATCGAGCTGCCGGAATAGCTGCTTGAACTGGAACTGATTGTTGTCGAAAACAGGCGTGGCTGTTAAAAAACTCCTTTCCAGTAGTAATCATGATCGAGGGTTGTGACCGAAGAGATGCATGGGTCGGACTGAGTTCCTGACCTGAAACTGATTGCGAGCGAGCCTTGGAATAGTCTCGGACAGTGTAGGCTGCGCCGTCCACAAGCGCCATTTTCGCCCGTGGATCTCAGATCAGGTGCGGGCGGATGTAAGTGAATCGTTTCAATCGTGAACTTGATCGGGTACTGGTGTCGACGGAAGCCCGCCGCCGTAGCAGGTCGCTGCCCTCTGGTTACTTGTCAGCAGTCCCGTTTCGCGGTGCAATTGCCTCGGGGGTACACATGAGCCGCCTGTTCGGGTTTCTCAGCGTCGTCATTGTAATGGCCATTGGGATGTACATTTATTCCAAGCAGGCGCAGAGTTCTTCTGCTGCCGCCGGAGCGAACAACCCGAAGGCCGCCATCAACATCACCGGCGTAAGGAGCGATCTGGTTAGCATCGCCTCGGCCGAGCGCCGGTACTTCGCCAGCGAGGGCAAGTACGCCTCTTTCGACGATCTGCTCTCGACGAACTACACGAATGTTGCCCGGCAGCGTTCCCCTTACACCTACGAGGTCCAGATCAGTTCCAGTGGCTTTCATGTAATCGCCACCCGTTCCGGTGACAACACCTCGGGCACGCCCGCGCAGCTTTCGGTCGACGAGAACATGGAGTTTCAGACATCCGAATAGGCCATCGGGCCGATGGGGTTCTTCCCCTGTTGACGAAACCCGGGCCTCCACACACAACTGGGCCAATGAGTCGGAAGGCGATGTTACGCCAGTTATCGCAGGAAACGCTGGCGCGTTTTGGCTTGCAGCCGCGCTTACTCCTTGCGGGGCGACACAGCCAGAGCTCACGCCGCATATCAGGATTTTCTCAATTTCTGGAAAGATGCCGATCCGGACATCCCCATCCTGAAACAAGCCAAGGCGGAGTACACGAAGCTGCAACAAGTTCCGGGATTTCAATAGGGGTGGAAGGCGTCCTTACGGTGCGATCGCATCGCGCCCAATCCCCCATCTTTCGCGCCCTTCGCCGATTCGACAAGCAACAAGGTTCAGCGATCGGATTTTTCTGAATGCTTCTTCCTCCGAGCTTCAGGTATAATCCCCGCCACCCGAGGCGGGAAGGGTTTCATCTGGTTGACCTGGAACAAGCACGGGGAATCGAAAAGGCGCAAGCGGGCGCGGGGAGAAGAACACACGTGTGATTTCTTCTCACGTGTTTTCGCCCGGCGTTACTTCCGGGGAGGGTATGTCGATGACGCGAATCCATCAGCGAGCGAGCAGCAGGCAGCACGAGCGATGGTACCAGTCTGGCATTCGATGCGTGCAGGGAGCAAGGCACGCGATTTGGGTGATCGCAGTGTTGGCGTTGTTGGCCGCGTTGGCGGCGGCGCAATCAGAGAGTCAGCTGAATGGCAGCGTTTCTGATCCGTCGGGCGCGGCTGTTCGCGGGGCGAAGATTACGTTGACCGACGCGGCAAACGGGTTGGAACGGACTACCACCAGCAACGCGGCAGGCCTGTACCAGTTCCTGGATGTGCCTCCCGGTAACTACCGGCTGGAGGCAACGGCAAGCGGCTTTGCGCCATATGTGGCGTCGAACGTGACGCTCATTGTCAAAACACCCTCCACCGTAAACATTCAGTTTCAGGTTGCGGGGGTGGCGACGTTGGTCACGGTGGAAGCCCAAGCGCCCCTGATCAATCGCACGGACGCGTCGCTGGGCAACACGGTCGAGGAAAACCAGATTGCGCAACTTCCCATTGCCGACCGCAACGTAGTTGAGTTGCTGAGCCTGCAGCCGGGCGTAGCGTACCTGGGCAATCAACTGAATGCGGACACGGACACCCGGAGCGGCGCGGTGAATGGCATGCGCAGCGACCAATCGAATGTCACGCTCGACGGAGTCGGAGTCAATGACCAGAATAATGGTTATGCCTTCAAGAGTGTCCTGAATGTGCCGCCCGACTCGGTGCAGGAATTTCGGGTTACCACCGCCAACGCCACTGCCGAGTCCGGCTATTCCAGCGGCGCGCAGGTTGCGCTAGTGACCAAGAGTGGCACCAACCAATTTCACGGATCGGCGTACGAGTACAACCGCAATACCATCTTCAGCGCCAACGACCCGTTCCTGAAGGGATCCCAGTTGAGCAGTGGCGAAGCGAACACCGCCCCGAAGCTGTTGCGCAATGAATTCGGCGCCACTTTCGGAGGGCCGATCATGAAGAACCGGCTCTTCTTCTTCGCCAACTATGAAGGACGGCGCGACGCCCAGGGCTCGAGCGTATTGCGCACCGTGCCCAGCACGACTCTGCGCGCGGGCGATCTGGTGTACTTATGTCAACGGAACTCGGACGGTAGCTTGGACGTAACGGATTGTCCCGGCGGTACAGTCAACGGAGTGAGCGGCGTTCAACCCGGCTACTATGCGTTGGGGCCGAGCCAAATCAAAGCGATGGACCCGCTGGGAATCGGCGTGAGTCCGGCGGTGCAGAGCATCCTCCAGCAGTACCCGGCGTCCAATGAAAATGCAGGCGATGGTTCCAATACGCTCGGTTACCGGTTTGCCTCGAACGCCGACTCCAAGTTCAACACTTACATCACGCGGCTCGATTGGCATATCACGAGCAACGGCTCAGAAACCCTGTTCTTGCGCGGAGAGACGGAGAATATCAGGCAGCCGGGTACGCAACAGTTTCCCGGCCAGAGCGCAGCTACGACCGTGTTGGACGACAGCAAGGGTTTGACCATCGGACTGACCTCGCTCATTAATCCCAAACTCATCAACGATTTTCGCTGGGGTTTCGTCCGGCAGGGAGGGCAGAACGCGGGCGCTTCTTTCAACCCGGCTGTTCTTCTGGATGGAATTGACAGCATCGTTCCTTTCACGCGCTCCACGATTTTCTTCGTGCCCATCCACCAGTTCACCGACAGTTTGAACTGGACTCGGAAAAATCACACATTTGAGTTCGGCACCGATTTATTCCTGATTCGCAACAACCACACCAGTTACGGCAACTCCTTCTCCGATGCTCGGACCAACGCGGTTTACCTGAACACGGGTGGAATCGCCGGTACTTCCAGTCCGCTGGATCCGGGCAATAACGGCTATCCAGCGGTGGATGGCAACTTCGGTCCGAACTACGACAGTGCGGCTACGATCGTCATGGGTATTTTCCCCGAGGGCGACGGGCATTATAACTTTGCGCGCGACGGCAGCGCGCTGGCGCAGGGCACGCCGATCAACCGCCGTTACGCCATCAATGACTACGAGTTCTACGGGCAGGATACGTGGCGCCTGACACCTCGTTTGACGGTCACGTATGGCCTGCGCTGGGTTCTGGAAGCTCCACCTTACGAAATGAATGGATATCAGGTCGCACCTTGCGTAGAAGCTGCGACCGGCGGCTGCACGAATCAAAACGCCGCCGACTGGTTCAATCACAGTGCTGCATTAGCCGCTGCGGGCCAGCCCGCCAACAATGCGGGGGAGCTTTCTTTCATTCTCGGCGGACCCAAGAATCACGGACCGGGGCTATGGAACTGGGACCACAAGAACTTTTCGCCGCGTATCGCCGTGGCCTGGGCGCCCGACACTGGGGACGGCTGGGTCTCAAAGGTCCTCGGAAAGAAAGACCAGTTTTCCATCCGCGGCGGCTACAGCATCATGTACGACCACTTCGGCATTCCCATCGTGAATAGTTTTGACCAGAACGGCTCCTTCGGCCTTTCCACGATTCTGGGGAATCCCGCCGGTGTGGTGTCGCCGGCGAATGCTCCACGGTTTACCTGTCTCACTCCGGGAACATCGGGCCAGTCCTGCTTGCCCCCACCCTGCGCGTCTATCAACGATCCGGGCTGCTTGTTCGGTCCTGCGCCTGCGGGCGGTTTTCCCTATACGCCGGGCAACACCACGTTTGCCATCAATTGGGGGCTGGACCAAAATATGAAGACGCCCTACGCGCACGTCTTCAATTTTTCGATTGGCCGCCAGCTTACTTCCCGTTCTTCGCTCCAGATTGCGTACGTGGGTACTATTGCTCGCCGACTGCCCTTACAGGTCGATCTGGCTATGCCTACCAACTTGACGGATCCCGCCAGTAGCACGAAGTATTTTCAGGCAGCCACGATGCTCTCTAAGGCCGCCGCCGCCGGCACGGACGTCAATCAGATCCAGGCCATACCATTTTTCGAGAATCTCTTTCCCGCTTGGGCGGGCTCGGCCGTGGCCAGCCAGCTAGGGGGCAACAAGCTCCTTTGCGCACCCGGCGGTTCTGCCGCCAATCCAACGGCGACACAAAACATCTACAACCTCTGGAATTGCTTCCCGCATAACGAAACCTTCTCGCTGTTCGAAATGGATTTGCCTGCCTCCATTACCGGGTTGAGCCCCGCACTCCCCAACAGTAAGTTCGGCCCGTATACCTTCTTCCATGACCAGTTCAGTTCGCTCTACGCATGGCGCAACATCGGCACTTCCGATTACAACGCGCTGCAGGTGACCTACAATGTGCGCTGGGGAGCCGACCTGCAGGGACAGTTTAACTACACGTTTTCGAAATCGTTCGACGAAGCATCGGCTGCCGAGCGAGTCGGTCCTTACGAAGGAACCGGCGGGACAGGCAACGACCTGAACGGTGGCGGCATTGTCATCAATTCGTGGGATCCGTTGTCTCTGCGCGGGCTCTCCGATTTCAACGCCTTCCACCAAATCAACGCGAACCTCGTATATCAGCTTCCCTTTGGAAAAGGACAGCGGTTTGCAGGTAATGCAGGCCCGCTGCTCAACGAATTAGTCGGCGGGTGGCATGTCTCTGGAATATTCCGCTGGACCACCGGGTTCCCGATCACTATCGACAACGGTTTCACCTGGGCAACCAACTGGAACATCGAGGGCGATGCCATGCCGAACGGGCCGGCTCCAAATGCGTCCAACCCCAAGAACGCGATGGTCAATGGCGTGGGCATTGGTCCCGACATCTTCGCCAATCCGGCGGCTGCGCAGGCCGCTTTCCGCCCAGAGTGGCCGGGCGAATCCGGGGTCCGAAACAACGTCATTGGCGATGGCATGTTCAACATCGATACCGGGGTGAGCAAAGATTTCTCTCTGGGTGAGCAGAGGCGTCTGGAGTTCAGTTGGCAAGCGTTCAACGCAACCAACTCGGTGCGCTACGATGTGCGCGGCGCTCAACCCTCGCTCTCCTACGATCCGACACAGTTCGGCAAATACCTCGGGACGCTAACCACGCCTCGCTTCATGCAGTTCGCCTTGCGCTTCGAATTCTGAGGTTGTGAAATGCGGCTTGGCCCGAGAGGCGCCGACGCACTCCTGCTTCTTTAGGTCGTGCCTTTGTTCTTGGGGACAGGGACGTTGGCAGGGGAGGTGTGGAGCGCCCAAAATCAACGTGCGTCTGCGCCGCCGTGCTGCGTTTTCGTCGACGACTGAGACCGGCTGGGTTGGAATTTCCCTGCTCGTTTCACATTACTTTCCTGAGAGGCAAGAGTTCATGGCGCGAAATGGTGGCCGGTACATGCGAACCAGAGTCCTCACCGCAAAACATTCCCAGGAGTGAAAACAGCAGGGAGCTTCATTTACTTGTGTGCCGAAAGTGGCGGCCCTGCCACCTCTCGCAACAACATGCGTTGATCGCTGCTGTGAGCATCGTGACAGTCTACGCAGGGTCTTTTCACGAGGGGCACATGCTGCTGCAACTCCGCGGATTTCTCGTGGCAGGCAAAGCAGATCTGCTCCTTCGGCATCGCCAGGTTGATGGTCGTCATGTCGCCCTGAGTTTTCGACACATGACATACGGTGCAAGAAGTCGCCATCGCTGAGTGCACGGACGCTCCGCTGATTTTCTTCGCATGACAGGAGGAACAATCGGCGTCCTTGAGGAGAACGCCCGGGTGCTCGACGCCCCATGCCGGCATTGCCGCCGCCAACAGCAGAAACAGAAAAGCGATCCGCGTGCTCGGGGTGCGCTTCATGAGTGTCGCGTCATTCTATTGAGCTGCGATCGTACGATCATTACTAAGAATCTACTAGCTCCGCGAGAATCAATGCCAAGAAGCAAGCACCGGCAGTGAAATGATGTGCTTAAGTCGTTTGGATCGAAAGCGAAGCAGAAAGTTCGTGACCTCGATCACGCACGCCTGTGATCGCACGCACAATCCCAGCCACCTGGCAGAAATCCCCGATCTGGGTTGCCCCATCCTTGTCTCTCCGCTCTCCGGAGAGGCAGGGTGGGAATTCTGATTTCGTTCTCGGAGTGAAGCCCGTCGGCCTGGACTTGGGCGAACTTTTCTCGCAAACTCTGTGCGCAATACTGCATCAGTAGCTGTGTCCGCACATCTAAGAAAGATAAGCATTACTTCCGACCCAGGCACGAACTGGAGGTTCATAGTGAAACTGGAATTGTTCAGGACGATTTTTACCGGCGCTGCTGCCAGCGTCCTTGCACTGGCAGTGAGCGTTGGCTCATTGCAGGCCTTTGCCATGCAAGAGCAGCAGCAAGACCCAGGGCGGCCGCCCCAGCAGGATCGGCCCCAAAATGATCAGCCCCAAGACCAAGGACCGCCGCAGGATCAAGGGCCGCAGCAAGACCAAGGCGCCCCGCCCGATCAGGGACCTCCGCCGGGCCCGGCACGGGCGCAGTCGGCGACCTTGAGTCCCGAACAGTTACAGCAGTTAGTCGCTCCCATCGCCTTGTATCCCGACGCTCTGGTGGCGCAGATTCTTGCCGCCTCTGCCTATCCGACGCAGATCGTCGAAGCACAACGCTTCCTTCAACAGAATCCCAATCTGAAAGGCAAGGAGTTGGGCGACGCAGTGGACCAGCAGGATTGGGATCCGAGCGTCAAGGCTCTGACCCAGTTTCCTTCGGTCCTGGCGAATTTGGACAAAGATCTTTCTTGGACCTCCGAACTCGGCGACGCCAATTACAACCAGCAAGCCGACGTCATGGAAGCCGTTCAGTTCATGCGCAGGAAAGCGGAAGACGCAGGTCATTTGAAAACGACGCCGCAGCAGACCGTGGCGAATCAGGGACAGCAGGTCGTCATTCAACCGGCGAATCCGGATGTCGTCTACGTTCCGGAATACAATCCCGAGTTGATCTACGGCTATCCGGTTGGACTGTGGCCCGGCTTCTATCCATGGTGGGGCGTCGGAGGCCCGTATCTTTCTTTCGGCGCCGGTTTTGGCATTGGTCCCTTCTTCGGATTTGGCTGGGGCTGGCGTGGCTGGGGGGTGGATTGGTACCACCGGGGCCTGATGTATGGCGGCGGCCGTTACGGATTCCACAGCCGTGCCTTCTATGACCGCAATGCTTACTTCCGCGGCAATTACCGTGGCTACGCGCCTTACGGTCGGGGTGACCGCACTGCCCGAGGTTTTGCCGCTCCCGGCCGCGCCGGCGGATTCGCCGGACCTGGACGGGCCGGTGGCTATCGTGCACCCACAGCCAGAGGTAATGCCGGGACGCGCTCCGGCGCCTTAAGCGGATACAGCCGCGGCGGAGAAGCGCGCGGCTATTCATCCCGCGGAAAATCCAGTGTTGGCGGTGGTGGCGCGCGCGGCGGCGGTACGCGCGGCGGTGGTGGCTCGCAGGGTGGTGGCTCGCACGGTGGCGGCAGGCACTAACCGCGTAGCCGACCAGCACAACTTTAATTCCGATTTGACGCGCGCCGGAAAGGACAGAAAAGTTATGACGTTGCAAGCAAGGAGTTCTAAAAGATATTCCGGGGGCATTCAATTCTTGGTGGCCGTCGGCACCCTAGCTGCCTTGGGACTTTTTTCAAACTTGGCAGCAGGGCAGTCTGCCCCGCAAAAATCTGCCTCGCGCGGACAAGAATCGAGCGGACAAATATCGCCACGCCGCAAACCCGGCGAACTCCAGTCGGGACAACAGGCGTTTTCCTCCGCTTCTGACGCCGCCCAGACCTTAGTCGAAGCCATCCAGAAGAATGATCACCCGGCATTGTTGAAAGTTCTGGGATCGAATGCCAAGGACCTCATCTCTTCCGGCGACGACGCCGAAGACCAGAACGACAGAAATCAGTTCGTGCAAAAATATCGCCAGATGAATCGTTTGGTGACCGAGCCCGATGGCACTACCACTCTTTACATCGGCGCCGAAAACTGGCCCACGCCCATCCCGCTCGTGCACCAGGGCAGCTCATGGTATTTCGATACCGCGGCGGGGAAACAGGAAATTCTGTATCGCAGGATTGGGAAAAACGAACTGGCCGCAATCGCGGTCTGTCGGGAGCTGGTGGATGCGCAAAAAGAATATTACGCGGAGCCCCACGACGGCGACAAGAATCAGTACGCGCAGAAGCTCTACAGCGATCCCGGCAAGCATAACGGTCTTTACTGGCAAGCCTCGTCCGACGAACCTGCCAGCCCCATCGGTCCCCTGGTAGCTGCGGCTGCGCAGGAAGGCTATGGGGAAGCTGCCGATCAGGAGCACCAGCCCTTCCAGGGTTATTATTTTCAGATCCTGAAAGGGGAAGGCCGCGGCTCTGCCCACAGCTACATCGTCGACGGAAAGATGACCCGCGGCTTCGCCTTCGTCGCCTATCCAGCGGAGTATCGCTCCTCGGGAGTGATGACCTTCGTGGTGAGTCAAGACGGAATTGTCTACGAAAAAGATCTCGGTCCCCGGGCTGCCGAGATCGCGAAAAAATTGACCCGCTACGACCGCGACGCAACCTGGCGCAAAGCCGATTGAGCGCCGGCACTGGCTGTCAACGCTGTGGCGGGGTGGCTGGATCCGGAGGAGGTGTCGCTGCCGTGTTGTTTCCTCCCGGCTTCAGCAACGGATCCGCTACCGCAGCGTCGTTCTTAATCAGATCCGTCTTGACTTCCACCTTCTGTTTGGGCAGCGCATTGATCTCCGTCTCGAAGGTCTGATAGCCGGGAAGCGCGACTCTGATCTTATGTGCACCGGGCGCAACCAGCATCCCGCGACCCATGCCCTCAAACTCGCCCACGTGTCCCACGAACAGCCCGTCCAGGAAAACCGCCGCTCTCGGCGGATTGACCGTAATCTTCACGGTCGCCGTCACCGCCGGCAGCGCTCCCGTAGGAGCCTTCTCCATGGCCACACGAACCACCTGCTTCACGCCCGGCTGCACCGCAACTCGCTCGCTGAAGTCCTGATAGCCGTCTTGGCGGACCGTAATCACGTGTTTGCCCGGTAGCAGCAGAACCTTCTTCGACCCCTTGAGTTCCTTTAGATAGCCTACGTACTGTCCATCCACCCAAACGCCGGAGGTCTTTTCGACTTTGGATTTCCCTTCAAATTGAATTTCCCCCATCACCCGATTCCCGGCATAGATCGCCGGAGTGAGCAGCAAAGTAGAAAACACCAGCAGCATCCCCAACCACCGATCTGCTCCTCGCCGCGCACTTCTCATCATGGTCCTCCTTCGTCTCTTGAAATGAACGCAGCATGATCCGTGCCAACCTCGCAAACCGCTGAAATAAAAGGGATCGGCGATGCGCGGTCATCACCCAACGAAGCCCCGAGTATGCAAAATGTTCGCCCCCGCGGCAACAATTGCGATCTGCGCTTTCTTGATCACTTCCGCGCGACAGTGTCAGGAATGTCCCCGGTCCGTTTTGTCAGGGATGTGCCCGGTCCGTGCCCTCCCTGTACTCCCTCCCCGGTGATCTATTGGAATCATTGAGTTAGCGGAATTTCGAGATCTAATCCATGAGCTGCAACAGGTTAGGGGCAAAATCTTGAGCCCCAAGGAGTTACTGGTACGGACTTGTTGTTGGCTCATGAGCTGAGTATTTGGGAATGGGAATTCTCAGTCAAGGTCGAGTGGACATGGGGAGAGGAAAGCTGTGGAAATCGCCCCGCGGCAGAAACTCCGAAGGATATTCAACCCTCCTCTGCTCGTTTCGAGATGAAGTCGAGGCCCATCGCAGAGATGTTCAATTTTGCACAGACCTCAGAGAGCCAAGAGATATAAAAATCTGACAGCCCTCAAAGCGGCTCAGAAGAACCGCAATCCACGCTTTGCGAGGGCGAAGGAGGAATATGAAGACCGGTACGAAAGATAAACTCAGGGGCAGCTTCCACGAAGTGAAGGGAGCAATCAAGGAGGAGGTCGGAAAAGTCACCAATGACCGCGATTTGAAAGCCGAAGGAAAATCCGAAAAGAAGGCGGGCAAAGTTCAACAGCGGATTGGCCATGCCAAAGACACCGTCGCCAACTTGAAAGGACAGTTGGCGGAGTTAAAGAAAACTGGATAAGCCATTCAGAAATGAATCGGGCGGGTAGCCCATGTTAACCGCACTACTACTGCCGAGGGGCACCCTCGAGAATGAAGATAAAACGTGAGGGTGCCCCTCTATCTCGCCGCATTTTGGCGAGATAGAGGGGGGGGTGATCTTAGTTGTCGGACACAATAGTCCGGGCCACCCGCGTCACCCCCCCTACGATTCTCCCAACCTCATCTTTTCCCCAACACCTCCCAAGCCTCCCGATACTCCTCGCACATCGGCCGGCGGCTCCTGATGTCCGGATAAAATCTCAAGCTCTTCGCCGGCCCCACCGCCGCAATCGGCAGCAAGTACCAGACATCCACCGGCTGCACATGCGCCGCCATCACATCAATCTCCTTCGCCGTATACCGCTTCTTGCCCCGCCCCCGCGTCGCATGCACCGGCTGCACTTCATATCCCCGCCGGTACAATCTCCCCGTCCCCTTCACCTGCACCCGGAATATCGGACCGCCTTCCTCCGCCCACACCACAAAGTCATAACGCTCGCTGTCTCCCCACGGCAGCGCCACCTTAAATCCCAACGTCCTCGCCTTCAGCAAAAATGCCGCCTGCGAAATCTCCCCCGACCGCTTCGGATTCCTCCTCATCCTCAACCACCACTTCTCCCTCGGATCCGCCGCCGCCATCATCCACGGCACGATCACGCTGCAATCCACAACTTTCTCCGCCTCTTTCCCCGTCCCCTTCGCCATTTCCTTCTCGACTCCCATGTTGTAAGACACTCCTCCCATTCCGTACCGGAATCCCGGCACAGAAGTTTCCAAGCTACTCAGTTTTGAGCTAGGTTCTTCCAGAATGAAACGATGTCCAGCCAAAAGCAACGAAGACCCGCAGTCCCAAAAAATACCTGTCCCAAAACGGGAATCGCGCAAACAAGAAAAATGAAACCGTGGGGACAGCGCCCCCGGCTGTCCGCGGAGCGAAGCTCCGCGAGTGAAAATCGAGTTAGTGAAAATCGAGTTAGTGAAAATCGAGTTAGTGAAAATCGAGGTGCAGAGCGGACACTCCCTTCGACTTTGCTCACGCAGGCTCTGTCCGCTGCTCTTGACTTCGACGTACCGGTCGCAGCGCCCCGCAGAACCCACCCCACCCCAGCCGCGGAGCGGCGACAGAATGCAGCCCCGGACGTAAGTCCGGGGTAAGTCTTCGTGACCGGATTGCCTGCGCCGCGGGTGCCCATCCTTTCGGGCCCTTTGCGAAAGGGCGGGAACCCCGGACGCTTGCACTCTCAGGACACCAGTTTCTTCTGAGTACCGAGTACTGATGACTTTGTCGTTCCCAATTCGGAATTTCCGAGCACTTTATTTCACGCATACGAGGCGCAACAGAATTGCTGGTGAAATGATATTTCTCGGAGGCGAGAAACGTGGGCGGATCGTATCGTGATCTCATTGCGTGGCAGAAAGCGATGGTTCTGGTGAGGGAAATCTATTACGCCACGCAAGCGTTCCCAAAGGAAGAGCGTTACGGTCTAATGAGCCAACTGCGGAGAGCGGCAGTCTCCGTGCCCAGCAACATCGCAGAAGGCCAGGCCCGCTACTCGCGACGCGAATTCCACCATTTCCTAAATAACGCCCGCGGTTCTCTCGCCGAAGTAGAGACCCAAATTATGCTGGCCAACGATCTAGGACATCTAGCGTCAAAAGATGCCGATACGCTCCTGCTCAAAACGTCAGAGCTAGGCAGGATCCTAAACGGCCTGATCGCCTCAACAAAATCAGCAGCGTGAGGCCAGTACTCGGTACGCAGTACTCAGTACTCAGTTCGAGCCGAGAAGGGTTTTTTCTGAGTATGCGCATTGCAGCGAGAAGGTTTTTCTGAGTACTGAGTACCGAGTACTGAGTACTATTCTTTAATTCCCATCTGCCAAAACAAGAACGAATAAACATCCGTAAGCTCCTCGATCTGCTTGGTCACCGGTTTGCCCGCGCCATGGCCCGCTTTGCTTTCAATTCGCAACAAGATGGGCCGCGTGCGGCTCGTCCCATTCTTCGCCTCGGCCTGCATCTCGGCCGCCATCTTTTTCGCGTGCATGGGGTCGACTCGGGTGTCGGTGTCGGCGGTCATGAATAGGATTGCGGGATACTCCGCGCCTGCTTTGACGTGGTGATAGGGGGAGTAGGCGTAGAGCCACTTGAACTGCTCGGCGTTTTCAGACGTGCCGTACTCGGGGATCCACAATTTCGCGATCTGGAAATCCTGGTAGTGGATCATGTCGAGCAGCGGGACCTGGCAGACGACGGCGCGGAACAGGTCGGGACGCTGCGTGATCATGGCGCCCATGAGCAGGCCTCCGTTGGAGCCGCCCTGGATGGCGAGGTGATTGCGGTCGGTATATTTTTCGGCGATGAGGTGCTCGGCGGCGGCGATCATGTCGTCGAACACGTTTTGCTTTTTTTCGAGCATGCCGGCGCGGTGCCAGTCTTCGCCGAACTCGGCGCCGCCGCGCAGGTTGGCGACGGCGTAGATGCCGCCGTGCTCCATCCACAGATACGCGGTGCGGCTGAAACTGGGCGTCAGGCTGATGTTGAAGCCTCCGTAGCCGGTGAGCAGCGTAGGATTTTTGCCGTTTTTCGCAATGCCTTTCTTGTGCACCACGAACATGGGGACGCGCGTCCCGTCTTTCGACTTGAACCATTCCTGGTTGACCTCGTAGGCCGCGGGATCGATCGAGGGGGCGTCGACCTTGGCCCAAAGCACAGGGTTCGCAATGACGTCGCCCTCGAAACCGCTGGTTCCTTCGCGGGTCACAACGTGCACCGGTTTCAGGTCGACACGATAAATGCCTGGAGGGACTGTGAACGAATGAAATCCAAAAAACATTTCATCGCGATCCCACCGGCCGCCCGATCCGAAGACAGTGCCGATCGCGGGAAGCTCGATGTCGCTGATCTTCTTACCCTCGAGATCGAAGAGCTTCAACTGCGAACTCGCGTTCTGTTCATACTGTGCAAACAGCTTGCCGCCGAAGACCGCTGTGCCCTGCAGCACGGCGTCGGTCTGCGGGATCAGTTCCTTCCAGGCCTCGCGATCGTAGTTACCGGCGTCGGCCACGAAGATGCGATAGTGCGGCGCGTCTTCGTTGGTGGTGATGAAGAGCTTGTCGTTGTAGACCTCGCCGCCGTAGAGGAAATTCTTTCCCGTGGTGATGCGCGTGGGCGGAGTGCCCGCCTTCACATTCATCAAAAAAAGCTCGGACTTGGTCCAGCCTTGCGAGACGTTAATCAGCAGCCAGCGGCCGTCGTTGGAAAGAGATACGCTCGGCCAGTCTTCCGCATCGCGGCCTTGGCCGAAAATAGGTTGGTCGTCGTCCTCGGGATCGTTGGACAGTTCGTGATAGAAGACGTGGCGGTTGTACATCTCCTGGCCGTCGGGCACGGCTCCTTTTTTCGGATAGCGCGTGTAGTAGAAGCCGGAGTTGTCGAGCTTCCAGGCGATTGACGCGGCGCGCGTGCGCTCGATGGTGTCCGGAAGCAGGATGCCGGTTTTGGTCTCGATGATGTGCAGGGTGCTCATCTCCGAACCGCTGGGCGAAGTGCCATAGGCGACATACTTTCCGTTTTCGCTGGGCTGAAACCAGTCGAGCGCGATGGTGCCGTCGGCCGCGAGTTGGTTGGCGTCGACCAGCACGCGGTCGGGGCCGGTGAGTCCGTCGCGCACATAAAGGACAGGCTGGTTCTGCATGCCCTCACGCTTGGTGTAGAAATAATGGCGGCCGGCGATCATCGGCGGCGTGACGCTGCCGATCGACAGCAAATCGGTCAGACGTTTGTGGATGGCGTCGCGTCCGGCGAGCCGGTCAAGCATCCCCCGGGTGTAAGCCATCTCCTGCTCCACCCATTTCTGCGTCTCCGGATTTTTCCCATCCTCCAGCCAGCGGTAGTTGTCGAGAACTTTTGTCCCATGAAACATGTCGACGATAGGCTTCTCCGCAGCCGTGGGAGGAGCCGAAGGAGTGGAGGATTTGGAATCCTGCCCCGCATAAACCGCGGCAGCCACCAGAAAAATGAAGGAGAGAGCAGAGAACAAACGCATAAGCACCTCGAACAATTGCGGTGAATGCATAAAACAGCTAGCGTACCAGAGTTGGAATGTTTTCAGGACCGCACCCGAAATGCTATGATGATGCTGATAATCAAGGTCGAGCCCTCAGCGCCCGGCCCACGACACTCCTCAGTAGCTCAATGGCAGAGCATTCGGCTGTTAACCGAAGGGTTGTAGGTTCGAGTCCTACCTGAGGAGCCATTCTTTTCCCGCGTTTCGACGCTTACGCAAGCGGCGGGGTCTAACGATCCTTTAGAATAGAGCAGGACGGAATCTGCGTTGCCATGAGTGACGATACGATCACGATTTCAGCGGGGCCGCGTTTTCGAGCGGCTATGATCCTGGCGATCGTTGCGGATGCGGTGCAGATTGCTGTTTTCCCGCTATTCGTCGAAGGGGCGCTGTCACCCGCCGAGGACGTGCTGGACTTCGGGGTAGGGGCCTTGATGGTTCACCTGTTGGGGTGGCATTGGGAATTTCTGCCATCGTTTTTCGCCAAGCTTGTGCCAGGGATCGACCTAGTTCCTTTCTGGACTTTGGCGGTAGTCAACGTCTATCGCAAGTCGAAGCGGATTGCGGTCGATGCAGAAGAAGGTCATCCGGTACGGCCAGCGCTCGACGACCCTCGACATTCGTGAACTGTTGGGTTTGACTGGAAGCCATCTGTTCATCGACCGAATCCCTCAGGGGCTAAAGCCTGCATCATTTGCGATTCCGAGCGGCACGGCTGAAGCCGTGCCCTTCCCAAAACCATTTATGAAGATAGCCTCCTGTTTCTTGGCTCGCAGATGGCGTTCCTGCTAGTCCCCGTCCTCCTGCAATTTGTTACAATCCTCTCGCAATGACGACTTCGGATATGGTTTTGGTTCCTGCGAAAACGGTTGCCAGCGCCAAGGGCGATGGGCCCAGCGTGGATGTGAGTGGCGCTTCCAATCGGGTGTTCCTGGCGACGCTGGCGATCACAAAGATCATTGAGCAAGAGTCGCTCGACCTCAGCATCTACGGTTCGGTGGATGGCGCAACGTGGGGCGCGAAGTCGATTGCCGCGTTTCCCCAGAAGTTTTATTGCGAAGAGTCGCCGCTGTTGCTCGATTTGACTGCGCATGCGGAGGTGAAGTTCGTGCGCGCGCACTGGGAAATGGCGCGCTGGGGGCGCGGGACTGAGACGCCAATGTTCGAGTTCGGCGTGACGTTGAAAGAAGTGCCGGCCGACATTCTGAAAGCGGTCACGGCTGAAGCCAAGGCGATGGCCTAGGGAAATCTGCAATCTAAATTTGGCGATAGGTCCGCAGTTTCCCTAACCTCAATCCGCTATATTGATCTCAGAATGAAAAATGAGTCCGAGGTAATGGTGCGTCCGGCGCGCAACGTGCGCGGCACTGTGCGGCTGCCGGGAGACAAATCCATTTCTCATCGCTACGCCATGCTGGCAGGAATCGCCGAGGGGGCATCGCGCCTGGAGAATTATTCCACCGGAGCGGACTGCGCCAGCACGCTTGACTGCATGCGCTCTCTCGGAGTTTCGTGGGAGCGCAAAGACGGCGTGGATAATACCATCGAAGTGCAGGGACGCGGCTTGGCGCTTGCCGCACCTGCGGGCGCGCTCGATTGCGGCAACTCGGGTTCCACGATGCGCATGTTGAGCGGCATTGTGGCGGGGCAGAAATTCACCAGCGAAATGGTGGGCGACGAGTCGCTCTCCCGGCGTCCCATGGAGCGCGTCATACGGCCGCTTTCCGCCATGGGCGCACAGATTGCATCGCAAGAGGGGAAGCCGCCGTTGCGCATTACGGGCGCGGCGCTGAAAGCCATCGACTACAAAATGCCGGTGGCCAGCGCACAGGTAAAATCCTGTCTGCTGTTTGCGGGATTATTCGCGGAGGGCGAGACCCGGATTGAAGAACCAATGCGCACCCGCGATCACGGCGAAGTGGCGCTGCGGGCGTTTGGGGCGCAACTCGATCGCAAAAGCAGCGGGCAGGGAAGTGAAGTGCGCATTCGCGGGGGACAGCAGTTGCGGGGCATTGAAGCCTGTATTCCAGGCGACCTGTCGAGCGCGGCATTTTTTCTGTGCGCGGCAGCGTTGTTTCCGGGATCGGCATTGACCATCCCGAACCTGTTGATGAATCCGACGCGCGCCCGCTTGCTCGACCTACTGATGGAGATGGGACTGCGCATTTCGGTGACGCAACTGGATGAGATTCACGGCGAAATCGCGGGAACGCTTCAGATCGAAGGCGGTACGCTCAAGGGATCGGCGATTGCTGGTGCAGATTCGGCCGCGCTGATTGATGAGATCCCCGTGCTGGCGGCGATCGCCGCATACACGGAGCAGGGAATTGAAGTGCGGGACGCCAAGGAATTGCGCGTGAAGGAATCGGACCGCATCGCAGCCGTGGCCACCAACCTGCGCCTCATGGGCGCGCAGGTGGAAGAGCGTGAAGACGGGCTCAGGATTCCCGGAGGCCAGACTCTTCACGGCGCCGAACTCGATTCCTTCGGCGATCACCGCATCGCCATGGCCTTCGCGGTTGCCGGCTTACGAGCCCGCGGCGAAACGCTGATTCGGGGAGCGGAGTCAGCCGCGATTTCTTATCCCGCATTCTTCCAGACGTTGGAAGAGGTAACCGAGCGCTAACGGATTCGGCTTCTTCCTCGTCCGCGCTCTCCGTGGAATTTCTGGCAGATGCCCTACGCGGTAACCCTCTTCGCAGACCAACTCTTCACGCACTCTTCCATGCGGCCGAGTGCTCGGGGAAAGTTGTCAGCGGACGCGGCAAAGCCCAGGCGGAAATGCGAGGGCACGTCGAAACAATCTCCCGGTGCCAACAGAATTCCGCGCTCGGTTGCGGCCTGGCAGAAGGGGCGCGTGTCTTCGCCGCTTAAAAACCACGGGAAGGCCGTCATTCCGCCTTGCGGGCGGATCCAGCCGAGAACGTCGCGATGCGAAGCCATGAAGCGATCCAGTTGCTGCAGATTCCGGCTGGCAGTTTCCTGCGTCTTCCCGAGAACGGTGGAGTGGTTGCGGATCGCAATCTCGGCGAGGATTTCTCCCGAGGTGCTGTTGCAGACCGAGAAATAGGAGCGGGCGGTCCAGTATTGCTCGCGTCGCTTGGCGTCGCGCTCGATCATCCATCCAACGCGTGTTCCTGCGAGCGGGAAAGCCTTTGATAGATCGTTGATTACGGTGGCATGCGGGAGGCGCGCGGCGGACTTCGTTTCGCGTCCGTGATAGATCGGGTGCATGACCTCGTCGCTAATCAGTTGGATGCCATGCTGGGAGGTGAACTCGTGCAGAGCCTCCATCTCGGAGTCGCTGATGGTGGCGCCGGTCGGGTGATGCGGGCTGTTTACCAGGATCAGCTTGGTCTTCGAATCGGCCAGACGTTTGATCTCGTCCACATCGATGCGGAAGCTGTTTTCCCGACGCACTCGGTAGTAGCGCAGCTCAAGGCCGAGCGACTCGGGAAGCGCCGAGAACGTCGCGAAGCCGGGCAGCGGCAGAATGACGTTGGCTCCGGGCTCGGCGGCAAGCCACATGAGCACGACCAGGGCTTCCGAGGCGCCCGTGACCACCTGCACGTGGTCGACACTGACGTCCTGCATCGCGGCGATCGCTTCGCGCAAACTGTCGGCGCCCGCGGGACGGCCGTACACCACTTTGTGATTCAGGTAACGCCGGCGAGACTCTTCGCCGCCCAGGTCGAGGAGTTCGTTGGCAGTCCAGGTGGGGCCGGTGCTAGCGGCAAGATTGAATTCGATGCCGTGTTCGTAGGTGTCGAGCCAGGCGTCGAGCAGAAAAGGCTTCAAGCGCATGAGGTCACCTCAGGGCAGATCGATGCGCAGGGGAAGACCCGCCAGATCCGCGTGTGGCTCGATTCTAGCCCAGGAATGCGGCTTGCGGGCTGAGGCGACGCGCGGAATTCCCTGCAAGTCGACTGTCAGTGTTGTGTCTTCCCAACCATGCAGGAGTGCGCGCACGCGGTCCGCGATCGTGGATTGGAGGGACTCGCGGAGAGGCATGGGAGTTCTATTTCACCACATTGTTGTTCTGAGCGCAGCGGAGAAGCTGGGCGGGCGCTGGAGTATATAGGTCCTTGGCCTCGCTCAGGACAGGCTTTCCCTCCGCCTGAAGAACGGCTTCGCTCTGGATGACGTCCGGGAGAATGGAAACCCCTGTGCACCCTTCGAAAGTAACTTCAGGGCTATCACTCCGGTGACCTGTCTTCTCTTTCCGGCCCATAGAAAAATACGTAGTAGCCGAGAGACTATCTGCCGGCTCAACTCACTATTTTCCTGGGGGTGCGTGTATGCGATCTAAGTTGACGCTGTGTGTCATCCTGGGCCTGGCTTCGGCAGCGTATGCCAAGGATCCCAAGGCTTATCAGAGCGGAAAACTCCTGCAGATGGATTCCGTGCAGTGCGGCGTGGCTGAGAAGGACGCAACGAGTTTCACTGGCGAAATGCCGGGGACTGATTCCGGCAGCAAGAAGACTCAGGAGCTTCTTTGTCAGGAGTATGTTCTGCAGGCTGAGAGAGTGATTTACCGCATCCGTCCGCGCGATGAGAAGCATCCCGTGCTTCTGCCGCTGGGCGAGCCGGCGCAATTCCGCTTGCAGAAGGACAAAATGTTGTTACGCGTGGAAGATCTCGACAGTAAAGAGCGCGAGTACAACGTAGTCTCGATGACTCCGCGCGCCGACAGCAGCACAGCCGAGGCTACTCCTTCGCGTCTGAATCATCTGCAATAAAGAAATTCGGCAACAATGAAATTGCCAGCCGGCGAAAAGAATGGCGCGGAGCCTTGATCCGCGCCGTTTTATTTACCCGCACCTATTTGAAATCCCTCAAAAATCCCTCACAGGCCCATGTGACCGGTGTCACGGCGCGGGTTCACTCTTCCCTTCATAGTGAATCGTTCGAGATGCGGAACTCTTCCGCCAACAGGGACAGGTTCGAGTGGATCCCAGTCCACAACGTTATGTGAACCCGTGGGTCGTCACGTTCGCCGTGATGCTGGCGACCTTCATGGAAGTGCTCGATACCACGGTGGTCAATGTCTCGATTCCGCACATTGCCGGCAATCTGGCTTCGACCAACGAGGAAGGTACGTGGGTAGTCACCTCGTACCTGGTTTCGAACGCCATTGTGTTGCCGATTTCCGGCTGGCTGGCAAACCACATGGGCCGGAAGCGGCTGCTGCTGACCTGCGTCGCGGGCTTCACTGTGACGTCGCTTTGTTGTGGACTGGCCACTTCGCTTACGCAGTTGATTATTTTTCGCGTGCTGCAAGGGCTGACGGGCGGCGGACTGCAGCCACTGGCCCAGGCGATTCTTCTGGAAACTTTCCCCAAGGAACGGCACGGTCATGCCATGGCGGCTTTTGGCATCGGCATTCTGCTGGCGCCGATTCTCGGGCCGACTTTGGGGGGATGGATCACCGACAATTACTCCTGGCGCTGGATCTTTTACCTGAACCTGCCGGTCGGCGTTCTTTCACTGTTCCTGATGAACAAGTTTGTATTCGATCCGCATTACGTGAAACGCAGCGGCGCCCGAGTGGATCTTTGGGGAATCGGTTTTCTGGCGGTCGGCATCGGTTCGCTGCAGATTGTGCTGGACACGGGCCAGCGTAAGGATTGGTTTTCCTCGCAATACATTCGCACCTTCGGCGCGCTGTGCTTGATTGGACTCGTCTCTTTGATCGTCCGTGAGGTAATGACCGATCATCCCGTCGTGGATTTGCGTGTGCTCAGGAACCGATCGTTCAGCGCTGGCGTGTTTCTGATCGGTATGCTCGGCTTTGTTCTCTACGCCAGCCTGGTCTTGCTGCCGCTGTATTTGCAGACGCTGATGGGATATCCCGCATACAACTCAGGGCTGGCGCTTTCTCCCCGGGGTATTGGGGCGCTGCTGTTCACTCCGTTGGCGGGCCATTTGACTACCAAGACGGATCCGCGGCGGCTGCTGGTGGTTGGCGTGGTGCTCGGTTCTGTCACTATGTTTCAGCTCTCAGGGCTCAATTTGTATGCCGGGTTCTGGGACATCTTTTGGGCGCAGGTCTTGCAGGGAGTTGCGCTTAGTTTTCTCTTCATTCCGCTCATGTCGCTGGCCATGTCCCGCATTTCGCCGGAGAAAATGGGAAACGCGACCAGCATCTTTAATCTCATGCGCAACATTGGCGGCAGCGTCGGCATCGCCCTCATGACCACTTTCCTGGCCCGGCGCACGCAGGTCCATCAGAACCATCTGATCGCGAACGTCACCGCCGGCAGCGCCCAAACCGAAAGGCTGCTGCAGGGCTTGCGAGCGAATTTCTATGCGCACGGCATAGACGGGGTTACGGCATCGCGCAAGGCCCTGGGCGCGATCTACGGAATGGTGCAACAGCACGCTGCCATGCTCGCGTTTGTCGAGGCGTTTTGGGTGATGGGCGTGGTATTTCTGCTGATGCTGCCATTTCTGCCTTTGCTGCAGTATTCCAAACTAGCGCGTTCGCCGAGAGCTGCCGAAGCCGGACAAAGACTAATCCCTTCCGCGAGCGCTGCAGAAATAGAATCCAGTTTCCGGGAGGGGGCCGTCCCCCTCGATCTCTCCGAGGCAGATACCCGCGTGGAAGAAGATCATCTCGTGCTTCACGGCTGAGCCGCTGTTTTCCCCGCGTGAAGTCGGCCGCTCCATATTCCGGGTGTGTCCTGGAACCCTTACCTGACGGGCTGTTGAGCGGCCCGCGGCTGTGATAAAGTATTGCCCACCGCAAATGCTGGCCTAAGGGCCGGCCACAGCCACTCAGGTTTCGCAGTTCCGAAGGAGTAGCCCATGACCACACTTGGCGAGCTCGTGAAAGACCGCAAGCTCTATTCCATCGAGGCCACGCGCACTGTGCTGGATGCAGCGCGTTTCATGATGGAGCACAACATTGGCGCGCTGCCCGTGTTGCGTAGCGGACAACTGGCGGGCATCCTGTCGGAGCGCGACATCATGAACCGCGTCGTGGCCGTGGGACGGACTCCGGGAACCACCGCCGTGTCAGAGGTGATGACCGCGAACCCGCGCGCCGTCTCTGCCCACGAGAGCGTAGAGGAATGCCTGTTCATCATGCGGGAGTTTGGATTTCGTCATCTGCCCATTGTTGATGGCAAGGATTTGAAGGGACTGGTATCGCTACGCGATATCCTCATGCACCGGGCTGCCGAAATCGAGCGCCAGGAGCGCAAGGCAGCGTCGTAAGTCCGGCTTCTGGCACCCGGCTTCCGGAAGCCGGACGGCGGGAGCCGATTTATTCCCGCCGCCGCAGCATCACTTCCCCGGGCTTGGGGGGAAGCTTGAAGGGAAATTCGAAGATCTTTCCTTCGAGCGGCACGCGCAGGATCAGTTCTTCCTGCTTTTTCCATCCGCTGATCCACTTACTGTCGGTGCTGAACAGCACCCACCCGCTGGTCTCGGGATTGCCCGGCCCCAGCTGCGTCCGCCGCAAACTGTTCTTGCCGACAAACTCCTGCAGCTCCGCCGAATCTTTCAGGAACGCCCGCACGTACGCTTCTTTCGTCTCTTTCTGTTCCGGATGTTTTTCCACCTCGCGCGCGGTCTCGTGATCCAACTCGTCGGCGTCGTTCTGCACCTTTTGGGAGAATCCATCTGGATCGAGCGAAGTCTGCACCACCCGGAAGTGCTTCACGAATTCGAGGGAAATATGTTCCACCCCGAGATCGAGCAGTCCCTGGCCCTTGTAGCGTAGGTTGAGCAGCACCGCGAAGAACGGCTCATGCCGGCGATGAACTTTTTCCAGTTCCTGGGAATCGACGGCCATGGTGATTCCGACGTCGCCGTACCAGAGCCCGTAGTGGTAGTGCCCGTCGGCGCTGCGCGAGAAGGTGCAGCCGGGACGCTGCTCATCCCAGCGCACTGCAGGAATCTTCGAATTGTCGTTGCGGGAGGCGGCACGCCCTAAATTCGGCAACAGCAGGGAAGCGATGGCCAGCGCCAAGGCGGCTCCTTGCGGCGCGCGATGCCAGAGCCTGCGCATGGCTCAGTTTTTTGGCGATGTGACGGTCAGGGTTACGGTGGGGTTCGCGCTGGTGGTGGAAGTGGTGTTGCTGGAGATCACGCCATCGGCGTCGACGCCCACCACAGTGAACGTGTAGGTGTTGTTGGGAGTCACTCCGTTGGGCGTGGTGGTCGTGGTGGTGGTGTTGCCGCATGCGGGCATCAGGAACAGTGCGCCACTCATGACAAAAAGAGCCAGCAGGGTCCATGCTTTCCGCGATCGCTTGCCGCCCACCGCGGCGCCCAAACCCACCAGCGCCAGCATGGGCAAAGGCAGCCATAGAGCGTAGAAGCTGCGGCGAGGAGCGATCGCACCCGTGATGATAGGGCCGTATGTGTTGATGGTGAGAGTCGAAGTGGCGGGAACTCCGTTTACGGGTACGCCCTGTAGGCCCGACGGGTAGGAGAACGAGCACACCGGAGGAATCGTGACCAGCGGAGTGATCGATGCGCAGGACAAGGTGATTCCTGAAACCGTCTTTCCCCCGATCTGCCGGGTCGGGCTGCTGTACCCGTTGACCGGATTGATGACGATCACTCCCTGGCCTCCGCTGCCGGCAGGGACGCTGCCCGGTTCTACGGGGTTTTGCACCGTGATCGTGAACTGAGGCGTCACCGCGAGCACCGTCAGGTTCTGCGGCGGCGTGGTGTGCATGGTGGCAGGTCCAGTGCCGGTGATGGTGATGGCGTAACCCACGGTGGTGGTTTGGCCGGTGGTCGTGATCGTGGCCGTAGCGCTGGCCGGAGGAGTCACGGTGGTCGGACTCACTGCACAAGACGGAGTAGAAGTCGTCGTCTGCGGCGACGAGACTTGGCAGGTCAGATCGACCGTGCCGCTGAAGCCGTTGATCGCCCCGATCGTAATATTGGAAGAAGACGTGCCCCCGGGGGCAACCGCATCCGGGGAGAAGGGCGCTGCTTGCAGGGTGAAATCCGCCTGGGCTGACGCCGAGGACAGGAACGTTAGAAATGCCGTCATGACCCACAAAACCGAAAGCGTGGCGTGCGCGGCCCGGATTTTCATCTTATGTTTCGACGGGTTGGATTGCGACTCGGATTTCAACATGAGCAGGTTCAAGTAGCTTCGATTCATAGGACAACCCAAAGGCTGCCCGGCTCCGCCGCCGAACTTCCAGCGCCATCGCTGGGAAACCTGCCGGCGGTGGGGCGGACGATGCGGAACTCCGCGCCCTATTTTATCGCAGACGTTCGCCCGGGACTACTCCGACACAGTTCTGCGGAACGTTGCCACGGAATCTTCCATACTACCATCATGCCGTGACGGTCACAGGATGCCGCAGGTAAAAGGGAACGGCCGCCTCCCGCATGGGGCGACGGCCGTGGTAGTGAGTGTGCGCGCTAGTTGACGGTAAGGACTAGCGCCGGTGAGCCGGTGGCAACGGCTGAATTATTGGTGCCCGTAACGGTGATGGTGTAAGGGCCGGTAGGCGTCCCGGTACTGCCTCCGCCGCCCCCGCTGTTGCTGCTGCTGCAAGCCGGTATTAGAAGCAGTGTGGTGAGCAGCAGTCCGAGCATCAGGAAGCCGAACAGCTTTCTGCGGCGAGATCCGGCAGATCCCAGTCCTGCGCCCAGCAGCGTGATTGCGCCGATCGGCAGCAGCATCGCATAAAAGACGCCTGAGGATTTTCGGTCCGAGGGGCGCTCGAGCAGCGCGCTCGCTGCCGTCGTGGCCAGATTGAGCGTCGCAGTGACTGAGCCGTTGGCAGGCGGAGTAACCGGGCTGGGAGTGACGCTGCAGGTCGGTGCCTTGGGGACCACCGGCGCGACGGAGCAGGCGAGAGTGACCGCTCCGTTGAAGCTATTCGTGGAGGTCACAGTGATGGTGGCCGTCGCCGAAACGCCGGGGCTTCCCGAGGTTGGGGACAAAGCTCCGTTTGTCACTGTGAAGTTCGCGTTTGTTCCTGAGGTTGAGTACTTCGCGACGAAGGCGTCGAAGGTGCCGCCTTTGAAAGCCGTCTGATACGCGCCGCTCGTCGCTGGGAAGTCTGTGGACGCTGTGTTCCCGGTGACGTAGATGTTAGCGCCGGCGCCGTCGACGGCGATTGCTCCGACGGGGCTATCGTTCGAGCCAGAGGTTGTCGAGTCCTCATTACTCGATCCGCCGAGATAAGTCGAAAAAACGAGCGATCCTGTGGAACTCAGTTCGGTTACGAACGCGTCGTTTGCACCGCCTGGAGTTGGTTGGGTCGCGTTGGCCAAGGGGAAGTTTGCGGATCCCGTTTGCCCGGTGATGTAAACATTCTTACTTCCATCGATAGCGATTCCCGCCGCCCCATCAGCCTGGTTGCCGCCCAGATAAGTGGAATACAACAAGGCGCTGCCAGACGGGTTCAGGGCGGTAACGAACGCGTCCTGAACGCCACCACCGTAGGTGGACTGGGATGCATTCTGCACGTGAAAGTCGCTGGATTGTGTAATTCCGGTTACGTAAGCGTCACCCGAGGAATCTACCGCGATGCCGCGTCCTTGATCCGCGCCGCTGCCGCCAAGAAAAGTAGAGTATGCGAAGCCGCTGCCGTCCGCCTTAAAGACCGAAACGAAAGCATCCGACAAGCTGTTGTTGCAGTTTGCAGCCGTGCCGCAAGTGGTCTGGAATGCGCCCGTCGTGACGGGGAAAGTCGGGCTTTCAGTCGCGCCGGTCACATACGCGTTATTCGAGGAATCTACCGCGACCGCGGAGGCAAAATCGCCCGTGCTACCTCCCAAGTAAGTAGAATAGAGCCACGCGCTACCCGAGGAGTTTAACTTGGTCAGGAATCCATCTGCGGTCCCTATGAAGTTGGATTGGACCGCAGGACTGGTTATCGGGAAATTCGAGGAGCGGGTCGAACCTACGACAAACGCGTCACGGGAGCCGTCCGTGGCGAGTGCGATTCCGTTGGCAACATCGTCGCCGTTTCCGCCAAGATACGTGCAATAGGTAAGAGTAAGAGACCCTCCGGAAGAGGTTAGCTCGAACACGAATGCATCGAGGCTGCCTCCTCCAAAGGTAGTCTGCTTCGCGCCGGGGGTGGTGGGGAAATCCGTGCTCGATGTTGTTCCTCCGGCAACAAAGGCATCGCCCGAAGCATCGAGTGCGATGGCGTTTCCGCTGTCATTGCCGCTGCCACCGACATAGGCGGAGTACATAAGAGTCTTTCCGTCGGCCGAAATTTTTGTAACGAAGACATCGAAACCACCTTTATAGCCGGAAGTGGTACCGGGAAAGGGGTTCGATTCGGTCTGGCCGGTTACGTAGGCGTTGCCGCCGCCGTCCACGGCGATGCCGTATCCGTCGTCCTCGGCCGCACCTCCCAAATATGTGGCGTAGGTCACCGAGGGATCAATCACCAGTTCGCGGCTGCGATCATAGTTGCCCAGCTCGAAGCTAACCTGGTTTTTGGCCTGCAGGACAAAACGCGCATCGACGGGCTCGCGTGCTCCACCTTTCTGCTGGTAAGCGACCGGCTTGTGCAGGAGCACGTCTCCCGCGGAGGATGCGAGGATCAGATTCCCCGAGTGGTCGGTGGCGATGCGTTTCGCACCGGTGACGCCCAGTCGGATTGCGGCAGGAATAGCGCCGGGAGCGACGATAAAATCGAACTCCAGTTGCTTCTGCACGCCGTAGAAGGCCATGGTTACTCCCGGGTAAGCGTCCCGGTAGGAGATGCGCGCATACTGAGCTACGTCCGCGTGCCACTGGCTGCGATCATTGCCGATGAAGTAATTGCTGCGGCCGGGCAGTTTGCTGTCGGCGATGATCTGGGACTGCGGATTGCCGCCGATGAGGTGCATGTGAATCGCAGCGGTGCGATCTTTCTCCGCGGCTGGCGCTGCTGCGGGCTGCGTTGTTCCGGCCAGTCCATGGTTGCGGGTCACCCGCGTAGCCGCTGCCTGCGAGGAAGAATGCAACGCGAAGACCGTGTCGTTGGCGGTGAGGAATACCGTGTAACCGTTGCCCCGCGCCATGTACTTGACCTGAGGATCGGTCTGGCCCTGGTTCGCTTCAAAGGCGAGGGGAAGAGTTCCCATACTCGCGCGTACCCTGGCGCTGTCTTCCGCGCGCAGCGCTGGCGCCTGCAGGGGCGCTGCGGCAGCGCGCTTGGCGCTCGCCGTTCCGCGGTGCATACGCAGGCCTCCGGCGACTGCGACTCCGAGGGCAGCTAACATGACTACGGCGACGATCCAGCTAGCAGACGTGAACTTTTTTGGGGATGGCTTAGACACGACGTTCCTCCTGTGATGAAACCCTGAACCACCGCTCTGTCAGAATAGACCCGGCCTGAGGGCGAACAAATCCCGAAACCACGCACCTCTTTCCCTGGGTCCGCAAGGGTGCCGGTTGGTGGAGCTTAGACGCGAGTATGGATTGGCAGACAGGCCTTGTCAATGAAGGGTAGATAGCAATTCAGGTGCCACCGACTCTCTCGCCAGACCATGGAGCCGGCAGGGAGCCGGCCGGGTAGTGGCTATTCTTTCAGCTTTCGGTTGGCGAAAGGACGAGGAGCCGGCCTTAAACCTCAAGGTACTGTGACAATCACGCCGGTACAGGGTTTCGAGCCGCGCCTGCGGTAGCTGTGGGCCACCGCCGAGTCGAAATAGATCGCGTCCTCGGGCTCGAGGAGAAATTCGTCGCCGGCAATTTTGATGGTCAGCGAACCCTTCAGAACATAGAGAAATTCGACCCCAGCGTGCTGGTGAGGCTTGAGTTTCTCCACCGGAACGTCTTGAAAATCTGCCAGAAACGCGCTCAACTTGCGCTCCGTGGCCCGGTAGTCCAGGCACTCAAAGTAGTACTGGACGTCCTGAGTACCCGGCCGCTCCGGGAACCGCACCCGCTCTTCCCGGCGCACCACCCCCACCACCCGGCGCTTGCGCTCATCGGTGAAGAAGTAGTCGAGTCCCACCCCGAAGACCATGGCGATGCGCAAGAGTGTGGGCAAGGTGGGAAACAACTTTCCCCTTTCCAGCTTGGAGAGCAATGCCGCTGAAAGCCCGGTATGCTTGCCCAATTCCACCAATCCCATACTCTTGCGCAGGCGCATGGAGCGCAATTTTTCGCCAATCGAATAGCGTCCCAGCCCTTGGGAAATGGTGTCTGTTATGCCAGCGGTCATTTCTCTATAATAAAACAATTGTTCGTATCAATAAATAAGCAAAACAAGAATAAAGCCATGCACCGGGGGCATGGCTTTAGGAACAAATCCGCAGTCGATCCTACTGGGGCTTCTTCTTGTTGAACATTCCCATTACGTTGTTGACCGGATTCTGCGGGCTGCCCTTGCCGGCGAGGGCTCCTTTCAGGAGGCCAGTGGCCATTCCCTTCACGTCGGGAAGGAACTTCGGATCGGAAGTTGTTCCCGAGACCGTCAATGGGATGGAGCCCATTCCGCCAACCGCGGCGTTCAATTTGAACGCGAGTTCATTGGCCGGACTGACCGTGCCCGCGCCGGTGACCACACCGATGGATGGGACTGTGAGATTGATATTGTCGGCGCGTGTGCCATCGGGAGCCACGCGAACATTGGAGCTGAAATTCTGAATGGTCGTGTCGTTGCCCGTGTTCTTGCCCGACAGCGCAGAGATGGCGGAAAGTTTCGAGCCGAGGTTGAAGTTGGCGAGGGTGGAGTTTTCCATTTTAACCGTCCCGGTCGTGACCAATTTATCGACCGGACCAACAATCGTCAGGGCGGTATTGAGGTCGCCGCCTTTCAGTTGTGACTTCGGGGGCAACACCACGCCCAACGCCGGCAGCATAGCCTCCAGATCATCGACGGGCATGCCCTGCCCGATCAGTTTCAAATTGACCGAGGTCACTTGGCCGTGGGAGTCGTACGTGCCGTTCACGTGCGCGACGGCCTTGCCCATGGAAATATCGCATTGCGGGATGCTGCCCGTCTCCTTGGCCAGATCATGCACCACCGTGTAGGTCACCTGCACCGGTTTGCCCGCGGGCGATCCCTTCTGAACGACCTGTAAATTGGTGGCTTTCAGCGTGCCATTGGTCTTGGCTTCATGTCCGTCGGAGGCGACCGAGCCGTCGAAATCCGCGATGCCCGAGATCCCCGAAGCGGGGTCAATGAAACCCGACGCTGCCAGGTTCATTTTTTGTACGGTGACCTTGGCGTTGAGCGGAGTACGAGCCGCGTTGCCGGCGTCGATGGGGCCAGCTTTGCCCTCGAGTTTCAGACTTCCGCCGACCGGCAGTTGTGCCGTCATTTCGAAGGGAAAGGATGAGGTGAAGGAAAAGTCGGTTACTTTAATCGTCACCTTATCGTAAGAGCGAGCCTTCTGCGTCGATCCCGCCCGCGATACCGTAAGACGCCCGTCATTAACGGTCAGCTTGGCCACCGACAGATTCGGATTAGCGGAGGGAGTTGAGGCTGCGGGCTGCGAATTCGGGCTACTCGATGGGGCTGCGGCTGCGGGGTTCGTCGCCGCCGTATTATTTCCGCCCAGGCTGGAGAAATTCCACTTCTCGCCGTTCTCCGATTTCACCAGGCTGATCTCCGGCTGGTTCAACGTCAGATGGGTCACGTTCAGGGTCTTCGAGAAAATCAGCGGGATCAGTTCCACCCCGACCTTGAGCGACTTCGCCTGCACGAAGGGAGACTTGCTGAACGCGGGATCGTCCGCGATGGAAATGTCATCCGCCGCTACGCTACCCGAGAGCAGCGAGAGCGAAAGGTTCCCCACCTTGACCTGTCTTCCCATCGCGGCCGTAAGGTCTGTCTCAATCTTCGGCCGGAATGCGTTCGCGTCAATGAAGAAAGGGATTGCGATGACGATGACAATCAGGACAGCAACGACGATGGCAACGATCTTCAGATTTCGGTTCATGGTTCGTACCTCCTGCCAGAACGGCAAATGGCGGTCGTGTTTGCGGCGGGGCCTGGAGAAGAAGACGTTGCGAGCAGCGTCTCTACAACAGGCGAGTGTATCACTGCGGGTCTTGCAGTAGCTCGGGAGACGGGACCGTGCCGGTCTCCGTCTGCTTCTCCCGCGCGGCGTGTTCGTTGTCGATGCTCCGCGCCGCTTCCAGTTCCGTCTTCGCTTCTTGCTTGCGCCCCATGTGGAGCAGCAGTTGTCCCCGCACATAATGGATATCGGTGCGCGCTGGATCGAGTTTGACCGCGGCGTCGATCTCCACCAAAGCCAGAGCATACTTTGCCTGGCGCTGATAAATCTTCGCCAGCCCCAGATGGGAATTCACCAGCCGAGGGTCGCGGCGCAGCGCCTGGTGGTAACTGGTCTCGGCGTTCCTGTCGTCTTGCATCAGCCAATATACGTCTCCCAGTTCGTCGTAATCGAGTGCGAGATCCGGTTCCACGGCGGCGTCTTGCAAAAATTCATCGCGCGCTCGCTGGAGATCCTGCTTCTTCAGGTAGGTCAGCCCCAGGTTGAAATGCACGAAAGGAAGCTTGGAATCAGCCTCGGCCGCGGCCTGAAATTCCGCCAATGCCAGATCGTATTGCGCGAGGTTCAGATGATACTTGCCAATAAAAAGGCGGTATTCGGGTGAACCATCGCCGAGTTTGATGAGTTGTTCGGTGGCGCGGTTGTCGAGTTCTTTCCGTCCGGCCCTATGGGCGGCGTTCGAAAGCACGTACAAGTAGGGCAGATGTCCCGATTCCTGCGCCCAGAGAGGTTCCAGCATCGCGGCCGCATCCGCCCAGCGCTCGGCAAAAAAATAACACAGCCCCAGCAGATAGCGCGGCTGCGGCGCGTCCGGTTGATCGCGCACCACCGACTCGAACGGTGGTGTCGCTTCCAGAAACTCGTTCTGCCGGTAGTACGCCAAGCCGATATTTAACCGGATGCCCGCGACTTGGGGCAGCAAATGCTCCGCCTTCTGCAGCGCTTCCAGAGCCTTGGTCCATTGCTTCCGCCGCATATAGATCACGCCGAGATTGGCGTACGCTCCCCCGGCTTGCGGATCCACCAGAAGCACCTCGCGGAAATCGCGCTCCGCTTCCTCCAGCCGGCCCTGCGTGAGGGCGTCTTGCCCGCGCTGAAAAAGCTTCGCGGGATCGGCGGCTCTCGCGTCCCGGGCATCTGAAGAAAGCGAGGCTGCCGGGGCGCCGCTGCGTCCATTTGCCGCCGGTGCAGGCGAGGCTTGCCGCGGCGGAATGGCCATCGCCATCCCGGCCAGCAGAAGCAACTCAAAACCTTTCGATGTGATTCGTGCGCTTGACACTGGTATGACTCTCTGCTGTAGTGTCCGCCAGTGTACGCTCTCAATTCAAGCGGGGACGCGAACGCTGAACACCGGCCTGAGATTTTCTTGGAACTGCGGCGCCTCTCCGTTCTGGCGCGAGGGTTGCGATGGTGACCATTCGTGATGTGGCGAAGGAAAGCGGATTTTCCTCGACCACGGTGTCGATCGTACTCAACAATGCGCCGCTGGCGCGCTACATCCCTGCGGTCACCAAGAAGCGCATTGAACGCGCGGCGCAAAAGCTCGGATACCGGCCCAACCAGTTCGCCCGCTCCCTGCGGAGCAAACGCAGCCACACCGTCGGCGTCATGGTCTTCGACATGACCGACCCGTTCTGCACGCTGATTCTGCGCGGCATCGAGAATACGCTCTACCAGTCTTCCTTCCTCCCCATTCTTACGGATGTGCACAACGAGCGCAGCCGCTTCGAGCGCTACCTGGAGATGCTTCTTGACCGCCGCATCGAGGCGCTGATTGTGGTGGCCAACTGGCTCTTCCTCGATATCAATCTGCTCGGCGATTTGGAGAAGAGCAGCGTTCCCACGGCGATGATCGGCTGTGAACTGAAGACGGACTCGATCAGTTCGGTCATCGTCGACAACGAGGTCGGCGGCTACATGGCGCTCGAACACCTGCACTCTCTCGGCCACCGTAAAATTGCCTTCATCCGCGGCCCCAAGGCGCTCACCGACAGCTCTCCGCGCTGGCGCGGCATCCGCAGCTGCGCCAAGGAATGCGGTCTGGAGCTCGACTCCCGGCTGATCATGGAACTCCCCGAATCGCGCGATCCCCTGTCCAGCTTCGAATCGGGTCACAAGATCACCGAAGAATTGATTCGGCAGAAGCGTCCCTTTACCGCGCTGCTGGCCTTCGATGACATGAGCGCCTTCGGCGCGATCCGGGCCCTAACCAAGGCGGGCGTGCGCGTGCCCGAACAATGCTCGGTGATCGGTTTCGACGACGTCGCAACTTCGGCACTTTACACGCCCTCGCTGACCACCGTCCGTCAGCCCATGGAAGCGATGGGGGCGTCCGCCGTGGGGATCGTGGTCGACGGTATTAACGCAGTGCTCGAAAAGCGCGAAATCGGCGCCACCCATCGCAAGGTGGCTCCGGAATTAGTAGTGCGCGAGTCGACACGCAGTTTGCTCTAGCTCCGTCGCTTGAATCGCGCGGTCCTCTGCTCTTTCGTTTCGCCGGAGCAAGAACGATTTTGCCGAGAAAGGTGTGATTCGGCGCTCAGACTATCTCTTTTTTCTTGACAGTTGATGTGCCATAAAAGCACTATTCATACGATTTAATAACCAGGCCGGAGGGATCTCACGAGTTACGTGGGAGAAGTGTCGGTACGAAAATGAAGAGCCGAACCGGCACCATTACCGGCACGGTGCATGGCGACACCGGAGCGATAGAATGTCGCGTTGCAACTTTGGATTGGGAGGCCGTTTCATGAATAGCGGGAACGCAATGGCAAAGACAGTGTGGAATTTCCTTTCGGTTTGCATTCTGTTCCTCTGCGCGGCGTCTGTCGCGCTTGCCCAAGCCGGACGGGGCAGCATCAGCGGCCTGGTCACCGACCCAGTCGGCGCTGTCGTTCCCGGAGCCAAAGTCACCCTGCTCAACCCGGCAACCGGAGTGAAGCAGCACACCCTCACCAGCGGCGGCGGACTCTACACCTTCATCTCCCTGAATCCTGGCGTCTATCAGGTCACGGCAACCCAGACCGGCTTTAAGAGCATTGCCCTCGAGAAAATCACGGTCAGCGTCGATCAAGTCACCGAAGTCAACATCACCCTGCAGGTCGGCGCTGCCAGCGAGACGGTCACGGTTACCGAGGGCGTCGAACTGGTTGAGCCCAGCAACTCGACCGTCGGCTCGCTGATCCCGGCCGAAGCGATTGACCGGGTCCCGCTGGTATCCCGCAACGTGTTCGATCTTATCCAGCTGAGTGCGGGCGTGAATGCTGTCAACGGTTCGCCGAACTCCAGCGACTCCATGCAGTCCGTTCAGAATATTTCAGTTGGGCGTCCGGGAGTCGACGTTTCCGCCGATACGATCAATGGTTCGCTCGTGGGTTCGGTCTACTACATGCTCGACGGCGCCCCCATTGGAATTGCGGAGAACAACTCCGCCGCCATCATTCCAGCGATGAACATTCCTGAGGACGGCGTGCAGGAAGTGCGCGTCGAGACCCAGAATACGTCGGCGTCCTATCAGAGCGGCGGCGCGGGCGTCATCAGTCTGGTCAGCAAGTCCGGCACCAATAAGTTTCACGGTGATATTTTTGGCGTATTCCGGCCCAACGCCTTGTCCGCCAACGACTATTTCAACAAGATATCTGAGGCGTCAAACGGCCAGCCCAACACTCCTCCGGATTTCTACCGTTACCAGGAGGGCGCAGCGATCGGCGGGCCGATCATCAAGGACAAGCTCTTCTTCTTTGCGGATTACGAAGACACGCAGCAGGTGCAGTTCGAGGGCATCAAGTCCTATACCGTTCCCACCAGCGCCGAGCGGACCGGAGACTTTTCGGCCCTCTTGAATAATGTAGATCCCGTGAATGGGCCCTCCCCGATCGTCATTTACGATCCGACCCAGCCCGACAATCCGGATGGCACACGGCAGCCATTTCCCGGGAACAAAATTACCGGCCCGCTGAATCCCATCGGCTCGCTCTTTCTGTCGAAAATGCCGAAGTGTAATTTCCCCAGTCCGGCGACGTGTGACTCGGCAACCAGTGACGTCAGCCCTAATTTCGTATTGCCAGGGCTAGACCCGTTCAAAGGGCACAGGTTCGACGTCCGGTTAGATTGGAACCAAAGCGATAAGCAGCGCATCTTCGGCCGATTCTCCTATGACAAATTAATCTTCTCTACGGCCAACGTATTTCCCAGCGGCTGGGACCCCGACTATGCTCAGAACACGACCAACGGGCGCAATGTTCTCTTAGCGGACGATCTGACCTTGAATTCTTCCACAGTTCTGAACTTGCGCTATTCCTTTACGCGCCACTACGAGAATCAGGGAGGGCCGCCATCGTACCTGAGCAACGACATAACGAAGCAGGGCTTTCCCTCGTCGCTGGCCTCGGAGGTGGTGTTCAAGCAGCTTCCCTTCATAATCTTTGGCGATGTGGGCGGCGGCGTTGGGGGCACGGCCGACTACAACAATTTCGTCTATGCCAGCGAGAACAGCGACGTCAGTGCCACCCTCACAAAGGTGCATGGCAAGCACGACATCTCATTCGGCTTCGAGTGGATGAAGCGATACCTCAACGTCGGCCAACCGCCGGCGCCAGCCGGCTCTTACCTCTTCGACATCAGCGCTACGGATCAGTCCGTTGCCAGTTCCGTTGGCGGCAGCGATTTCGCCTCTACACTCATCGGCATGGGAACAACCCCAGGCAACGAATCAAGCAGCTATCCCAATTTCACCAAAGACGTCTTCGCCGCCGAGTCCAATCCCTACTACGCAACCTTCATCGAGGACACTTACCATCCCACGCAGAAGTTGACTATTACTGCCGGACTGCGTTGGGACATCTTCGGCGGGCGGAACGAGCGTAATAACCGCCAGGAATACTTTGATCCCAACGCGACCAACAGCGTTAACGGCGTCTCCTATACCGGCGCGGAAATCTTCAATAACAGCAGCAATCGCTCTCCCTATACAACCAATCTGCACGACTTCGGCCCGCGTCTGGGTTTCGCCTGGCAGCCGCTCAACCACTTGGTAATACGCGGGGGCGCAGGCTTCTACTACGGGCCCAGCACCGAGAACGTGGGAAGCGCCGGACTCAACACCGATGGATTCTCGTCCTCGACCACATGGAACGCCACCTGCTTTAACGCGAACGGAGACGGAAATACGTTCTTTAACACCGGCAACGCGCCCTGTAACGCCCCCGCCAACCCAGACGTTTTCACAGGCCCCTATTCTCTCAGCAATCCGTTTCCCAATGGAGTGATCCCCGTCTTCACCTCCCCGCCGACTGGGTTGGCCAATAATCTCGGGATCGCTTTAAGCACGGTGCTTCATTCCCAGCGCACACCCACCACCTACAATTTCAACTTCGGGCTGGAGTACGAACTGCCCCATCAAGTGGTCGTGAGTGCCGCCTATGTAGGCAGCCGCGGACTTTTCCTGCCCTTAGGCACGGCCGATCTGAACATGCTCGATGTCGCCACGATCGAGAAGTACGGTCCTGCACTGTGCATCACGGATGACACGAGCTGCCAGGTGCCCAACACCTGGGAGCCAATTCAAGCCCCGACCAACCAGTGGTTCGGTTCTTCTACCGTGCCGCAGTACATCGCGCTCGAAAAATATCCCCAGTTCGGCGGCGGCGGCTTCGGCAACGGCGTCGCCGTCCATGGTTATCCGGCAGGCGACTCCGAGTACAGCTCCTTGCAAACCAAAGTGCAAAAGAGGCTGACTGGACATTTCACTACACTGGCTTCCTTTACCTGGGGCAAGCTGATCACCGACGATGGCAATCCTCCCTTGGGTTTCGTAGGGTCTCACGCGGGGGCGGCTCAGGACTGGAGAAATCTGGGGTATGAGCACTCGATCAGCCCCCAGGACGTCAAGTATTCGTTCACTGGACAGGTGTCCTACGACTTGCCGGTAGGTAAGGGCCGGGCCGTGAATCTGACCGGCGTATCCAACAGCTTGCTCGGTGGCTGGACCGTCAACAGCATCCTCTACTTCAGCACTGGCGTTCCCATCGCCTCACCAGGCTCCGGAACACCAAACAGCCCGCTCGCGCAGCGTGCGGACATGGTCTGCGATCCGTCAAAAGGCGCTCCGCACACGGTGGCGGAGTGGTTCAGCCCCTCTTGCTTCGCTCAGCCCGGCGGTTCAAGCAATCCAAATCTCTACATCCCGGGAACCGCTCCCGCTTACCTCGACAATGTTCGCACCCGGGGGGCGCGCAATCTCGACCTCTCCATTTACAAGACGATTAACTTTACGGAAACGAAGGCACTCCGCTTCGATGTTTCCGGCTACAACATGACCAACTTCGCGCAATATGGATACCCAAATGTGAAGAGCGTCGTCTCTGTGCAGCAACAGCAGGGAAGTCCTTTTGGACTGATCCAAAACAACGTCAACACGCCGCGCCAGTTCCAGTTCGGAGCCCGCTTCACCTTCTAAACGGAGTTACGGCAATAAGAAAACCCGGCCTCGCAAAGGCCGGGTTTCTTTTTGCGATGCTCAAGTGGAGCGATGCCCATGTGGAGACGGCCGCCCTTCGACTTCGCTCAGGGCAGGCTCTCGGCTGTCCCGCCAGCGCAAAGCGCGGCGGCAAGGCGAGACATTGGTCGAAAGCCATGGGCCCAAAGCTAGAAGCTAGAAGCTAGAAGCTAGAAGCTAGAAGCTAGAAGCTAGAAGCTACTACCCACCGTGGCCCGCGCTCCCACCGCCTCCAGCGCGTGCTCGAGATCTGCGATCAGATCCTCCGCGCTCTCGATCCCCACCGACAGCCGCACCATCTGCTCGGTCACGCCCATCTTCTCGCGCTGCTCGGCGGAGATCATGGCGTGCGACGTCAGCATCGGAATCGATACCAGCGACTCCACTCCTCCCAGGCTCGTGGCCAGCGTGAACAGTCGCATTGCCTCGCTTACGCGGCGCGCGTCCTCGCCCCCGCCCTCAACCTCAAACGTCACCATGCCGCCGCCACCGCTCATCTGCTCGCGCGCAATGGCATGCTGCGGATGGCTCTTCAGAAACGGATAATGCACGCGCCGCACCTGCGCGTGCTGTTCCAGGAATTCGGCCACGCGCAGTGCGTTCTCGTTCTGGCGCGCCACTCGCACCGCCAGCGTCTTCAGCCCGCGGATCAGCAGCCACGAGGCATGCGGGTCCATGCAATTGCCCAGCGTCGTGCGCGTCTCGTGGATCTGTTCCATCAACTCGCGCCGTCCCGCCACCACGCCGCAAGTCAAATCCGCGTGCCCGCTCAAATATTTCGTGCCAGAGTGCATCACCAGATCGATGCCGTACTCCGCCGGGTGCTGATTGATGGGCGTGCCGAAGGTGCTGTCGATCATGCTGATCAGCTTGTGTTGACGGGCCAGCGCCGCAGCCTTTTTCAGGTCGACCACGCGCAATGCCGGATTGGTGGGCGACTCCAGATACAGCATCCGCGTGTTCGGGCGGATCGCCCGCGCGTGCTGTTCATAGTCGTTGGTATCGACGAATGTCGTCTCAATGCCCAGCCGTGGCAGCCACTGCGAGAGGAACTTTGTTACCCCGCCATAGATGTCGCGCTGCGCGACAATATGATCCCCGGTCTTCAGCAAAGCCAGGATCGTGGTGGTGATGGCTCCCATGCCGGAAGCGAACGTCCGCGCCGCCTCCACGCCTTCGATCGCGGCCACGGCTTGTTCGGCCACCGTGTTCGTCGGATTCCCCCACCGCGTGTAGTAGCGGTCGGTGGTGGTCACGCGCTGTTGCTCGTCGTTGTCGGTGACTTCGAAGGTCGTGGTTTGGTAGATGGGCGTGCCGACTGGACCATTTTTCTTTTCCGGGTCTGCCCCGCCGTGTACCGCGGCAGTTTCAGGGCGACGGGTCTTCGGTTTCATCGCTACCTCACCTCCTCCAGAGTAATCGCGCCCCTTCGACTGGGGCAAGGGTAGTAGTGCAGTTTCAGAATTTCGACTGCTTCCTTTTATAATGCCCCATTCGCAGTCTATGGACTTGGGTCTGAAAAATCGAGTAGCCCTGGTGGCCGCGTCCAGTCAAGGACTGGGCCTCGCTACCGCCGAAGCTTTCGCCGCAGAGGGTTGCCGCGTCGCGATGTGTGCGCGCAACCAGCAGACGCTGCAGGCCGCGGCAGACAAAATCAGAAAACAGTACAACGCGGAAGTCTTCGCAGAAGCCTTTGACGTTGGTGACTCGGCCGCCGTCAGCCGATTCGTCGCGGCAATTGCACGCAAGTTCGGTAGCGTCGACATCTGCGTCACCAATGCCGGTGGCCCGCCAGCCAAAGGATTCCTCGCGGCTACCCTCGAGGACTGGCAGCGCGCCCTCGCGTTGAACTTCCTGAGCACGGTTTATTTCGCTCGCGAAGTTATCCCTCACATGCAGCGGAAGCAATGGGGCCGCATCATTACCATCACGTCGATTACCACGAAGCAACCGGTGGCCGATCTGGTGCTTTCGAACGCAGTCCGTACCGCCGTGGTCGGATTAGTAAAGAGTCTCGCCAACGAGTTTGGCAAAGACGGAATCCTGGTCAACAACGTCGGGCCCGGTTTTACCGCCACCGATCGTCTGAAGGAATTGGCCAAAGCCCGCTCTTCCGCCTCCGGAAAAAGCGAACAGGAGATTTTCGACGCCTGGGCCGCCGACGCTCCGCTCAAGCGCCTGGGCGAGCCTCGCGAACTGGCCGAAACCGTCGTCTGGCTGGCTTCGGAACGCGCGTCTTACGTAACCGGCCAGACCGTGCTGGTCGATGGCGGCATGTATAAAGGACTGTAAGCTGTCTTCATCTACCGGGAGATCCATGCGATCCATCGCTTCAAGAATGTCCGTCATGAGTGGGGAAGGCGCACTCTCCGTCTTCGCCCGAGCCAAAGAGTTGGAAGCTCAGGGCCGCTCCATCATCCACTTGGAACTCGGCGAGCCCGACTTCCATCCCGGTAAGTCGGTGATCGAATCGGCCGCCAAAGCGCTGGCTGACGGTAAAGACCGCTACTGCGCCGTCGCTGGCGTCCCCGCCCTGCGCGAGGAAATCGCCGACTACCTGGCGCGCACTCGCAACATCAAGGTTTCGCCAGCCAACATCGTGCTTGCGCCCGGCTGCAAGATCGCTCTCTTCCTAGCGATGATGGCCCTGCTCGATCCCGGCGACGAAGTCCTCTATCCCGATCCCGGCTTCCCCGGCTATTCCTCGATCACGCTTGGCCTGGGCGCGGTTCCCGTGCCCTTTACGCTTTCCGCCCGCAATCATTTTCAGCCCGACCCTGCGGAAGTGGCGTCAAAGATCACACCGCGCACGCGCATGCTGCTCACCAATTCGCCCGGCAATCCCACCGGAACCGTCTACACAGACGCGGTGCAGCGCGCCCTGGCCGAACTCGCCGTCAAGCACGACCTGTGGGTGCTCTCCGACGAGATCTACGCGCGCATTCTGTATGGCGGCGAATATCGTTCCATGCTGCGCTACCCCGGCATGCACGAGCGCACCCTGATCATCGACGGATTCTCCAAGAGCTTCGCCATGACCGGATGGCGCCTGGGATACACGGTCGCTCCACCCGAGGTCGTCCCCGCGTTGCTCATGATGGCGGTGAACACCTACACCTGTGTCGCCGAGTTCACGCAGTATGCGGCCATCGACGCGCTTCGCGATCGCGAGGGCAACACGGCGCACATGGTCGGCGAATTCAGCCGCCGCCGCGAACAATTCGTGCGCGATCTGAATCGCGTGCCGGGCTTCCGCTGCCATCCGCCCGACGGCGCCTTCTATGCGTGGGTCGACATCACGGGCACCGGCATGAGCGCCGAGGACCTGTGCCGCATTCTGCTGGAAGACGCGGGCGTCGCGGCCATTCCGGGCGCAGCTTTCGGCCCGTCCGGCAAAGCTTTCATCCGTTTCTCCTTCGCGTCTTCGATGGCGACCCTGCACGAGGCTGTAGAGCGCATCGTGAAGGTATCAACCGCCTGGCAGGGAACAGCGGCCGTTCGATGAGTGTGCCCGCCGAGTGGACGCGCGCGAGATGTTTGTCGCCTAAATTTCAGCACCCGAGGAATCCATGAAATTGCCATTTTTCCCGGTACGCCGCTCGCTGCTCGGTCTTGTAGGCTTCCTTCCCATTCTCGCCGCCGCCCAGGCTCGCCCTTTCCCCGGACCCGATGTCCAGCAGATTTATCAGCGCTTGCTGCCGCAGATCGAAAAAATCCCCGCCTTCGACCACCACGCGCATCCCGGCTACGCCGACGATCCTGACGTCGACGCCATGGCCGCTCCGCCCAATGCCAGCGAAGCGTTGCGCACGCGCGACGATAATCCTGAACTCGCCGCCGCCGCCAAGGCTCTGTTTGGCTATCCCTACACCGATCTCTCGCCCCAACATGCGAAATGGCTTCTCGACAAAAAAACGGAACTGAAGAAGCAACTTGCCGGGACCGCCTACTTCAACTCGATTCTCGACAAGATCAACATCGAGAGTTCCGTGGCGAACCGCGCCATGATGCCCGACTACCTCGACCCCAAGCGTTTTCCCTGGGTCTTCTTCGCTGACTCCTTCATGTGGCCGTTCAACAATGAACGCGAGGCCGCGCGCAATCCCGACGAAGGCGTCTTCATTCCCCTGCAGGGAAAAATGCTGCACCGCTGGATGCAGCAGGAAAATGTCGGCAAACTTCCAGGCACCTTCGCCGACTATTTGAAGTTCATCAGCCAGGTGCTCGAGGGCAATTCGAAGCGAGGCGGCATCGCCATGAAGTTTGAGGTCGCCTATTTCCGCCCGACGACGTTCGGCGATCCCCCCCGTGCCCAGGCCGAAGACATTTACCTGCGCTACGTCACCGGAGGAATCCCAACCGAAAAAGATTACCGCACGTTTCAGGATTACATCTTCCGCTATCTCGTGCAGGAAGGCGGACGGCTGCATTTACCGGTGCACATTCACACCGCGATCGGCATCGGAGATTATTTCAATTTGTCGCAGAGCAACATCATGAATCTGGAAAGCGTGCTGCGCGATCCGCGCTACGCCTCCACCACCTTCGTCATGATCCACGGCGGATATCCGCTGGAGCGCGAGGCCATCTGGCTCGCCGCCATGAAGAACGTCTATCTGGATTCTTCCTTTGGCGAACTCGCGCAGTACCCCTCCGCCTTCAAAGAGACGCTCAAAATGTGGCTGGAAACTTTTCCCGACAAGATCACTTTCGGCACCGACTGTTTCCCTTACAATCAGATACTGGGGGCGGAAGAGAGTTACTGGCTGGGCGTGCAGTCGTCGCGCACCGCTCTGGCCGCGGCCCTGGCCGAGATGGTCTCGGAAAACGAAATCACCGAAGCCCGGGCGCTGGAATTAGCCCACGCCTACCTGCACGACACCGCGGTGAAGTTGTACAACGGACGAGTACATTGAGTTCGTGAAGGCGGCGGGCGAAGACGAGAGCGTGATGACGCTCCAGCCGCGAAGCGGCGGCATAATTTAGCCCAGGACGTAAGTCCTGGGTAAGCTCGGAAGTATGGAACCGAGCTCCGGAGGGACGGCATAAGAAGTAAGCCGCATACAATCTCATGGCAAAAACGAAATCAAAAGCCAAAACGCGCTCTAAGACCAAAGCCAAGAAATCCCATTCCCGCGCCAAGCGCGCGCTTACCAAACACGTCGCGGGCACCGCCGCTCTCCAATACATTCCCTGGCATACCATCCCGCTCGAAGAACTCAACCCGCTGCTACAGCGGCAATTCGTGGTCGGCCAGGAAATTATGGTGGCGCGGGTGCTGTTGAAGAAAGGCTGCATCGTCCCCGAGCACAGCCACCACAACGAGCAACTGACCTACATCCTCGACGGCGCGCTCAAGTTCTGGATCGACGGCAAAGAGATCGTGGTCCAGGCCGGCGAAGTCCTCTGCATCCCGGCGCACATGCCCCATAAGGCCGAGGCGCTCGAAGACACCGTCGATCTCGACGTCTTCAATCCTCCCCGCGCCGATTGGATCAACAAGACCGATCAGTATTTGCGGGAAACGAAATAGATCGGGCCATGCCTCCTCTCTCCACTTCGGCGCCGGGCGTGCGTCAGGCGGCCTTCCGCTTCCGCTGCATTGCCTGCGGCGATCTGAGCGACAGCGCCCGTCAGAATTTCCGCTGCTCCCAGTGCGGCGACCTGCTCGAAATCACCTATCCCCACGGGAAAGAAGCCGGCTCCGCGGCGCAGAACTTAAAAGCCAGCTGGCGCCAGCGTCGCCTCTCTCAATCGGCGATCGATCAGAGTGGCGTCTGGCGCTTCCGCGATCTGCTTCCCGCGCTCGCGAACGACGAGCAAGCCATCACCCTTCGCGAGGGCAATACTCCGCTGTACGAGCTTCCACGGTGTGCCCGCATCACGGGTGTGCCGCGCCTGTCCGCGAAACATCAGGGCTTGAATCCCACCGGCTCCTTCAAAGACGCCGGGATGACGGTCGCCGCGACCTTCGCGCGGCTGGCCGGATTCCGCTGGGTCGCGTGTGCTTCGACGGGCAACACCTCTGCGTCCATGGCCGCCTACGCCGCTCGCGGAGGCATGCGCAGCCTGGTGCTCGTTCCTGAGGGCAAGATTTCCTGGAGCAAGCTTTCCCAGGCTCTCGATTACGGCGCCGTCACCTGCCAGCTGCGCACTGACTTCGACGGCTGCCTGAGCCTGCTGCAGGAACTGGTTCTGCGCGCGCCGGTCTACCAGTTGAATTCGATCAATCCCTTTCGTCTTGAAGGCCAGAAGACTCTCGCGCTCGAACTCCTCGAACAACTCGACTGGCAATCGCCCGATCACATCATCGTGCCCGGCGGCAACCTCGGGAACAGTTCCGCGATCGGCAAGGCGCTGGTGGAAATGCGCGACCTGGGCCTGATTTCGCGCTTGCCCAGGTTATCCGTCATTCAAGCGGAAGGCGCCAATGCGCTGGTGCGTACCCTTCGCGAAGCCGCCGGCAAACGACTGATCAGCGTGCAGGCGGAAACTCGCGCCACCGCCATCCGCATCGGCAATCCCGCCTCGTGGAAGAAAGCGGTTCACGTTCTCGAAGCCACTGGCGGAGCCTGCGAACAGGTCACGGAAATCGAGATCGCTCAAGCGAAGGCGGAGATCGGCGCCGAAGGCATTGGATGTGAGCCCGCTTCCGCGGTCACGCTCGCCGGATTGAAGAAGCTGCTGAAGCAGGGATTTGTGAAGCCCGAAGAAAGCGTAGTCCTGGTGCTAACAGGAAACCTGCTGAAGGATCCCGACTTCACCATGGGATTCCATCGCGGCGACTTATTAAAAGGCACAGCCGACGAAAGTGCGAGCGCCGCGTTGAACCCGTTGCGCCGTCCGCCGATCGTTCTGGACGCCACGCTGGAGGCGGTGATTGGAGCGCTGGAGCAAGCCGAGAAGTCTTGATCGGAATCATGCCATCCAATCGCAGAAAACGCCCGCCGCTCCGACTCAGGCTCCCGGCCACGTCCGCCAATCTCGGTCCCGCCTTCGATGCCGCCGCTCTCGCGATGGATTTTTACATCAAGCTCGACGCCCGTCCAGCCCAAGAATTCTCCATCCACGCCACCGGCCGCGATCGCGAAATCTGCGGAGCGCTTCAAGACCACCTCATCCTGAACACATATCGCGAGGTGCTCGAAGCCGCGGGCTGGCCGCTCACTCCGCTGTCTCTCAATATCGCGAATGACATCCCCATCGGCAAAGGCTGTGGTTCCTCGGCCGCCGCGCGGCTGGCAGGGATCGCTCTGGCAGTGCACTTTGGCCGCCTGCGTTGGACCGATGCACAAATTGTCGGCGAAGCTTCCCGCCGCGAGCACCATCCCGACAACGCCTCCGCCTGCTGGATGGGTGGTCTCACCGTCGCGCGCATGTCTGGGTTGACCGAGGACGCCGCCGAAGCCCAGGTGGCCTGCATCCGCCCGAAGGGGAAGTGGCCGCTGCTGCTCGCGGTTCCGGAGCAGAGTCTCTCTACCGAAGAAGCCCGTCGCGTCCTGCCCGCAGAGTATTCGCGAGCCGATGCAGTCACGAACGTGCAAAATTCCATGCTCCTGCTCGCGGCCTTCACGCAAGGCCGCCCCGATCTTCTTTCTGCAGCCCTCGAAGACCGCATCCACCAGCCTTATCGCGCGCCTTTGTGTCCCTTGCTGCCGTGCCTACAGGAATTAAAAGGGAAGGAAGGCGTTCTCGGGGCGGTCCTCAGCGGCGCCGGCCCTTCGGTATTGATGTTCCTCGATCCCCGCGCTTCGCGGCAAAAGACGCGCAGGCTGGTCGTCGCTCACCTCTCGCGAAGCCGCCTCACCTCAGAACTCGTTTCCAGCTCGATTACCTTGCGGGGAGCACGCTCTTCGTTCGCGAAATCCTGAAGCGGCCCTACAGAAAACACCGTATTTACCAGCGCTTTCTCCGCCGTTAAATTGAAATTCTCCCCCTAGCGAAACTAATAGGTGAAAGCCGTGTTTTTACGATCACCGGAATTCGCGAGTATCTCCAGCAACCCCATGCGGGGGAGTTCCCGGGTCTGCAGGCAGGGGTGCGCTGGGCGGGGTGTCCTAAGAATGAAGTCCAAGACGCGTCAAGCTCGAGTGGGAGTCAAGCGGCTGTCGAACGAGCAAGTCCGCAGAGAGATTCAGAGCTTCCTGCATGCGCTTAAGTCCTATCCCGGCCGTTTCGCCAGGGACCCCGGCGTCACTTTCGAAGAGCACCATGGCGGCCTAGTCCGCGCTGCCAGCACAGTATCCCGCCGCCGCGTCTAATCGATTACCCGCCGTTACGGCTGGCCGGCGGCACAATCCCGTTCATCCGCAAATATTCCACCATCTGACCGTAGTGGTCGAAGCCATGCGACGACACGCTCGTTGCCAGACCCAACCGTGTCACCGCGCCTTCTCCGAACGGGCTTTTCACGGTGCCCACAACATTCTTCTCATTGATGGTCGCGATCGCCTTGTGAACATACTCGAAGGATTCTTTCAGATACTTGAGAATGTCAGCCTTGGTCGTGATCGACGGCGGTCCGGATTCGTCGCCGATGTCCACCGGCGGCTTCTGTTCCAGGAGCGCAGCCCCGAGTTCATAGTTCACCGACGCCACATGCTTGATTTGCTGGGCAAAGGTGCGCACGCCTTTGAACTCTCCGCTGGTGGGAGCGAATCCAAACTTATCCTCCGGCATAGCCTCGGCGGCGGGCACGAACTCGTGCTCAAGATTGAGAACCGTGCGGTCCAATACCTGAGTGACGGAGCGGTGTTCCTCCTTCGGCTTCCCCGCCTGCGCTGCGGCCGCAACCGTCAGGACCAGCAAACCGCACGCGATCAATCCCATTCTCTTGCTCATGATTCCCCTCTTTCGTGAGTCCGTTCCATCCGCCCGAGCCATCTTACTGCATGGCGTTGTCGCTACGAAAATGCTACAAATCGCCGCTCTCTTTAATATCCCTCTATGTTTCTCTGTGTCCTCTGTGGTTCAAGCTTTTGCTCTCAGCCCAAACGGCCACTCCCCATCCTTCCAAGCCCGAATCATATAAATGACGACGCCCGTCAGGAGAATGATTACCGCATAGCGCACCTCCTTCTGCCAGTTCACGCGCTTAAACAAGATGAACAAGAATCCAGCGCTTGCCAGCAGCGCCGGCAGCGGATAGAGCCACATGCGAAACGGCCGCGGCAGTTCCGGCTGCCGGATCCGCAACACGATTGAGCCGACCGCCTGTACCAAGAATTGCAGGACGAGGCGAATCACCACCAGGGCTGCGATTGCATCTTTCAACCGCAGAAAGCAGAACGCGGCCGCCACCACTCCCAGCGCCAGCAGCGAAATATGAGGAAACCGGTACACCGGATGCACCCGGGCAAACGCGCGAAAGTAATTTCCATCTTTCGCCGCCGCATAGGGCACACGCGAATACCCCAGCATCAGCGAAAAGACCGATGCAAAAGCGGTTACGATTACCAGTCCCGTCACCAGCCGTGCCGCCCAGGCGCCATATATCCTCTGCATGAACAACGACACAACGTACAGCCCATTGTTGTTCTGTCCTGCCTGCACCATCTCACGCCAAGGCACCACGGCTAGAATGCACAGGTTCATCATTAAATATAGACAGGCCACGAGCAGAATAGAAAGCAGAAGCGCGCGCGGAATGTTCTTTCCCGGATCTTTGATTTCGTCGCCCAGAAAGCAGACGTTGTAGTATCCCCAGTAGTCATAGGTGGCGACCAGCATCGCTCCGCCCAGCCCAGTGAAGAATTGAGGGGACAAAGTGAATGCACCCGGGGGAAAGTCGAATGCGCGAGCGGCATTGAAGTGCGTCAGGCCCGCGAAGATGATCCAGCCAATGGTTCCCATCACGCCGAACCACAACACTTTCGAAAGCCGCCCAATCGCCGTGATGCGCCGATAAAGCAGCAGCACCGTAAAGAAGCAGATCGCCACCGCGATCGACGTGCCTGGGGTTACGATCCAACCGGCCTGCAACGGCCCTGCCCACGGTATGTGCAGCACCGCATCGTGTTGCGAATACACCGTCTCCAGCCCCGGCCAATAGTAGGCCGAGTATCCTGCCAGTCCGATACATCCAGTCGCGATTGATAGGGGCGCCGAAAATGATACCTGCCAGATAAATAAGAACGAAATCAGCCGTCCCCATGTCTGCGGACCATACATCTCGCGCAAGTAGCGATACGATCCGCCTGACGCCGGTAGCGCCGCACCCAATTCCGCGGATACCAGCCCATCACACACGGCCAGCAGTGCTCCCAAAACCCATCCCAGCATGGCTTGCGGGCCGCCCATCGCGCTCAAGACCAGGGGCATGGTGATGAACGGACCCACGCCGATCATGTCGATCATGTTCAGCGCCGTGGCGCTCCCCAGCCCCATCCCGCGGATGAGGCCCGGAGAACTCACTGCGGGTTGCGAGGAAGATTGCATTTCGTAGAGACGTTGCTGGCAACGTCTTCTCACCACGAAGAAGAAAGACGTAGCAAGCTACGTCTCTACGGCTAATTGTTGCTTTTCGCGCTCAACAGATTCACATACAGCCGCACCGCTCCCGGCACGCCCGCAGGCAACTGCCGGAAAAACGCATAGCCCGTATAGATGTACGTTCCCTTGCCATACTGCGCCCGCAGCAGACCGCCCTTCTGCGGATCTTCTCCCGGATCGTGACAGGACAGCAGCGGCGTGAAATGCTCATCCCACTTGTCCATGAAGTACAACCCGCGCTCCTGCACCCATCCATCGAAATCGCGGGCCGTGATCGTATTCGGATAATGAAAGATGGAATCCTCCGGCGCCAGGATTTCCACCGAAGCTTCCTCCACCGAAACCCGCGCCCGGCTCAGTTCGACAGGATAAGGCGTGAACTTACCGCTGTTGAAGTCTCCAGTGCCCGTGTTGTACTGCACCACCAGCGTCCCGCCGGCGGAAACGAAATCGAGCAGCTTCTTATTATTCGCTCCAACTTCTTTCTGCGTGTCGTAGGCGCGGATTCCCAGCACGATCGTTCCGTACTGATTCAAATCTTCGCCCGCCAGCTTCTCCGCGGGAACCGGCGTGACGTCCATCCCCACTTGCTTCAGCACCGTCGGGATGTCATCCCCCGCGCCCATGATGTAGCCAACCTTGAGATCATGCGGCGTCTGCACGTCCACAATACTCACGCGCTGCCGGGCTGGCTGGTAATAATAGAAACTGCCCAGATCTTCGCGCGTGACCAGCGTGTATCCTTCGTTGTATTTCTCGCCCTCCGATTCCAGCACGGCGCGCACCGTGGCCCGCCCTTCCTGCAATCCGGTGGTGAAAACCTTGAACTGAAAATCTTGTTTCTCCCCGCGGTGCTTGCACTCCACCGCAAACTGCGCCGGCTCGGAGCGCCAGCCCGCCGGCAACTCCAGCCGCAGCACGCCGCGCACGGCGCGCGTAAGATTGCTGGTCACGCCCACCGCAACGGTGGAATTTGAACCATTATGCGTGGAAATCACCTGCGTTCCCGGCTCCAGCATCACAGAGAATGCCGGCATGATCGCCAGCGGACGCGCACTCTTCTTTCCCGCATCGTCTATGAAAGGAGTCACCACCACGGCATCAATCCCGTTCCGCGTCTTGACTCCGCCGGTTCCGGCCACCGTATACTCCACCCGCGCCCGCAACGCCGGAGGCGGGAAGGGAAGGGTCGCATACTTCTCCTGGTCGATGTGGTTGACGCTTTCAGTCTCCGGGTCGTCGCGATGCCAGTACGGCCTGGTGTACGCCGTGTCCTCCGGCACGCGCAGCCGGAAATTCGCATGCATGCCTGCTCCCGGCTTGACCGTCTCCGGTTTCGTCCTCCCGCTGATTGTGTTCCATCCTGCCGGTACTTCCAGTTTGATGTGGTCGATCTGCAGCGCCTGTTTCGAACCGTTGTAGAACGTCACCGCCACCAGAAATTCCTGCCCTGGCGAAACGGTGGTCAGCGTGTCCGCTTCTTTCAATAGGTGAACATTGCGCTCGCCGTCCGAAGACACATCCGTCGTGAGGCTTACGCCCAGCGCCAGATTCAGCGCCTTTTCCGCCTGTTGTTGCTTCTCTGGGATCTGTGTCAGCAAGTCGAGCTTGCTGCCCGCGCTCAACGTGCTTCCACGTACCTCGCTGTACACCCGACTCAGCCCCGTCACAACTTTCATCAACGGCGCAACCGCGGCGGACGCATCCTTCCCCTTCGCACCCTCCGCTGCCGCGCCAATGTCCTTCGCGACCTCCGTCAACTCCGACTTCAACCGCGGAACTTTCTTCTCTTCCGCTCCCAGCCGCGCCAGTCCCGGCAACGTCGTGTCAATTCCGTCGAAGAAACCCTTCTCGTGCCCATCCTTGCCCGCCGTCGGAGGCCCCACCGAATCCACCAGCCGGTAAAATGTAAACCTGTCCCCCGGATCCACGGTCCAGTTCGCCGCCCCCTGCGACATCTGATGTCGCAAGCCCTGCATCGCGAACTGCACATACGACATGCCCAGTTCCGCGCTCCGCTCGCCGATGTTCAGCTTCAAGGTCCAATCCGCATCTGGGCAGGTCATCGCGCCGAACCCGCACACGTTTCCGATATAAAACTTCTTCGCCTGCCAAGGCTCCAATCCCTCCGCAATCTGCTCCGGAAACCGCTTCGGATCGGCCGCCGCCCGGAACGCCTCCTTCGCCAGAATGCTCGAGGCTTGATGATGCCCGTGTCCATCGCGTTCCGTCCCCGAAAAGCGCGCGACCAGCACATCCGGACGAAACCTCCGAATCACCCGCACCATGTCTCCGAGCGCAACATCGTGCCCGCCCCACTTCGTAAAAGTCTCTTCCGCGCTTTTCGAGAACCCGAAATCCGCCACCCGTGAAAACCGTTCCTGCACCCCGTAGTACTGATCCGAGGCCAGCAATTCCTCCGCCCGCAGCACGCCCAGCACATCCGACAAATTGCTGCCGATCTTGTTCTGCCCGCCCTCGCCGCGATTCAGCGTCATCAGCAGCGTGCTCACGCCCCGCCCGCGCGCCTCCAGCGTCAGCATCCCGCCATCTTCATCATCCGGATGCGCCACCACCTGCATCAGCCGCGCCGTGGTCCCCAGCCGCAGCAGTTCCAACTGCAACCCAGCCACGCCCTCATCCTGCGGGATCTCCGCCGGAATGCCCTGGTACAGCAGCCCGGGTGGATCGGCCAGCACGTCGAGGTTCGAGGACGAATGGTGAGCAGAGGAACCCGTAGCAGACTTTGCGGCCCGCGCCGCCGGTTTGTTCGCAATTGGACTTTGCGCCGTCGCGATAAGCGAGAGAATCGCAAAGAAACAAACAAACTTCACGCCGAGAGAATGCACGTGCTGAAGAATAAAGGGAACGCGGCGCCGAGCAGGCCGCGGCAGGCTGACAGGTCCGGAATGTCTCACGCTACAAGGATGGGGCCTACCCCCGCTCCGACGCAAATTCTTTCGACAGACACTGTAGCGCGGGCAGCTTGCCGGCTGTCCCGAGAGCGTCTCGCCCTCGGCGCTGCGGTCGCAGATGCCCGCTGCGATCATAGTTAGTCGTAGAGTTTTCAGGAGTCGAGACCGGAAGCCTGAAGCTGGAGCCTGAGGCCCATCTACACGTCGCACAAATCCGCCGCCTTCCGCAGCGAAACCAGCGGATCCCCCGCTGGCACAAATTCATGCGCCACGTATCCGCGAAACCCCGCGTCGGCGATCGCCCGCATCACCCCGTCCCACTGAACCTCCTGCGACCCGTCCAGTTCATGCCGCCCCGGCACTCCGCCGGTGTGGAAATGTCCAATCCACTCGAGGTTCCCCCGGATGGTATCGATGAGATCGCCTTCCATAATCTGCATGTGGTAGATGTCGTACAGCAATTTCACGTTGGGCGAGTTCACTTCCCGCACCACGCGCCCGCCCCAGGCCGTGTGATCGCACATATAATCCGGGTGATTCACCTTGCTGTTGAGCAGTTCCACGCAGATCGTCACGCCATGATCTTCGGCGATTTTCTTGACGCGATTCAGCCCCGCAATCGTGTTTCGCGCGCCCTCCTCATCCGACATGCCGCCCCGGTTTCCGGAGAAAGTAATGACGTTCGGAACCCCGGCCTTCGCCGCCCGCGGAATGTTCGTGCGAAAAGCCTGCTCAATCGCGGCGTGGTTCTCCACGCGATTGAGAGCCTTCCCGATGTCTCCACCACCCGCGTATCCCATCGTGCAAACCAGCCCGTAACGGCGCGGGATTTCATATTCTTCCGGTTGCAGCAGGTCGACTCCCCGCAGTCCAATTTTCGCCGCGAACTCCGCCAGTTGATCGAGAGGAATGTGAGGGTAGCACCACTGACAGACGGATTGATGAATGCGCCCCTTGCGCACCGGTACCGCCGCATCAAAATTGGCCTCAAGTGACGGGAGTGCGATGGCGCCGACACCCGCAACCGACGACTGAAGCAACGCCCGCCGCGTAAAATTTCGCATAGTGTGGAAGAGGTTCCTTCTGAAATTGGCAACTGACCGCTAGGAGCCATCTCATCATGAACCGAAGGAGTAATCTGAGAGTCCCTGAGGGGCTAAGGCCCGCATCATTTGCGACTCCGAGCGGCACGGCTCAAGCCGTGCCCTTCCCAAAACCATTTATGAGATAGCTTTCAGCAAACTGAACCGGAACTGAGAATCGCCTACTGTCTTACTAGCGCCCTTCCTTCAGCACCGCCTGGCAGTTGGCCGCCGCGGTCAGCACTTCGTTGAACGCCGTGTCTTTCCGCAAGTCTTTCAGCATCGGATCATCCAGCAAGGCCGAGTACGCACAATAGTTCTGCTGCACCGCGGCCTTCAGCAGCCGCAGTGCCGGCTCATTTTGCCCGCAGGCCGCCATCAGAGCCCCCACGCGATACCATGCCTCGGCGTCCGGTTCCATCATCACGGAGGCCTCGGTCTCGCGCACGATCTTCGCCAAATCCGCCGGATGTTGCGCCGCGGTGCACGCCTCCATCAACTCGCGGTGATAGAAGGGGGCTTTCGCCATATTCTTCGCGCTCTCCCGCGCCTCCGCCACATTGCCCTCAGCCAGGTATACATACGGAGTAACCCACGCCGCCCACTCCGACCCCGCATCCAGATGCACAAAGTCCATCGCCCGATCGGTCTTGCCCATCTCCAGGAATGACCACGCGCACGAACGGAACGCGAAATTTCCCGGATCGAGCGAGCGCGCCGTGTTGCACTGCTGCGTCGACTGATCGAGCATCCCCGCATATCGCAGCACGAAGCTGAGCGCGAAGTGAGCGTCGGCGCTCTGCGGACGCCGCCGCACCAGATCGGTCGCCGCATCATAAGCCCGCCCCAGTTCGCCCCGTTCCACCCGGTTCGTGATCAGGCTGCTCGCCGCCATTACCCGGTTGGGATCGAGCGTTACCGCCCTTTCATACGCCGCATTCGAGCGCTGGAATTTTTCTTCGCCTCCTCCGCCAAATGCCGAGTCGAAATAATATCTCTGTCCCAACGCTTCCCACGCTGGCGCATAGCTCGGATCGATCCCCACCGCCCACTCCAGCATCTTGATCGCTTCCTTGTTCGGAGCCGCATCGTGGGGCACGGCGATGCTTCGCAGATAGAAGTCATACGCCTGCTGATTCTTCGGCCGCGACGCCGCCGATTCCGCCGCGCCCGCCGCGCCTCCCAGAATCGGCAACAATCCATGCTGTACCTGCGAACTCAGTTGCTGCTGCAGTCCGATCAAGTCATCGGCCTTGGCGGTGACCGTGGTCTGCCACAGCAGACGGTCGGTCGGCACGTCGCTCGCCTCCAGCGTCACCGTCAACTGGTCTCCCTGCTTGATGAAGTGTCCTTGCAGCAGCCGGCCCACCCGCAGTTCCTGCCCCACCTTTTTCGGATCCAGATCCAGTGCTACATATCTTCGCGTGACCGACGAAGGCCGCACTTCCAGCGAGCGGGAGTAGGTCAACACGCTGGAGAGTTCATCGGCCAGCGCGAACCGCAAAAAGTCGATATTGAAGTCTCCATTCAGGTTCTGCAACGGCAGCACCGCGATCGCATTCTTCTGCTCCGCGCTCGCCACCTCGCGATGCTTGAACCACCACGCTCCCACCGACGCCAGCACCGTGACCAGCAGCGCGGCCATGGCCACCAGCAGATAGGTTTGAAACCGCGAATTCCGGCTGAAGGTTTTCGACGCCGCCCGCAGCATCGACGAATGACTGCCAGTCTTGATCGTTCCGGACTCGGCCTCACGTTTCAGCTGCGACAGATCAGAGCGCATTTCCGTCGCGCTCTGGTAACGGTGCGTGCGGTCCTTCTCCATCGCCTTGCCAATGATTCCCTGCAGCTCGATCGGAATCTTCGGATTCAGGTCGTGTGGGGGCGTCGGTTTCTGATGCAGCACCGCATCCAGGGTGAGCAGCGAGTTATTTCCCGAGAACGGCTTCTTCCCCGTGGCCATCTCATACATCACCACGCCAAACGAAAACAGGTCGCTGCGGGCATCGACCGTTTCGCTGCGGGCCTGCTCCGGAGACATGTAGACTGCCGTCCCGGGTATGATCCCCACCGCCGTCAGCGATTGGTCCGCGCCTCCATCGTCTTCCCCCGCCATGTGTACGAGTTTCGCTAGCCCAAAGTCGAGCACCTTCACCTGCCCGGTCGGGGTCAGAAAGATGTTGGCCGGCTTGATGTCGCGATGCACAATCCCCTTGGTGTGCGAGGCCACCAGCGCGTCCGACACCTGCACCCCCACGTCGAGAACCTCCTCTAACTTCATCGGCTGCCCACCGATGTGCTGCTTCAGGCTCTCCCCTTCGAGCTTCTCCATGACGATGAAGGGATGCCCGTTGTTGTCTTCTATGCCGTGGATGGTGCAGATATTCGGATGGTTCAGTTGCGACGCTGCCCGCGCTTCCCGGGTGAAACGCTCCAGCGATTTGGGGTCGCCGGCCAGATTCTCTGGAATAAACTTCAGGGCGACATGCCGCCCCAACTTCAGATCCTCCGCCTCATAGACCACGCCCATACCCCCGCCCCCAAGTTTGCCAAGGATGCGGTAGTGGGATACCTGCTGGCCAATCATGAAAACGTTGGACCCTGCTCGGCGGTAATGTTAGGCCCCCAGCCGAATCCGGTCAACTCCCCTGTCTCCCGAGGCATACAGGGCGCGCCGTAGTCGCCCGGCGTTTCAACGCCGGGTAGGCCTGAGGGTGTCGGAGCGCGTGCCGGAGGGACGCCTAAACCGCCGCCGATGTGACTCGCGAATGGCGCGGAGGTCTTTAGCGTACCGCCGCGAAGTTTCCTCTTTGGAACCTCGCCGCGCTCGATTCCCAATCTTGCCCTCAGCTACGTCCTTTCGTGAGATGCCCGTCCACTCAAACGCGGTTTACGCCATACTATTGAGATAGACGAAGCTGGCCGATTGTTTCGCTTAAAGGAGGTACCAGTCCATGAACGCCGATGCGCAGACTCCCCAACCCTGGCCGACCCTTTCGGCCGACCAGCATGAGGCCATCCGTCAACGCGCCGAAGAAATCTACATTCGCAACGGAAGAATTCCTGGCCGGGACATGGAAAACTGGGCTCAAGCCGAGCAAGAAATCCTGTGCGAATCCCCCGAGCCCACCACCCGCAAAGCCATCGTGGTCAAAGTGGACGGCGCGCAATATATTGGCCAGTACGACCCCGAATCGTCGGACGGCTACGTTCCCGGCGAGTTTGGCCCGGGCGCCTCTGTCCCGGTCCGCTTCCAGGGCGACAAAATGTTTATCAAACGCTCCAACGGCAAAATACTGGAGACTACCATCGTCAAGAAGATCGGCTGAAAATCCAAAACGATTCGCAGCGTAGCTCCTTCCAGCGTGGCCAACTTGATATATTGCAAAGATGCTGAATCTGCTCCTTCAAAATCAAAGGCGGCCGCGGGCGCGGACTTTTACCTCGACGCTCCTGCACTTGGGGGCAGTAGGCCTTTTCTTCCTCGCCATTCTCGATAGTTCTCCCCTTCCCACCTTTGGGGGGCTCGACATCCTCACGGCTATATTGGCTGCCAGTCACCGCAATCCGTGGTATGAGTACGCGGCTACGGCAACCGCCGGGTCGGTCGTCGGTGCTTACCTTACATTCCGAGTTGCTCGTAAAGCCGGATCGGCTTACCTGGACAAGAAATTCAAGAAAGGCACGGTCTCCAAATTCCTCAGTCTTTTTAAGAAATGGGGCACCGGAACTCTGGTAGCCTCCACGGCCATTCCTCTCCCTACTCCGACCAGCATGTTTTTTGCGGCAGCAGGCGCCTCCGATTACCCTATGGGAAAGTTTCTCATTATCGTCACCCTTTGCCGGGCAGCCCGCTATTCAGCCATCGCCGTCGTTGCAGACCTTTACGGCCGTCACTTCATTCGTGCGCTCCGCCATCCCCTGCAACATTGGGGCTGGTTGTTGATTGCGGTTGCGATGATTGTGAGTCTGATCGCAGGCGGCATTCTGATCAGCCACCGCCTCGAAAGCGGACCCGCGGAGTCAAGCGCCTCTGGATAGCAGAATGGTAGTGGTCGAAACGAGATGCCCCCGATGACCCGCTCTCACTCCTCGAAGTACATCCCCGCCGACGCCCCCACCCACTCCATATTCTTGTTCTGGTCCACGCCCATCATCAGCCCCCGCCCCATGCGGATGATGGTCAGCACCGGCGTCAGATCCTCCAGCCATATGTACATCACCCGCACCTCCGCCTTCGTCCCGCCAAACGGAGTCTCAATCACCGGCTCAAAGTACATCCGCTCCTGCAAAATGTAGTAAGGTCGCTTCTCCGCCGGAATCGCCGCAATGTCTGCTTTCGTCGGAGCAATCACGACTCCCAGTCCCGCAAATGAATACAGCGGTTTCAGCGCGTAGTTCTCCAGATCCGAAGGAATTTCGTCCATTCGATCCAGAAACCAGGTCTTCGGCACCGACGCATGCTTCAAGTAGGGAATCGAAAACTTGCTGATGCGGAAATACCAGTTCGGGTGTCCCGCCCACTCCACGTCAAGGTCGTCACGCCAGTCAAACTGGAGCTTGACGTTCTTGCGCTCGAGCTCATCCACGATCGTCCGGTTATAAATCCGCTGGATCGGAATGCGCTTTCCCCCGCGCTCATAGTAAAGACGCGATCCATCTTTCTTGATGTCCACAATATCCACGGTCCGCACCCCGAGCATTTTCTCCGTCATCAAGAAATCCGGCAGCGTCTTCTGCTCCCGCGGATGAATTTCCATCAAAATGACATTCTCCGGATCGTGCGCCCCCACAATCGCCCGCCGCAAAAGTTCCCGATAAGATTCGGTCTCCAGTCCGCTCAAAAAGTATTTGAGCCGCCCGGAAGCCGAAAGCCGAAAGCCGGAAGCCCTGAGCCCATACCCGTCAATGTAAGCCTGCGCCAGCGGCCCTTGATACGCATAGAGAGAAGGGAAGGCCTGCAACTCCACCAGCTTCGGTTGCAGCTCTCCGTGGGCATCTCGCACCAGCCCAAAATCCACTTGCGCAAACATCGGATGTGCCGCCTCGTTCGGAACCTTGAACTCCGGCGGTACCGCCTCATCCGATTTCGCGCGATATGCGGGATTGTCCATCAACTGTCGAATCAAAGCCTGACCATCGTCCGCCATCCGCTCAAGCAGCATCTTCGGAAAGAAGCAAGGCGTCTCCGACAGACGGAACTGCACATGCGTCCCGCACACCTCATCCACCCGCCGCAAGAATGCGCGATATTTGTCCGCAGTAAAGTTCTCGTTGAATTGTTGACGCAAGGAAGGAATCATCAGAAGCGCCAATCAGACTCGCCAAACCCGTAGAGCCGGCGTCCCGCCGGCTGTCGTGAGGGCGTTCCGCCCTCGCACTCGAATGTCCCACGAAACCGAAAAGCTTCGGACCGAATGCTAGAAGCTGGAAGCTTCCCTTACGACTCCACCAAAAACTTCCCCTCCCGCATAATCTGCTCGTCGTCCACCCAGATATTAAACTTCCTGCCCACCACATCAATATGCGTGGTCGAATCCCAGTCCGCCCCCGTATGCGCCCCATACGGATTCCCAAACGCAATATGCACGCCGGGATATTTCTCATCCTGCAGAATCTGCCCAATCACGTCTTTCAAATCGATGTTCGTCCCAATCGCAAACTCCCCCACGCGATCGCTGTTCTCGTCGGTATGCGTGTACGTCCAGAAATCACTTTCCAGCTCGCGATTCTCCGAGTGCGCTTCGGTCAGCCGGTTCCCCTTCACCACCACCGTCAGCGGATTTTCTGCCAGGCTCCCAAACTTCGCGCACAAATAATCGCCGACCACACCATCGATTACAAACGTCCCATTCACCTCGCCCGGCGTCGTGAAAATCTCCCCACCGGGTAGATTCCCCCATTTCTCCGGACTGATTATCCCGCTGGTCTTCAACCACTTGTAATCCGGATTCAAATCCGCGCTCAGATCCGTCCCCGCCGCCGTCTTCGCCCGGATCTTCGAGGCCCGGCGCACCATCTCGACCACTTTCTGGCTGAGCCGGTCGACCCGCTGAAAATCCGCCCGCATTCCCTCCACCATGATCTGCGGGTTGATATTCACCATGTGCGCGTGCCGGATTTTGCGCCGGTTCACCACGTCGGTCATCTGGATCCGCGACCGTAGTTCGTGCGTCTGCACCTGCACCGCAAAAATCGAGACCTGGCTGGTTTCCAGATCGTCCAGAATCTCGCGGGGCAAATCGGTCAGCGGACGCTCCGCCAATTCCTCCAGCACCCAGGCATGATAAGGCGCGCCCAGTTTCTCCAGTTCATGCACGAGCGATGCCGCAATCTCGATCGTCGCCTCGTCGGTGATCACAGAAACCTGTTCGCCCGCCTGCACGCGCAAGCAAATATTCACGGCGTTGAACGCTCCCGGTGAATATTCCGGATCAAAAGGAATGTTCTGAATGCCGCGTCTCTCCGTTCTTTGCAGAGACAGGGCGGGGATCTTGACTTGTTCCGCAGGAATACTCATTACCCTACTTTTCTCTCGGAAGCCGCTTCGTCACTCTCTTCCAGTCCCGCTTCCGTCTCCTCAATAATGTAGTCAACCACTTTCTTCAGATCCCCGGTCTCCTGAAAAACCCGCAACTGACGGTCCGCCCCGCTGCCATTTTCCAGAATCTCGTGGATATAATTCAGTTCCTCGCGCGAATCCAGTTCATCCACCACATCGTCAACGAACTCCAGGTACTCACGCACCAGGTCCCGCGCCGGCACTTCCGTCTGCTTGCCGAAATCGATGAGCTTGCCGTTGAGCCCGTACCGCGACGCCCGCCACTTGTTCTCCATGATCAACGCCCGCCGGTACAAGCGGAATCCCTGATTCGCTGTATAAAGCTTGTACAGTTTGGCCACGGTAGCCTGAATCAGCGCCGCCAGCGCGATGGTCTCATCGGCCCGCATCGGAATGTCGCACACCCGGAACTCAATCGTGTTGAAGAATGGGTGCGGCCGGATGTCCCACCAGATCTTCTTCGCGTTATCGATGCAATTGGTCTTGATCAGCAGCTTGATGAAGTTTTCGTACTCGCCCCAACTCGGAAAATAATCCGGAATATTCGTTCGGGGAAACTTGTCGAACACCTTGCACCGGTAAGACTTCAACCCGGTATTCATCCCCAGCCAGAACGGCGAATTGGTCGACAGCGCCAGCATGTGCGGCAGAAAATACCGCGCATGATTCATCATGTGGATCGCCGTCTCGCGATCCTCAATCCCGATGTGCACGTGCAGCCCGAAAATCAGGTTGGCCCGCGCCACCAGCTGCAAATCCTCGACAATATTCTTGTAGCGCTCGTCCGGATGGATCGCCTGATCGCGCCAGTCCCCAAACGGATGGGTCGCCGCCGACGCCAGCCGCAATCCATTCTCCTTCGCCAGCCGCACCATGTTGCGCCGCAGCTTCTTGACCTCGGCCTTCGCTTCCTTGATGTTGCTGCAGACCGACGTCCCCACCTCCACCACCGACTGGTGCATCTCCGCCTTCACCCGCTCCTGAAGAATCATCCTCCCCTTGTCCAGCAGTTCGGCATGGATGTGCGACCGCAGATCCCGCGTCTCCGGATCTACCGTCTGATACTCCTCTTCAATCCCGATAGTAAAAGTAGGCTGCATTACGGATCTCTCTTCAACGTGTTGCCTGGTCTTTATATGTCATTCCGAGCGAAGTCGAGGAACCTGCTGTTCGCCGGCAGCATCCAAGCGCGCCAGGAGGTTCAACTAGTATAACAATCCCCGGATAGCACTCGCGGCAGCTGTTACCCTCAGTCCCACTCCTTATTCTCCTTAACCCGCGCCCTCACAATCTTCCTCACCAGCGCGTCGGATAAAGGCTTGTCCGACGGGAACTGAATCGTCCCCTTGGATGTACGGTACCCCTTCAGTTCCTTCTCGAACCGGTCGAGTACACCCGAGCCCGTCGGGAACAAGCTGCAGTGGTTCTTGAACGCTGCATACCCCACCAGCATTCCGTTGTACTTGAACATCGGAATCCCGTAGCTGATCACCTCGGTGGTCTCCGTCGGCACCACGGACCGAATCACCGCGCGGATATGCTTCAAGGTGCTCTTAGCGGGCTCCGGAATGTCCGCCAGATATTTGTCCACGTTCTTCGCGGGAGCTTTGCCTTTCAACGTTGAACCTCCACCGAAATTACCTATTCAGTATCGTTGATGACTTTGGAACCAAAACAACCACAAAGATAGGCAAAAGAGAACGAGTGTTAATCCACTGATGCAGAGGGAGAGTACCGAGAACGCACCTCGTAGTCCATGTCCCCGCGAGAATGCGCGAAAAAGCAGAGTCATCGCCCAGACCTCGCAGATCAACGTAGCGGCCAGGCCAAGCGTGATGTACATCTCGGCAAATCCGCCAGCCACTGCTGCAAGGCCAGTCGCCTTGGAGTTGTTTATTCCAACGAAAGCGTTAAGGAGGCCGATGATAACCGGCACCGCCGGCACCCAGGCAAGAGCCACTCCCCACAGGAAACGCTTTCGTTGTTGGTCGTCTTCCATCTACTTCGTTCCTTTCCCCCGCTTCCGCGCCGCCACCCACTCCGGCTCCCCCTTGCGCTCCTGCTTCGCCGGCGTGCCCGCCAAGAACTCCGCCCACCGCATTTCCCTCACCGGATTCTCCCCGCTCCCCGCCATCTTCACCGCCATCTCCGCCACCGCATTCACAATCCAGTCAAAATTCTCCTGCCCCACCGACGTAATCTCCGCATCCGGCGCCGGATTCAAAAAGTCAATGGCATACGGCACTCCGCCCTCCACCGCAAATTCCACCGTATTCAAGTCGTACCCCAAAACCCGGCACAAACTCAAAGCATCTTTCTCCATGCGTTCCCGCAGAGCCGCCGACGACGGCGGCGGATTTCCCTTCACATACCTCTCATGATGCGGCGCCCTGGGATCGTATTTCATGATGTGCACTTTCTCCTGCCCCACCACGTAGCACCGGTAATATTCCTCAAACTCCACCCCGTGCTGCAGCGTCATGCACAAATCGCCTGTCTGGTTGTAGTGATGAAAAAACTCCTCCGGCGAATGCACCTTGTACACATACTTCCACCCGCCCCCGGAATAAGGTTTCAAAAACGCCGGGAAGCCAACATACTCAAACAACTCCGGCCAGTTCAGCGGAAAAATCAAATTCCGCATAGACTGATCCGTGGTTCCCTCCGGATGCTTATTGTGCGGCAAAATCACCGTCGGCGGAATGGCCACACCCATCTTGTGCGCCAGCGCGTAGTTGAAGAACTTGTCGTCCGCCGTCCACCAGAACGGATTGTTCACCACAATCGTCCCCTGCAGCACCGCATTCTTCAAGTAGGCGCGATAGAACTGGATGTCTTGCGAAATCCGGTCAATGATCACGGCATACTTCTGCGGCTCATCCATCCGGATCCCGCCGATCTTCACAAACTCCGCCTCGACACCGTCAACCTTCATCGAGTTAATCTTCTCGACCAAAGCCGGCGGAAACGTATTCTCCATCCCAAACAAAATCCCAATCTTCTTCATCGCAAGATGCTCCGTCATCCCTATCTTTTGTCGTTCCGAACCGGACAGAAAGCCCGGTGAGGAATCTGCTGTTACGTTGGCCGCCCTAAAAGTACTTCCCCGCCATCTTCAACCAAAGCGGCCAATCATGCTTCGAGTTATCCCCCCAAACGTCCAGCCAGTGCGGAATCGCCTTCCCATTCAAAATCGCCGAGAACTTCACGTTCTGATCCAGACATATATCCCAATCCGCCGACCCCAGCACAATTTTCATCTGCCGATAGCGGCTCAAAAACCAGTCATCCGACATATTCGGCAAAAAGTCCGGAGGATTGTTGAAGTAGCAATCATTGTCGTAATACCCATCCAGAAACTGGTGAATATCGAACGCCCCGCTCATGCTCACGCAATGCGTCACTACGTCCGGATGCTTCAACGCAAAATTCACCGCGTGGTAGGCGCCGAAGCTGCATCCCGTCATCGCCAGTTTAGGCGTCTGGTTCTTCCACCGGATAAACGGCAGGAATTCATGCAGAAGGTAGCGCTCATACTGCAAGTGCCGCAGCACCCGCACCCGCGGGTGCACGCCCTTGTTGTACCAACTCTCGCTATCCACCGCGTCCGGACAAAACACCTGCAGTTCGCCGCTCTCGATCTTGGGCGCCAGCGCTCCTACCATTCCCCGATCTTCGTACTCAAAAAATCTCCCCTGCGACGTAGGAAAGACCAGCAGAGGCGTCCCCGCATGCCCGAAAACCAGCGCCTCGATGTCCCGGTGCAGTTCCTGACTGTAGGTTTTGTGATATTCGCGATTCATCGGAAAAGTGGAAAGCGGCGTTGTAGAGGCGTTGCTCGCACCTCTCTTTTCGCAGCCGAAGTATCTTACCCGATGAAAGATGAAAACCCTAGAGAGGCGGGGCTGTCGCAGTGTCAGTTTTGATCGTCCTTGACAGACGGAGTCATCCCGAACGGAGCTGTTCTTCTGGCGAAGTGACGGCCTGCCCTGAGCGAAGCCGAAGGGGATCTCGCGCGGGACCAGCGCATTTTCGTGAGTTCGCCTTCAACTTAGGAAGGCTCCCGCTTTCAATCAAACCGATGGGGCTTGTCGGAAAGGCCGCTGCCAGTTGAGCGTCGCCATTTGGCGTAGGTACCAGCCCTCCGGCGGTGGAGGCGGGCGAACCCGCGAAGCGCTGCCGTTCTAAGTTGGCGGAGCCGAAAAACCAGATCTTGTCCTTCTTGATCGGCCCTCCCACAGTTCCGCCGAAACGATTGTCCACGAAACCGGGAACCTTGGGCACAATGCAGCCATCCGCTGCCGTTTGTCCCGGCAAACAGAAACCGAGCAGCGGATTCTTTTCGTTATTCTCCAGCGAATCGAAGGTCGAACCCTGCCAGAATTCGTATGCCGTCCCGTGAAATTGGTTGGTCCCCGACTTGGTGATGTAATTGATCACCGCGCCGGTATTGCGGCCGAACTCGGCGTCGTAATTGGTTACGACCTGCATCTCTGAAATGGCGTCCTGATTGCCGAAGAAAATCGACGGTCCGGCAATGGAGTTGTCATTGTTGCTCTGGCCATCGATCTGAAAATTATTGGCGCGCGCGCGCAGGCCGTTCACCGACATCTCGGCGCCGTTGTTGTTGCTGAAACTGGCGTCCCCCACGCTGGCCACGCCGGGAAGGAACAGCGCCAGGGAATCAAACGTATTCCCCATGGGCAGGCTGGTCACTTTTTCTGTACTGAAAGTTTCTGAGATCTGATCGGTAGTAGATTCGATGAGCGGCGCCGTTCCTTCCACTGTGACGGACTCGCTCGATGAACCGATCGACAGCTGCACGGTTCCCAACCCCGTGTCCTTTCCCACGTCCACGGTTAGATTCTTCGATTCGAAGGCGCGGAAGTTCGGCGCTTCAATCTTCAGGTCGTACGCTCCCGGCGGCAGGTCGCGCAGCGCAATAATTCCGGCCGATGTGGTTTGGGTTGTGAATACGCGGTTCGTGGCCAGGTGCGTGACCGTGACGTTGGCATTGGCCACCACCGCGCCCTGCGGGTCCTGCACCACGCCTGAAACGGTGCCGGTTACGATTCCTTGTGCCGGCGCGAACGTGGCGCCGAAAACCAGAGTCGTGAACGCCACCGCCAAACAAATCCTGCCGCCAAAAACGGATCTCATCACTTTCTCCTTAGTACCGCTGGAGCGCCTGACACACGAATGTCTTGCACTGTCTGGTGTTAGGCACAATTCCCACAGAAACTCCGCACGCAAATAGGAGAGGCAAATCCACTTCCATAACATTTGCAAACGTAAGTCCCCGGTCTGTCTGCAAAATCGGAACTGTCTTAAAGTTATGTGAACTCCCATGCCAGATGGTTTCTGGGAGAGCAACTACGAGAATTGGTAAGGAGTGGCGACGTCACTTCGGAGAGAATCGTTTCGATGGGAAAACTGTTAAGAACTGTGTGGAGGGTAGCGAACCCGCTCGCGGCGCCACCATGAGGTCTGCCCGACACCTGCTGTGGATGGAGTCAGCTAGAAGCTTTTTCCCCGCCGAAGAAGGCGGCCACGCTAGCTGTTCCGATAGTGCGCTTGTGCGCAGGCATCGGCGGATGAGCCGAAGTTGAAGGGTCGTACGCGGTTACGTTGTCGTCCCGCTGGCGAAAAACTACCTCTTGTACCAGAAGATCGCCAGCGCGATCAGGGCGACCGTAATGATCCAGAGAATGATGTCTTTGCCACGGCTCTTTTCCTCGGCCATAGACGGCAGTACAACACATCTGAAATCCGGGTTCAAGTGCCAAATTGATCTTCCCCTGCGACCGGTTACGGTGTTGCTGCTGGCTCCGCCCCTGCCCGCTTGTAGCCCGTGAACTTCACAATCTCACGCATATGGATCGCCTGCACCTGGAAGTGCAGCGTGTCATCGACTCGCGTATACGCCGGGAACCAGTGCCCATCCACTACCTGCCGATAACTTACAAACGTCGGGCGAATATCCATCGGCTGATGCTTCTTCACGTGGACCACGTCCGGCACACTCTTGCCGCACAGTTTCACGATCTGCAAATCATGCGTGTCGACCCACACTCGCCCCTGAAAATAGCGCTTGCCCTTCTCTTCTTTCTTGGGCTCGACGTGCAACACGTAGGTATCCAGATCGTCCACGTGTTGCTGCCCGGCATAGGTCAGGTTGTATTGCGGCACCTCCTCCAAAGTCAGTATCCACGGCATGAATGCGCGGATGTCGTCCATGTCTTGCTGCGACAACTGAATCCCCCGCAGCGTAGACTGCTCGGCAAACGTCACGTTCTCCGCGCGCTTCCCCTTATCGTCATACGACACGCTGGCGATCTCGTGAAACTGCCCGTCAACCGCCTTGCCACTAAGCGTCTGCACCAGCACGTCTTGCGTGTAGATGTAATGCGTCCGTGCCTCTTTGATCTTCGTCTCCTCCGTGGCAAGTTTTTGGATCAGCTCCTGCGCCGTCAAGTTCTTCGGCGGACTCATATCCAGCACACCATTCCCTTCGGCGCAATCGGTCTGCGCCCCCGCGCCCGCAACCAAGACTCCGAGCACGGCGATCAACATCACGAATGCCATCTGCCCAACGACTCTGTTCGCCTGTCGTCTCTTCGCCTCTCGAGCACGCGTGCCCATGCTCCTTACTCCTTCTCCAGTTGGTCAGCGGAAACATACACCCCAAAAGCATGCCGCGCAACGCCGGAAATATTCCGGAAATATTCCGAACCTCTTCCATCTTCACTGCCGAACGCTTCCCGCTACTTCCCGTGTCCAGCACGTCTTTCCACCCCATACCCGTTATGCCGCGCCTTCCCTAAATGTGCAAAGTCTTGCGCCATCCCCCAATCCCCCCTCGTAACTCCACGAGTTTTAAGGCCTTCAGCTTGGTATAGCGGTTGCTTCGATATCCTCGTGGATTCGGACAAAATACTATGAAAATCACACTCTTCGTGTTGTTCCTTCTTTTTGCCGCTACCGCCTACGGACAGGTTTCTGGCGCGATCTCCAGCGAAGTGCAGATCGTGACGGTTCCCGACCATCCGCAGCACGCCGATCGGCATGCGCTTGCGACCGAGCATTCTCTCGTCGGCGGCGGGTCCGACGCCTACACCTACGCCCAAGGAGAACGCCCGCTCTGGGAGTTCGGCCCCGTTTTGCCGCCGCCCACGCCCCTCGGCGATGTCGCCCGCGCCTTCCGCAAGGAAAAGCTGGCCGCCAGGAAGGCTGAGATCGTTTTCGAAAAGCAAGGCTCGTAATTCGTGTGGGGCCGGGTCTCTGACCCGGCCATGCCGAGCGCCAGCTCGGCGATCGCGCGATGCACAAAACGATTGCCCCGTCCTGCGCATCAGACAATAAGCATCAGACATCACCATCAGAGATAGAATGCGAGATTCCGAGAAGCAGCCGCTGGCTGTCCGCTCGGATTCGCGGGAGTGTACACTGCCCACAAGGGAGGGAACGTATTTAATGAAGCGATGCCAGCCGCATCTAGTCCGCACAGGTATATTTCTCCTATTCCTATTGGCCACGGTCCCAGCCTATTGTCAACGCGGGACCATCGACATTAACGCCGGCGAGACCTCCGACAAATTTGGCGCATTGGCGCCGGTCACGGGAGGTGACCTCGACATCAATGGCGAGTTGACTGTGAAAAAACCCTCTGCCAAGAACGGTGGCCCAAGCATCGTCGCCGGCGGCGAAGTCCGCGTCCCGACCGACGACACCAATCATGCCAAGGAGTTTGCCGTCTTCGGTGGTCTTTCCTTTCAAGTCCGCAGCAGTTTCTCTATCGCCGTCCACGCTCAGGTGCGCAAGATCGATCTCCCGGCCGCCACGGTGGAGAACCAGGTCCTGGTGCGTGACAACCTGGAACTGTTTCAGTTGCCGATCGTCCTCAAATACAAATTCGGCGCCGCCCAGCACGCCTTCATCGAAGCCCAAGGCGAGCCCGAATTCACTCCCCGCTACCGTGCGCCTGCGTCGACGTCGACGCTGCTGGTATTGCCGCATCCGAATTTCGACCATGGCTACACCGTGCGCGGCAGCGTGGGCTACACCTTCGGCAAGTGGTATGCGCAGGGCACCTACCAAACCCGCTACTTCAAGTTCGCGGAGAACCCCAACAATCCCACCAATCTGTACAACTGGAAGAGCAACATGATCACCGGAGGCGTCGGGCTGGTCTTCTGAGAAGCAGCTGTCAGCGCTCAGCCAAACCTGATGACGTCCGAGGACTGACTTCTTTGGCCACTCGTTTAGCCAGTCGATGTCGAACCTCCGGGCGACGGAGAGCCTGGCAACAGCTGTTTCCGGACCTGCTCGCGGATCTGTTTCCGGACTTCTTCGGGGTTCAGACTTGATGCGGGCTTCTTTGGGGGAGTTGCGGGTGCGACTACGGCGCTGCCCTTGGCGGTGACCGCGGCAGAAAGATTGTCGGTTGCACTTGGTTGCGAGGTTGGTTTCGAGGGGCACCCGGCAACCTTAATGTCGGACACTCCTGCCGAACCATTTTATAGTGGACCGACGGGCGCGTGAATGTTTACTCGTCCAATCCAACCGTCTACGTTCCGGGTTACAAATCCATGGTGCCCACGCGACTTCACCGTTATTACGCGCTGGATATCTGCACTTCATCCCAACCAGTTGATAGCAGCAGAGCGCGCTGCTCGGCCCGGAGTCGGGATTTGTTTTTTCGAGTCCGATGTGCAGGCTACCACTTCGTTCGTGGGTTATCCTAGGAGTTACCGATCGAAAACCCCCACTCTAACGTCGCAAAGTACGCGACGTTAGAGTGGGGTACCCGGAAGATTCCTCCTGGCTCGCTGCGCTCTCGCGTCGGAATGACAAGACTTTGGGGGGGCGGTGAACGGAGCAGGAGTCAAAGGCGGCGGACGGGGGCGTCCGCCCCACATGTGCGTCGTGCCACCGGCAAGAAGTATGGTTTGCCGTGATATATACTAGTGATATATACTCTCTGAGAGGGTGCCTCCATGCCCAAGACGGACATTGCCAAACTCTTCCAAAACGGGCGCAGCCAGGCTGTGCGGTTGCCCAAGGAGTTTCGGTTTGAGGGAGACCGGGTGCGCATCCGGCGGGTGGCGCAGGGAGTGCTGCTGGAGCCGCTCATCCCGGACACTGCGCGCTGGTTTGAGGAACTGGACCAGTTCAACTCCGAGCCGTTTCTGCCGCGCGGACGGCGCCAGCCCGGCACACCCAAACGAAAGATTTTCTAAGTACTCGCCGATGACCTCAGGGGCTACAGCCCGCGTTTTTACCGTGTCAAACGGTACGGCTGAAGTGGTGCCCTTCCTCAAGTTCTTCTGCGTAGAACCGTTTAGGAGCTAGCTTCTCTTGGACTACCTGCTGGATACGAATGTTTGCGTCGCCCTGATCAACGGGCATCCGGCGACGGTTCGCGCGCGCCTGCAGAAGGCGACCGCCGGGGGCGAGCATGTTCTGGTGTCGTCCGTGGCAGTGTTCGAACTCTGGTATGGCGTGGGCAAGAGCACGCGGCAGGAATTCAATCGCAAACGGCTTGAGACTTTTCTGGCGGGGCCGATTCTTGGGCTTCCGTTTGAAGACGCCGATGCGCGCGTCGCGGGGTCGGTGCGCGCCATCCTTGAAGCAGCGGGCAAACCGATTGGAGCGTATGACGTTCTGATGGCGGGGCAGGCGTTGCGGCATCAACTGACGCTGGTAACTGCGAATGTGTCGGAGTTTTCACGGGTGAAAGGGCTTGCCTGGCAGGACTGGGCAAAGCCGTAGCGGCAAGAGGCTGGCCTGGTGGTCCCCGTCAGAAAGCAGATTCCTCCTGGCTCGCTGCGCTCGCGCGTCGGAATGACAAGACTTTGATGGTGCGGTGGGCGGAGCCAGGCGCAAGGGCGGCGGGCGGAGCAAAGGCGGCGGACGGAGCAAAGGCGGCGGACGGAGGCGTCCACCCTACATGTGCTTCGCGGTTGTTTGTTCTGGTTCGGGCGTTTCCTTGCTGACGATCGGTGCTCGCGCGGCAAATGGGGTACCACGCACGGTGGTGTAGACGGCAAAACGATCAGGCTATTGATGTGGGATGCTTTTAGCCTGGACGCGCGGTTCTTGTCGCACGCGCCCAGAGCTATAAGTTCTATAGAGAGCGCACGATAAACACAACCAGCGCAATTACTACAAGTGTTCCCAACAAACCATAACCTAGCATAGTGCCTCCTAATCCTCGATTGCGGCAGATCTGGATTCATTATGCTGAAAGAGGAGAGTCATTGCTGATCAGTATTGCTCAAGGCCCTGCCACGTGCAGCCTTTTCCGAATCACTCGTCTCCGGCCGCCGCCTTCTTGACCGCCGCGAATTGGTTGATCTCCAAGGTGCTTTCGGGAAAGCGGGCGGTGATTTTCAGTTCTCCGCCCAGGGCTTTCACGAAGTGGTGCAGCGTGCAGAGATGGAACGCTCGGACTGGGCCCTCAGAGGCTAAAGCCGCCCTCCGTGTGGGTGGCCTGATTTGGCACGACAAAACGTCGTGCGCTTTCCGTCACTGTGCAATCCGCCAGGGAGAACTGGCTCCACGGGCCCGAAACGTGTCTGCCTGGACGGGCAGTCCTTTGCTTTCAATGACTTAACCCCATATAATCCTCCATAACACCACTAAACCCCAATTTTGCGCCGTTCGTTGGGATATGGATGCGCCATTCCCAAGGGCTGCAATAGGATAGGTGCAGTTCAATACCCAGGGAAAAGTGTACAAAACCAGGTCGGTAGGACCAGGACAATTCCCGGGGGCGCCACAGGTTTTGGGTGATGTCTCAGGTTCATCCGAGGCAAGGCCAAAAAACAGAAGCAGATTCGCAGTTTGAGGGATAGCTGTAACCGTTGTAAGGTTGGCGCCATCCCAATGAAATCGAAAGCCAAAGGCCAAAAGCCAATGGTAAAAAGCTAGAAACCAGGAGCCAGAAGCTACCATGCGCAAGCCGATCAAGTACGTAGAAAAAGCAGTCGTCATCGCCGCTAAAGGGACTTGGGCAGTATTCGAACGCTTGAATCGCGTCAAGCCGAATCCGTCGCCCACGCCGAAGTGGTCGGAAAAACCGCTGCTCAAGTCGTACGAAAAATCGAAGCCACCGCTGGGCTGGCCGCGGACGACCGATTCGCTGTGCCCGAAGTGCGTGCCGGAGATCCGGCAGCAGATTCTCGACGGGCACCTGCCGCACGAAGTGCTGATGAATGAGAAGGTCGGCGAGATCAAGGCGCAGATCGTGGAGCGCGACGGCAAGATCCTGATGGTGAAGGATTGCCCGACGCACGGTCACTTCGAAGACGTGATGTCGATTGACACCGAGTTCTCGAAGCATCTGGAGGACGTGTTCCCCGGCCGCGACATTGTGGCGCACGCCGACGAGAAGCTGCATCATCACGGATCGTCGACGGTGAAGTACGGGCGCGGGTCGGTGCTGACGATTGACCTGACCAACCGCTGCAACATGATGTGCGATCCCTGCTTTATGGACGCGAACCAGGTGGGCTTCGTACATGAGCTGACCTGGGAAGAAATCAAGACGATGCTCGACAACGCCATCACCATCAAGCCGCGGCGGCAGATGAGTGTGCAGTTCTCCGGCGGCGAGCCCACGTTGTCGCCGTACTTCCTGGACGCGGTGCGCTACGCGCGCAAGGTGGGATACAACTCGGTGCAGGCGGCGACCAACGGCATTGAGTTTGCGAAAAGCCTTGAATTCTGCCAGCAGGCGGTTGAAGCCGGAATGCGTTATGCCTATCTGCAGTTTGACGGGATTGGCAACGCGGCCAACGCGCATCGCCTGGTGGGCAATCTGTTTGACGTGAAGCTGAAGGCGATTGAGAACCTGCACAAGGCAGGCGTGGAAATCGTTCCGGTCGTGACGATCGTGAACGGAATTAACAACGAGCAGGTGGGAAGAATCATTAAGTTCGCGCTCGACAATCCGAAGACAATCGGCTTCCTGAGCTTCCAGCCAGTCAGCTTTACGGGCCGCGACGAAGCCGTAACAGACGATCGCCGCGCCGCACAGCGCTATACGCTTTCGCACCTGGCTCACGATGTGAAGAATCAGACGGGGCTCGGCGAACCGTCGCGCGACTGGTTCCCGATCTCGTTCATGGGAACATTCAGCGACTGGGCCGACCTGATGCACGTCAACGATGTGAAGAACGACTGGGGCCAACTGTCGTGCGGGTGCCATCCGAATTGCGGGACGGGGATGGCGGTGATGATTGACAAGGAAACCAAGGAAGCGGTTCCGGTTACGGCGTTCTTGAAGGGGGATCAACTCGCGAAGGATATTGCGAAGGTGAACGATGCGGCGCGCGGGAAGTTTTTGACCGTGTTTGGGATGGCGCTGTGTTTGATGAAGAATTACGATCCGTTCCAGTCGCCGACGCACTTCAAGCTGATGGATCTGCTGAAGAAGTTCGACAAGAACTTTAACGCGACGGGAAAAAATTACGGCAAAGTTGGGCCGGAACGGACCGTGGACGATGTGATGAAGCGGCGGCAGGACCGGTGGAACTTCCTGTTCATCGCGGGAATGTGGTTTCAGGATCTGTTCAATTACGACTTCCGGCGGACGGAGCAGTGCATTATTCCGTACGCGACGCAGGAAGGCGAGATTTCGTTCTGCGCTTACAACACGGGCGTGGGATGGCGGAACATTATTGAGAAGATGCACATGACGGCCACGCTCACCAAGTGGTACGAGGAGCATGGGCGGCACGAGATTTTTGCGGGCGGCAAGAAAGTGAACATGGAAGACGCTACCCACTCGCTGCTGTTGCGGGATGACCTGGTCACGACGGAACTGCAGCATGATCTGGACAGCCGCGGCATCGCCAAGAACGCGCGCGAAGAGAAGACGCGGGCGCGCGATGCGAAACAGAAGCAGACTGCGGAGACGGCTTCCGCCGCCCGGCTTTCGGTTTCCGGAAACGAGGCGCGGGGGGCGGAGAAGAATGATGAGGCTTACAATGCGCGCATGGCGTCGCTGTATCGCGAAGTCGTGCTGAAGGAAAAGCCGGTGGTGGCCGAGAACGGATTTATTCCGCTGGGGGCACTGACGAAGCCGAAGGGGAATGGGAACGGGCACGAGGCACAGGCTGCGAAGCCGGAGATTGCGGAGCCGGTGGCGGGAGATTGAGCTGCTAGCTACTAGCTTCTAGCTTGAAACAGACGGGCCGCCTGCGGGCGGCCCGAGTTTTTGTGATAGAGAACAGCGGATTCCTCCGTTGGTCGGAACGACAAATCAGTGGGACGGGGGTGAAGCCTCCGGTTTGTACCTGACGTCACGGACGCGTGTGCGCGAGTGAAGACACAGTCCCCACCCTGGGTCTGCAAAGGACGCAGACACAAGGATGGGGCACTCGGCGGGTCAACTTGAACTGGGTTTAACGCAAGAGGGATGCGGCGGCCGCGTTTGGGGCAGCCGGTATTTTCAATGCGGGCAGAGCCACGCTGATGGTGGTGCCGGTTTTGATGGAGCGGATTTCGAGACGGCCACCCAATTCGCGCACCCGTTCCCGCATGCCGTTGATTCCCACCCCGGCGGTGCCCACAGACGCGTTGAATCGACGGAGGCGCTCTTCGGGAATACCCTTGCCGTTGTCGCCCACTTGAAGTTCAAGTTGAGCGGTGTCGCGTCGCAGCCGGACGCTTGCGGCCGAGGCTCCGGAATGGCGATGAACGTTGGTAAGGCTTTCCTGCAAAACCCGAAACAGGACGAGTTCACAGTCTCTGGGCGGTCGCTCCATTTGCTCCGGGATATCGCAATCGACTTGAATTCCGCTGCGGCGGGCAAATCCCTCGACAAACCAACGGGCGGCGGAAGCGATGCCGACTTCATCGAGCAGCGGCGGGTGCAGGAGGTACGATGTGGTCCGAACTTCCTGCAAGGCCGCGTCGGCAAGCGCATTCAGATCATCCACCAGACGCAGAAGATCGGGACGGGCAGTCTCGATCCGCTGGATTAAAGCGATCGACATCTTCATTGCGGCGAGTGTCTGGCCAGCGCTGTCGTGTAATTCCCGAGCGATGCGGCGACGTTCTTCGTCCTGCAGGGTCATGAGGCGAAGTGACAGATTGCGTAGTTGTTCTTCCTGCTGTTCGCGCACTCTGATTTCTGATTCCAATCTAGCCAGCGCTCGCGATAGTTCCGCGGTACGCTCGTCCACGCGCTGCTCCAATTCGTCTTGAGCCCGGAGCAGTTCGTGTTCGGCGCGTTTCCGTTCGCGAGCCTCGGTGGTGAGAACAAGAATCGTCTCGTTCAGGCGCAACTGCTTGCGCCGGTTGGCCTCGCCGAGGGCGATGAGCCCGGCGCACACCAGGAAGCAACCAACAATGGCGTGAACTTCGGGCTGGCGGATGAGCGAGAGCGAATGGCGGGGATCGACGAACCCGTAAAAAAGTCCCAGGAAACCGAGAAGGCCGCTCAGGATCGCAGGTGCGAAGCCGCAAACTACCGCACAAAATGTCACCGTGATGTACAAGGTAACGTAAAAAGCGACATGCCCGAGTATGGGGTCAAGGACCCAGCGGAGCAGGATGGCGAGGACAGCTGATGCAATGGCGATCGCGTAACGGTCGGCGACGCGCTGGCGCGGAAGGGGGGTAAGAATTGTCAAGATACGCGCGGGGAATATGCCTGCCATACCGCCTCACCACTCACTGGAATCAGACACCGTCACTGGTTGGCGTAACGGTGCGGTTGTCGGTTTCTTGAACGGAAATATCGAGAAGCCCTAATTCAGAAGATGCACGGAATCGGAGGTCAGTTGCATAAATGAATGCGTGCGGGGACCTGACAAAGAAAGCAGATTCCTCCCGTTGGTCGGAATGACAAAATTCTGGGACGCGGTTGGTTTGCTGGCGCTATGGGGCGCAGGGAAGCAAAAGCAAGAAAATCAGCGCAAGCATCAACATCAACAGTAACAGCAAGAGCGGCGGACAGGAGTGTCCGCCCCACACGGGCTTATTGCGGATAGGCGGTGTTGAGCCGCTCGACGGCATGATCCTTGTCGCCGAGTTCTGCGTATAACTGGGCGATCAGGTAAGCAGCGAGATAGTTGGCCTTTGCGTAGCGTTGCGCGATTGAAACTTGGATCGCGTTACGGGCAGCGCCAGTAGAGTCCCGCTTCGGCCCGCTGAGGACGGGGTTTCTGGTAAAGGCCGCGAGAAATGAAGCTTGACATATTCCCATATAGGAATGTATACTTTCCCTAATGGCAAGAGCGGCGACCACCTCGGATGCGTTCAATGCGGTGGCTGAGCCGCGGCGGCGGGAGATTTTGAACTACCTGGCGCTGCAGGAGCGGGCGGTCGGGGACATCGTGGTGAGCCTGCGCATGGAGCAACCTTCGGTGTCGAAGCATCTGCGGGTGCTGCGGGACGTCGGTCTGGTGCGCGTACGGCGGCACGGGCGGCATATGTTTTATCGAACGAACGCGGAAGCGATCCGGCCGCTGCACGAGTGGACCAAGACATTCGAGCGGTTGTGGCAGCATCAGTTGAATCGGGTCAAGGAAAGGGCGGAGGCTCGTAGCGGGTCCCATAAATTCGAAAAATAGTCTGAATGGCCTGGGCGCGGGGCGACGCGAAAAGCGTTTAACCGCGGAGGGTGCTGAGGGTTCGCGAAGAGCGCGGAGACGGGCGACGAATTCCTGGAGAGCGGGAGCGAGGGAAGCTTCGAAGTCTTGCGACAGGCAGGTTGGACAAAATCTGATCAGTCAATTCGGTCAGAAACATAACAAGGAGGAACGATGAACTCGACGGCAACAGCGAGCATTGAGAGTCTGACAACAAACATTACGCAGGAAATTCACGTGGGGGCGTCGCTGGAGGTGACGTTCGCGGCGCTGCTGGAACAGCTTGGACCGGAGAATGACACACCGGAGGGCAAGCGAATGTCGATGAAGATCGAGGCGTGGCCCGGCGGACGGTGGTACCGCGACCTGGGTGATGGCAACGGCCATTTCTGGGGACACGTGCAGGCCATCAAGCGGCCGACGCTTGTCGAAATCGCCGGACCGTTGTTCATGTCGTATCCGGTGGTTTCGAATTTGCAGTACCGGCTGAGCGAAGAAGATGGGGGAACGCTGATCAAGTTCCACCACATGGCACTCGGATTTATTCCGGACGATCACAAACAAGGCATGGGAAAGGGCTGGACCCACATGCACACGCGCGTGCGCGAGCGGGCTGAGGCTAAGGGCAGGAAGTAAGCGACCGGCGTGTCCGCAGACAAGGAGGAATCTATGTGCCCAGCTTGCATGGCCAGCGCAGGGTTGCTGGCGGGCAGTGTGATGTCGACGGGCGGGATTGCCGCGCTCGCCGTGAAGATGGTTGGCTGGAAGAAGAGTGATTCGAAGAATGTGACGGAAAGGAGAAATGAACATGGCAACATTGAATATGGCAGCGATCACGAGCAAGACAGAAGTGGCGACGGCGGTGGTGCCGCCAGCTGAATGGCTTACCGCACGCAAAGAACTTTTGCGCAAGGAAAAGGAGTTCACGCGGCTTCGCGATGAGCTCAGCCGGCAGCGGCGCGCGCTGCCGCGGGAAAGAGTGGAGAAGAAATACGTTTTCGACGGAACCAGAGGCAAGGAGACGCTCGCCGATCTGTTCGGCGGACGGAGCCAGCTGATCGTTTATCACTTCATGTTTGGTCCGGGATGGAAAGAGGGGTGCCCGAGCTGCTCGTTCCTGGCAGATACCTTCGACGGTGCTGTCGTGCATCTGGCGCAGCGCGATGTGAGTTTCGTGGCGATTTCCCGTGCGACGCTGCCGGAGATCGAGGCATTCAAGAAGCGCATGGGATGGCAGTTCAAATGGGTCTCCTCGTTCGCGAACGAGTTCAACTATGACTATCACGTGTCGTTTTCGAAAGAGGAGCAGGCTAAGGGGAAGGTGTACTACAACTGGGAGATGACGGAATTTCCCTCTGAGGAGGGTCCGGGCACGAGCGTATTTTACAAGAACGAAGCGGGGGAGATCTTTCACACGTATTCCAGCTATGGGCGCGGACTTGATCCGATGCTGAGCGCGTACAACTGGCTCGATCTCACGCCCAAGGGGCGCGACGAAGATGGGTTGGCGTTTAGCATGGCGTGGGTGCGACATCACGACAAGTACCAGGATGAGCAGGCGGTCGACGCCAAGCGGCCGTACGTGCAGCCGGCGAAATTGGATGCGTCGTGCTGTTCGGAGAAGGAAGGCGGGTGATGGTTCGTCGTTGCTGCGAGCAGGCGGAACGGAAAAGTACCTCAGAGCTAGCCCGCATTCTAGTTGACCGATAGGGGCACGGCTGAAGCCGTGCCCTTCCCAAAACCCTTGATGAGACCAGTTCTAGTGTTTGTAGATGGTGGTGTCGGGGTGATAGTTGCGCCAGTCGAACCAGTAGTCTTTGAGAGCGGGGACGCGATCGAGGCATTTGCCTTGCGAGAGTCCGGAGACGGCGCATCCCTGGAAGTTCCACTCGCTGGCGGTCGCGGTGTCGAGCAAAGTCCAGGCTTTGGGGGTGGCTGGGGGCGGGGCTTTGGTTGCTGCCGACGCATCTGGTTTGGCATCGACTGAGGCTGGCGGTGCAGCTTTGGCCTCAGCGGGTGGGTCGGGCTTCATCGCGGCGGAGGTCTCGGACTTCGTATCCGTTTTGGTCTCGGTTTTTGACTGGCCCTCGGACTCACCTTTCAGGAAAAACTCGGCGTCTTTGCCGTCGATGCGGCTGATGAAAACGCGGAAGGATTTGCCGTCGGGGCCGACCGCTACCAGCAGCGGCGTGCCGTGGACGTGATCGACGACTGGCGATTGTTTGACGAGCGTGTCCCAGGGATAAGCGCGGCTGGCGCCGTCAATCTCCAGCCCAACGACCACGTCGCGAGACTTGAGCTCAGTTCCGGGAAAGCTGATCACTACCGGAAGCTTGGCCACCTCCAGTTCCCAATTGCTGTCGTACTCCTTCACATACTTCGGGACGGGAGCCAGTACCTTGCCGTCGGACACTTCCGACTTCCACTCGCCGAAGGTCAACTCGTCACTCAGGACGAGTTCGAGCGACGCACCCTGGAGCGCGCCGTAGATGGCTTTGCCCGTGATCTGTTGCCACCACGTGCCGGTTTCTTTATCGCGCATGAGGAAGTTCTGGTTGTTGATGCCGGCCAGATAAAAATGCAGCACCTTGCCGTTTACAGTTCGCGTCCACACCAGACCGGTGTGACAGAGCGTTCAATAGGTGACGGCCACCGGGACGCCGGCGACGACGTCGTTCAAGACATGGTGGTAGGCCATTTCGCGGATGGGGTAGGCGCGGGCGTCGGAGCCGTAGCGGAGCGCAAGAATCATTTCTCCCTTGTCGAGCTTGCTGGAGGAGGCGGATTCGAATTGCGGGGTGTCCACGGGATGGAACATCCACTCGAAGTAGTTCAGGCGGGACATGACGGCGGAGAACGCGACCACGACCATGACGGAGGCGAGAAGGATCTTGCGCCATTTATTGGCAGCGCCCCAGAGGATGAGGGCGAACACGAGACAGAGGAGGGCGGCGGCGAGAGTTCCCCAGGGAGCGCGCTGGCGGAGGGCCAGCGCCAGAGCCAGTGCGGAGGGAGTCTGGTGGCGGAACGGGCGGATGATGAAGGCTGGGACGAAAAATAATCCGATGCCCGCGAGAGCGGACACGAGGAAGATGACCCACGGAAAGGCGGCACGGAAAGAGAAGGGTTGCATGTCGTGAAAATCCCGGGAGGCCATTCTGCATTGTAACGAATCGCGGCGAAAGAAAATGCCCCCGGCCGCAGAAGGTAGGCCGGGGGCGGTGGAACGAGTTCTGTAGGTTTACTGCGGTGTAAAGTTCTGATGCGAGCTGAGGGTGTCAATGTCCTGGAACTCCGGCGTAGCTGGGGGCAGGTTGGCCGGGTTCAGGAACAGAACGTCAAAGTAGTAGTTACGAGTCGGCGGGCTGTACACCGTGGTGCAGCATTTGAACGTGCCGGTATTGTACTCAGAGTAATACATGCTGACCAGCGAGCCGTCGTAGTTGAGGTTGTTGCCCCAATTCTCGAGATAGCGGAGGAAGTTGTGCAATCCTCCGTCGGTTCCGAAGTCCTGGCCAACACCCGCCCAGCCTGGGATGGGGAAGGGGACGTTCTTTCCGCCCGAGACCGCCATGCGGTAAAACGCGTCCGCGCCGGTGTTGCGATTGGCGGGGGTGGTTGGGAACATCATACTGGTCATATCATCCCAAGAGTTCGAGAGAACCGTGACCGAGTCGGCGATGATGGAGGCCGCCGAATGGGGCGTCTGGGTGGGGACTGCATTATTCGCGGTCGTCCAGAACGGGTCGCCCACGGAGGAATTGTAGTTGCCCTGGACGTAGACCGGGTTCTCAGAAGCGACGGTGAAACCGCCGCACCCTGTGGGGTTCGCCGCGCTCTGTGTGCAGGTGCTCGCAGGTGGCATGGTGGGCACATAACTCAACAGGCCCGGGCTCATGCCCGCATCCACCAACTTCAATACGTGGCGAGCTCCGCTTACGGGATTGGCCAGGCCCTCCTGATCGGTGATGCCGGTAAGGAGCGCGCCGGTGGAGGTGTTATAGCTGGCGCAGTCCACGGAAGCAGCGGATCCCACGTTGGTGACGTTAATCCGCTTGAACGAATTCAGCGGACTGGTGTTGGTGTTGACGCCGAACCCGTAGCCGATATTTTTCTCGCCCCAATTGTCGAGAAATCCATTCTGATCGACGTCCTCGGGCGAATAGGTGTAATAGGTCGCTGCTTCCGCAACTCCATCGGTTGTGGTGGAGGTCAGGTTCTGCGTGGAGTTCACGACATCCTCGATACCCGATTCTCCGTTGATCACACCTGCCGGAGTCTGCCCACCGTTCGAGGGATGGGTGGAGGGCAACATGCCGCGGTGATCGGAGAAGTAGAGAACGTAGCCGTTAAAGTTGGTATAGTTCACGTTGGCGCCCGTGGTGCCGCCGCCCATGGTCCCGTTCAGCCAAGTGCGCAGATTGCCCACGTCCAGTTCAACAGCATTCATGATGCCGTTGACCGAGCACGAAGAATAAGTATTGGGGTAGCCTGGCTGGCCGTTGCCGGGTGTAACGTTGGCAAACGTGTTATCGCGCATCTCACCTTCGCGCGCGTCGTAGAGGTTGATGGGATACCAGTTGCCCGTTCCCGAGATGTTGGCCGCGGTCGCGGCGAGCGTGGGACGAAGTTGCTGGAGGATCAAAATCGCCTTGGGATTGACGGCGTTCGCGCCGGGAGCCGTCAGCACGGTGTTGAACGTTTTACCAAAGCCCAAACCCAGCCACTCTTTGGTGACGCCCACCCAGGCGCCGGCATTGTTCTGGTACTCAACCCGGATCCAGGGGCCGGTCATGTTCGTGGGAGTGGTGGGAATGTTCGTGAGCTCGCCGATCAGCGGCCACGTTGTCCAGGTATTTTTCAATCCGGCGTCGGTGTACGGATAGACCCAGCCATTGACGCCGGGCGTCGCGAATCCGACGGCCTCGAGCCCGCCTGGGGCTCCGGTTACGGCGACAGCGGGGACGGTGCCAGCGTTTTGGAAGGGGCTGCTGCCAGGACTAGTAAACGAGGTTAGGTTGGGGAACTGGACGTCCTGCCCATCGGCGATCGCACCGCGCTCCGGGTGCAGGTCCACCTGCGTGTCGGCCAGCAGAATGCGGATTTGCGCCTTGTTGTAGAGGCGTGCAGTACCGAGCGTGCTGGTCGGGGTCTCGCCGGGCTGCGGCTTGCGGACAATCGAAATCGGATCGGTGCAGGGCGGCGGGTTGCTGGTGCAGGAATTCTGCACAAAGGGCAACTGCATGTTCTTAGCGCCGGTGAGCGAGTTAGTTAAGAAGCCATTCAGAGTGCCCGAGGAAAGGCTAGGGAAATTGACGTTGACGGCGCCGGCAACACTGGGATAACCGCCGCTCCAACTAGCATCGCCGGGAACCGTTCCCGCGGTGGGAAGAGCGACGCAGTTCGCTCCTACGGGCGGGAAGACCCCGTTCAAGGCGCAGCCCGAAGAAGCTTTGGGAACATAGACCGTCCCGGGGTAGCCCGCGGTGGTCGGGTTGCCGTTTTCCAGCTGATCCATAACGATCTGCTGAAAGGCTGAAAGTTTGTCGTTGAATACCAGGTCGGCGCCGGAGGCGAGGAAGAGGTTCTGGTTGGTATGAACGCGGCCGCCAAAGCCGAAGTTCGGGCCGGCGAAGTAGCTGCAGTCATAACCGCAGAACACGCCGAACTGGAACACGGGAATCAGAGCGACTTCCACCTTGCGCGTGATGTTGGCCGAGGCACCCTCGGGACGGGTGGCGATCACCTGCAGCGTCATGGGAATGATTTCCGCGTATAGTCCCTGATTGGAACCGGCGCTGACGGTGTTATAGCTGGTCACCGGCGATCCGCCGGAATTCACGGGATAGGTTATGGTCTCGACATAGGTCATGCCGCTCACCATGGCCGCGGTGGGGGGGAAGTTAATCAGATTCTGAATTTGGGTGTTGGTGGGAACCTGGTATTGGGCGTACAGGGCAGAGAGGTCAGCGGTAAGTTTCTCCATGCCGGATTCCGCGCCGTAGAAGGCCCGATTGGCCTCGAGGTCATTGCCGCCCATGTGGGATTCGTTGGTGACCATGAAAAGAAGGCCAGCCGCGACGCCCGACAGCAGCACAAGGATGAGAAGCGCCGCGATCAGCGTGAACCCCTGCGAACTGTTTTTTTCCTGTCCCATTTTGTTGGTCTCCTGCCCCCAAAAACGTTACTGATAGCGATTGCGAAATGCCATGTTGCGTGCACTGACGGAAGTTGCCAGATACAAATTCTGGGACTTGTTTCCGTCGTTGATGATGCTTTGCCCCATCACCACGATGTTGACCTTTTGGATGTTGTTGGGGGATTCGGCGACGCCGAGGGGGTTCGCCTGGTTGGCATCGAGTGCATTGGTGGTGGAGTTGTAGGTGTCGTACGCGAACTGCAGGTTAATGATGTCATCGGCCACGGGCACCGGGCTGAGTCCATTCACCTGGCGCATCAGGCGCGGTGTTTGTCCGGCGGCGGGCACCGTGAGGTAGTAGGTCACCGCGAACAGCCGATAGGCCGAAGTGTTTGCTCCGGCAGTGATAGCGTTGATGTTGTTGGAAGCAGCGCCCGTCTGGTTCAAGTTGAGTGCGTCGAGATTGGCGAACGTGATTCCGCCCGCGGCTACTCCGGTGACCTCGCCCACGGCGGTGCCCACGCTATTGCTGAGCATGATCAGGTCCCCGACGACGATGCCTCCGGCGGAGTTAACGGCAGGCGGGGCTGGGCTGTAGATTATGTTCGGGGTGAGAGTGATGGCTCCGCCGCTGGTGCCGCCGACGAAAGCGACGTTGTACTCAAACAGGGGAAAGTTGTAGTCGGCATAGATGATCGTAATGCTGTCATTGATGGCCGGCGCTGGTGCAGCGGGGATGACAGCATTGGCTTCCACGCCATTGCTGAAACCGGGGATGATCCCGTACATGTAGTTGGCGGTCGGATAGGTGTGGGCCGGGACATGGCAGACACCGGCTTGGTCACAGCCGAACTTGGACACGGTTGCTCCAACTCCGGTGGGCAACTGGATTCCGCCCGAAGGCAGGCCGGCCCCAGCCATGCTGATGTCTTTGACCATGAGATCAATGCCAGCGCGCATGTTCTGCTGGGTTTCAGCCCGTTGGGTGACGAACAGGGCGGAGTTCATCCCAGACTTAAACAAGCCGAGCATGGCGCCCATCACAATCAAGCCCACGGCTATGGAAACCATAAGTTCCAATAGAGTGAAGCCGGGTTCCGATTTTTGTTTTGGCATTTTCATGTTTCCTAACTGACCTTTAGCGGAATGCCGAAATCAGTGCGTTAACGGTGTAAGTGCGCGGAACCGGGGATCCGCCCGTGGTGAAACTGACGGTTACGGTGATCTGCTTAAGATTGGGATCAATGGTCACGCCGTCGGCCTCGAGTACGGTGTTGATTTGAATCTGACGAGTGAAGTTGGCGAGGCTCAAAGGCTTGTCGTCGGCCGTTCCCAGGATGCCGTCAGGACCGGGAAGAGCGAGGCACTCTGGACCGGCGGGGCAGACTCCCGTGGCAGGGAAAGCAACGTCATCGGCGGTGTTCACCAATCCGTCGGGACCGGCGGACAGCAACTGGACAGGGCCATTGGTGAAAATTCCGCCGCTGGAGATGTTGGCGATTTGCCCGAAAGAGATCTGCTGCGTGTTGCGGGCGGTGTAGATGCTTTCCATCGCCTCCAGCGCCTTCTGTCGTGCAATGAGATTTTCCTGAGCATTCTGAGTTACGGCGACTGCGGTGCCAAAAACGGCGAGCAGGGAAACAATACCGATGGTCATGATCGCGATCGCAATCATGGTTTCAACCAAGGTGAACCCGGCCTCCCCGGAGGCATGAGATCTGCGATGCGTCATTGTTGCACCCACTTGATTCCAGCCTGATTGATGAGCCGCCAACCCCGGACTCTTCCCGTTGTGCCGAACACTGAGACGGCGCGGGAGCTGTAAAGATCGCCGGGACGAGTGAGGTAGACGACGCCGTTATCGAAGTTGCCGAGGTCGTCCTGCGCGGAGCCGTCGGGATAGAAAATCAGACAACTTTGGCCAACGAGTACGCATGCGTTAAAAGTGACAGGTGTGGCTCCGGTGCCGAAGCCATCCGGACCGGGGTTCGGGAATCCCGCTTGCACCGCGAACTGGATATCGGTCGGCAAGGTATAGGTGGCCACGGTGACAGGAGCGGGCGACACCGGCACGGCCACGCCCCAGTACTGCACGGTGATGGTTGCAGGAGGAGTGAAAATGAGGATGTAGCGTTTGCTCTGGGTGATGGACTGGTTTCTGTAATTGCGCAGCACCGAGAGCGTGGTGTCATAGGCGGCGTCCACATGATTCTGTTTGAGCATAGGCATCATAGCCACGAGCGTGACGCCCGCCATGATCAGACCAATGCCGACGACGATCATCATCTCCAGCAGCGTGAACCCGCGTTTTCCACTCGCCTTCATAGTCTCTTTCGCTCGCGCTCAGGGTTCCGTCAGCGATCCAAACACGGGGGAGGATCGCGCTTCCAGTGCGAATATCAGACGGACTCGCGTTCCTTGATCATCGTAGGGAGGGGTTCCGGTGGCGTCAAAGCACCAAGGGCCAATACCGGGGCGTCGGCCTTTTGGATGAGGAATGGTTACTCATGTCACTGATTGACAACACGCCAGTTAAGGGCCGGGAAGCCGTGGGGCACGCGTTTTACCGTGACCCTAGTAACTTGTGAGGGGAACGGGCAGAACTTTAGGATGTTGGCAGATATGACTTTATCCGCCCTGTTAGTGTGCGTGGACGAGGCATCGGCCGAATTGCTGCAACGGGTTCTGGAAGAACTCAGCATTCGGGTTGAGTCTTGCCCGGACTTTGTGCGCGCAGGCATACGGCTGGCGCAAGAGCGGTTTGACGTGGTGATTGTCGACGGCAAGTCGAACACTCAGATAATTTCGCTGTTGCGGGAAAGCCGGCAGTCGCGGGTGAACGGTACGACGCTGGCGGTAGCGGTGGTGCCCGGGCAGGAGAGCATCCGCGAGATGTTTTCGATAGGCGTGAATTTTGTTCTTTACAAGCCCCTGGTTTACGACCGGGCACTGAGCAGCCTGCGCGCGGCGCGCGCCGTGATGCACAAGGAAAAGCGCAAGAAGGCCCGCGCTACGGTACATGCGCACGCGACGATCGATTACGCGAACGTCGAGCGGGAGAGAGCAACGCTGATCGATCTCGCGGAAGATGGCATGTCGGTGCAGTTTGGGCAGAGGCTTCCTCCGGTCAGCAAAGTGTATTTTCAGTTCCGGTTGCCGGGTCAGGGGGCGAATATTCGCCTGTCGGGTCAGGTAATGTGGCAGGACTGGAAGGGCCGCGCGGGAGTGCAGTTTGTGGACGTGCCCCAAGCCTCGCGCCGCCTGCTGGCCGATTTTCTGGGCGCCAATCTGCCGGCCGAGTCCTCCCGAGAGCGATTTCCCGATGTCACTGTGGAGGTGGAAGAGTTGGCGCAGTTGGCGACGGTATCGGTGGCGGAGGAAACGCACGGAAGTGAGCAGGCGAAGCACACCGGGCACGAGGCGGCCGCGCCGGCGCAAACGGACCCCGACAACCGGCGCACGCAGATCCGTTACGCATGCCGCTTAAGTGCGGAAGTCTACCGCGCGGGAATTTCGGTTCCCCATCGTTGCTGCCTGACTGACTTGAGTTCGGGCGGATGCTACCTGGAAGTTTCGCTGCCGTTTCCGCAGGGGTCGCCAGTCGAGATCATCGTGCGAACTTACGAATTGAAATTGCGGCTGCGGGGGGCGGTGTTGACGTCTCATCCCGGCTACGGGATGGGCGTGGCATTTGAATTGGACACCCAGCAAGAACAGGCCAATCTTAAGAAGTTGACCGACTTCGTCGCGACGACGACGGACCCCTCCAACTAGAACGATGTCTTGCCGCCGCCGCCTCGTGTAAGTGACTGAAAATTCGCCGAAGGCTCCGGCAGGTCCAGGGCGCGCGTTCTTGAGCTGGATGACCTTTCCCCTTGACCTTGGGTCGATCGTCGCTGGCAGGGCGGTTGCCTACTCCGGAAATGAGCATTATAGGCGATAGTCCCGACGCCGAATCCGCCGTATGGAACACAGCCCTCTGGTACGTACAAATAAGTAATCCAACAATATACGTATACGGTATAGGCAGCAGTCTCGGAGCTTCGCTCCCCCGGACAGCCGGGGGCGGCTGTCCCCACATGGCTGGTGTGTTCTGGAAGGCGCGTTGTTCCACGGAATTCTGAGGCGATCCTGGGGTTTTCCCTGGTCGGTATACAAATTGAGATGCTATTTCACGGCCGCTTCTTCGGCCACGGCCTTCTTGAAGTAATCCAGCGACATGCGCAGGCCGGTTTCCAGATCGATCTTTGGCTCCCATCCCAGCAACTGGCGGGCCTTGGTGATGTCGGGACAGCGCTGTTTGGGGTCATCCTGGGGCAAGGGCTCGTAGCGAATTTGGCTCTTCGATCCCGTCACTTTCAATACCGTCCGGGCACATTCGAGAATGGTGAATTCATTGGGATTACCGATGTTCACGGGCAGATGTTCGTCGGATTTCGACAGACGCAGGAAGCCGTCGATTTCGTCGCTGACGTAGCAGAAGCTGCGAGTCTGATGGCCGTCGCCGTAGACGGTGAGGGGTTCGCCGCGCAAGGCCTGCTTCATGAAATTGGGGACGACCCGTCCGTCGTTGAGCTGCATGCGCGGGCCGTAGGTGTTGAAGATGCGGACGATGCGGGTATCCACCTTGTGATAGCGGTGGTAGGCCATGGTCACAGATTCGGTGAAGCGCTTGGCTTCGTCGTAGACGGAACGGGGGCCGATGGAATTGACGTTGCCCCAGTAGGTTTCCTTCTGGGGATGCTCCAGCGGGTCGCCATAGCACTCGGAGGTGGAGGAGACAAGATACTTTGCGCCGTATTTGTGGGCGAGGTCGAGGGCGTGAAACGTGCCGAGGGAACCGACCTTGAGGGTGGGGATGCCGTGAATGCTGTAGTCCACCGGGCTGGCGGGGCTGGCAAAGTGGAAGACGTAATCGACTTTGCCCACGTCAAACGGTTCGCAAATGTCTTTTTCGACGAACTCGAAGCGGGGTTCGTGATTGAGGTGCGCGAAGTTGGCGCGGCGGCCGGTGAGAAGGTTGTCGACGACAATCACGGTCCAGTTTTCGGCGAGAAGAGCATCGCAGAGATGGGATCCCAGAAAGCCGGCGCCGCCGGTGACTACCGCGCGTCTTGAATTCATGCTTTCTTGCCGTTCTTTAAGACTGCAGCGGGAACGCCGTCGGGGTAAGAG